>OIWM01000003.1_pt1 | contig 316656 bp, 266 predicted proteins | sample 1587451 | NCBI WGS metagenome assembly OIWM01 (sample SAMEA3888907, study PRJEB22519) | human gut metagenome | biome: human gut; feature: human-associated habitat; material: faeces | place: Denmark | collected 2011 | reverse complement strand
GTCGTCAGCTCGTGTCGTGAGATGTTGGGTTAAGTCCCGCAACGAGCGCAACCCTCGTCGGCAGTTGCCAGCATTAAGTTGGGGACTCTGCCGAGACCGCCGGTGCAAACCGGAGGAAGGTGGGGATGACGTCAAATCAGCATGCCCTTTATGCCCTGGGCGACACACGTGCTACAATGGCCGGTACAGAGGGAAGCGATCCCGCGAGGGGGAGCAAATCCCAGAAAGCCGGCCCCAGTTCGGACCGGAGGCTGCAATTCGCCTCCGCGAAGTCGGAATTACTAGTAATCGCGAATCAGCATGTCGCGGTGAATACGTTCCCGGGGTTTGTACACACCGCCCGTCAAACCATGAGAGGTGGCAATGCTTGAAGCCGCCGTCCCAACCGCAAGGGGGGAGGCGTCTAGGGCAGGGCCGCTGATTGGGGTTAAGTCGTAACAAGGTATCCCTACGGGAACGTGGGGATGGATCACCTCCTTTCTAAGGAGAAAGTTGCCCGACTCGGTGAGCTCGGGCAGTACACAAGAAAAACCGGGCCCGCCTCGGAATTCTCCGGAAGTCGCCTTTCTGTCTGGCTCTGAGAGATCAGACTCTCTCGACCCTCGTTCTTTGAAAACCGGATATCGAATAACATGATCTTTCTGTTGTTGTTGCGAGTGCGGACGATTTCCAACCGATCCGACGAGCAAGGACAATTGATCTACATTGAATTTAGATCGTAACGAGACACAATTACTTGATAAGCCTAATTAGCTTGCAGAAGTTAAGTTAATGAGGGCGCACAGTGGATGCCTTGGCACTAGAAGGCGATGAAGGACGCGACTACCTGCGATAAGCGGCGGCGAGCTGGATGTGAGCTTCGACCCGCCGATTTCCGAATGGGGGAACCCGGCCGCTTTTACCGGCGGCCACCGACCGGCGTTTGCGCCGGCGGGGATACACCCGGGGAATTGAAACATCTTAGTACCCGGAGGAGAAGAAAGAGTGATCGATTCCGTGAGTAGCGGCGAGCGAAAGCGGAGGAGCCCAAACCGGAGAGATCCGGTGTCCGGGCCCGCGGCATGGGATTCGCGAGCGTCAGGCGAGCGGCCTGGGAAGGCCGGCCTCAGAGGGTGAGAGCCCCGTAGCCGAAGGCGCGAGCGACCCTAGCGGGTTCCAGAGTACGTCGGGGCACGTGAAATCCTGACGGAAGGTCCGCAGACCATTGCGGAAGGCTAAATACTAGCTAGTGACCGATAGCGCACCAGTACCGCGAGGGAAAGGTGAAAAGAACCCCGGGAGGGGAGTGAAAAGAATCTGAAACCGTGTGCCCACAAGAAGCCAGAGGGCGTTGATGCCTGATGGCGTGCCTATTGAAGAATGAGCCGGCGAGTTACGTTCGCACGCATGGTTAAGCCGAAGAGGCGGAGCCGCAGGGAAACCGAGTCTTAAAGGGGCGATTTGTGTGCGGGCGCAGACCCGAAGCCCGACGATCTATCCATGGCCAGGATGAAATCGGGGTAACACCCGACGGAGGTCCGAACCGACGTTCGTTGCAATGCCCGCGGATGAGCTGTGGATAGTGGAGAAATTCCAATCGAGTCGGGGGATAGCTGGTTCTCCTCGAAATAGCTTTAGGGCTAGCGTCCGGCGTACCCTCTGGGGGTAGAGCACTGAATGCCTGATGGCCGCGCACAGCGGTACTGAATGCAATCAAACTCCGAATCCCAGGGGGGTCGAGCCGGGCAGTCAGACTGCGGGGGATAAGCTCCGTGGTCGAAAGGGAAACAGCCCAGACCGCCGAATGAGGTCCCCAAATCCACGCTAAGTGTGAAAGGACGTGGGGGCGCTTAGACAACTAGGATGTTGGCTCAGAAGCAGCCACCATTCAAAGAGTGCGTAACAGCTCACTAGTCGAGTGCCCCCGCACCGAAGATTTACCGGGGCTGAAGCGTGGTGCCGAATTCGCGGATTTTGGATTCGCGTCCAAAGTGGTAGAGGAGCGTTCCGCCAGGGGCGAAGCCGCACCGAGAGGAGCGGTGGACCGGGCGGAAGTGAGTATGCCGGTGTCAGTAACGATGAGGGGTGGGAATCCCCTCCACCATTTGACTGAGGTTTCCCGGGCGAGGGTCGTCCCCCCGGGGTCAGTCGGGACCTAAGGCGAGGCCGAAGGGCGTAGCCGATGGACGCCAGGTCGACATTCCTGGACTGGTGCGCGTGCGATGTGGTGACGGATCCGGACAGGGGCTCCCCCTTATTGGATTGGGGGCCAAGCGGCTCGGCCGCGCGGCAGGCAAATCCGCCGCGCAGAGGCGAGGCCGCGAGCGCGAGCGAAACCTTCGGGGAGTAGCGAAGGCTCCGACGCCGGGTCCCGAGAAAAACCGCTAGCCTAAGCGCGCATCACCCGTACCGAGAACGGACACACGTGGTCAAGGAGAGTATCCTGAGGTGAGCGAGTTAACTGTTGTTAAGGAACTCTGCAAAATTGCTTCGTAACTTCGGAAGAAGAAGCGCCGGCGCGAGCCGGCCGCAGTGAAGAGGCCCAAGTAACTGTTTATCAAAAACACAGCTCTATGCTAAGCCGCAAGGCGACGTATATGGGGTGATGCCTGCCCAGTGCTGGAAGATTAAGGGGAGGAGTCAGGCGCAAGCCGAAGCCCCGAGCCGAAGTCCCAGTGAACGGCGGCCGTAACTATAACGGTCCTAAGGTAGCGAAATTCCTTGTCAGGCAAATTCTGACGCGCATGAATGGTATAATAATTTGGGCGCTGTCTCGACAGCAGACTCGGTGAAATCTTATTACCTGTGAAGATGCAGGTTACCCGCGACTAGACGGAGAGACCCCATGGAGCTTTACTACAGCTTACCATTGGGCAGGCGATGCGCATGCGCAGAATAGGTGGGACGCTTTGATCCCGGGGCCTTGGCCTCGGGGGAGCGGGCGGTGAGATACCACTCTTGCGCGTTGCCTGTCCTAACGCGCGCCTTCACCGGGCGGCGGACAGTGGTTGGCGGGTAGTTTGACTGGGGCGGTCGCCTCCCAAAAGGTAACGGAGGCGCTCCAAGGTACCCTCAGCACGGTCGGAAATCGTGCCTCGAGTGCAATGGCATAAGGGTGCTTGACTGCGAGTCCTACAAGACGAGCAGGGACGAAAGTCGGACATAGTGATCTTGCGGTCCCGGATGGAAGGGCCGTAACTTAACGGATAAAAGCTACCCTGGGGATAACAGGCTGATCTGGTCCAAGAGTTCACATCGACGACCAGGTTTGGCACCTCGATGTCGGCCCATCACATCCTGGAGGGGAAGTACCTTCCAAGGGTTTGGCTGTTCGCCAATTAAAGTGGTACGCGAGCTGGGTTCAAAACGTCGTGAGACAGTTTGGTCCCTATCTGTCGTGGGCGCAGGAGGTTTGAGCGGAGTAGTCCCTAGTACGAGAGGACCGGGATTAACGGGGCGACGGTACGCCGGTTGTCACGCCAGTGGCACGGCCGGGTAGCCGCCCCCGGAGCGGATAAGCGCTGAAAGCATATAAGCGCGAAGCCAACCGCGAGATGAGACCTCCCATCCGAAAGGAGTAAGGGCCCCCCTATGTCAGGGGGTCGATAGGGCGCAGGTGTAAGCGCGGCGACGCGCTGAGCCGAGCGCTACTAATAGCCCGAGGGCTTAATTTCACCAAGCGTTTTCGAAACGCTTAAGCGAGCTATGAGTCAGGCGCAAGTAGTTGCAAGCAAGTTGCGGAAGGATCCGATTCGGTATCCGGTTTTCAGGGAACCAGGGGCTCTCTGGGAAAAGGTCCGGCGGCGATGGCGCGGTGGGCACACCCGTTCCCATTCCGAACACGGAAGTTAAGCACCGCAGCGGCGAAGGTAGCCCCCATGGGCGAGAACAGCGCGCTGCCGGGCTTTTTCTTTTCGGGGCCGTTTCGGCCCCTTTTTTGCTATTATTTTATCCTTACTTTTTTAGCGGTTTTTAAGCGAATCGTCTAATTTTTTTAAAAAGAGGCGACCCATGCTATCGTTTTCACCCCTTTAGGGGTGGGGTGAGAATGTTCCCTTTATTATTTTTTTCTCTCTACTATAATAGTATCGATGGGTATTATGCCCGCTTCTTTTGTACGCTATTTACAGGAATAACAAGATGAACATTGGTAAGAAAACGCAGTACGGAGCCATCGACATCGGTTTGGATGCGATCGCTTCTGTCGCGGGTGCCGCCGCTTGCAGTTGCTATGGCGTTGCTGGCTTGGCCCCGAAGTCGAAAAGCCTCGTCGATAATGTTGCGACGCTTTTGAAAGAAGAAGAATGGTTCAAAGGTGTTGGCATCTGCAAAACCAAAAAAGGATACGAAATCAGTGTGTATATCTTTGGCGTTTACGGGGTGAAACTCTCCGAAGTGCTTTCCGAAGTTCAAAAGCGCGTGAAATACGAGCTTCAAAAGACCTTTGGTATTCCTTTGGCTGCAGTTAATGTCTACGTTCAAGATGTGAAGGAGAACCCCGAAGAATGAAAACCATCAACGCGACGCTCTTGAAGCAAATGTTTATTTCGGGCGCCAATAATCTTTATAATCACTACCCCGAAATCAATCAATTAAACGTTTTCCCGGTCCCAGACGGCGATACCGGCATGAATATGAACCTCACCGTGACCAGCGGCATGAAGGAAATCCAAAATCGTCCCGATGACGACGATCTTTATACCCTAGGCAGCGGTTTCAGCCGTGGCTTGTTGATGGGAGCCCGCGGAAATAGCGGCGTCATCACCAGCCAAATCTTCAAAGGCTTCTCCGTGGCTTTAAAAGGACACGAAACCCTCAATGCGGTTCAACTATCCGATTGCTTTGTTTCCGCGAAAGAAGTGGCTTACAAAGCGGTTATGAAGCCGGTGGAAGGCACCATTCTTACCGTTATTCGCGAAGCGAGTGCCGCTCTTCGTAGTTTCGTCTCTTCTTCTACTTCCATTGAAGATGCAATGAAATATCTCTTGGAACAAGCTCGTATTTCTTTGGATCACACCCCGGATTTGCTTCCTGTTCTTAAGGAAGTTGGCGTCGTCGATAGCGGCGGAGCCGGCTTGGTCCGCATTCTCGAAGGCATGGAATATGCGGCTTGCCATCGTGGCAAGGTCATCGAGCGCAACGAAGATGTCGGCGCCGTTCCAACGGAAGAACCGCTTTATGCAGGCGCCAAATTATCTGAAGACGAAGAAGGATATGGCTATTGCACCCAATTCATCCTCCGCTTAGGAAAACCGGGCGTTGACGGAAAGAAAGCCTTCTTGGAAAAGAATTTCAAAGGTTTCTTGGCAAAACACGGTAAATCCCTCGTCACGGTTCGCGATGAAGATATCATCAAAGTTCACGTCCACACCTTGACCCCGGGCAACATGCTCAATTACGCGCAGCAATTCGGCGAATTCGTCTCTATCACCATTGAGAATATGTCGGAAGAGCATAACAACATCCAACACGGAGCGGAGGCCACCGATATGGCTGGCAACATTGCTCGTTCCCGCGAACAAAAGAAGGTGGAAGAAGAGGATGAAATCCGCGTGGATAAGGATTTAGGATTGATTTCCGTTTCTTCTGGAGAAGGATTAGATGAAATCTTCCGCGAACTTGGCGTTGACGTTATCGTTAGCGGTGGGCAAACGATGAACCCCTCCACGGAAGACTTCGTGAGGGCCATCAAGCAAACCCATGCTTCCAACGTCTTCATTCTTCCCAATAACTCCAATATTGTTCTAGCGGCCTCTCAAGCTTGCGAAATCATGCAAGGAAGCGGGATTAATGCGGTGGTCATCCCGTCCAAAACGATTCCTCAGGGCATTGTTTCGGCGATGAACTTCAATCCGGAAGGAGAAGTGCCGTCGATTCAAGAAGATATGAAAGGCGCTTTGAAAACCGTGAAGTCCGGCTCGGTCACCTACGCCATTAAAGATACGGACATCGATGGAGTGCACATCACCAAAGACTATTACATGGCGATGCAAGACAAAAACATTGTTTCCTGCGTCAAAGACAAAATGACGGCTTTGACGGATCTTGTGGATTCCTTGGTTGACGATGACGCCTCGATGGTGACGGTTATCATTGGCAAAGACGTCACAAGCGAAGAAGAAAGCAAAGTGGCAGAGGTTCTCAGTGAAAAATACGGCGATGATTTAGAAATCGACGTGAAGCGCGGTGATCAGCCAGTCTATTCCTTCCTCGTTGGAATTGAATAACTTCAAGCGGGCTAAGCCCGCTTTTCTTTTATAGGGTCCAAGCCTAAAATAAGAGGATGATTCAAGGGAAGAAGCGACTGAAATCGATAGGAAATGAAGCCACTCTCGAAGCCTTCTTTTCGCGTGTATTTCCCTATTTATTACTGCTTTTTGCTAGTTTTATTCCTTTTGCGATTTATTTCCGTTCCGGAATGGATTTTCCTTCGGGAGATGATTCCCTTTGGCATCGAATTTGGGCTTGGGATTTGGCTGAGGGGTGGAAAAACGGATTCTTTGGCATCACCCCTTCCCATACCTTGATGGGGAATTTAGGACTTGGCACTTATTTGTTTTACGGGGGATTAAGCCATGAAATGGTGGCCCTCCTTCATGTGATTTTTCCTTTCATTTCCATTAATTGGAGCTGGAAAATTCTAACCGTATCCATGACCTACCTCATGGGGATATGGATGTATTGGCTGGGGAAGAAGCTCTGCAAGAACGATTTGTGTGCCTTAATGCTTGCCCTTTGCCTTATTTTTTCTCCCTATCGCATCAATTGTGTTTTGTATCGCGCGGCTTACCCTGAGGCTTTTGCTTTAAGCTTCGCTCCGCTACTTTTCTTGGGTGTTTATAACCTGGGGCATGGGGATTTTCGCCCCCAGTCTTTCTTATCCTGCGTTTTTGGCGTTTCATGCATGGTTTTATGCCACCCCTTTACGTCGATGAGTTTTATCATCGCCGCTTTGATTTATTTGCTTTTGAACTACAGGGGGCTTCTTCCCGCATTCCATAACAAGCAGGCGATTATCTTAACGGCTTGCTCCGTAGTTTTGGTTTTTTGTTTGATTAGTTTCTATTTCTTCCCAATGATGCATTACAAGAATTCGGGACTTTATAACATCAGCGATAATCAACTCATGTGGATCAATGCCGAACATTTGGCGTGGTCGACGGGTTATAGCGACCAATTCAGCGGATTTTTACGTCCTGATTGGATTGAACACTTGGTTCCAGAGCAATATCACTTCCCCAACATCAGCGGTGAATCTTGGCTTAGTTGGGTGTTGGATTACGTTAATTTTGGTTTCTTTGGAGCCTTGGGCGTTTTCCTGCTTTGTTTTTTAGGGAAAAAGAATCGCCCGTTCTTGGGGGCTTATTTGTCCGCGGGCGTTTCCTTGTTTTGCCTTTGTCTAACCAAAAGGGCGGAGATGTTCTTGATTGCTCCTATTTTTTCCATCGCATTATTTTTAATTGGCACCTCCAAAGAAGAAAAATGGGATCGAGAGATGGCAAGACGAGAAATCGAAGAGGAGACCAAAGACCCTTCTTTTTATTGGCTCTTAGTCCTCTTCGTGGCCTGTTTTATCTTGATGTTTGTCGGGGATGTTTGGTATTCCATGCCATCCCTATTCTATACTGCCCAATTCGCGTGGCGGTTCTGGGGCCTGACTTTGTTCCTTGCCGTGATAATCGTGGCCTTGGCTACTCGTCCCTTTGCCCAAAAGAAATACGTCCAAGGGGGCTTAGCCATGTTATTTGCTTTAAGCTTCCTTTCCTGCATGGGTCCCATTGATAAGCGTTTTGTTTCTTATTCGGGGCAAAATGGGGGACCAGAACCGAGCATATCCTTGGTGCAATCCACCAAAAAACAAGGCTCCCAAAACGAATATGTCCCGATGGTTTTCCGTCAAAGCGACTATCGTAGCGAATATTCCACCTCCCTTTATCCCACGATTCGAAAACAAATTTACGGGAATAGCCCTTATCGGTGGGGAATGGAAAATTACCTAGCTCCGGCGTTTCTAGAAGGATCGGGGTCTTTGACTATTACTTCCCTTCATAGCCCGGAAGCTACTTTCGATGTGGTCATCTCTTCGGATACCGCTTTGGTTCAATTGCCCCAATTCTATTACGAAGGGTATGAAATGGTGTTAAGCGGAGATTCTTCTTATCAAGTGAAGGGCATCTATGTGGACGGCCTTGTGAGCTTTAACCTCAAGAAAGGAACATACCAGGCCTCTTTGAAATGGGTGGGCTTAACTTCTTATCGCGTTGGCGTTCCTTTGTTTTTTGTGGGTTTGGTGGGGTGCGTCGCCCTATATGTGGTTCCAACTGCTTGGAATTACCGACATAAAAAAGAAGAGAAGGAAGGGGAAAAAGCGGCATGAAACTAACGACTTCTCCTCGACTAGAAGAAATGCTGCAGAACATGGGCATCCATTCTTATTTGGATGTTCTTGGCCATCTTCCCCGCCGTTACGATAACTTCACCTATACGGATTCAAAATGCCTCTCTTTTCTAGAAGACAAACAAAAGGTTGTTCTCCTTGGCAGAATTCTGACCAAGCCGCGTGTGCAAAAATTTCAGCGATCCTCCGTGGCCAAGTTTTATTTTCGCGAAGAAAAAACACATCGGGATTTCGCCATTGAAGCCTGGAACCGTCCCTATTTAGCGGGGAACGTGGAACTGGATAGTCTTTATTCCTTACAAGGAAGTTACGATCGAAACGGCCATTGCTTGAATTTGATTTTGCTTCGAAAAGGCATTATCAAACCGGAAGATTCCATCGTCCCCATTTATAGTTTGCCCAAAGATTACCCCGAACATTCTTGGCGTCAGCTTGTGAAGAAGGCGCTAGAAGCAGAGAAGGAGTCTCTTCCTGATTTTTTGCCCCCTTATCTCCGCCAAAAATACCGGTTGGTCTCTCGCCAAGAAGCTTATGCCCTCTGCCACTTCCCCTCGTCGATGGAAGATGTGCGGCAGGGGACGCGCCTTCTCAAATACGAAGAAGCCCTGCTTTTCAGTTTGAAGAACCAATGGATTCGCTCCCAAAATAAGGCTTTAGTCCGTCAAAGCAGAAAAACCATCGATTTTAGAAGGGTCGGGGATTTTATCCGCTCCCTGCCCTTCCCTCTTACCGATGACCAGAAAAAGGCGTTAAGAGACGGACTGGAGGATATGAATTCCAATCGGTTGATGTATCGACTTCTCCAAGGAGACGTTGGTACAGGAAAAACGTTGGTGGCCGCATTGATGCTATATGGGAATTACCTTCGTGGAGAACAAGGGGCGTTGCTGGCTCCTACGGATTCTTTGGCGAGGCAGCATTACGAAACTTTGCAGTCCCTTTTTCAAAAAGAAGGGATACGGGTAGGCCTTTTGGTTGGTGGGCTCTCGGCGAAAGAGCATCGCGAGATGCTAGAAAACTGCCAAAAAGGAGAAGTGGACATCATTGTGGGGACTCACGCGTTATTCGCAGAAAAAGTCCATTATGCCAATTTGGGGTTTGTGGTGATGGACGAACAGCATAAATTCGGCGTGAATCAACGGGCTGCTTTGGCGGATAAAGGGGAACATGCGGATGTTTTGCTGATGTCGGCTACTCCGATCCCCCGTACCCTGTCGTTAACGTTGTATGGAGATTTGGACGTTTCCATTTTGTCTTCTTTCCCAGCAAGGGAAAGAGAAGTAACGACCAAAATTGTTAAGCCGGATTCCATGGAGATGAAAAAACGGATTGCCGCCTCCCTTACCAGTGGGCACCGCGTTTATGTCGTGGCCCCGCAAATCGAAGGGGGCGAAGAGGAGGATTCCTCGGTTTTATCCGTTTATCACCGTTATGAATCCGCTTATCCTGGTTTAGTGGGTTTGCTGCATGGCCAAATGAATTCGGAAGAAAAAGCAAAAGCCATCGAGGATTTTAAAAATGGGGAAACCCCCATCCTGATATCCACGTCGGTTATCGAAGTGGGAATCGACGTGAAAGCGGCCAATCTCATGATTATCTATGAGCCGACCCATTTCGCTTTGTCCAGCTTGCATCAGCTTCGTGGCCGCATCGGGCGAGACGGCAGCCCTTCCGTTTGCTACTTGGTTTACGGCCATTCTATCCAAGAGGATTTGGATAAATTAAAAGTGCTGGTGGATACGGAGGACGGATTTAAAATTGCGGAAGAAGATTTGAAACGTCGTGGGCCGGGGGAATTAGCGGGAGTCAAGCAATCGGGGCTGCCAGATTTCCATTTCGCCAATATCGTCACGGACTTCAAAATGTTTGAATGTGCTCGAGACGATGCGGTAGAAATCTTTGCCCATCGTGACGAAAAAGAACTCCGTCCGCTATTAGAACGGGCCTATAAAATGAGCCAAGGCATTTCTCTAGCCTAACCAAACGCGATCTTTCTTGTATAATGACATCGTTATGTCATCTCCGTATTTTAAATTGTTTCATCGCTTCGGTATTCTTCCTCGCAACGAAGAACTCTATACCCTGGCTTTTACCCACCCTTCCTGCAACGCCAGCGCGGGAACCAAACACGTGGATTATGAGCGCTTAGAGTTTTTGGGCGACGCGATTGTTGGTGCGGTGGTCGCCGATCTTTGTTATCGTCTTCACCCCGAAATGGATGAAGGCGGATTGACCCAAATCAAAAACCAATTGGTTCAATCGCAGTCGGAAGCTTCGCTATGCCTTTTCTTGGGGCTCGACGAATATATTCGCGTCGGCAACAATTTTGCCTCCAGCAACTCGATGGGCGGTGGAGCGATGTCCAAGGCGGAAAAAGCCCTGTACGAAAATGTTTTCGAATCGTTTATCGGTGCCATGTATTTGGACCAAGGGATGACGTTTACCTATCGTTTTTTGCATGATTTGTTCTTCAAAAGGGTCCAAGATGCCAAAATTGAATTAGACCCCAAGAGCGAATTGCAGCATCATTTGCAGGCCGATGGAGCGGTTTCGATTGTTTATAAAGTTCTGCAAAAAGACGGAACGGCGCAGAATACCCATGTGGTGGCCGCTGTTTTCTTTGATGGAATGGAACTCGGACGCGGGGAGGGCAGCAATACCAAACTCGCGGAAGTGGAAGCGGCCAAAGATGCTTTGCATAAATTAAGCATCCCCAAGAATTAGGAGAGACGTATGGGATTATTTTCCTTTTTAAAGAATAAATTTTCCAAAAAGAAACCAGAAACGGAGCCTTCGGTTTCCACTTATCAAAAAGGGCTCGAAAAAAGTAGGAAGAATTTTGCTTCTCGCTTGGATGAACTAAGCAAGCGGTATGCCAAAATCAATCCAGAGTATTTTGAGGAATTAGAAGAAATCCTCATTGAAAGTGATGTGGGCGTGGAACTTTCCATTCGCCTATGTGAGGAATTGCTGGATAAAGCCTCCAAAGAAGGCGTGAGCGATCCCAAAACCATCAACGAAATGCTCGTGGATGAAATGTTCGTGGGTTATGCGACCAAAGGGGATTCCATCGAAAACGAAATCCGTTTCCAAAAAGAAGGACCGACGGTATTGCTAGTTTGCGGAGTCAATGGCGTTGGCAAAACGACCTCGATTGCCAAACTGGCTTATCGCTATCTTCACCAGGGAAAAAGCGTTTTGCTCGTTGCGGGGGATACTTTCCGCGCGGGAGCGGTGGAACAGTTAAGAGTTTGGGCGGACCGTTTGGGCTGCCCCATCATCACAGGGAAACCGGATGGGGATCCTGCTTCCGTTGCCTATGACGGAGCGAAGTATGCGAAAGATCATCACATTGATTTGATGATCATGGATACTGCGGGAAGATTACAAACCAAAGCAAATTTAATGCAGGAATTATCGAAAATTCATCGTGTTTTATCCCGAGAAATCGAAGGGGCGCCCCACGAGTCTTTCTTGGTGGTGGATGCTACCACGGGCCAAAATGGCGTGCTTCAGGCCAAAGCTTTTAAAGAAGTGACAGATATCACGGGCATCGTGATCACCAAAATGGATGGAACGTCAAAGGGCGGGATCATCTTGTCGATTCGCGATGAATTAGGAGTTCCCGTCCGTTTCATCGGTTTAGGCGAAGGGATGGAAGACTTGCAAGAATTCGACTTGGATAAATACTTATATGGCTTGCTTTTAGGGGACACCGAGCATGATTGAAGCATCCTTGGCGAGTCGAGAACGCGTCTTGGAGCTTCTCGAATCCTATGAGCCGTTATTGACGGAACGGCAAAAACAAACTCTCGATGCCTATTACCGTTGCGATTTAAGTTTTGGCGAAATCGCCGAGGAATCGGGAATCACAAGGGCGGGCGTCAGCGATGCGGTCGCCAAAGCCGTCAACAAGCTGGAGGAATTTGAAAAGCGCCTTGGCTTGATCAAAAAGAAAAAGGAGTGGCAAAAGCGTTATGAGGATCTATCCACCTCTAACGCCGATGCTGCCGCTTACCAAACATTAACGGAGGACATCATTCATGGCATTTGAATCACTGGGCGACCGCTTCAGCAACATCTTCAAGAAGATGCGGGGCAACACCCAATTAACCGAAAAGAACATGGACGACATGCTGAAAGAGATTCGCGTCGCCTTATTAGAAGCCGACGTGAACTTCAAAGTCGTCAAAGCCTTTACCAATGACGTCAAAGAGAAGGCGCTAGGCCAAGATGTCTATAACAAGGTCAATCCGTCTCAGATGGTCGTTAAAATCGTCCACGATGAGATTCAAGAACTTTTGGGCGCGGATCAAACGGGCATTCAATATAACGCGAATGGCTTAACCTCTATTTTGCTTCTTGGTCTCCAAGGTACCGGCAAAACCACGACCGCTGGTAAATTAGCCTATCTCATGCACCAAAAAGAGGGCAAGAAGGTTTTGGTGGCTGCTTTGGATATTTACCGTCCAGGAGCCATCGAACAGTTACAGGCTGTCGTTAGCAAAACGGGCGCGGATTTCTTCTCCCTTGGGAACAAGGTCAATCCGGTGGATATCGCCATCCAAGCCAAGAAAAAAGCCTTGGAAGAACATTACGATGTCTTGATTTTGGATACCGCGGGCCGTTTGCAAATCGATGAAGGCCTCATGGAAGAACTCCGTCGCATCAACCACGAAATTCATCCGGAAGAAGGATTGCTTTTAGTGGACGCCGCCGCAGGACAAGACGCGGTGAACGTGGCGAATGCCTTTAACAAAGAACTCCATCTAACCGGAGTCATCATGTCTCGTTTGGATGGCGATGCCCGTGGCGGTGCCGCTTTATCCATCAAATACTTAACGGGCTTGCCGATTAAGTTTGCCGGTGTGGGCGAAAAGATCACGGATATGGAAATCTTCTATCCCGATCGCATGGCCGACCGCATCCTTGGAATGGGAGACGTGGTCACCCTCGTTGAAAAAGCCAAAGAGCAAATCGATGAGAAACAGGCGGAAAAAGATGCTAGGAAGATGCTGGATGGCAACTTCACCTTGGAAGATATGCTCCGTCAAATGAAGCAAGTCCAAAAGCTGGGTTCCATGAAGGCCATCGCCAAATTGATTCCGGGCATGCCGAAAATCAGCGATGAGCAGCAAGCCCAGGCTGAAAAGGAGATGAAAACCTTCGAAGCCATCATTGACTCGATGACGCCTTACGAAAGAAAACACCCTGAGATTCTCCGTTATTCCCACAAGAATCGCATTGCCAAGGGTTCGGGGAAAACCAACGCGGACATCAATCGTGTTTTACGGAAATACGAGCAGTCCAAAGAGATGATGAAGCAGATGAAGCAATATCAAAAATCTGGGAAAATGCCTCGCGGAGGCAATATGCCCTGGGGAAGGTAACGCTTATGGCAGAAAACGCGAATCCGATTTACGAGCCGCGCAAATTCTATGAACAATCCTTAAAACAGCAATATCACGCACAGGCGGAAGCCTTTTTCGATGAATTAGTGAAGCAATCGGAGGTTGATGGACCTGCTAATGCCAATCACGTCAAAGACTACAAAAAATCTCTAGAGCACCTAGAAAATATTCAAAACAAAGCTTCGAGCAAGAAAGTCCAACGCGGTTTTATTATTTTCGCTATCGTCCTTTGCTTCATCGCCGCCGTCATTTTCTGCATCCTATTCCATATGGGTTGGTGGATGCCTCTTATTGGCCTAGTTTTCCTCGCTGGTGGTATCGCTTTGATTGTTTATGTGGTCAAAGTTCTGAATAAAGTAATCACGGGTTTGAACGAACAAATTGCAGCCATGCAGCAAAAATCCCAACAGCTATTGGACCTTTGCTATCAGGATTTGGAAGTTTTAAACCGTTCTTACGATTGGAACATCCCCTGTTCCATCATGAAGAAAACGACCCCGATTTTGGATTTGGATCCTTATTTCTCCGCGAGTCGATTTGCTTATCTCGTACAGAAATTCGGCATGCCGGAAAGCCTGGGGGATACCACTTCCTGCGTGGGTGTTTTGTCCGGCCATATCCAAGGGAACCCCTTCGTTTTGGAAAAAGACGTTTCCGAAGAAATCATCGATAAGGCCTATACGGGGTCCATCGTGATTACGTGGACGACGACTTATAGCGATAAAGACGGAACCCATACGCAACACCACTCGGAGACGTTGACGGCGACGGTTTATCATGAAGCCCCCCAATACGAATATGCCACTCGTTTGATTTATGGCAATGAAGCTGCGCCCCATTTGCATTTCTCCCGCGTTCCTAGCGGACAATGCGGAGATGACAAATCCTTGGCCCGTTTCGTGAAGAAACGTTCCAAAGAACTGACCAAGAAAGAAAAAGACGATTTGCTCGACGATGACCCCAAAACGAATTTCACCAAAATGGGCAACGATAAATTCGACGCCCTTTTTGGAGCGGACGACCGCGATAATGAAGTGGAATTCCGTTTGCTCTATACTCCGCTTGCCCAGAAAAACATCCTCGATTTGTTAACGAATCCCGAACCGTTCGGCGATGACTTTGTCCAAGTGAAGGATGGCATGCTCAATTCTATTTCTTCCGGCCATAGCCAGGCGTTTGATTACAGCGCGAACCCCGTGATTTTCCGTAACTATGATTTAAAAGATGCCAAAAAGAAGTTCGTGGACTACTGCGATACCTTTATTCGTAACCTTTATTTCGACCTTTGCCCCATTATTTCCGTTCCTTTGTATCAAACTTATAAACCCATGGAATTCATCTATGAGAACATGCCTTACAACCTTTCTAACTATGAACATGAGGTTATGGCTAATGGCATGGATCCCGAATTCTTCCGCCCGGAAGAAGCAGACCCTGATTTACCCTTGATTCTCAAGGTTAGCAAGGGAAATAAATCAGGGATGGGGGACCGCCTCGCCATCCATTGCTTATCCTTTAAGACGACTCCCCAAGTGGATTACGTTCCTAAACTCGGCGGAGACGGCAATATCCATCAGGTTCCCGTTCGCTGGATCCAATACGATTTAGTGGAAAAGGAAATGGGGATGGAAGTGGCTCCCGTTGGCGGAACCCAAAAGAGCTACGCTGAGAAGATCCAAAGCGTCATCCGCGATATTGTCGGAGGACGACAAGGGCATTATGAACGCGGCTTATATTGCTATGGATTCTCCTTGGATGAAAATTGCCCGGGATTGTCTGAAAAAATCGCTGCCGCCTTTCAAGATGACAAGACTCAAAAATAATTTATAATTACGTCTATCTAGGAGGATAAATTACTTATGGCAAATGAACTAGATGAAACAAAAGATCCGATTCGTGAAGAAGGCCGTGACGTCCACGTTATCGATAAGCAATTAACCGTTACCGTCGACTGGCGCAGCACGTTCTTCCAGGTGATTCTCTGGATTTTGGGCATTATCCCGGGCATCGTCTTCGCCGTTATGAAAATCAAAGCCCGTTCTCACTTGCAGCAAATGCAGCAAAAGATTCAACATGACGCGTCTACCATTGATAACTATCTGCAAAACCGCGTCACGATTTTGACCAACACTGCCAGCTTGCTCAACAAATCCATCGAACTCGACAAGACGACGTTTGCGGAAATCGCCAAATATCGCAGCGGAAATTTCTCCGATGCCGAACGTGGCGAAGTCGCGAACAAACTCGCTGCGGCTGAAAGAACCATCAACGTTGCTCTAGAAGCCTATCCGGATCTCCGCGCCCACGCGGATATCCAAACCGCGATGCAGCAAAACGCCTACACCCAGCAGGAAATCACCGCTGCGCGCGAAGCTTATAACGATACGGTCCAATCTTGGAACACCTTGATCTATCAATGGCCGACCTATCGCATCGTTGCCGCGAAAGCCAAATATACGACCCGCATCCCCTTCACGGTCAGTCAAGAAATCCGCGAAGCTGCGGAGAAAAAAGATTTTTTCGCAAACTAACGGTTTTGCTAAACCAATAAGGATGGGCGATCGCCCATCCTTTTTCTGTTACAGCAAACTGAAGCGAATTCGATCTTCGACAATTCTTTTTTCTTTGGGATCTAGTTGAGTAAGAAACGGCCGGTCTATTAATTCATCGGGATCTTTAGTTGTTTGCGGTAACCCCCACCAAGGCTCTACGCATAGAAAGGCATCCTCGTCGCTTTTAGGAGTCCAAATGGCGATATAGGGCGAAGCGTATTGGAATTCGATTCTAATGTCCCTTCCCGTGTCTAAAACAATGGGGGCTTCGGGGGTGGGGAGGATTAAGGTATCCATTCCTAATAAGAAATCTTTGGTAAGGGTGATTTCTCCTCCCTTTGGATATTCTTTCATGGTGGAGCCGTCTAGAGGTTCCGTGAAATAGAGGAAGTGCTCAGGAAGGGTTAATTTCGCTTTTCCATATTCGCAGTAAAACGCAGGATGACTTCCGGTAGCAAAAGGGAGAGTTTCATCGCCGGTATTGGTAATTTCATAACGACGAAGCAAGGTTTCTTCTTCCAAAATGAAGGCTTCGATAAAGGAGAAGTGGTAAGGATACAAACGAAGGCTCTCCGTGTTTTCCTTTAAGGAAAAACTCATTTGTTCTTCGTTTTCTTGATGGGGAAAGAAATCGCTATTGCGGGCAAAGCCGTGGCGGCTGGTGGAATGGGTTTGGCCTTTGCAACTATAGCGATCTGCGGAACCGATCACAGGAAAAAGGATATGGTCTTGGAATTTCCACGTCCCCTCCTTTTGATAAAGAAGTTCTTGCCCAAAAAGTTGGACGGAAGTGAGTTCTCCACCAAGAGAAGAGGCGGTAACGGAAAGGAAACTGTTTTTAATTTGCATATCTAATTGTAGCGCAAAAAGAAAAGACGCGGGATACCGCGTCAATGGTGAATGAATTTTTTGCCTTTTTCCAAAGCGGCCTTTTCCCATTGCGGGGTTTCATCCGATTCGCTTTCCGCGAGCAATTTTTTATCTTGCTTGGACAAGGCAACTTTTTCGAAGATATCAGGCCGGTGCTCCCTGGTTAACAGAAGGCTTTGTTTTCTCCGCCACTTATCGATGGCGGTGTGATTCCCCGAATAAAGGATATCCGGGACTTTTTGGCCCTCGAATTCATAAGGTTCGGTGTATTGGGGATATTCCAACAAATTATCGTTGAAGGATTCGTCGGTCAAACTATCCGCGGTGATGGCTCCATCTAAAAGACGGATGATGCTATCGGAAATCGCCATCGCAGGGATTTCGCCGCCGGTAAGGACGTAATCTCCAATGGAAACGAGCTCATCGCAATAAGCATTGACCCGTTCGTCGATACCTTCGTAATGCCCACAAATGATGACGAGATCATCCAGGGTGGCAAAACGCTTGGCCATCGGTTCGTTATAGGTCTTGCCTCGCGGAGACATCAAGATGACGTGGCTATTTTCCTGACGGTTCGCCCGTAAAGCATCCACGATGGGTTGGCATTTTTCAATTAAGCCGGCGCCTCCCCCAATGGGTGGGGTGTCCGTGCGGCCGTATTTGTCCTTCGTGTAATCACGGATATTAACGACTTTGATTGTAGCAACCCCCTTCCCCAAAGCGCGTTTCATGATGGAGTTCGTTTGGAACCCATCAAACATTTCAGGGAAAAGAGTGAGGATGGTAATGTTCATAACAACCCCTCAACCACGTGAATCGTTATCGTTTTTTCGTTGAGATCAACCGTTGGAACAAATTCGTCAATGAAAGGGCAATAGAAGCACTTTCCATCTGGTTTTTTAATCTTGAGGTTTTTGGTAGGTGCATTGCTTAATACGTCGATAACAACGCCCAGTTCATGGGATTCTTCATCGACGATTTTGCAGCCGATTAAATCGGATAAGCGGTACATGCCTTCGGGCAAAGTGGCTTCTTCTTTGTCCATGGTAAGGTCCCATCCCTGCAAGAGTTCGGATTCCTCAATGGAAGGAACTTCTTCAAAAGAGAAGACGTAAAGTGGGCCTTGTGGCCGCACACTTTTTAATGTCAATTCTTTCTCCTCTTTGGTTCGAGAATTTACGGCAAAAAAATGACGTCCGATTTGGAAGCGTTCCGCAGGGAAATCGGTCATCGAATAGGCGCGGATTTCTCCCTTGAGTCCAAAGGTTTTTGTAAAATGGGCAACAGTAATTTTTTCCATAAAAAGAAACGGCGGGAATTACTTCTCGCCGTCCTGTTTTTCGTCTTCGCTGAAGCTCTTAAACTTCAAATGGATGTGCTGATTCGAATTGTCGGCTTTGCCAGCAATCCCAATCGCCTCACGAAGGGCGTTGGCCACAACGCCGTGTTTGCCAATCAGTCGAGCGGTGTCGTCGTCGTCCGCGTAAATCATGACGGTCGCGTCCCGATCCGTGGAGCCCGGAAGCTCGCGGATAAGAATGGCCTCAGGATTGTGAACGAGGGGATCGATCACTGGGTGAAGGATGGCTTCGTAGTCGCGATCCATTACTTCTTGGCCTTCTTGCTTTCGGCAAATTTGGTCATGATTCCCTTGCGGGCAAACATGGCACGGACAGTATCCGAAGGAACGGCGCCGTTGTTAAGCCACTTAAGAGCGAGCTCTTCGTTGATGATGGCTTTGTCTTCGCCTTCCGCGGGATCATAGGTTCCGATTTGTTCGATGATGCGGCCATCTCTGGCGAAATGGGAATCCGCGGCAACGATGCGGTAGAAGGGATCTTCGTGACGTCCGATGCGGGTCAATCTGATTTTAACCATAAGTCTTTCTCCTTTTTTCGGTGGATAATTTAGCCGTATGAAAAAGGCCTGTCAAGTAGTTTTACTTAACATCGTTTATTTTTCCTTGTCATACCCCTTGCACTTGAGTATGATACCTAACGCGTGGAAACACGATACGCAGGCTCCGCTGATCCCCGTCACGGATGAATGAACCTGAAGAGAAACCTAAATGCTCAAGGAGGAATGATCATGAATAACAATCTTGTTAAAGAGATCACCGCCCGTCAGCTTCGCACGGATATTCCTTCGTTCCGTAGCGGCGACACCATCAAGGTCTACGTCCGCATCATCGAGAACAAGAAGGAACGTAACCAGGTCTTCGAAGGCGTTGTCATGCAACGTCGTGGCTCTGGGGTCTCCGCGACCTTCACTGTCCGCAAGATCTCCTCGGGAATCGGCGTTGAGCGCACCTTCCCCGTGAATGCACCCTCGATTGCATCAATCGAAGTCGTCAAACACGGCAAGGTCCGCCGCAACAAGATCACCTATATGCGCAAGCTTTCTGGCAAGGCTGCCCGTATCAAAGAAAGAAAGTAAGCCAGTCTTCAATACAAGTGACGAGCCCAGGGAAACCTGGGTTTTCTTTTTTTCGTGCGCGTTGCCCCCGTGAAATCGAAACCCTATAATTGAAGCCTATGCCGACTGAAGAAATGGAAAGACAACGACTTCGCGGCCCCCGAACTGCCTTGGAAAAGAAGAAGAAGGTTCGTTGGTGGCGCGTTGTTATTGACGTGGTGACTGGCCTTATGGTTGTTTCGGCGTGCTTAGTGTGTGCAAACCTTGCTTATTTAAATTGGACATTCAATGAGCCCTTCTATGTGAATGGGATGTCTATGTTTCCTACGCTTAACGCGGATGGAAAAAGAAAGACGACAGGTGGCTACCGCCCGTTAACCTGGAACGATACCTCTAGCATCGATGGGGATATTGTGGATTATGGTTATGCCAAAGTTGGAAACAAGGGGAATTGGAGGGGTTCGCTTTCCCGTTACGATATTGTTGTCGCCTATTATTCGGAAGATTATTCCTTTGATGGAGAGAGACATGTTCTAAAGGAAAAAACATCTCCAAAAATCAAAAGATTAATCGGGATGCCTGGGGAAACCCTAACTTTTGAAGTGGTCACGCGTGGAGAAGATGCCGGCGGACGTTTTGAATTTGTTGGAGATCAGCCCAAAGCCTACGTTTCGACTTACGATGAGAATTACAACACGGCTTGGGGTAAGACAACGATTACGGACAAAGAAGGGAATTCTACCGTGCTAAAACCCCTTTATGATGAGTCGGATTTCCCGAAAGTGAATGGCCACGTGTATCCAGTTGCTCAATTAGTTGGCGGAGTTCGCTCCAAAACATGGGAACTTAAGGACAATGAATATTTCTTGATGGGCGATAACCGTGGGGGAACCGGGCATTCCATGGACTCTCGTGAAAAGGGCCCGATTGAAGATTTTATGGTGATTGGCAAAGCTTATGTCATCACCTCACAACGGAAACTGACCGTACAGCCAGACGCCACTTTGAAGGCGAATTTTTCGCTAGGATTATCGTGGTGGCCGTGGGATTATATTCATTTGGATCAGCATTAAATTATGGGGCAACAAAACATTCATTATTTTCCGGGACATATGTCGAAGGCGTTGGACGCAATGCAGGGCTATGTCAAATCCGTGGATCTCATCGTTGAAATCGTGGACGGCCGAGCTCCTTTAAGTTCGAGAAACCCACTTTTAAAAGGCCTAGCCGGTCAAAAGCCTATTTTGTTGCTTCTTTCTAAAAGCGATTACGCAGATCCTGCCGTGACGGAAGGCTGGATTCAATATTTTGCTTCTCAGGGACAAGACGCTATCTCAGGCAATCTCAAAAAGGATCGTTTCGTTTCCTTGCTATCCAAAGCGGCGGAACCGCTTGTTAGCAAAAAGCGCGAGAAAGAAAAGAAGCGTGGCATGATGCCTCAACCGATTCGCGTCATGATTGTGGGAATTCCTAACGTAGGAAAAAGTACTTTAATCAATAACTTGGCGGAAAAGAAGAAAGCCAAGGTGGGAAACAAAGCCTGCGTTACTCGTGCCGCTCAGTGGATAAAACTTAACGCGGATTTTGTTCTTTTAGATACTCCGGGTATTTTACCAATGAGCTATCCAACTCGCGAACAAGCCGTTCGTTTGGCGCTTCTAGGGACGATGAAAGAAGAAGTTTTGCCGACGCTTGAACTCAGTTATTCTCTTCTCGATTTCTTGAAAGTCGCATACCCCTCCTCGCTCTTTTCCCGTTTTGGAGTGGAAAACATCGCTTCGATGGATAACGATTCAATTCTTGTTCGAATCGCACAAAGACGATTGCTTTTGGATGGATCTCAGCCTTCCATTGATAAGGCAGCCTATCTTTTGGTGAAGGAATTCAAAGACGGCGTTTTGGGTCGTCTTTCCTTGGAGCGTCCCTGTGCTTAAATTTGAAAGACAGTATTATAGCGACGAAATCACAGCCATCGCTGGGGTAGATGAAGCGGGACGTGGCCCTTTGGCAGGTCCGGTGTGTGCCGCTGCGGTCATCTTTCCGAAGAATTACAAAAATACGATGATCGACGATTCCAAAAAACTTACGGATAAGAAACGCCAAGAGCTTTTTGATGTGATCAAAGACCACGCGTTAGCCTATGGCATCGCGATGGTTTCCGCGGAAGAGATTGATGAACTCAATATTTATGCCGCGACGCAAAAATGCATGAAGCTCGCTTTAAGCCAACTCCAAGTGGATTATCAACTGGTTCTGACCGATGCGATGCCCCTTCCTGGATTCCCCAAGAAGGTAATTCCCATCATCAAAGGGGACGCTCAGGCCTTGAATATTGCCGCTGCTTCGATTCTAGCGAAAGTCACGCGTGATCGTTATATGTGCGAACTGGAAAAACAATATCCCCAGTTCCATTTTTCCGTGCATAAAGGATATGGAACGAAACTGCATATGCAGGAATTGGAAGAATATGGTCCTATCGAAGGAGTGCATCGGAAAACCTACGCCCCGGTTGCTAAATTCTATCAAAGTCAGCTCACGTTGTTTTAAAAAGTAGTTATTAAAAATAACTAAGAAAATCGAATTGTAAAGATTTCGACACGTTTTTCTTTTTCCAACCTTCTAATACAGGTGTAGGAGATTTTTATGCGCGCTAATCAATTATTAATCCATATTGCCACCAAAACGAAAGGGGATGCCAAAGCCATGCTCGATATTATTCGAGAGAAACGCCCCTTCTCTTTGGAGGAGGTGGAGGAGACGAACAAAAGCTTGAAATCGAAGGCTTTTACGATCGTAGACCCTTGTTATCCGAAAAGCTTTCATGAGTGTCACTTCCCGCCCATTTGTATGTTTTATGAAGGGAACCTGGACTTGATTCGCGACTATCGCAAATGCTGCACGATTGTGGGGAGCAGGATGGCGAGCGAATATGCGATAAAGAGGGTAGGCGAGATCGCCGAGGAGTTGGCAAAACGGGGGATTACGATTGTTTCGGGCCTAGCAAAAGGAATTGATGGGGCGGCCTTAAGGGCTGCGGCCCCTTATGGGAAGGCCGTTGCCGTTTTGGGAAATGGGCTCGATTACCACTACCCATCCGAAAACCGTGATCTCCAGGACCGCATTGCTAAAGAGGGCCTTCTCATGACCGAATATCCAGAGGGGGTTGCGCCTAAAGCGGATCATTTTCCGTGCAGAAACCGAATATTAGCCGCATTAGGAAGCGTCGTTTTCATTGGAGAAGCTCACGCCCACAGCGGTACCATTGTTACGGTGGCCCATGCCCTGGACCTTAATCGAGATGTGGCGGTTTTGCCATTCCGGGCGACGGATGGCACCATGAACAACCATTTAATTGCAGATGGGGCGACTTTAGCGGAGACCGCGGACGACATTATGGATATGATGAACTTCGGGTATCAAAAAGCGGAGGATGAGGATGAAGAAAAATAATTTTCCTTTTTCTTATAAATAACATATTTATTTATATGGGGTTTTTGGGGTTGCAGGTCGTTTGACAACCCTTCGAGGCGTTTCTATCATTGCCACGTTTCTTTATGAAATTAGTTATTGTTGAGTCACCGAAAAAATGTGAAACCATCCGCCGCTACCTTGGCGCGGATTACCAAGTTATGGCTAGCCAAGGCCATATTCGCGACCTTTCTACCCGTGGGAAAGGTGGCTTAGGCATTGATGTGGCCGATGGATTCAAACCAGATTATGTTATCTCTCCAAAAAAAGGAAAAATCGTTGCCGAACTACAAGCTACTTCCAAAAAAGCGGATGAAGTTCTGCTTGCAACCGACCCTGACCGCGAAGGAGAAGCGATTTCCTGGCACTTGGCCCAGGTTTTGAAATTACCCGTGGATACTACCACGCGTCTCCGTTTCCAAGAAATCACCAAGCCCGCGATTTTAGCGGCTTTGGAAAACCCTTCTCATATTGATGTCAACCTGGTTCGCGCTCAAGAGGCGCGACGCATGGAAGACCGCATCATTGGTTTCCGCGTCTCCTCTTTGCTCCAAAAGAATGTTGGCGTTCAATCGGCGGGTCGCGTTCAATCGGCGACCCTCTCCATGATTGTGGATCGCCAAGCGGAAATTGATGCCTTCCACCCAGAAGAATATTGGACGATCGACGTGATGGTGCGCATCGGAGGAAAAGACTACAAGGCCAGCCTTGTGAAAGTGGATGGCAAGCCCTTCGAATGCCATACCAAAGAAGAAGCGGATGCTCTTTGTGCCCGTATTCCGGATATGCTTTCCGTCCAAAGCGTGACGAAATCGCCCAAAACCATCGCGGCGAAACCGCCGTTTACGACTTCGTCCATGCAACAGGAAGCCTATACCAAATACCATTTCTCCAACGCCAGGACCCAAGCGGTTGCCCAACGTTTGTACGAAGGTATGGATATCGCGGGGGAACATGTTGGTTTGATCACCTATATGCGTACCGATTCTACCCGTATTAGCCCGGAATTCTATACGCGCCACGCCGTCCCTTTCATCAAGGAAACGTATGGCGAAGAATATGTGGGAACGATGCGCGCTGGCAAAAAAGGCGAGAACATCCAAGATGCTCACGAAGCAATCCGCCCAACAGGCACTCACCGCACCCCGGACATGGTCGCGAAATACGTTTCTCCAGAAGAAGCCAAACTCTATCGTTTGATTTATTGCCGCGCCATGGCTTCACTCATGGCCCCCAAACGCATCGAATCGACGAATGTGAGCCTTGTTGGAAATGGTCTTGAATTCTCGTTGAAGGGGGTACGTACCCTCTTTAAAGGCTTCGAAGTGCTTTATGGGGAATTCGACGAAGACGATACCTTGCTGCTTCCAGAAATCAACGAAGGCGACAACTTGCCCAAATCCAAAATCAAATCGGAACAGAAATTCACCAAGCCGGAACCCTCTTATAACGAAGCTTCGATCGTCAAAGCGATGGAAGAAAAAGGCATTGGTCGCCCGTCTACCTATGCGACGACGATTGAGACCTTATTGAAACGGAAGTATGTCTCGAGCAATCGCGGCGTTTTAACTCCGACAGAAGATGGAAAGAAAACCGTCGCGGTTTTGAAAAAATTCTTCCCCGATGTTGTTTCGACTTCTTATACCGCCAAAATGGAAAGCACGTTGGATGAAGTCGAAGAGGGTAAAGAGTCGTTCTTAGATACGATGAATGCCTTCTATCAACCATTCAACGAAAATTATGAAAAGGTTCGCGATGAAATGCGGAAGGAACCCCCGGAAGAAACGGGGGAGCTATGTCCGGAATGCGGTCATCCTTTGGTCGTGAAACGCAATCGCAAGGGACAAAAATTCATCGGCTGCTCCAATTTTCCTGCCTGCCATTACATCAAGAAGGACAAACCCGACGATAAGCCAACAGGAGAAGTTTGCCCAGAATGTGGATCCCCTCTTGTGGTTAAGAAAAACAAAAAAGGGGAAGAATTCATTGGGTGTTCCAATTTCCCCAATTGCCGTTATACCCGTAGCTTAGATGGCAAGGAAACCAAGCCGAAGGAAAAAGCGACTTATACCGAGACGGATTACGTGAAACCGTGTCCCAAATGCAAAACGGGTCACCTCGTTGTGAAACAAGGCAAAAAGGCAAAGTTCTTGGGCTGCACCAATTTCCCACGTTGCCATTATCACGAATGGATCGACAAGAAAGCGTCGGACGATTCGAAAAAGGAGTAGCCCCATTGGCTGAAATTCGCGTTATTGGCGGTGGGTTAGCGGGAGCAGAAGCCGCCTATTATTTGCTGAAAAAAGGATATGACGTCCATCTTTTCGAAGCACGCCCGTCTTACTCGGATGGAGCCCATGAGACGGATCTTTTCGGCGAACTCGTTTGCTCCAATTCCCTCAAATCCAAACAATTAACAAATGCCTGCGGTCTTTTGAAAGAGGAAATGCGTCATTTGGGATCCTTGATGATGGAAGCCTCCGATGCTTCCGAAGTGCCTTCTGGCAATGCGTTAGGAGTGGACAGAGAGTTATTCGCTCGTTATATCACGGATAAATTGAACTCGTTCCCAAATTTGCATGTCCATCGCGAAGAAGTGACTTCGCTTCCTGATGATGGAATTCTGACAATTTTAGCCACGGGGCCCCTTACGTCACCCGCTCTTTTGGAAGATTTGAGCCAAAAAATCGGTCAAAAGAATCTTTCGTTTTTCGATGCGTCCGCTCCGATTGTTAAGAAGTCGAGCATCGATTTTTCCAAAGCCTATTTCAAATCCCGTTATGACCAAGATGACGGGTCCTATATCAATTGCCCTTTCACCAAAGACGAGTACTATGCGTTAGTCCGCGAATTGCTTGGCGCCCAAAAAGCATTGCTTCACGAGTTTGACACCCATTATTTTGAAGGCTGCCTTCCTGTGGAGGTCATTGCTAGCCGTGGGGGAGAGACGTTGCGACACGGGCCATTAAAACCTTTTGGCTTAGAAACGCCGGAACATCCTAAGCCCTATGCCGTGGTTCAATTACGTCAAGATACTAAACTTGGCGATTACTACAACATCGTGGGATTTCAAACCAATTTGACCTACCCGGAACAAAAACGCGTTTTCTCCATGATTCCCGGATTGGAGCACGCTGAATTCCTGCGATATGGATTAATGCACCGCAATTCTTATATCGATGCCCCCCGTGTTTTGCAAAATGACTTATCCCTCAAAACTCATCCTTCCGTCTTTGTTGCTGGACAGCTTTCTGGCGTAGAAGGGTATGTAGAAAGCGCGGCCATGGGTATTTTATGCGCCATTCACGCTTCCAGAAGATTGGAGGGGAAACCCTTCGTCAAAATCCCCCGTGAAACGATTTATGGCGGCCTAATTAGTTATCTCCTTCACGCTGAAGGCAAATATTTTCAACCGATGAATGCGAACTGGGCGTTAATCCCAGGGGCAAGAAAAGAAAACCGCGATGCCTGCATCCAATCCTCTTTAAAAGCGATACAATCTTTTGTAGAGGAAATCGAGGATCATGGCCGAGAATAAGTGGAAAGAATTACTCCAGCCCTATAGCCAGTACCTTCTTTTCTCTCGAAATTATTCTCCCAATACCATTGGCAATTACGAGAGGGACATCACATCCTTTTTTGATTATTCGGAATCCATCGGAGTTCCGATTTTCGAAGTAGAGGAAATGACGATTTTGATGTTTCTCCAAGACCAACTCTCCAAAGGAGAATCGAAGAGAACATTAGCAAGACGCCTTTCCGCGTTGCGTTCTTTTTATGACTACCAGCGCATCCATGATGCGGCTCATTTTACGAAAAATCCCTTTCGTGATGTAAAGGCTCCAAGGGCCGAAATCAAATACCCCCATGCCCTCTTTTTGGACCAAGTGAACAAATTGTTAGAGGAAAATGCCAAACGAGATGACCCTTTGATGGTGCGAGATCAAGCCATTTTAGAGTTGCTTTATGCTTCGGGAATGCGCGCTTCAGAGCTCGTTCATTTCGAGCCTTCATCCATCGATTATGGCAATCGCATGATTCGCGTTTACGGCAAAGGAAAGAAGTACCGCATGGTTCCGTTTGGAATCAACGCGATGAAATGGATGAAACGTTATTACAGCGAATTGCGCCCTGATTTGCTTGCCAAATGGACTCCTGCCGTGTCTCATCAAAGACCCAAAAGTTTTTTCCTTAGTGCCCAAGGCGGAACCCTTACGGTTCGCGGGCTTGAATACATTTTGCATCACGTGGAAGAAATAACGGGGTTATCGTTGGATCTTCATCCTCACGAGTTGCGACATTCTTTTGCCACCCATCTTTTGGAAAACGGTGCCGATTTGCGCTTAATTCAAGAACTTCTGGGCCACGAAAGCATCAATACGACGCAGGTATACACCCATTTGACGACGGAAGACATGAAGAAGCAGTACGAACAATTCTTCCCAAAACGGACGGGTGAAAAGCGCGGCGGCGGTTCCTCTCGGTAATTCGTTCTTGCATACGCCTATACGCAAGGGATATAATCCACGCGCTGTCTTTTTGACGGCTAAACGCACCCCGCGGATTCCACGCCGTGTTCCTTCCCGGCCGAAGCAGGCTTAAAAATGGGTTTGGTGGTCAGTGGTTCGAAGCGAGGGAGGCATAAACAAATGGAGGTCACCAAAATGAGTGACGAAATCAAACAGGAAGCGGTCGCCGAAGCGGTCGCACCGGCTGAAGAAGCCAAACCCGTGGAAACCGCTGATATGGCGGAAGTCTTCCACGATCCCAACGCCCCGATCATCACGATCAAGAAGTGCTTGGAAAACGGAGTTCACTTCGGACATCAAACCCGTCGTTGGAACCCGAAGATGGGCCGTTTCATCTACGGCGCCCGCAACGGCATCTACCTCATCGACTTGAACAAAACGGTCGAACGCACCATCCTTGCCTATAACGCTTTGAAGGCCATCGTTGAAGCTGGCGGAAAAGTTCTCTTTGTCGGAACCAAAGCCCAAGCCCAACAAATCGTCATCGACGAAGCGGTTCGTTCTGGATCGTTCTACATCATCAACCGCTGGCTCGGCGGCACTCTCACCAACTGGCGCACCATCGCGGCTCGCATTAAGCGTCTCCGCGACCTCGATACCGCCCAAGCGGACGGATCCTGGGACAAACTCCCCAAGAAGGAAGTTGCTCTTCTTCGCAAAGAATACGCCAAACTCGACAAGAACCTTGGCGGTTTGAAAGAAATGCGTCGCCTTCCGCAGGCCATCGTCCTCGCGGATCCGACCCTCGAAAAGAACGCTGCTCTTGAAGCTCGCAAGCTCAACATCCCGGTCTTCGCTCTCTGCGATACCAGCGATGATCCTGAACTCGTCGACTTCCCCATTCCGACCAACAACGACGCCACCAGCGCCATCAAATTGATTGTTGGTGTCCTCGCCGACGCTGTCGTCGAAGCCCGTGCCGGTGTCACTGAATTCGCCTATGTGAAGGACGAAGGACCCGAATCCACCATGGCTGATGCCATCCGTGTTGCTGATATCGCCGCCGAACAACATCGCCAAGCTCTCCGCGCCGCCCGCAAAGCCCGTGAAGAACGCTTTGCCAAGATGCGTGCTGAACGCGAAGCTCGTTTCCAAGCCCGTCGCGCGGAACAAGCCAAAACCGCTGCTGGTGCTGCCCCTGCTGAAGAAGCCAAGGAGAGCAAATAATGGCTGCCAAAGTTACCATTGATCAAATCAAAGAGCTCCGTGACCGCACTGGCGCGGGTCTCATGAACTGCAAGGAAGCCCTCATCGAAGCGGACGCCGATATCGAAAAAGCGATCGATATCCTCCGCGAAAAAGGCATCGCCAAAGCCGCTAAGAAGGCTGGCCGCGTTGCTGCAGAAGGACTTGCCCTCGTCAAGACCGGCGAAGGAAAGGCCGTCGTTGCTGAAATCAACTGCGAAACCGACTTTGTTTCCTCTTCTGACAAATTCCACGAATTCACGGCCAAAGTGATGGACGAACTCTTCGCCAAAGGCTGCAAAACCTTGGAAGAAGCCCAAGAAGCCACGAAGGATCTCTTCGCGGAAGCGACCATCGCCATGGGCGAAAAATTCCTTCTCCGCCGCTATGCCTTCCTTGAACTCAAGGATGGCGAAGCCTTCGGAAGCTATATCCACATGGGCGGCAAGATCGCTGCTCTTGCGGTTCTCTCCAAAGACCTCGGCGAAGCGAACCGTGGCATTGCCATGACCATCGCCTCCGCCGCTCCGGAATATTTGACCCTTGCCGATGTTCCCGCTGCGGACCGCGAACGTGAACTCGCCATCGCTCAAAAGGAAGTTGCCGAAGATCCGAAACTTGCCAGCAAGCCCGAGAACGTCAAAGCCATGATTGCCCAACGCAAAGTGGATTCCCGCCTCGGCGAAAACTGCTTGGAAGCCAAGCCCTACGCCTTGGATCCGGACGGAAAACTCCTTGTCTCCCAATTCTTGAAGGAAAAGGGTGCCAAAGTTGTTACCTTCGTTCGCTACCTCGTTGGCGAAGGTGTCGACAAATCGGCCAAAGAAGACTAATTAACGTCTAAATAAACCAGGTCCCCGCAACAATGCGGGGGCTTTTTCATTGTCGATAGGTTCTTTCCTTTTCAAGGGCGTTTCATTTGATTAGAATATCGAAGTTATGGAACCCATTTATAAACGCGTTATCCTCAAGCTTTCTGGCGAGGCTTTGGCGGATAACAAAGACAGTACGATTTTAGACCACGAGAAGTTGCTGACAATCGCCAACACGGTCAAGATGATCCGCTCCCTTGGCGTAGACGTCGGCATCGTTGTTGGAGCCGGAAACATTTGGAGAGGACGCCTTGCGGATAAAATCGGCATCGAGCCCTCGACTGCCGATTACATGGGAATGCTTGGCACCGTGATTAACGCCTTGGCCATCCAAAGCGCCATCGAGGAAAAAGGATTGCCTTGCCGCGTGATGTCGGCCATCAATATTCCCCAAGTTTGCGAACCTTATTATCGCAGAAAAGCCATTGCTCACTTAGATGATGGCATCGTTGTCATCTTCGGGGGAGGAACGGGCAATCCCTACTGCACGACGGATAGCTGCGCTGCTCTCCGCGCCTTGGAAGTGGGGGCAGATGCCATTCTTATGGCTAAAAACGGAGTGGATGGCGTTTATGACGCGGATCCGCGCAAAAACCCGAATGCCAAAAAGATTGATCAAATTAGCTTAGCCGAGATGATTTCCCGCAAACTCGCGATTATGGATTTGTCCGCCGCAGCGATGCTAGAAGGAAAACACGTTGCCATCCGCGTCTTCTCGATGGACGACCCCGCAGCCTTCAAAAAGGTTTTGATGGGAGAAAAGGTTGGCACGACCGTCATTGATGAATAGAATCATTCATAAGAAACCATAGATAAAGGAGAACTGAAACATGGATGCATATGTAATGGAAGCCAAAGGCGAATTTGAAAAAGCCGTTAAAAACTTAGGCGTTGGGATGGATAAGCTTCGCTCGGGACAAGCGAACCCCGCGATGCTCAACGGAGTGATGTGCGATTATTATGGGGACCGCATGGCAATTGTTGACCTCTGCCAAATCAGCCGTCCCGAACCCCGTCAGCTCTACATTCGCCCCTATTCTCGCGAAGATATTAAAAGCATTGCCGCCGGCATTGCTGCCGCTAACCTTGGCGTGAACCCGCAAATTGAAGCCGATGGCATTCGCATTGTCGTGGCTCCCTTGACGGAAGAAACCCGCAAAGACATCGCCAAAAAGGCCAAAGCTCTTGGCGAAGAAGCCAAAGTTGCCGTCCGTAACGTCCGTCGCGACACCTTGTCGATGCTAAAAGACGACGATTCCATGTCGGATGATTATCGCGACCGCGTGGAAGAAGACCTCCAAAAAGAAGTGGATGCCGTCAACAAAACCATTGAATCGATGGTCAAAGAAAAACAAGACGAAATCCTTTCAATCTAAATCCCTCTTTTTGAACCTTTGTGGCAGGGCATAGCCCTGCCTTTTTAATGCACGCTTGTGATTCCTCGTTTATAATTCTTCCAATGGCAAAAAAAGAAGGATTTCAACTAACGAAAAAATGTGACCACGTCGCCTTCATCATGGATGGGAATGGACGTTGGGCCAAACAACGGGGATTAGCTCGCCATTTTGGCCATCACGAAGCGTGCAAGCGCATCATTGAAATCTTTGAAACGTGCCGCGAATTTAATATTCGTGTCATGAGTTTCTACGCCTTCTCTACGGAAAACTGGAATCGCCCCCAAGAAGAAATCGATCATTTGATGGATTATCTTGAGGAATTCTTTCAGAAAGAAATCGATTATTTGGATTCAGTTGGAACCAAAATCATGATTTCCGGCGATTTAAGTCGCATTCGTCCCCAAACTCGTGAAGTGTGCCTTCAAGCGGTGGAACGGACGAAAAACAATGATAGCTGGGTGATCAACGTGTGCCTTAATTACGGCGGTCGCGACGAGATTGTCCGCGCATCTAAAGCCTTTGCGCGCGACGTCATGGAAGGAAAGAAGAATCTAGAGGACTTAACGGAGGAAACGTTTAAGAGTTACCTTTATACGGCTGGTCTCCCTGATGTGGACTTAATGATTCGCACCTCGGGAGAAGAACGCTTATCCAATTTCATGCTTTACGAAAATGCCTATGCGGAATTTGTGTTCACCTCGACGAAGTGGCCGGATTTCCGTCATGACGATTTTGTAGATTGCCTTAAAGAATTTAACGCCCGTTCAAGACGATATGGAGGGTTAAAAAATGAGTGAAGAGAAGAAACCTCATCATCACATTGAGATCAATCCTTTGGATGAAAAGAAAAAGAAAAGCATGGGGAACCGCATTATTGTTGCGGCGATCCTGATTGCCATTGCCTTACCCTGCATTATTTTAGGTAGCTGGTATTGGTTTGCTTTTGTCGCCGTATTTTTGGGCATAGCGGCCTACGAAGTCCTTAAGGCTCCCCAAAAGAAATATAAATGGTACATCTGGGTTTTCACTTACATTGCCATCTATGCCTTTACGTTCTGGTTTGTTATTAAATCCAATGTCTCTAGTTATCTCGCCTATCTCGAAAAGAAAGCGATGTTTGACGAATCCACCATGCCTTCGATTGAAGCACCTAGTTGGTATCCGAGCCTTCAAAACCACTTTACCCAGCCGTGGGTTTCTTGGTATGGCATCGCGGCTTGCTTTGGCATTTACGCTCTTTTCGCCATTCTTCATGAAGATTTCACGTGGCAAGACGTTACCTATTTCTTCACGATGACTTTCATCATTGGTCTTGGCTTTCAGGCGATTCTTTTCTGCCGTTATGTGCCTTATGCGATGGTTTTTAACGACAAGGTGCTTACGGAAGCGCAAAAAGGAGAGATTCTAACTTCCCCAATGTTTAAATATTGGAAGTCCTTGATCTTCTTTGTTTTCATTGTCTTGACCACCTACATGAATGATACGTTCGCTTATTTTGTGGGGATGCTATTTGGCAAACACCATATGTCCCCCCGCATTTCCCCCAATAAGACCTGGGAAGGATTCGTTGGCGGTGTGATTGGCGGAGCCCTCGTTGGCTTTGCTTTCTTGATGATTTGCGATGTGAATGGGGCGGAAGCGTTGCCTTCCATGAAGATATTTGGAACGAGCGGTCAATGGTGGATGCCGCTGATTTTGAGTTTGACGTTGCCCCCAGTTGCCAACCTTGGCGATTTTACGTTTTCCATGATTAAACGTTATTACGGCTTTAAGGATTATAGCCATGTGCTCGGCGCCCACGGGGGTGTATTGGATCGCGCGGACTCTTTGCTCTTCTGCATGATTTACGCGTCGATTTTTGCCGTCTTCACGGTGAATGGATGGAATTTCTTCCGATGAGGAAAGTTTGTCTTTTAGGGGCCAGTGGCTCCATTGGAACGCAAAGTTTGGATGTTCTCCGCAACGATGCGGGGCATTTTAGGTTAGTGGGATTTTCCGTGGGCCATCAAGTTCAAAAGATTCCTTCCATTCTCCATGATTTCCCTTCCGTGAAATTCCTCTGCGTCCAGGAAGAGAAGGATTATGAACGATATTCCCGTTCCTATCCTAATCTCCATTGGTATTACGGGGAGGAAGGATTGCTTTGCTTGATTCGGGAATGTGGCTGCGACATGGTCGTAAACGCTTTGGTTGGGTTTGCGGGTCTTGCCCCTAGTTTATGCAGCCTAGAAGAAAACAAAATTCTTTGTTTGGCGAACAAGGAATCCTTGGTCGTCGGCGGAGATTTGATTCGCGATTTAATTGCTCAAGGAAAAGGAAAAATCTATCCCATTGATTCTGAGCATGTGGCGATTGCCAAATTGCTTTCTCGGGTTCAACGAGAAGACGTGGATGAAATTTGGATTACGGGGAGCGGGGGTTCCTTCCGAACGAAAAAGCGAGAAGAATTAACCAATGTGACCCCAGAAGAAGCCCTTCATCATCCCACTTGGAACATGGGGGCCAAAATCACGATTGATTCGGCAACCATGATGAATAAGGGGTTCGAGGTTCTAGAAGCTAAGGTTCTCTTCGATTTCCCGTTAGAAAAGACCAAAATTATTCTCCACGATGAAAGCCACGTCCATTCTTTGCTTCGCTTAAAAGATGGAACGCTGCTCGCGGATGTGTCTGAGCCCGATATGCATGGCCCCATCGCCTATGCCTTATATGAATCCAACGTGAATTTCTCTTTAGAACATGTAGGATCCTTGGAAGAACTGCGGCCCTATCATTTCCATCCCTTTGACGCGGAACGTTACCCCGCGCCGGGAATTGCCTTGAAGGCATTTGAAAAAGGCGGAACAAGCCGCGCGGTGCTAAACGGGGCGAATGAGGCGGCGGTTTATGCTTTCCTCGCCCACCGTATCCCCTTCCTTTCGATAGAAAAATTGGTGAAGCAAGCCGTTGACGTCTTGCCTTGCACCGCTCATCCTACTTATTTAGAAATGCAAGAAGCCGATAAAGCATCTCGCGCATTCGTGGAACAACAAATTGGAGGTTAACCCTATGGCCTGGTACATGATTCTTCTTAATATCTTCATCATCATCGTCATTCTTGGATTATTGATTTCCTTGCATGAAGCAGGGCATTTGGGGATGGCAAAGCTCTTCAAGGTGTATTGCTTTGAATATTCCATTGGCTTTGGACCTGCGATTTTGCATAAAAGAAAAGAAGGGAAAGAAACCTATTTTTCGTTGCGCGCGATTCCTTTGGGCGGATATGTATCCATGTACGGAGAAGAAGGGGCGGTGCCCGATGGTGAAGTCGAGCCTTCTCCCGACCGTTCTTTGAATGCGATTGCCAAATGGAAAAAGTGTTTGGTGCTTGTAGCTGGAGTTACGGTCAATTTCATCTTGGGCTTGGTTTTAATTTATATTTCCGACGTTGCCTTCCCCAATTATTACGTGGGATATGGCGGAACGGTGTCTTATGTTGCTGCCCCGGGAGCGCAGGCGGAATCTTTAACCGTGGATAGCGTGCCCATGTCTTATGAAGGCTCCCTGTTAGAAAAGGTGGAATCGGAGAAACAGGCAGAGCTTTCTCCTTCTGATTATTATTTGACGGTTTCTGAGTATAACTTGAATGGCATGAGCTACCGCATCGTCGATAGCGATGTCACCTTATTCACGAAAGACGGGAGGCCTTATAACGAAGGTTACCAATATGTGGCGATTTATTATCCGGAAACGTTAATCAAGGAACATGATTTAGGACCTTCGATCCGCCTTTATCCCGTGGATTCTTCTTTGGATGCTTCCATCACCGATGCCCAAAAGGCCGTTGGCATCGAGCATCTTCCCGATTTAAGCGTAGAAGGGGGCAAAGACAAATCATTCTCCTTCTCCGTGGAAGGAACTTATTTTGAACTTGATTTACGTTTAAGCGGCCCCAAAGCGGGAAAAGAAAGCGAAACGGAATCCGCTTATTCGAATGCCTACTGGAACCATCGCATCGATACGAAAGTCCGCGTGACTTACCAGGGGAAGAAACTTCAATCCGAAGGGGCGAAAGTTGCTATTTTGAAGGAATGGAACGGTTGGACCGGGTCCTGGAAACAGTGGGCCAAAGACGTTCCGGAAGCTTGCGGAGCGATTGTGAAAGGCTTTGCGTCCTTGTTTACAAGCGATGGTTTTAAAAACATGTCGGGCCTTGTCGGCATGACTGCGGCTTTGCCTCAAATCGAAGCCATGGGTGGAGCGGGCCATATCTTCTATTTTGCTGGCTTGCTTTCCATTAACCTGGCGTTCTTCAATTTATTGCCCTTCCCTGGATTAGATGGGTGGCAGCTCGTGGTAACTGCCGTAGAAGCAATCACGAAGAAAAAGATGCCGCAAAAAGTGCAGGGAATTGTTTCTGCGATTGGCTTTGTTTTGTTGTTTGGTCTTATGATTGCCGTTACGATTAAAGATATCGTCGGCTTGTTTTAAGAGGGTTTGCCATGCAGCCTAAAATGCAAAAATTCTTAACGTCTCTCGGTTTGTTTGAAATCGATCGTTTTGATATGCGCTTCACGATGCTCGGCCGCAATCCCAATCGGCGGGAAGAAATCATGATGTTCATCGAAAAACAAACCCCATGGTCCCTTCCTTTGCTGGAAGAATTCATGACTGCGCTTGCGGAGACGGTCCGTTACCCCTATTCCATCCGATTTTCTTATGTGGATGAAATTTCTCCGGATGACGTGATTCTATTTTTCCATGACTATACGTTCTGCCACATCCATTTCCCGAGAACGATTGCTTTAAAGGAAGAAGAGGGTGGCGTCTATGCTTATTTTGATGAAGATAGTCGCGAACAAGATGAAAAAGAATTTCAAGATTTTGAAGACTTATTGAATTTCGCGGGCTACCCCAAAATCAAAGGAAAGCGTTCCGTCAAAACGAAAAAACCCGAGGAAAAGGAAGCCAAAAAAGAAGAAGATTTGCCGTCTAAAACGGAAGAAAACGCATCCACGTCCCCCGTGGATGAGCCTATTGTTCTCGGCGGAGAAGAATTAATCCAAGAAGATTTCAAGAAAGCCGTCGATATTGGGGAAGAGGAATTGCTCCGTCAAAAGGAAGAAAACCTCAAGGTGATGATGGAAGAAAGAAACCGTCAAAGGCTCAATAAGATCGGCAATTACAAGATCGCCGAGAAGATTGATGAAATCTATCACCTTGGTCTATGCAACGTCGATTTCTGCGGCGAAGTTTTTGAAGCCGACACCCGCATCACGAAAAAAGGAAGCAAGATGGGGACGTTCTCTTTGGGTGACCCCAGCAACGCGATCTCCATCCGCTGCTTTGGCGGATCCAAAATTCCCGATGAGAAAATCGATGGAATCAAAGTCGGCGACCGTCTTCGCGTTCGCGGGGCGATTGATATTGATACCTATTCGCATCAAAAGACGATTCGCGCGCATTTCATTGATGAATTGCCTCCCTTGCCGATGCGCGACGATGACCCGAATTTGCCGGAGAAACGCGTCGAACTCCATTTGCACACGAACATGTCCACGATGGACGCCATACCCGATTTTAGCCAGTATTACAAATTGGCCAAACACATGGGGATGAAAGCGATCGCGGTGACCGACCATGGAGTCGTGCAGTCCTTCCCTGCTGCTCAAAGCGCAAGAGATAAAGACAAGAACAACCCTTTGAAGATCATCTACGGTTGCGAACTTTACATGTTCGACATGGAGCAGTCGATCATCTTCAATCCGAGCAAACAGCAATTATCCAAAGCCCGTTATTGCGTATTCGATACCGAAACTACGGGCTTAAGCGCCCGTTATGACCGCTTGGTCGAATTTGGTGGCGTCATCGTGGAGGGCGGCCAAGTCATTCAACGTTTCGACACCTTGATCAATCCAGAGATGCCGATGCCGATTGGCTCAAGCTCCGTCAACCACATCACCGACGAGATGCTCGCGGATAAGCCGACCATCCATGAGGTCCTTCCTAAGATTATGGAATTCCTTGGCGATAACGTCTTGGTTGCCCATAACGCGACTTTCGATATTGGCTTTGTTAACGCCGCCTTGGAACGGGAGGGATTGCCCCCATTAAAGAATCCGATTATCGATACCCTTCCTTTGTCCCACTATTTCTTCCCGAAGGCTGGCCGTCATAACGAAGGCGCCATGCTTCGCAACTTAGGACTTAACGTTTACGATGAAGGGGATGCTCACCGTGCGGATTACGACGCCAACGCCCTGAATGAAGGCTGGCAGGAAATGGTTCGCCGCTTAAACCACCTCTATCCTGGCTTCACCCATGAAGATTTAGGCAACCTCCAGGTGGAATTGCCCGATATTGAAGACGTGGAACGCGATACGGCGGATGAAGGGAACTACGCTCGCTTTACCCGTGCCATGAATAAGTTCATGCCGTTCTGGCACCTTCAATACCCCAAGGATGACATCCAACTCGAATTCCATTCGTTTGAAGAGGCCCACCAGGAATATAAACGTTTGGCTTATGACCCCGATCCTAATGATCCGGACCTTTCCAAAAAGCCCGTTCTTTTCCAACACTTAACGGATATGAAAGAGGCGTTCAATGCCTTCTGCCGGAACATCCGCGAATACCATATGGTGGTTTTGGCCAAGAACACCCAGGGCATGGACGACATTTATAAAATCGTCACCCAAGGCCATACGACTTATCTAGGCCGTGTCCCCAAGACCCCGCGCCGATTGATTGAGGTGTATCGAAAGAACATGCTGGTGGGCAGCGGATGCTTTAACAGCGAAATCTTTGAAATTGCCTTAACCCGTAACCTCGACGTCTTAGTCGATGCGATGAAGTTCTATGATTACATCGAAATCCAGCCATTAGAAAACTATAGCTATTTGTTGGATATGGAACGTATTGCCTCGAAAGAACACCTGTTGGAAGTGCTGCACGATATCGTCAAGGCCGCGAAACTCGCGGGCAAGCCGGTTGTTGCAACGGGTGACTGCCATTACGTGAATCCCGAGGATAAAATCCTCCGCGATGTTTATATCAACGCGAAAGCTATTGGAGGTGGCGCTCATCCTTTGAACCCACCTACTCGTTCCCATTACAAGCCATTTGCGAACCCCGATCAGCATTTCCGTTCCACGGCGGAGATGCTAGAAAGTTTTGAACAATGGCTTCCTAAAGAAGAAGCGGAAGAATACGTCATCAAGAACTCCAATTGGGTCGCCGATCAAATCGAAGACCACATTACCCCGATTTCCCACGACGTCTTCCCTCCGAATGAAAACTTGCCGAACTCCGCAGGTCAGCTTCGCGACCTCTGCGAAGGCAATTTCCATGCGCGTTATGACTACACCTTCGATGACGATCCCAAAGTCTTGGAAGCAGTCGATTTTGTTCGAAAGCGTCTAGACCGTGAGTTAGAAGGTATCATTGGGCACGGCTATGCCGTTACCTATTTTATCGCCCATAAGCTCATTAAGATGGCAAATGATGAGCCCGAGCATTACATCGTTGGCAGCCGTGGATCCGTCGGTTCCTCTTTTGCTGCGACGATGGCCGATATCACCGAGGTCAACGCGTTGCCTCCTCATTATCAATGCCCCCATTGCCATTATTTGACCTTTAAAGACGAAGATGGCGTTGATTTCCTGAAGAAGGGATACAAATCGGGCTTTGATTTGCCGAATAAAGTCTGTCCCAAATGCGGAACCCCCTTGGTTCAAAACGGTCAAAACATTCCGTTTGAAACCTTCCTGGGGTTCGCCGCGGATAAAGTCCCGGATATCGACTTGAACTTCGAGGATGAAAGTCAGCATAAAGCCCATAACTACACTCGACTCCTGCTAGGACCGCGCAACGTCTTCCGTGCCGGCACGATTGAAACCGTTGCTGAGAAGACGGCATATGGTTATGTTCGCGGTTATTTTGAAGACCTTTTTGCCCGGGATGGAAGCGGACGTAGCGTGGAGGATGTTAGCCCCACCTATATCGCCTATTTGGCTTCCAAATGCCAAGGTGTTAAACGCACAACCGGTCAACACCCGGGCGGTATCGTCGTCGTTCCTTCCAATATGTCGGTTTATAACTTCACCGCCGTTCAGCATCCTGCTAACGACTTGCATTCGGATTGGCTGACCACCCACTACGACTTCCATTCCATGCACGATGAAATTCTCAAATTCGATATTTTGGGACACGTCGACCCCATGGCCATGCGTTATTACCGTGATTTAACGGGCGTGAAAATCGAAGACATTCCAATGAATGATCCGAAAGTTCTTTCCTTGTTTACTTCGCCCCGTGAATTGCATTTGCACCGTAATTATCTCAATTCCGTCACAGGGGCCAGTGCTCTACCGGAATTCGGCACCGATCTAGCCCAGCGAATGTTAGATGAAGCTAAGCCCAAGACGTTTAACGACTTGTTAATCATCTCTGGCTTAAGCCACGGGACGAACGTTTGGCAGGGTAACGCCGAAGACTTGGTTTTAAGCGGAACAACCGACATCAACGGCGTCATCGGATGCCGTGACGATATTATGTCGTATTTGATTCTTCAGGGTTTGGAACCCCAGATGGCATTTAAGATTATGGAAGACGTTCGTCACGGCCATGGCCTTTTCCAAAAGAAGGAAGATATCTATGTCCCGGCGATGCGCGCCCATAACGTCCCGGAATGGTACATCGATTCCTGCCGCAAGATTCAATACCTCTTCCCGCGTGGCCACGCGACGGCTTACGTCATGATGGCAGTCCGCGTCGCTTACTTCAAACTCTATTATCCTTTGCAGTTCTACGCGGTTTTCTTCTCCGTCCGTAGTGACGCCTACGATATCGAAACCATGATTGCAGGCGAAGATGCGATTATCGCCAAAATCGAAGCCCTTCGCGCGAGGAAAGATAACCGTCAGAACCCGTTATCGAACAAGGAAGCCAACCAGTTAAAGACGCTCCTCGTCTGCCTTGAACTTTATGAACGCGGCTTCCATATCGCCAATATTGACTTGTACCGCAGCGATTCGAAGATGTTCGTCGTTGATGAAAAGAACAAGTGTTTAATTCCACCTTTCATCGTCATCGATGGCCTTGGTGAATCCGCGGGCAAGACGGTCGTAGAGGCGAGAAAGCGCCTGCAGGGCAGGCCGTTCCTCTCCAAAGAGCAGCTATTAAAAGAGACGAAACTATCGTCTACCAACGTCGCAGACCTCGACAAATTAGGGGCTTTGAAGGACTTAAGCGAATCGAATCAATTAACTTTATTCTAAGGATATCTTTCAAACAGGGGGTATTCCGATATTTCCCTGTTTGAATTATCCTTTGGCTAGGGATATAATCACCCTCGCGCCAAATCTTTGGTTTGCAACGGGACGTAGCACAGCTTGGTAGTGCGCCTGGTTCGGGACCAGGAGGTCGCGGGTTCGAACCCCGCCGTTCCGACCACTTAAGCATTGAAGGCAACCGAAAAGGCTGCCTTTTTTCTTTGCAAAAGGAAATTTATAATTTTTTCGAACGTTTTGCTCCTTTTCTTCGTTACATAAGTGGAGGCCTATGAAGATTGATTCCCAAGCCATACGTGGCTTCTTTCAAAAGAACGAACGATGCGTAGAAGGCGTTTATTACGCGACGTCTCGTCTTTTGAAATACGTCGCCTTTTCCATTCTTCGTAACGAAGGAAGGGCACAGGAAATCGTAATGGAAACTTATCTGAAGGCATGGAATTCGTCTTATTCCAAAGACGTGTCTTTCGTGTCTTGGCTATGTTCCATTGCTAAAAATCTTGCCCTAGACGACTTAAGAAAAAGCCCCTCTTGCGAGGAATTAACAGAGGACAGGGGGTCTAATTCCTCTTATTCCACCTTATGGGAAGAATTAGAGAATCTTCTTTCTCCGCTGGAATTCCATGTCTTGATTGAACGGGCGTATTTTGAGCTGAGTTTCAAAGAAATCGCCTCTTTGAATCAATTGTCTTCTTCTAGCAGTGCTCGCGGAATTTATAAAAGAGCGAGAGAAAAATCGAAGGCTTCTTTAAAGGAGTACCGGCCATGAAAAAATGGAAGAAGAACCTGAAATGCACCGTGGAGGAAAAACTTTCTTTCCAGGATGAATCGCGATTATTAAAAGAAAAAGCAGGAATCGAACCGAAGAACCCGGGGAAAGCACGCCCTTATGTTAATTATGGAAAAACGGCGGCAAAAGTTGCGGGGATTAGTTTGGCCGCGACGGCTGCTTTGGTGGCGCTCGTTCCTTTGGCGGGATTTTTAATCGCAGGCTTTAAAACCAAAAACAATTATCATCCTGTTCAGCGGAATTATTCTCTTCATGAGCAGCAACAAATTCGCGAAGATACGTTCCGCCGCATGAATTCGTTTGAATATCCTGGCGGTTCGGAACTTCGCCCGGTGAGCAAAGACTATCAAAACGCGGTGAGTGATTTTTCTTACGAAGCCTATTTGGGATTGAACAAGGAGGATAACACCTTTTTCAGTCCTTTAAGCGCGTATCTCCATCTCGATATCCTTTCACATGGGGTGAAGAATTCTTCTCTTTCTTCCAAAATGGACGAAGTTTTGCATTTAAATTCCTCTTCTAGGGAATCCAACTTCCTACCTGCCTTCCTGTCCAACCGCGATCCTGGGAAAGAAGGGTCCAGCCACGTGGAAATGAACCAATTGTTCTTTTTGGACCATAAAGAAACGTTTCAGGATTCTTATTTAGACTATTTGACCTCCATTTATTGCGAGGCTTATTCGTTGGATTTAGAGAAAGCCAAAGACATCAATCTCATGGTGGATATCGTCAATTCGAAAGTGAATCAAAACGTGCTTTCTAGCCAAGATTTTCTCGTAGACGAATATACGCGTGCCTTCCTTTTCAATACGGTGGACTTCTTTGGCTCTTGGGGATTTGATGGTTCCAAGACGCAAAAACAGAATTTCTACCCCTCTTCTGGAGAAGCTTATGTCGTTCCCTTTATGCATCATTCCTTTTTGGGGTCTGCTTATGACTATGGGGATTATTTTTCCTTCCGTCTTTCTTATGGAGGCGGATATTCCATGCAGTTTATTACTCCAAAAGAAAGGGGAGGGGACATCGCTTCCATTGCCAAAAAAACCAATTTTCTTGTCGAAGACGAATCGAAAAAATATGTGGCGACGATTCACGGGGAAGAAACCACACAATTTATCATCGACGTCGCTCTCCCCCGTTTCCAGGCGGATTGTTCCTTATCGTTTAAAGACCTCTTTTCCTCCATGGGGTTAGGAACTTTGTATTCGCGGGATCTTTCTCCGTTAACGGGAATATCGAACGGTGACCCCCTTTATATCCAAGAAACGAAGCAGAAGAACCACATTTTTTGGGACGAAAGCGGAACGACGGCCAAAACAATCACATGGTCTGGGATTGGGGCGGGGGCCGCGGCTCCCACCATAACCGGACTAGCCTTTGACCTGGATTCCCCCTTCCTTTACGTGATTCGCGATCGAAATGACCTCCCTCTTTATATGGGGCGGGTCGATCGGCCTTAATTCGTGTATTTTTTTCAAATTCATCTTCTCAAAAAATGAGAATCTTTTCGAGCTTAAAAAATTTTCCGATTTTGTCCGCATGATATAATTTTTCGCTGGTGTTTGGAAAATGAGAAAACAAATGACGATGGTGCTTCTTGGACTTGCTAGTTTAGGCTTAGTATCCTGCGGGGGCGGGGATACGCCGATAGAGACTCCTGCGGAACAACATGATTCCTCGGCGTGGTTTACGGAAGAAGAATTGGCCAAGTTTGGCTTATCGGGTTTAACTTGCCCCACGGGATGCACGGGAGAAATCTCTACTAGCGTCAGTTGGTTTAATGGCGGCTATTCCTTCAGCCAAGTTTGCGAGGATCAAGCGATTCTTGAAACGAACGCGCAAGCCTATTATTCCTATTTCTCCACGAACTACGCTTCGCAGTTTGGGAAAGAAAAACTCATGGCTCTTTCCGCCGATTACAGCACGACGTACTATCGGATTGTCCCTGCCGCGATGAATGAATGCTATTCCACGAACCCTTCTGCCCGTTATACGTTCTATTATGTCCGCGATACCGAGCTAGAAGACCGTTATTTGAAACAGAATGCAGTTTGGTCTTTTGATATTCGTTACGAAGCAACTGACGGCGTCTATCAACTTAAAATCTTTGTGGAAAATGCATCTTTAAGTCGCAACGGAACCCGAGCCAATTTCTTCAACTTATAATCCAAAGAAGAAGCGTTGGGCCTTTTTTGAGGAGCGATGCTTCTTTTTATGTTCGCTTGGTGAAGAAATAGGAGCAAAGGCGTGCTTTCTCGATACAGGCGAATGTATTAGAATAAGCCTCGTGTCTCCGTAGCTCAGCTGGATAGAGCACTTCCCTCCTAAGGAAGGGGTCAGGCGTTCGAATCGCCTCGGGGACGCCACAACAGCTTGAATGCCCTGCCTGTTTGCGGCAGGGTTTTTCTTTAGGCTGCTACTTATGACTTTTGCGTCTTTACCAGCCTTTAATTTTTTCGTTTTTACTATTGATGATCTTCCGGTTTATAAAAACCTAACAAACCTAACAAAAAAGGAGAAAAATGGAAGAGAAATTCACTTTGATTTTCGGCCAATTGCCCGTTATTTATTTTTGCTTGTGGGGGATGCTGTGGAATGCTTAAAAAGAGAATATCTCCATTTAACCGTAAAAAGCCTATATGCGTTGATATGCCTTTATTATTCTCCTGATGCTTTCCATTTTTCTAAACCGATTCCGCTTCCCAAACCAAAAAGAAAAGCGGATCACTCCGCTTTATTTGATGATTGGGATTAGAACGTTCCTTCGAAGGATTCTAGAGGCAATCCGAACATGCCGCCTTTAATATCTTCGAAATTATTGGTCAGTTCGCGAATGCGTTCTTGGAGTTTGGGCATTTCCTCTTCTTCGATGATGATGAATAAAGTCAAATTTCCTCTTGGCTCATCCTCAACCATCGTCGATAAGCTAATCGCGGTCCCTCCGTTGAGCTTCGGCAAAACATGGTGCATTCCAACGGTATTCATGACGGTTCCGTTATAGCCTTCCTTGGAAAGGGTGCGGAGCAGTTCTTGGGATTTCGGCGTCGAATCAAGGATGCAGAAGAGTAATTTTTTCATAGGTTTTCCTTTTGGCCTAGGTAATATAACACCGATTTCGTTAATTTCCATACCCCATCTTATCAAAAACCGTTGACAAGCCCTCTTTGAATTCCTATTATTTGAAACGCGCTGAAAAGCGTATGTGGGCCTTTAGCTCAGCTGGGAGAGCGCCTCCATGGCATGGAGGAGGTCATCGGTTCGATCCCGACAAGGTCCACCAACTAAAACACATGGGTCGGCAATCGCCGGCCTTTTTTGTGTTTAAATTTCAGGCGTTGGTTAAAAAAGGCTGTAAATTGGGAACAATTCAAAATTTTGAACAGTTTACTTCTAGTTACTTCTAGTTCACTTCTAGAACTTCTAATTCCTTAAATTGACCGCTTTTTCTTTGCTTAAAACGTTCTACAATGAGTAAAAGGAGGTTTGCATTTATGGCAGATGAAAAAGAAGTGATTGATGCAGAGGTTGTCGACGAGAAAGACCAGAAGCAAGACGATAAGGCCCAAGACAAGAAAGAGAGTTCTTTCGGAAAATGGTGGAAAGGCGTTAAGAAAGGCGCAAGCGACGCCATGCTAGAAACCCACATCGAAAGCGCGTGGAACAAAGCCCATCGTTCTTTCTCCATTACTAAATTTAGCACCGCCCTTATCAACGGGGCTTATAACGCCTATGGAGAAATAGAAGGGGACGAGCTGACGATCTTTGGCACGGAAGAGATTAAGCCCTTCTCTGTGGTCATCGACGATAAGAACAAGAAAGCGTATTACATCACCAAAGTTGAACCGGCATTCGTTAACATCACCTACGAAGGGGAAACCTATCAACGGGATGGCCAAAAACTAACCTTGGATTCCAACGTCGAAGAAGTTCGCGTTATTAAAGCAGATGGACGTTATTTCCTTTATAAAGGGGAATAAACGAGGGAAACTGCCATCTAAAAGAGGGGGCGATCTCCTCTTTTTTCATAGTTCCCTAATGAGAAAGAAGCACTTATAGTAAACAGGAAAGAAACGAGGGATCAACATGATGAAAACGTTCTTGCTCTATTTGTTCCTGTTCCTAGTTGGCTCGATGCTAGGTTACCTGTGCGAGGTATTGTTCCGCCGCTTTTTCACGGCGAAGAAATGGGTGAATCCGGGATTCATGAAAGGACCATGGCTGCCCTTGTATGGGTTTGGAATCATCTTAATGTTTACGATTTGCATCGTTTTTGAAAAGAATTTGCCGGCCGATTGGCGGATGTATAACCCGGGTGATTTCATGGGGTTAGGTTATGCCTCTGCCCCGACGGTCGTGGACCTGATCCCTATCGCGACCATGGGGCTTGGGATGTTGGTGCTCGAATTCATCGCCGGTTTGGTTTTCGTGAAGGGCTTTAAAGTCCGCTTATGGGATTACTCGAATATGCGCGGAAATATCCTCGGCATCATTTGCCCTGTTTTCAGCGTCATTTGGTTTGCCGCGGGAACGATTTATTACTATGGGGTTCATCCCTTCGTGTATAAGGCCGCGGATATTGCTTATGGTTATATGTTTGGATCTACGACCGGAGGAACGGCCGCCCACTTTGGATTTATCTTCTTGATGGGCTTAGTTTACGGGGTTATCGTCGTAGACCTTTGGACCTCCGCGGGAATCTTTGCCAAAATATCTAAATTCGCGAGGGAATCCGGCATCACGGCCCGTTACGAAAAACTCCAAGAAGACGGCAAAGCAGTTCGGAGGAAAGCCAAAGCGGACTTCTATTCCCGGTTGCCGGACAAGCTAAAAGAAGAACTTGCTAAGCCGAAAGAGCCAAGCAAAGTTCTTCATGGTTTGAAGAAAATGATTTTGATTGATCCTAACACCAAGAAAAAAGCGGCCGACAACTATGACGAGAACGGCCGCCCTATTTCAGAAAAAGTCGACAAAGAAGATTAATTTTTTCCGGTAGAACCATACCCACCGGTGCGTTCGCCGGTTGCCTCATCATCGTCGACAACCAAATAAGGGGTAAATAAACCTTGAGCGATTCTTTCACCCGCTTCCACGTGGGCGGGTTTATTTCCTGCACAGCGTAGGGCAAGCATGATTTCTCCATCGTTATCGGGGTTGCCATAATAATCCGCGTCGATGACGGCGACAGCGTTTGCTAGTTCGAGGCCTCTTTTGTAGCCGATGGAACTGCGGATATAAATCAAAAGAACTTCATTGGAGTTCATCGCGGCTTTCACGCCGGTATGAACTAAAACCGTTTCTCCTGGCTGAATATCCTTGGTTTCCAGCGTGCGGAAATCATATCCGGCGCTAGAAGCGGTCGTGCGACGTGGCAAAATGACGTTTTCGTTTTCAAATCCTTTGGCGATTTCAAATTTTCTCATAATTCTTCCCTTTGGGATTATTTTACACACCTTCTTTTCTTGAGGCGAAGAAAAAAGGCAGGGATAAGCACCCACAAGAAGCGGAAGCGTGCTAAACTTTTCATCGCTGAGGTAATTTATGGAAGAAGAGAAAAAAATACCGTCGATTATGTTGACGGGAGATCGCCCAACCGGCAGGTTACATATCGGACATTATGTGGGCAGCTTACGCCGCCGCGTGGAACTGCAAAACCAAGGCGGGTTTGATGAAATGTACATCATGATCGCCGATACTCAAGCCTTAACGGATAATGCGGGAAACATCCAAAAAGTTCGTGATAACCTGATTGAGGTTGCTCTCGATTATTTAAGCGCGGGCATCGATCCGGAAAAGGTGACGATTTTTGTTCAATCTCGCGTCCCCGAACTCCATGAATTCACCTGCTATTTCTCGGACCTCGTTACCTATTCTCGTTTAATTCGTAACCCCACGGTCAAAAGCGAGCTCTCCATGCGTTCCTTCGGGGAATCGATTCCCGTTGGGTTCTTGACCTATCCGATTTCTCAGGCGGCGGATATCTTGATGTTTGGGACCACAGTGGTACCTGCGGGAGAAGATCAAGAGCCGATGATTGAGCAAGCTAATGAAATTGCCCGTAAATTTAATTCGACCTTCAAGCCGGTTTTCCAAGAAGCAAAAATCTTACTTCCGGAAACCAAAGCCTCTATGCGCCTGCCGGGAACCGATGGCAAGGCGAAGATGAGCAAGAGCTTAGGCAATTGCATCTATCTTTCTGACGATGCCAAGACCGTGGAGAGGAAGGTCATGTCGATGTATACCGATCCTTTGCACCTCCGTCCCGAAGACCCGGGACACCTAGAAGGAAACACCGTCTTTATCTATTTGGAAGCTTTCGCCAAACCGGAACACTTCGAAAAATTCCCCATTGGCTTTAAGTCTTTGGAAGAATTAGAAGCCGCTTACTGCAAAGGTGGGGTCGGCGACGTCATGGTGAAGAAATTCTTGCTCGCTGTCCTTAACGACACCTTGGAGCCCATGCGTGTTCGCCGCCATCATTGGGAAGAACATATCGAGGACGTGTATGCGATTTTGGAACAAGGCAGCCAAAAAGCGGAAGCCAAAGCTGCTTCCATTGCCCTTCGCGCTAGAAGAGCTATGGGTCTTGATTATTTTGAGAATCGCAAATTTATTGAAAAACAGCAAAAGGCATTTAAACGTGCTCATGAACAAGAGGCAGCCTTGGCTGCTTATCTTGCCAAACAAAAGAAAGCTTAACGAGAAAAAGAGGCGCCCGCCTCTTTTTTGGTTTAAGGGGGATGAAGGGGTGTGTGCGCTCTTTATGACGCGGAAGGATGACGCAAGTTACTTGTAGTTTTCTTGCTTGGCCATGATAATGGGCTTCATGAGTGAATTCGAAGCCAAAGAAATTGAAGTCGTCAGCGAGAAGAAGGACGTCGAAAGAAAACAAAAGAAACCCAAGAAACCGCAGGGGGAACATGAAAATTCCATCCGTTTCTGGACGAGGTTTACGATGATTTGCTATCGTTTTGCCTTGCCGGGGTTATTTTTAGGTCTTGCCGCGGGGCTATGTTTTTGGATCCTTTACTCCCAAGGCACGCTGGCTCAGACTTCTTTTGTGGCCATGTGGATTGGCTTTGCCGTGGCTTTTGTTTTCGCTATTTTGATGGTTTTTGGACTCATCGGAACCGCCTTCTTAAGACACCTTCGTTCCGAAGACCCAAATTATTCGGGCGAATAAGAGAATGTTTTGTTGCTCACCCTTCTTTATAAGGGTGGGTCTACGCTATAATCATTCTCGTGAAACTTTGGAAAAGACGGTTTAGCTATGTACTGTATTTTTTGAAGAATACCCCCAAGGTTTTGGGGTATCGACTTTTCCATATCAAACCTTCTACGAAACACTTTCGTGGCAAGGCATTAGGTTTAGAATCGACGAACCAAACGTTAAAAGACGCTTTGGATTCTTCTAAACCCTTCTCCGCTATCCGTTTTGGGGCGGTGGAACTATCCTGCTTGAACAATCATGAGAAAATCAAATTGGGGTGGAAGAAGAAATACAAAGAATCCGTCCGTTATTCGATTAAAAACAACGCGGGCTATTTTCCAACGGATGAAGAATCGTTAAAGCGATATGGCGATGTTTTGTTCCCTTTGCTTCAGGAAGTGGACTTTCTAGGGATTTCTGGACTTCACATGGAAGACTATTTTGCCAGATATTATTGCCCGAAATCCTTCCCGATTCTTTATGAAGGGATGGAGCCGCTGCACGGAGATTGGACGACTCATTTAAAAGGAAAGAAAGTTCTTGTCATCAGCCCTTTTAAAGAAGATATCCTGTCGCAATACCAGAAGAGACAAAGCCTTTTCCCAAAAGGTAGCGATATCCTCCCAGAGATGGACTTGCAAGTGATTGAAGCCCCCCTTACATTCGCGGATGCTACACCCACGTCCCCCTCCTTTTTCGATGAACTAGAAAAAATGGAAGCCCAAATGAAGGAAACGGATTTTGATGTTTTGCTTGTTGGGGCAGGGGCGTATGGCAGCTTCTTAGCCCTTTATGCCAAGTCGCTTGGGAAGCAAGGGATTCAAACAGGAGGAGCCACCTCCACCTTGTTTGGAATTATGGGTAGAAGATGGGAAAATCGAAGCCACGTTTCCCAATATGTGAACGAAAATTGGATTCACCCCACCAAAAAGGTGGAAGGTTTTAAGAAAGTGGAAAATGGTGCATACTGGTAATATGGAAAAAGAAAAAACAATTGAGGAAAACGATAGTTTCCTCCAACGTTACGATACGGTTCTTTCCTTTTTGGGGATTGAAATCATTGCGCTTGTGTTCTTTGGCTTCGCAGGATTGACGGGGATATCCGTTCTTCGGATTTTTGGAGCTCTCATCGCCGTGATGGCATTCCCCTTCGTTCAAAAAGCCTATTCCAAGCAACAGCAAAAAAAGATTTTGATCCGTTTGATTCCGGTTGGGGTTTTGGCTTTGCTGCTTGGCTTTTCGTCTTTCTGGCTCCGTTATTATTCTGGCAATGTTGTTTTGGCAATCTTGCAAAATCTCCTTCAAATCATTGGATTTGTTGGCTTTTTTCTCCTTGGCTTCTGTTTGAAAAATATCCCTTCGCTGAAAGGGGAATATGTTGTCTTTGGCGTGCTATGTGGCCTTGCTCTCCTCACCTTAATTAGTGGCGTTTACGGATTAAGCCGTTATGGGTTTTTCTATGCGAAACGTTATTCAGGGCAAGTTTATTATTTTGATGGAGTTGTTTTCCCCATTGCTAGCGAAACCAAGACCCTCAACGGATTTTCGCTGGTAGAATGCTCCATGGCTTATGGAAAGACCTCGGCATTTTTGCTTGGGGCATCGGGGATTGGTTTATTTTGGATGAATCCCAAAAAGAACCTTCGGAATTTCTTAATCCTTGCGGGTTTTGCCCTTGTTGGCGTTCTGGATTTAGCTTTTATCCCCTTAAAGAGGGTCCTCATCCTTTTGTTCCTCGTCTATTTTGCCATGGGCATGGTCCGTTTGTTTATGCTTTGGAAAGGAAAAGCAGCCAATGCGGTTGCCCTTGGTATTTGGATTTTCCTGATGGTCTGCGTACTGGCCTTGGTTGTTTTGTTCTTCGCGGATGCTTCTAACGATATTTTGCTGAATGCGGGAATTCCACGGATTTCGCTTTCCCTGGCTAGCGATACCTCCTTCTTTGGACGGATTCGTTTGGCTATCCAAGATATTTTCTATGGTGGTTATTACAACCGTGGTACGACGGGGATTTCCTTTAAGACCCTCCTATTTGGCTTTGATCTTTCTAGCGGGGTTCATTTGACGAGGTGTTTTGAAATCAATGTCCTTTATGAAAATGGGCTTTTGGGTTTTGCCGCTTACCTTGTCGTTTTGTTCCTTGCCATTCGTCATTATTACTTTGCATTACGGAAAGAAAACGAAAACCACGCGGTACAGGGGGTCTTTATGGGTATCCTTTTCGCCGCGTTTATCTATCTCACCTTCTATAGCGATGAACTTCCCTTCCGTCACGCGAGCGGGTTCGTGCCTGTAACGAGAAGCCCGTTGATATTTGGTTTACTTGCCATCGGCGGATACCTCTATTCGCCCACGTTCTCCGAAAAGAAGGAGGCCACCATCCATGCGTAAATTCCATTTCTTACTAGCAGGCGTTGCCATCGTGGCTTTATGTTCCTGCGCGGACACTTCCGAACTTTATCCGGGGGACGCCTATATCCAACCGGTTATGACGGAGAACCGTTATAACAAGTGGGATGCGGGCATTCAGGAAAAGGACCACTCGACTTTTAAAACCGTTTCCCATGGCCAAGACGGCTATTTCAATGGCTCGGGGAATTACGAGGAGCCTCGTGACTGCTTTGGGCTTCGGCAGGCCAAGAAATGGCATCCGGAAGGATTTAAAGACGGGGATACTGATTTAACGTGGACGTTAAAGGGAGATGAGACGCCTTTTGGGGAAGACATAGTCCCGGGACCGGTTGGTCAATGGGTGGATAATTCCTCTTTAATTGGCAAGGTTTACGGTCAAACCAAGAAATTAACGCGTTATCATTCTGCTTTTTCCAAAGGCTATCTTTCTAAACTCTATAACGGCCAGATTAAATGCAATGCCTGGAGTTCCTACTCCCTTGTTTTGTTAGACCAAAGCGGATACGGAACCCGCTTCCCCGTGACGATGCAAGGAGGGTCTTATTTTGCCTTTTCTGCTCGCGGAGCAAGCGACACCTTGGGGGAAATGGGCGGGCGTGTCGTCAGTTTTGATATCTATGTTAGCTTCTACAAATATATGGCCGATGGAAAAACGATCGAATCCTCAGGCTTCTTTTTGCCGGAAGTGAAATTGCAGGCGAACTATTCCAGCGAATTCACCTCGTTAGTTGGTTTCTATTTTGATGATGTTGGCTACGATCCTAGAGGGACGATTGGTATGTCGATGAGCTATCGCCTCCATGACGATCCATTTGGTGCCAGCGCGGATTTCGACGAGGAAAGCACCTACCACATTGGCCTTGCTTTGCTTGAAGTCTTCTTCCCCGATAGTTCTTGGGCTTAATTTCTATTTTTGATAAGGACGGATATCCAGCCATTCCCCGATGAGTTCATCGCAAGAATCATCGTCGAGAATCAAGGTTCCTTTTGCAGGGGTAAAGGTCATTTCCCCAAAATAGATTTTTCCACGGACGGAATAAAGGTCACAACGGACAAAGGGGAAAGGGGCACATAATGCCTCTGCGATACGAATCATTTCATCGAAATTATCTGGCCTAGGGGGGCAAACATCCGCTTTTTTCCATCCGTTAAACTGGCTGCCATCAAAGGGAGTCCAGTCCGTATAGAGTTCAGTATAACGAATATCTTCACCTCTTCCTGTGACGACATAGAGGTTTTTGGCCTTGCCGTTATAAACGTGGATTTTATATTCGGTGGGGAGATGTTCTTCGTCTCCGATAAACCCTTCTACAAGGATGCGGGGAGGGATGGAGCTATAGTGGCGTTCCACGGTTTTCTTGCCGTAGTCCGTCGATAGCCATTTTTCCATTTTCTTTCGGGCCTCTTCTTTGTTAAGCTGCGATTTGTCGCGGACGATGATGTTGAAACCCGAAGCATGGGAGCACTTTAAAACAAAGGAATTTGGCAAGGTGTCAAAGGGGATGTCGTCAAAATGCGCATAAGAGCCAAAACTAGGGATCAAGATATCCTTGAATCCCTTTTTAGCCACGTAGTTCCGCACGGCGACGCGGTCTGCGCATTCGGATACTTCCTTCCATTTTGGATAGACGTATAGGCGTAAGTACTGCAATTTCTCCGTGTAACGTTTCGGGTTTTTGAGATTGCATTTATGGTGAGTGATGTAACGATACTGCAATTTGACGTAAGAGGTGGGGCTGATGACTTTAATCAAACCGCGCAAAGAGACGGCGATCGCCCGCTTGAATTTGTTTTCATGTAGATTGGGATTACTCATGATTCTCTTCTTTCTTTTTCCGGAAAACGCTGCAAACCAAGCGTTCTTTGCATAAAACGAGTCCGCCGATATAAATGACGGCGTCCATGCCAACAAGGCTTAAAAGCAAGGATAATTCATGCTGCCAGGTACCGCTAGAAAAAGGAAGGGCCTTGGCTAAAACAGGTTTTAACAGCAACGTGAAGACGGCAATCATGACCCCAAGGCTACAAATCTTCAGATTGTTCCAATTGAAGATTGCTTTTTTGCTCCATTTCCAACTGGAACGAATGAGGTAGGCCAAAAGCAGAATATCCGTCCCCCCTGTAGCGATGGCCACCCCAATTGCAGGATGGATGGGGAAAACAAAATAGGCAAAGAGGAAGGAAAGCCCGATATTGAGAACGACGCCAATTAGCATCGCATAAAGGTATTTGCCTTCTTGCTTGGCGGGGATAAAGATTTCCGTGTAGATGTTATCTCCGATGGAATAGGTAAGCATCATACAAGACAAGGCGACTAAAACCCAAGCTCCGTCTTGATATTGGCCGGAAGCGGATGAGCCGGAAATTAGCGAGGTGATGGGCCCCGAAAGCGTCGTCATGGTTGCAATCGCGGGAATGGCGATAAAGAAGGTGATATTGAAGGAATAGACGATGAGGTTTTGATAGAAGACCTTGTTCTCTTTTTCGTAATAGTAGGAGGCCCGCGGCATGAAAACGGCGTACAGGGAGGTGATTAACGTGATAACGATATCTACCCCCTTCACTCCGACAGAATAAGCTCCGACGGAAGCTTTGCTTGGATCTAAAAATCCGAGAATGAATTCATCGGTTTGATTGTACAAAGTGAGAGCGGCGGATACTGCAAAGAGGACTAATAATGGCTTCACAAAACCTTTGAAGGAATAAGGGGCCGTCTTCTTAAAAGAGACGTATCGAGGCAAAACCAAGACATTAACTAAGGAAGTGAATATCGTGGTGGAGACCGTGATTAAGGCGTAGATATGAACCTCGTTCATTGCAAGATTCACCTGCCCCCCTTCCGAATCGGGGTAGGAGGCCCCTGCTTTGATGAAAACAAAAGTCATCAAAGCGCCCAAGGCTAAAAGGGTGATGGAACGGACTGTGATGTAGAAATGTTTTTCCAAGGCGATATAAATCCATTCAAAGGAGAAAACGCCGGTAAGGAAATTAAGGGATAAGAGGAAAATGAGCCCGCTATTTTCCGACAAAGAAGGGACGGAAAAAACCAAGCTTGTCATGAAGATAAAACTGATGAGAGTGGTGATGCCTTGCAACAAAAAGAACTGTTGAGCTAAGTGAGAGAATTTCTCGGGGTCGTCTCGAACTTTCGAACATTCGCGGATCGCGACATTGGGGATGGAGATTTTGGCCAAAATCAAGAAGTAGTAAACAAAGGTATTTGCCCAGGTATAAAGACCAAAAACTTGATCGCCCAATGCACGGGTGACATAAGGGAAAGTGATGAACGACAGAATCGTCATCGTCAAGGTGCGAATTAAATTAATGACGACGTTAGCGCGGACGTTAGAAGGCGCGGTTTTCTTTGCGATGCTCGTTGCCATAGTGATTACCGACTTAAAAGTCCTTGAAGGAAAGCAAGCATCTTTTCGCCGCTACAAAGCGGGCCAAGTTCGCGGAGGATTTTTTCCTGAGCCTGGTTGGGAATTAAGTCTTTCCAATCCCCTTGCTCGCTTAAGTGATTTTTAAAGAATTCCTCGATATTGGGGGACCCCGTTAGTTCTTTTTTGCTTAGCCAGTTGATGTTGGAATGAAATTCTTCGTCGATACTTTGACTATAGGAAGAGACGATGCAAGGGGAATAAGCAAGATATTCCAAAACTTTGGAAGGGACGGAGACCTCATCTAAACTTTTCCGATAAGTACGCGGATTCCAGGTGATATTCGCGTTCTGCACATAGGCATAATGGGTTTCTTTGGGGATCTGACCCAAAAAATGAATTCGAGGATTCGATCGTGCGAACGTTTTGATCGTCGTATCCAAGGGGCCGTGCCCGGCGATGAAAAGCTCGGTGCGGGGTTTGGCTTTGGAATAGGCGTAAAGTAAAGCCATTGAAATGTCCTTTTCAAATAGGGCCCCGCCATAATAGTCGTAAGGTTGGGATACGGGGCGATTATATCGTTTTACGGAATCGACAAACCCCAAGAGACGAAGGGATGGGATTTCGCTTGAATGAAAACGGCGAACAAGCCCTTCGGTCAAGGCGATATAGCCATCGGCATTCTGCGAGACCTTAATCACCTGTTTTTGATAGAAATCCGATGTGCTGGATAAATTAACGGGATCATCCGTTAAGAAAGCAACAACAGGAAGCTTATGGGCTTTTTTTAGGCGCATGGCTACCGTGGACAAAGTGAGGTTCAAGGAATCATAAAGGAGGATGTCGGGGATTTTATCCCACGTGGATTCAATGGCTTTTACGATGTGCGAAACGAGGGATATTTTGTTTTTCAGGCGGGACGTGTATCGATTCATGAGGTGATAAGTGAGATTTTCCGAAAAAACAATCTCATTGGATTCTACATATCCCGGGATGGGGATCATCGAATAAACATCGATATGGGCACCCGCAAGAGCCAAGGAACGAATGGCTTTAGCATGAAAATTTTGCCCCGCGGGATTGGGCTTAATAGGGCTTGCGGAGACGAGTAAGTTAAAAACGTCATCGGGCAAGGATGTGGTTAAATAGGCGATATTCATGGAAGCGGGTGCTCCTTGAGATATTGCTCGAGATAATGAAAATGGAATTCCGCGGACTTATCGATCGTGTTGACGCTGGCTGTTTTCAAGGCTTCTTCGGCAAAGGAAGGTTTGAGAATCTCCTGCATGGCGTTTAAGATCCCTTCTCGGTCGCTTAGAGGCAATACGTATCCATTCTTTCCGTTTTCAATCAGGTGCTTGGCGGCGTTGATATTATCTCCTGCGACTACGGGCAGCCCTTGAGACAAGGCTTCGTTGATGACGTGCCCGTAGATATCGTATTTGGACAGAAAAACAAAACCGTCACAGGCTTGGAAAAGGCGGAACAACTTGCTGTGTGGCTGATAGGGGAGCAAATGGAAATTCTTTTCTCCAATTTGTTTTCTCATCCGTTCGTATTTTTTTCTTAATGGGCCTTCTCCCGTGATATAAAGGGTGTCTTCTTGAGGCATTTTGGCCCACAGACGGATTAATTCTTCGAAATTCTTCCTTTCGATGAATTGGCCAGAACTGATGTAGATGTGCCTGCCTTCTAGTCCCAATTCTTTGCGAATTTCTTCTTTTTCTTCCTTGCTCAAAACGTGGGGAAGAACCTGACGCTGGAAAATGGAAGAATAGGGATAAATGGTTATCGCGTTGGGATCTGCCCCATAATAACGAAGATATTTGGCACTGGTCTTGTCCGGACAAAGGTATGCGGTTGCCCCGGAGATGCAACGGGTTTTGAGCTTCTTAAGCCACCGAGGCTCGTTCTCGTTTAAGATGCCGCCGTTGATGTAAAACAGGTAGGGGATCCCCTTCTTTTGACAATAACGAATCGTTTTTTGTTCCGTAAGGGTTCGCCATCCATTCAGGACGATGATGTCGTAGCGATTTTTCTTTAAATACGAAATGGGAGCGGTCGTGTAATTATCGACTCCTCCTAAATAAATGGAATGGGCGACGTGAGCGGTGAAGCGAAGGGGCTTTTCGCTATAAAAGATGGAGTTTCTTCCTTTTTCGCTGCTACGTTCAAAAAGAACATCGAGGTCGCAATATTGCCCGAGCGCATTAAAAAAATCGACTTTATAAGGCGCGGGATGATTGAAAAGCCAAAAAACCTTCACAGCACCATTATGCCACAAACAGAGAAAGCCTTTATAATCCTTTCGATGATGAATGAATGGAAAGATTTATTTGAACGAGTAAAAGAAGAACCTTACTCCGCGTCCCTGCACGCGTTTTTGGAGGACGAATACGCGTCTCATACGATTTACCCTCCTCGGGATTTGGTGTTTCAAGCGTTCCGTTTAACCTCCCCCAAGGATTTGAAAGTCGTGATCATTGGCCAAGACCCTTACCATAACCCTGGCCAAGCCATGGGGCTTTCCTTTTCGGTGCCTAAAGGCATCGAGCCCCCACCTTCTTTGGTCAACATCTACAAAGAAATCGAGAACGATTTGGGTATCAAGATGAATCGAAATAATGGAGATTTAACTCCTTGGGCAAGACAGGGAGTGCTCCTTTTGAATGCCTATTTAACGGTTCGCGCCGGTCAACCATTAAGCCATAATCGAGTCGAATATGAGAAATTCATCAAGGACGTCATGGTGTATTTGGATGAATTAGACCAGCCTATTGTCTTTATGCTGTGGGGTTCATTTGCCAAAAGATACATCCCATTTATCCATAACCCTAAGCACGCTTATCTGACCGCGGTTCACCCTTCTCCGTTATCGGCGAATCGGGGCGGATGGTTCAACCGTCATCTCTTCTCCGAATGCAACGCCATTTTGGAAAAGGGAGGCGTTTCCCCTATTGACTGGAAAATTGAATAGACTAGACTTTGCTTATCCGGAGCTGGCCAGTATTAGTCGGCTGAGAGGAACCGTGATCCGGTTCGACGGCGCACCTGATCCAGGTAATGCTGGCGTAGGAAGGAACTAGCGTTAGGCCTCTTTGGGTGCGGTTTGTGTATCCAGGAGGATTTTTTAATGGATTCCAATGTCGTCAATTCGACGGAAGAAAACCCCATTCGTGAGAAGGTCCAACATTTCTTCTCTCAATGGTCGTTTGTTTTTGCTTCCGCCTTTGGCATTATTGCTATTTTGTTCTTGCTAGGCCCTGTTGTGACCTATAAGACCGAGGTGGGTGATACGGAGACCAAATACGCTGTCACCCTCATCGACTATTTCCGTAACGGCTTCACCTTTGATTGGACGATGTGGGTGACGCTTGATTTACTTTTTGTTGGCATCGTTCTCCCCATTATCGCCGGATTCCTTGTCCGCGGCGAAAAAGGAAAAGAAAATTTGATGATTGGCAGCGCCCTTTCCTTCCTTGTGGCTTTCTGCTTCTTGTTCCTTTCCCGCGAATTCTTTGCCAACAATAGTGCAGAAATTGAAAACTATCATAGTGTTGATATCTCGTGGGGTTGTGCGTTTTCGATTCTCTTTACCGTCTTGGCTGCTGGCGCGTCAACGATCACCCCTTATCAAAGGCGGCCTATTAGCGTAGGCGAAATTGCCGAAAATGGTATTTTGATTGCCATGGCCTTTGGCTTGAATTTTATTAAACTTCCTATCCAAGTCCAAGGATCCGTCAATTTCCAAATGCTTCCCTTGATGATTATTGCTTTACGTCGTGGGCCGGCTTCTGGGCTTATCTGTGGCGGTATCCTCTTTGGCTTACTCACCTGCTTAACCGACGGCTACGGCTTTGCCTGCTATCCGTTTGACTATTTGATTGGTTTCGGCTCGGTAGCTGTGATGGGTTTCTTCCGTCCCTTCATCTTTGGTCAAAACCAAAAGGGATACAACTTCAAAGGGGAAGCGTTCTTGCTTCTTGCCGGTGTTTTATCGACCTTTGTTCGTTTTGTGGGCGGCACCGTTTCCTCAATCCTCATTTATAACACTACTTTCGTTGCGGCATTAATTTACAACGTGGGTTATATATCTTTGAGTGGAATACTTGCTTTGGCGGTTTTGATGGCAATCTATGGCCCATTAGTCAAGGTCAACGCCTCGTTCCCTGCTCGTAAATCCCTATAATCGCATTCATCCCCTTAACCGGAAAAGGAGCTTCTATGGAGGCTTCTTTTTCGTTTTGGGGAGAATAGGGTGTGAAGAAAAAGTTTTGTTTACGCATTTTCATAGGGTGCTTGGCCCATTTGTTTTATAATTCCGTGGTTATCGAGGAAAAAATATGGAAGACGAAAAGAAAATAGAAACCCCCGAAGAAAAAGTCGAGACGGCTGTTCCGCTGGAAAAGGAAGATATTTACGGCAATGACGAATTTGTCGACGCCAAAAAACCTGCACCGGTCGTAGAAGAAAAAACCGAACCGGAACCCGAACCCGAGCCGGAAGAAGAACCGGAACCTCAGCCGGAAGATGAAATCAAAGACGCGGCAACCTATCAATATAGCGATCCCCGTTTGAAGAACATCGAAGACGCCCGCATTCTCTGGCATCACGAATACAAGAAATGGAACACGGGCAAGATCGCCATTTCCATTGGAACCTTGGTCGCGATTGTTGTGGGATACATTATTCCCTATTTCGTGATCCAAGATGAAAAGGAGAAATCGAAGTGGACCTTGATCGTCGCCGCCATTTGCGCGGGGGTCGGCATCGCTGGAATCGCGATTTACGGCATCTTCCAAAGAAAAAAGAACCGGGCCCAAATCAGCGCCTATTTCAATTCCTATTATTCGAATGTGAACGACTATGTTTTCGATGGCCTTCCCGTTGAAAATGTCCACGGAGACATCGATGCGAAAATCGATGCGTCCGAAGTGGAAGCTTGCGGACTCTATCCAGGAGCCAAGCATATTGGAAGCCGCGATAACATCACTTTCACGTATCAAGGTGTGGAATGCTCTTTGTGCGACATGGCAGCCCAAAAAGATACCGCTAAAGCCCTCCAAACTGTTTTTGTTGGCAAATATCTTCGTTCCACCAATTCTCTTCCCTTGTCTGAGGGCGGGTTAGTCATTTATTTCCGGGGCAATAAGAGAGCATTGCCGCCTCTAGTTCTTCCTGAACTCAACCAACTCTCCAAAAACAAGCAATACGCCATCTATGGAGCGAAAGAAAATCGTCGTTTCATTACTCCAGAATTGGAATCGCTGTTAAAACAAATCCATACTTCCAAACTCTTGGTTGACGTCGCAATCTCCATCCAACCGGGTAAAACCTACATGGCCTTGGGATACGAGGACACGTTGATGGTTCTTCCTAACGATAAACCCTTTAATCCTGGTTACGTCGAAGCCTATAAACCCCAAATGAAGCTCTTTCTCGAAATCGCGGAGTGCATCTCCAAGATTGATCGGGACTAAACCGTTCTCTCGCCATCCTTAATGGATGGCTTTTTTATTATCTACAAATACAAAGGCGGTTTATGCGTTATAATTCATAGCGAGTAAGGTGATATTCACCTTGGCTAGGTATACTTTATGAACGAAATTGATCCGAGATTCGCGCGCTGGATTAAAGTCCAGGCGTACAAACATGACGGCAAATTGCATCGGCAATGGTCGCCGGCTTATTTGGTGGAAGAAACCGACGAATACTGGGCTTTGGCATCTAAAGCCAGCCTTGTCACGGAAAGCGATGGGCGTAAATGGATGACGAAGGAGAACGCGATTTTCCTTCTTTATAAAAAACGTTGGATGAATGTGATTGCCATGTTCAAAGAGGGCAAGGGAATTTGCTATTACGTCAATATTGCTTCTCCGACCCTTTACGATAATGGATTTTTGAAATACATCGATTACGACTTGGACGTAAAACTCTATCCAGACGGCGTGGAACGTACCCTCGACGAGAACGAATACGCCCGCCACATCCAAACTTACGGCTACCCCAAGGATTTATCCATGGCTATTGAAAAATCGATGTCGCAGGTTAAAGAAATGATCGACCATCGCAATTTCCCATTCATCGATTCGGAAATCGAGTGCCTATATCAGAAATTTTTGAGTGAAAATCTTCCAGTTTTGACGCCAAAACGCCACGTCTAGTTCTTGCTTTTCTTTCGGTGTTGTTCAAAGGGTGTATAATCACCGCGGTTTATGGGTATGAAACTGATATTTAAAACAAAAAACAAAATGGAAACCCGTTCCTTGGGGAAGACAATCGCCCCTCTTTTGGAACCAGGGGATGTCCTCTTGCTAGAAGGGGATTTAGGCGCAGGAAAAACGACCTTCACGGGCGGAGTCGCTGAAGGGCTTGGCGTGAAGGAAGATGTCATCAGCCCCACTTTCAACATCATGAAATGTTACTTCCACGGACGCATTCCTCTTTACCATATCGATGCCTATCGCTTGGAAGGGCAAAACATTGAAATTGGTTTGGATGAATACATTGAAGGCGATGGGGCATGTCTCATTGAATGGCCGATATATATTGAGCCGCTTTTGCCGGAGGAACGTCTTTCGATTTGCATCAAAAACGAAGGCGACGATAATCGTCAAATTACCTTAGAAAGTAATTGTCAACGATTTGACAATTTCCTGAAAGAGTTAAAGGAGAAAACCGATGCTCAATCTCTTGCTTGATTCTAGTGATAAAAACCTTGCTGTTGGGTTTGCTAAAGACGAGGAAATTCTTGGATCTATCGTCTATGAAGCGTGGCAAAAACAAAGCGAATTCATGGTGGATGAAATCGACAAATTGATGTCGAAACTCGCCATTAAAAAAGAAGATATCGATGGTGTTGTAGCCTCAAAAGGACCGGGTTCTTATACGGGTGTTCGCATCGCATTAACGATTGCAAAAACCATTTCTTTTGCCCTTAACATTCCTCTCTATTTAGTTAGTTCCCTTGAGGTTTTGCAACAAATTGGACATCCATCCATCTGCTTGATGAACGCGAGAGGGAAACGGTCCTATTTTGCTGTATACAATAGTGAAAAAAACGTGCAAGACTGCATTAAAACTAACGCAGAAGTCATGGATTTCATTCACCAACATCCCGATTATTCCGTTTGTGGGGACGTGGCTTATTTAGGTCTTGAATCCTTGCAAAACCCCGTTATTTCTAACTTGGCTTACTTTGCAAAACCTGAATATCGTTGCGAAGAGCCTCTCGGCGCTCGTCCCATCTATCTGAAAGATGATTATGATGAAGGTCGATTCAAGACCGTTGTCCGTAAAATGATGCCTAGCGATGTCGAGGCGGTTCTTGCCATTGAACAGGAAGCTTTCAAACATCCTTATGGTCGTGAAGCGCTTCTATTCGAAATGAACGAAAATCCTGTTGCTTATCTTTATTGCGCCGTCGTGGATAACGAGGTTGTTGGGATGATTGATTTCTACATCACTTTTAACTCTTGTACGATTGCTCAAATTGCTGTCAAAGAAAACTTCAGATCCAAAGGAATTGGCAATCGCCTTATCGGCCAAATGCTGAAGGATTGTGAATCGAAATCCGACCCTGTGGAATATGCGACTTTGGAAGTTCGCGTATCCAATGTTCGTGCTCAAAAATTCTATAAAAGACATAAGTTTGAACCTGTCACAACCAAGCATGCTTATTACGATGACGGGGAAGACGCGGTGTATATGGTGAGGTCGTTGATCAATGGCTAAGATTCTTGCAATTGAGTCGTCTTGTGATGAGACGGCTGTGGCAATCACGGACAACGGAAAATTGCTTTCCAATGTTGTCGCAACCCAGATTGCCGTTCATGAGAAATTTGGAGGGGTCATGCCTGAAATCGCATCCCGTCTCCATACAGAAAATATCACGGTGTGTTTGACTCAGGCTTTGAATGAGTCAGGATTGACCTTAGATGATATCGATGCCTTTGCCGTTACTCGCGGGCCTGGGCTTATTGGCTGTTTGCATGTTGGCTTACAGGCGGCAAAAACGCTGGCCATGCTTTATAAAAAGCCGTTAATCCCTGTTCACCATTTGGCAGGACACATTTACGCCAACGAATATGCGGGCGAATTCCATTTCCCGTTACTTTGCGTGGTTGTTAGTGGCGGCAATACCGAGTTGGTTATTATGAAAGACCATATGGATTTCACTATTGTAGGTGAAACCAAAGACGACGCGGTTGGAGAATGCTACGACAAAGTGGCTCGTGTGTTAGGCCTTCCCTATCCCGGTGGATTGCCAATCGATCAACACGCAAAACTCGGTACCCATTCTTACCACCTTCCGGTGCCTGCTTCTCCGGACGGAAAATACGATTTCTCCTACTCGGGCTTAAAAACAAGCGTGATTAACCTCGTTAATAGCCTAAAAATGAAGGGAACTCCTGTTAGTGTCGATGATATGGCCCGTTCATTCCAAGATGTTGCCATCGGCATGATTGTAGAAAAATCGTTGATGGCCGCTAAAGATTTCAATGTTAAGCAAGTGATTTTGGCTGGTGGAGTTTCTGCCAATTCGTATTTACGTGCACAAATGAAAGAAAAACTTGCAGGCACTGGCATTGAGTTGATCATTCCACCACTTTGGTGCACGACGGATAACGCCGCGATGATCGCGAAAGTCGCCGAAAAGCTGTACGAAATGAAAGTCTTCGCTCCCTTGAACTTAGGCGTGGATCCCAACTGGAAAATCGACCACTGGATGGATTTTAAAAACTAATTTTCTGGGTATAAAAGCCGAGCGAGACAATCCTCGGCTTTTTTCGTTCCCGTTAAAAAACCATATAAGTCGTTACAGACGCCGTTTTGCTGAGCGGACCAGCAATTTAACGTAGGACATTGAAAAATCGTTATATCGCCCTTTTCTTCGCTTTCTAGGATCGGCAGATCCTTGACGATGGACTGAAAATCTCCGGTTGGACACAGCAACACCAAGTTGTGAGCGTGGGAATCTTGGTCCCAAACGTAGTCACCTCCGATTAACAGACTTACCTTTTTTTCGTTGATTTGCTCGATGATTTCTTCGAGGGAAAATAGTGAAATACAGTTAATATAAGGCAATTCCTTAAGAGTATCCTGAAATTCTCTTCTCCAATCGTTTAAAAGGCGTATTTTTTGCTGTTTATCGGAAAAATATCCATTCCTAGAGACGCTTAAATACCCATTTTCCACGAGGCAATGAGCGATTCTCCCAACGAGACCTAGACTAGTTCCTGCCATGGATTGAATATCTCGAGCCGAAATAAGATTGGGGCTGCGGGCGATGATTTCCAAAATACGGCTTGCTTGTTCGCTAGTGCATCGAAAATAGGTAGAAACAGGTGCATTCGAGGCAGGGGCAACATCTGGCATCCGATGACGAATCCATTTGGCGCCGATTTTAATTTCGTAATTGCCTTGAAGATCGAAGTAGAAGTTGCCGTTTTCAGCGATTCTTTTGGCAGCTACTTTAGTTACTTTTTTGGAAAAGACAATCGTCGGTTTGTTTTCTGCACTCGTTTGTAAAAAACGTGGCTCGGCGTTTGTTGCGTATTGGTACTGAAAATAATTTGTGGAAAACCCTTTAACGGTGATCGAAATCTCTTCTTTTTTGTCGTCGTGCCGAAATGAAATTCCTTGAGGAATATACAGTAAGTTAAACTTTTCTAAAAAAGATTTATTCATCGAAATAAATATAACGTTCACAAAAACGGTGAACAAGAGAAAATAAACGATAAACACAAAATAATTTAATGCACATCTCCGAAATATATAACGATATGTTCCGCCTTCCTTTAATCAAGAAAAACCAAAAATGTAAAAATTAGATGGAAAGAAGCCTTAAAAGTTCGTTCACAACTATCGAAAACAAGATAAACTTATAGGGTATGCAACCGAAAGCAATTACTGTTCGAGAATTGTATTCTCGCTTCTCTGCCAAGGAAGACTTAGAAAAAATTGGCGAAATTCTTATCGAAGGGTGGGTTAGAACCAATCGTGATAATGGGTCCATTGGTTTTATTTCTTTGAACGATGGAACCTGCTTTAAAAACATTCAACTCGTCTATAACAACGAGATTCCAAACGCCGATGTTCTTTCCCATGTTCTAACGGGGACTACTCTTGGTGTTCGCGGCGTTATTCATATGACGCCTGAAATGAAGCAACCATTTGAAATGCACATCAATTCTTTTGAAGTGCTTGGCGACTGCGCATCTGATTACCCTCTCCAAAAGAAAAGACACTCGTTTGAATATTTGCGTGATGAAGCTTATTTAAGACCGCGTACAAACACCTTCACGGCTCTTTATCGTCTTCGTTCTGTCTTGGCTTTGGGCGTTCATGAATTCTTCCAAAGCAAAGGATTCGTTTATGTTCATACCCCTGAAATTACTGTCAATGATGCCGAGGGAGCCGGACAAGTTTTCACCCTGATGACTCCTGATGCAAAAGGGAAACTCAGCGACACAGACTTCTTTGGTCGTCGTGCCTCTTTGACTGTTTCGGGACAGCTCCACGTTGAAGCGTTTGCCATGGCGTTCCGCGACGTTTATACCTTTGGTCCGACCTTCCGTGCTGAGAAATCGAATACCCCACGTCACGCAAGTGAGTTCTGGATGATTGAACCCGAAATTGCGTTTGCTGACCTCGAAGACGACATGGATTTGATGGAAGAATCCATTAAATACCTTATTCGTTACGCGCTAGAGAAATGCCCCGACGAAATGGCTTTCTTCAATTCCATGATCGCGCCGGGTTTGCTCGATAAACTCAACCACGTTTTAGCTACTCCGTTTACCCGAATGGAATACACCGAGGGTATTAAACTCCTCCAAGAAGCAGTGAAAAACGGCCACAAATTCGATAACAATAACATCGAATGGGGCATGGATTTGCAATCCGAACACGAACGTTATCTAACGGAACAAGTGGTTAAAGGACCGATGTTCCTGATTAACTATCCCAAAGAAATCAAAGCGTTCTATATGCGTGAGAACGATGATGGCAAGACGGTTGCCGCGTGCGACTGCCTCGTTCCTGGAGAAGGAGAAATCATCGGAGGTTCCCAACGCGAGGAACGTTATGATATTTTGAAAAAGAAGATGGAAGCCATCGGCAACGAGAAGGGGCTTGAATGGTATCTGAACCTCCGTAAATGGGGCGGATGCATCCACTCTGGTTTCGGTATCGGCTTTGACCGTCTTCTCATGTACATCACGGGCGTTACTAACATTCGTGATACGGAGCCCTTCCCGAGAACCAGTTCGCAGATTAAATACTAACCATGAATCCAAACGATCCGAATTCCAACTATCCTCAGCAAGGCGGATACCCTAACCCCAATCCGGGCGCTGGTTTCGTTCCGCCCAATTACGGGAATCCGGGCGCTTATCCTCCGAACTATCCTCAGCAGCCTTATCCGCCTCAGCCCCCATATGGGTATGGCGCGCCCCCAATGCCCCCTTATGGGACTCCATCGATTCCGGATCCTAACGCGATGATGCAACCGGGCGTTCCCCCTATGGGTATTCCCGAACCGCCGGTAGAAGGCAACTCTTTTGTCACGACGGATTTGCCAAAAGAAGAAGAGACTCGCAAACAGACCAAAAACCGTAGGATGTTTTATGTCCTCTTGGGTTTATCGTTTGTTTTCATTGCCCTTATTGTTTGGGAAATTATCGATATTATTTTCCGTCTCGCTTAATCCATGAAAAAGAACCACAAATCTACGCAGACCATCCAAAATGAATGCCCGGATAAAATCCCCGCCTCCATTAAATTTGGCCGCGTTTTATTGGTGGCGTCTTCGATTTTCCTCGTTTTTGTTGCGGCACTAGAACTTTATGAGTTTATAACCACGTTGTTGGAGGGAATAGATGCATCCGATCCCTTTGATTTTATTAGCGTTTGGTCGGAGCCTTTGGTCGTTCTCTTTTTACTATTTTGCTCTATTGGAGGCATCAGTTTTGTCATCGATAAAGGCCCCTTTGTCGGGCTTTGTTCCCTTTGCGCGATTATTTGCTTAGCGCTTGTTATCGTCGACTTTGTGCTGTCTACAAGAGCCTTAATCATTAAAGCGGATTATGGCTGGAAAGACTGGGCGATTTCTTTGGCATCCACTCAACTAGTCTCTGGTTTATATTTTGTAGGGTGGTCCTTAGCGAAAGACTGGCTGGATTAAGTTATTCAGAAGGCGGCAATGGTTTTTGCGGGATGGGGGTATCTTCATCATCCGCGTGATAATCGGTAAGGTTCTTTTCAAATACGGTTCTGCTAAGGTGAAGCAAAGCATACAAGCGGCTTAAGAACGCCTGGCAAACGACAAAATAATAGACCCAGCTGACCAAGAAGAATGCAACAGCGATATAGTTGCAAAGGTGGTCAAGGATGAATTCGGGGTGGTGCGATACCGGCGGGAATTGGCCAATAAGAGGCAAACCGAAAACCTTGACGATGACCCCTTCTGCTCCCCAATCGAAGGAGAAGAACAAATCTTGGAAATCGACGAAGATATTCGCACTCCAACGATGGTAAACCAAATTGCCAATCGTCCAGATGAGCAAGCCAATAAAACTCAATAAGAACGGAATTAAAGTATCACGATAGAGCATTCGATTGCTCTTTTTGATGGCCAATTTACGAAATTCGTCAGGAGTTTGAATCACGTGGGTTTTGGTCACGTCTGCCATTGCGGTTTCGATCCGTTTCGTTTGAATCCCCATCAAGGCGCGAATGCCCATGCCGATAAGGCCGATGATAAAGAAAAGTACCACCAAAATAACGATGGCGATGATTAAGGCCCGATGGTCGGCTTCGTTTTGGATGCTGGCAAGGAACTTCATGGTTTATTGATCCTTTTCGCTTTCGTCCGAAGAAGGAAAGCTTAGTAAATTCGGCCCCTCTTTGGATTTGGACTCAATTTGAATGGGGTCTCCTTGATTTTCAATCACAGGATGAGAAGGGGTTCCAATGCTAGGCTGCTGCGGCGGATTGTAAGGAACACGAGGCTGCCCGTAATAAGGATTGCCATAGGGGTTTTGAGGCGGATAGGGGTTGTGACCGTTGTAATAATTCTGCTGAATGATCGTCGTGGAATTGTTGTTGGCCACTTGTTGCGTCGACGGAGTGGGCTCCTTGGGTTCAGCGGCGTTCGCATAGGCCGCTTGACGGATGGCAAAGGCCTGTTCGTCTTCGGGAAAAGGCGGGAAAAGACTCTTTCCTTGGAAGAAATGAATTAACATGATGACGAATTCAACAATAAAAGTAAAAACGCCGTAGACGGCGATGAGGGCGATGACCACGCATAGCAGGGGAAACAATGCTGCCCATAATATTCCCAAGCCGAAGTTACGTAAGAACTTCATGATTTCATTTTATTATCGCTTTTCTTTTCTAGCAATGGACGGCTCAAGGAATTGCAAAGAAGTATGACGGCCATGGGCAGGACGATAAGTCCGAGTCCTGTATCGCCGGGGCAAGAGGAAAAAAGCAAGGCAAAAAGCAGCAATCCGCCGAATAAACCTAGGCCTAAAAGAACGTAAATTCCTTTTCGGACATAGGGCAAGGAACGGATAGAAGTTTCTACAATCCAATAGGACGTCGCGCCGAGGAAAAAATATCCAACGAGGGGATAGACGAAGGTAAGCAGGCCAAGGAGCAGAAACGTTCCTCCAAAGGCGAATCCCACCCACCTGGGAGTTTCTAAAGGCTGTTTTTCAAATCCGAGACGTTCTAAAAATAGGCGCAGAAAAAGATAAGTAACGGCCATCTGGGCATAACTATAAACCAGGCAAAATAAGGGAAAGACGTGGGACAGGTATTCGTTTTTGGTGAGATGGAACAAGGCTAGAAGCACCTCTTCCATGGAAATGCCATAGATTGCATAGATAAGAAGAAGGGCGATTCCAAAAAGGAGGCATTCACATAGGCTAAGAAGGAATAGGCCACAGTCTTCAGGTACTCGTTTCACGGTGAAAAAGCCAAATAACGCCCCTATAACCAAGGAAGGAAAGATGTAGAAAATCGTATTCTGAAAATCCCAAAAAGAAGAACCAAGGCACACCGAAAAAGCAATAAGGACAAAAAGAGGAAGGTAGCGCAGCGGCAATAAGAATGCCGCGATGGCCGAGGTCAGGGGAACAACGACCATCAGGAAAAGAGAAGACATTGGGAAAAAAGCCCCGAGAAGAGCGAAAACGGCGTCGACGGCGCTTAAAAGGGCCATGATGGCAATCCGGCGGCTAGGAGAAAGCGAATCAATTTTCTTCACGGGAAATATCTTAATCGATGAAAGGAGAAAGAGTTAGCCCGCCTTTTTCTAGAGCCCTTCCTACATTGTCAAAATTTAAACGCTCCCCTTATTAAAAGAAAAAGGAATACGAAGTAAAATAAAAGGGTATGACTGATTACGCATCCTTATTAAATGAAACTCAACTTCAAGCGGTAGAAACCCGTGCTCAACACGTCCGTATCATTGCCGGTGCTGGCAGTGGAAAAACCCGTGTTTTAACCTACCGTATCGCCTATTTGATCGAGGAAATGGGACTAGACCCCTCCCGTATTTTGGCCGTGACTTTTACCAACAAAGCTGCCGCGGAAATGAAAGAGCGCGTCGGAAAAATCGTTCCGGGCGCTGCTCCCTTTTTGCAGGTATCCACCTTCCATAGTTTTTGCGCTCGCTTTTTAAGAAAAGAGGCCCGTTATCTTGGCTATCCAGCCTCTTTCACCATTTTTGATGACGAAGACCAGGGAAAACTTATCAAAGATATCGCCGTTAATTTTGGGTATTCCAAAGGCGATGAAATCATTAAGAAAGCCAAAAACTATATTGGGGCGATGAAGACCAAGGGACTTTATCCTGATGATTTGGCTTCTTCCAACCCTCAACAATCGAAGTTCCATAGCGAAGAGCAAACCCAATGCCTTAAGATTTACCGTCAATACGAAATTGAAAAAATGAAGATGTTGGCCTTCGATTTTGATGACTTGATTCTCAAAACCTATGCCATCCTTCGCGACTTTGATGAAGTCCATCAACGTTGGGCGCATACGTATGACGCGATTCTGGTGGACGAATATCAGGATACCAACAAAGCTCAATACGACTTATTACGCATGATTTCCAATCCGGAAACGGCCCTTTATGTCGTGGGCGATCCGGACCAGACGATTTACACGTGGCGCGGAGCCCGACAGGAAATCATTTTGAATTTCCCTAAGGATTATCCAGATTATCAGGACATCATCTTGGATCGCAACTACCGTTCTACCAAAGCGATCCTTGACGTTTCGAACCATTTAATCGCCCATAACAAAAAACGTGTCCCCAAGAACCTTTTTACCAAAGCAGAAGAAGGGGAAACCGTTACGGCAAAACGCTTTGAAACTGCAGAAGATGAAGCCAAATGGGTAGTATCGAAAATTTGCGATATTGCCACGGATGGCTTGCCTTTTGGAGAACAACGGTTTGACAACATCACCGTTTTGTATCGTTCCTCCTATATGACCCGAGCCATTGAAAGCGAATTGGCCGCAAATCGCGTCCCTTACAAGATTTTCGGCGGCCTTCGTTTCTATCAACGTAAAGAAGTCAAAGACGTGTTCGCTTATTTCCGTTTACTGACCAACGAAAAAGATGATGTCTCCTTTGAACGCATTATTAATGTTCCTAAAAGAGGCATTGGGGAATCTGGCATTGCCCGCATCCGCCAAGAAGCCCATGACGCGGGAGTATCCGAATATGAATATATCCAAAATATCCAGGATTATCCGAATACGGAGTTGACCGGACGCGTGATTAATCCTTTGAATTTGCTTCTTGGTCAAATGGAGGCTACGAAAGAAAAACTCTCCAGCAATTTAGAAGCCTATTCGGGAATCCTCCGCGATTTCATCACGGACATTGGATATTTGAAATTCCTCCAAGAAGATCAAAACCCTGACGAAGACCGCGTCGGCAACGTCAATGCGCTTTTTGATGATGTGAACCACTATATCCAAGACCATCCCGAAAGCACTTTCGATGAATACCTTCAAAACATTGCTCTTTTAACGGGGCAAGATGATATCAATGGGGGCAATTACGTCTCCTTGATGACGATTCACGTGGCGAAGGGTTTGGAATTCGATAACGTCTTCATCGTCTGCATGAACCAAGGGTCCTTCCCTTCCATCCGTACTCAAAACGAAAACGGGATGGACGGCTTAGAAGAAGAACGCCGCCTGGCTTATGTTGCCATGACTCGTGCCAAAAAGCGCCTTTATGTCACCTGCAATAGTGGCTGGTCCTATGCCACGAACGGCAAAGCCATCCCCAGCCAATTCTTCAGCGAGGCTGGTTTGGAATTAGCGTCCAAGTCCTATAAATCCTCTTCCGCCCCTTGGGAAAAGACGGGTCGAAACTATGGCTCTTCTTGGAAAAAGGTATACGATGATTCTACGACTACTTTCCAAGACGGAAACGCCATCTCGCCCTTTGAATCAAAACCAAAACCCACGACCACTACGGCCCAGGCCAATCAGCAGAGCAATGGCATTGTGGACTGGAAGGTCGGTGACATCGCCCATCACGAAAAATTTGGAGATGGGGTGGTCGTCGAACTCATCAGCTCCTCCATCATCATCATCAATTTCGATTCAGTCGGGAAGAAAACTCTTCTTGGAACGCATAAGCTGCTATCGCGTAAACGCAGCGCAGGAGGTCTTGCATAATGGATTTGAACCAAGCCCGCGAACGGGTGGAGCGGTTAACGGAAGATTTAAACCGCTGGACCTATGAATATTACGTTTTGGACAACCCCTCTCATACTGACGCAGAATTCGACCAAGCGATGGAGGAACTCCAACGTTTGGAAAAGGAATTCCCGTCTCTAGTTTCTCCTACTTCCCCCACTCAACGCGTCGGGGGGCAGGTTTTGGATTCCTTCAAAAAGATCCGCCATAAGCGTTCCATGCTTTCTCTCGGGGATATCTTTAACGAAGACGAAATCCGCGATTGGGACCGCAAAATCTCGGATGCCCTCCACGTGAAAGACGTGGATTACATGGGGGAAGTGAAGATTGATGGACTTGGGATTTCTCTTGTTTACGATCAAGGCGTTTTGCAATACGCGGTGACCCGTGGAGACGGGATGGTCGGAGAAGACGTGACCCAAAACGTCAAAACGATTCCCTCCATTCCCCTTCGCGTGAAAGAGATGCGCCCCTTTGAAGTTCGTGGGGAAGTCTATATGCCGAAAAAAAGCCTGGAAAGGCTGAACGCAGAACGCAAAGAAAAAGGAGAACCTCTTTTTGCCAATGCGCGCAACGCCGCCGCTGGATCGATTCGTCAATTGGATCCGCGAATTGCGGCAAGCCGTGGTTTGGATGCCTTCTGGTATTACCTCGTCAATGCGCGAGAATTGGGCGAACACATCCATAGCAATAGTTTGGATTATCTCGATGAACTTGGTTTCCGTACCAACCATGAACGTCGTCGCTTAAAAGGGGCGGACGAACTCATTGCCTACATGAAAGAAGAAGGGGAAAAACGCGCGAGTTTAGGCTACGACATCGATGGGCTAGTTTATAAAGTTGATGACATCGATCTGTATGATGTAATCGGCTATACGGCAAAGACCCCGAAATGGGCCATCGCTTATAAATTCCCCCCAGAACAGGTATCCACGAAACTTTTGGATATCGTGTTGACGGTAGGACGTACGGGAAGAATCACTCCCAACGCGGTTCTTCAACCCGTCCGCGTCGCGGGAAGTTTGGTTCAAAGAGCCACCCTCAATAACGAAGACTTCATCAAAGAAAAAGGCCTGATGATTGGAGATACCGTCGTGCTTCATAAAGCCGCGGACGTTATCCCAGAAGTCGTTCGTCCTTTAATCGAAAAACGCGATGGCAGTGAGCGTCCCTTCCTCATGAGCGAGCTTTGTCCCGAATGTGGACAGCCGCTAACCAAGGTGCAGGGCCTCCATTATTGCTTGAACCCCGAATGCCCCAGCAGAAAGATTGAGGGCATGATCCATTTTGCTTCTCGCGACGCGATGGATATCGACGGAATGGGGGAAGCGGTGGTCGAGGAACTCTTCGGTGAGAATTTCATCCATGATATCCCCGATATTTATGAGCTTTACCAACATGGTGAAGAGATTAAAGCCTTAGATGGCTGGAGCGATAAGTCCATTTCTTCCCTGTTCGCCGGGATTGAAGAATCCAAGAAAAAATCCTTGGAGCGGCTTCTCTTCGGCCTTGGAATCAAGGAAATCGGCAACAAAACGGCGAAGACCTTGGCGAGAAAACACAAAAACCTTGATGAATATTTCTCTTTGACCGAAGAAGATTACGCCTCAATTCCCGACATCGGACCAGTTGCGGCGAAATCCCTATATGATTATTTCCATGACCCCAAGAAGATCGAATTGATAGAACGTCTCCGCAAAGAAGGCGTCAACTTCACCTATTTAGGGGTGGATACGCAGGACGTGAATTCGTATTTCTACGGCAAAACCGTTGTTTTGACGGGAACCTTAACGAAGAGAACCCGCGAAGAAATGACGGAATTGCTGGAAGGGATCGGAGCCAAATGCTCGGGGTCTGTTTCCAAGAAAACCGATGTGGTGATCGCGGGACCTGGCGCGGGAAGTAAACTAGAAAAAGCCAAAGCCCTTGGCATTAAAGTCATGGACGAAGAGGAAGCCGAAAGCCATTTATCGACCTTGCGACAAGCCTAAAGGAAAAAGCCGAAAAACTTGGTTTTTACCAAGAATCATGACCCTTCATTCAAGATCAATGGGCATTTCGACGAAATGGACCGTAGATTTTTTTGGTCATCCCATTTGTCTGGGCGTTTATTTCCATGGCTTGGATCGAAACAAAACAATATCGAGATAGGACTCGAAGAAAAGGGGCAAATTAAAAAGCTGCTTCAAAGAATCGGGAAGGATTTCTGGCAATAATAAAAAAAGAGAAAGTAATTTTCAAAATTTTCGTTTTTTAATAAGGGTTAGAAATTAAAAAATAGGCTTTCAATCCTATTTATTTGAGATTGAATCGTCTTTATTGCTGAAAATAACGAAAACATTTCGAAGATATTTTTCACATTTGCTTGTCGCATCTTCGAGCAAAACCTATATTTGAATTAACTTGTAAGCGCTTTCTTAAGGAGGACAAAAAATGAAAGCCAAAAAGATTTCGATTCTCTCCGCCTTGGCCGTGGTTACGCTTGCTGCGTGCAACAACCCCAGCCCGAATGACCCAGGTTCCTCAACGGGACCCGTGGATTTGGAAGGGACTAAGCTCACACTTTATTCGTCTACTTCCGAAGCCAACTTGAAGATTATGATTCCGAAGTTCAAAGCCGAAACCGGCATCGACATTGAATATGTCTATGGAGGAACCGGCGAAATCGTCAAGCGCGTGAACTCGGAGAAGAATTCACCTCAAGCCGACGTCGTTTGGCTTCCTACGCAGTACGTGGAGGACAACTCGGACTGCTACATTTCTTATAAAGCTGCCAATGATGCAGAAAAACCCGCGGATTTCCGTGCCACCACTGGTTATTGCTCCATTACGAATTTTGCAATCCCCGTTATTATTTATAACACGACTTTGGTTTCGAAAATCGAAGGCTATTCCGACTTGGTAAATGCTTCCTTAAAGGGAAAAATCGCTTTTGGGGATGCTGCTAAATCCTCGAGCGCCTACAACCATTTGGAGAATATGCTTCTCGCAATGGGGACCGGCGACACTGTCAAAGCCAAGATGGAAAGTGAAGCTGCTTGGAACTATGTCGATAGTTTCTATTCCAATCTAGATAAGAAGATTGTTTCTAGTTCTGGCACTACCCTAACCGGCGTCGTCAGTGGCGAATACGCTGTTGGGATGAGCTGGGACACGAAAGGCTACGAAGCCCTTCAAGGAAAAATCCAAGATCCTAACGGACAATATAAAAATGTTGAAGTTTGCTATATGAAAGAAGGTGTCGTTCCCAAGACTAGTGGCGTCGGAATCATCAAAGGGACCAAGAAAGAAGCGGCCGCGAAAAAATTTGTCGATTGGATGAGCTCCAAGTCCGGCCAAACGGTTCTCGGCAAAGATATCGCAGGCACCAACCCTGTTCTCGCGGAGGCGGAAGTTGCTTCCTTTAAGAAGAGTGTTTCTTCCATGAAGACTCTCGCAATCACTTCCCAAGAGTCCACCGACAATAAAAAAGCTGCCTTGGCTAAATACACCGATATCGTTCAAAAATATACCGCTTAATTTTAAATACATTTTAATGGGGGCCGAATTTTTTCGGCCCCCTTCGCAAAAAGGAGTTCACCATGTCTATTGGCATCAAAATTGACCACGTTAAGAAAATGTATGGGAAGAACACCGTCATTCCTGACTTGTCCCTTGAAGTAAAACCGGGGGAATTTTTCACCCTTCTAGGTTCTTCAGGTTGTGGAAAGACAACCCTTCTTCGCATGATTGCTGGCTTTAATTCGATTGAAGGCGGCGAAATCTATTTTGATGACAAGAAAATCAACGACATCGCCATTTATAAGCGTAACATTGGCATGGTGTTCCAAAACTATGCGGTCTTCCCCCATATGAGCGTTTATCAAAACGTCGCTTATGGGTTGAAGCAGCGCCACCTCCCCAAAGAGGAAATCGAATCTCGGGTGATGACCATGCTAAAAGAGGTTCAGATTGAAAATCTCAAAGACCGTTACCCATCGGATATGAGCGGAGGGCAGCAGCAGAGAATCGCTCTTGCTCGCGCCATTGTCATCCGGCCTGATGTATTGCTTTTTGACGAGCCTCTTTCCAATCTTGACGCCAAGTTGCGCGTGGAGATGCGTCTTGTGATCAAGCGTCTCCAAAACGCGAACAAAATCACAACCATCTATGTCACCCACGACCAAGAAGAGGCCCTTTCGATGTCCGATCGCATTGCGATTATGAAGAACGGGGTGATCCAACAGGTGGGCACGCCCTATCAAGTCTTTAATGATCCGGTGAACCTTTTTGTAGCTACTTTTATTGGACAAAGCAACATCTTTGAGGGGGTGCTGAAGCAAGGGGAAGGCGACGCCTCTGTGGTTTTACCTACCGGAGAAACTCTCCCCGTTGCCAGAAAAGTCCAAGGAGAAAACGATCAGGCAGTTAAAGTTGTGATTCGTCCTACCGACTTTGCCATCAAAGAAGGGAAAGGGGATCTTTCCGGTACCGTTAAAGAAAAAATATTCCTGGGGACAGAAGTCCGCTATACCGTTTTGCTTTCTGACGCCAAGGAAGTAGAAGTGCACGTTTCTTCTCGCCACCCCACTAAAAACGTGGGTGATTCCATATCCTTGAGCGTCAACGCGAGCACGGTTAATGTCTTCCGATGCGATAGCGGCGACTCGCTGATGGAGGAGAAGGCATGAAATCCGGCACCAAAGATAGAAAAGAGGCGCTGGTCGGCTTCTTTACCAATGGTTGGAATTACGTTACCCTTGCCATTGTCGTCTTCTTTGGAATTTTCTTCCTTTACCCTCTTGTTTCGATTTTGCTCCACGCTGTCTACGACACCTCTTCCCATCAATGGGATGTGAGCCAATGGGGCGTGTTCTTCGGAAACAAATATGGGTATTACCTCAAAACCATTTGGAATTCCCTAAAGGTTAGTTTCCTTAGTGCTTTGATTGCCACGACTTTGGGGACGGTTTTGGCTTATATTCTCCGCACGACCAAGATATTCGGATCCAAAATCATTACTGTCCTTTTGATGGTTTCGATGGTCACCCCGCCCTTTCTCTCTTCCTATGCGTGGGTCATTCTCCTTGGTCGGGCCGGCATCATCACGAAATGGCTGGCACAAATTGGCATTCAGTATGGCGGCATCTATGGCTTTGGTGGAATCATCTTCGTCTTTTCTATTAAGCTCGTTCCTTTGGTGAACCTTTATGTTGGCGGGGCCCTCAAGCAGGTGGACGTCTCCTTAATGGAGGCTTCTGAATCTTTGGGCGGCCATGGATTATCGCGTTTCTTTCGCGTCACTTTTCCTTTGATTCTGCCGACGGTTTTAGCGTCCGCCACTCTCGTTTTTATGCGTGTTATCTCCGATTTTGGAGTCCCTGCCTTAATTGGGGAGGGGTATCGTACTCTTCCGACTTTGGTTTATGACATGTTCACCAGCGACGTTGAAACCAATGAAGCCCTCGCCGCCGTGACCTGTGTCATTACGATTGTCATCACCACTTTGATTTTTCTCCTTCAACGCTATATCTCTTCCAGGAAAAAAATCGAAATGTCTTCTCTTCGCCCTGTTGATCCGAAAAGAAGGGGAATCGGCACCGAAATCATTTCCCACATACTCTGTTACGGTCTTATGATTTTGCTTATCTTCCCCCTCATCATTATCATCCTACAATCGTTCAAGGATTCTGTTAACGTCGTCATGGGAGGCCATTGGTCCTTTGCTAGTTATGCGGAAATTTTCCAAACGAGCTCCCTGCTAAAAAGTATTGGCAATACCTTCTGGATGAGTTTTGTTGCTTTGGCTTTGGTTGTGCTCATTGGGGTGTTCATTGCTTATTGCAATGTCCGCCGAGGCTCCAAAGTCACTCGCGTTATCGACGTGATTGCCAACGTCCCCTATATCATTCCTGGCGCCGTTATGGGTATCGCGTTGCTCTTTAGTTTCAATAATCCGCCCCTTGCTCTTATCGGCACGTTCACCATCATGATTGTCAATTTTGTGATTCGTCGCATGCCCTATACCATTCGCTCCAGCGAAGCCATCCTCCGACAAATCGATTTGAGTGTAGAGGAGGCTTCTGAATCCCTTGGCTGCAATAAATTCAAGACGTTCTTTGGCATCACGATTCCCATGATGGCCCCCGGGGTTGCTTCTGGCGCCGTTATGTCGTGGCTTTCCATCATTACCGAGCTTAGCGGTTCCATCATGCTCTATTCGGTGAAGACGAAAACGATGTCGATCGAAATCTTCAATTCTATTTCCACGGGCTATTACGGACGTGGGGCAGCTTTGAGCACCATTCTTATGCTTGTCACGACCATTACCTTGCTTCTTTTCTTCAAATTGACGGGAAGAAAGGAAATCAGCTTGTAAAGGAGAAAAACATGGACCATTCCTATCAACCCCCTTTGACCGAACGCCGTAACCCCCGTTCCACCCATCTGGACAGGATGAGCTCTCTTGAAATTGCCACATTGATGAACGAAGAAGACAAGCATGTTGTCGAAGCCGTTCGCCATGCTCTTCCCGATATTTCCAAAGCCATGGAACTTTTTGCAAAAAAATACGCGGAGGGTGCCAACATCTTTTATATTGGTGCCGGATCCAGTGGGCGTTATGCCATTTTGGATATGGCGGAACTCCCACCGACTTTCGGGGTGGACCCCCGTCAATTCAAAGGCTTGATGGCTGGAGGACCCGAAGCGATGTACCGCGCCAAAGAAAATAGCGAAGACGACGAGGAAGCCGCGCGCAAGGACCTCGAGGAGGCCGGAATGAAAAAAGGGGATTTGCTCATTGGCCTTGCCGCGTCCGGACAAACTCCTTACGTTCTCTCCGGCATGAAGAAAGCGAAAGAAGAAGGCGCGCTCACGATATCCATTTCTTGCGTGGAAGAAGATAAAATCGGAGAATACGCAGACATTCCCATTCGCTTGCTTTGCGGCCCGGAAATCCTCACGGGATCCACTCGCCTTAAAGCTGGAACCGCTGAAAAAATGGTTTTAAACATGATTTCTACTGGTGCATTTGTCCTGTGTGGAAAAGTTTATGAAAATCTCATGGTGGACCTTATCCCAAGCAATTCCAAACTGGTGAAACGGGAAACGCGAATTGTGCAAGAGGCAACGGGCGCGGATGAAGAAGAGGCGGAAAAGGCATTGCGAGAATGCTCCCGTAGCGCAAAAGAAGCCATTGTCATGATAAAATTGGGTTGCGATGCTGAAAGCGCCAAACTCGCTTTGAAAAAAGCGGGCGGGTTTGTGCGCAAAGCCATCAAAGAATGATATGCCCGCAATTATTCAAGCATTAAAAGAATCCCTGCCCTCCTTGCCCAAACGAGAATTTTTAGCGGCCAAGGCTATTTTGGACAATCCCTTGGAGGCTTCCAAAGGCTCCATTGTCGATTTGGCACACAAAAGCGGAGCTTCCACGGCCACCTTTACTCGCCTTGCCAAACGAATGGGTTTTCTGAGCTACCGCGAATTTATGCGACAAGTCTATCTGGAGTGCCAATCCTCTCTGAATTATTCCGAAAACATTCTTTCCATGGAAGGAGTCGTGCTGAAGGAACCCGTGGATAAAACGATTGAGCGCGTCATTTCCCAATCCGTGATTGCCATTCAAAGCAATCACGACACTCTTTCGCCCTCCGCTGTGTCCAAGGCTTTGGAATGGTTCCAAGGCGCCTCGAGGATTACTTTTTATGGAATCGGAGGATCTGCGGTTGCTTGTTTGGATGCCTCCTATAAATTTCGCCGTTTGGGGATGGATGCAAGTTGCTATAGTGATATCCACGATCAAGTGTTGTCCTCCACGTTGCTGAAGAGCAACGATGTAGCCTGCTTCATTTCCTATTCTGGCGAATCCCGGGACTTGCTTAAAACGTTAAAAATTGCCAAGCAGGTCGGCGCCCATATTCTTTGCATCACTTCCAATTCAAGGTCCTTAATTGCCGAATCTTCCGACCTCGTTCTCCTTCATAGCGTCGTAAGTGAAGGAGTGAGGACCAATGCAACGAGTTCCCGCTTGGTCCAACTCAATGTCATCGACGTGCTGTTTGCTCAATTGGCCTCCCTGCGCTTAAAGGACTTGGAGAAATTTCATGAGCTCACCAATACCGTCTTCCTTGGGGATAAGAATCTTGGAAGAGGCCGTTAAAAAACGAAGCCCAACACGAGAATCGAACCGTTGAAACGAAGGTGAAACCATTCTTCTTTGCTTAAAAGACCAGCGATTTTTTTGTTGCTGGAATAACTTTTCAAAAAAGGGGTGTTAGGGGCGAAAAGAACGTTTGAACAAAGAATGCGGATCGCATATCAAAAATTTCTTCTCCTCCGAAATGGCGAGCAATCCTCTTTTCCTTTTGCGTCCTTCTTACGCGCATGTAGGCCAAAGAAAGTGTATACTAGTTTCGTTTACAAGGAATGGAGAGTTGACCTTATGAAAGAGATCACCATGGACGTTCTTCACGACGCGGCTCACCGTCTCCTTTTCGATATGTCGGAAAAGGAATACGAGACCCTGTATGAAGAATTTGGAATTATCACCAAACAAATGAAAAAAATTGGAAGCATCGAAGGAATTGATGAAGAAGAACCGATGACTTTCCCATTTTTCTGCGAGACTTCGTATCTGCGCGAAGACGTCGCAGAGAAGCCATTGGACCGCGATGAAGCGCTCCAAAACGCTGGCAGCAAGCAAGATGGGCAAATCAAATTGCCGAAGGTGGTCTTATGAACTACTTAGATTTACCGATTCGTGAGATTCACACTGCGTTAGTGGAGAAGAAAGTCACTCCGCTTGAATTGACCCAAGAAGCTTTGCGTCGCGCTAAAGAAAGCAAAGACAACGCTTTTGAAACCCTTTTGGAAGACGAAGCGATTGCGTTTGCCAAAACTTTAACCGAACCCGAAGTGGACAATTTGCTTTGGGGAATCCCTTATTGTGCGAAAGACAACTTCTCGACCAAGGGAATCGAAACGACGGCTTCTTCCAATGTGCTGAGTGGCTATGTGCCTCTTTTCGATGCGACGGTCGTGACCAAACTTAAGGAAAAGAAATGCGTCTTGATTGGCAAGACCACCCTCGATGAACTTGCGATGGGCGGAACGGGAACTACCGGCCATAAAGGCATCACCTTTAACCCCTATGATCCGAGCCATACCCACTTAGTTGGCGGATCAAGCTGCGGCAGTGCGGCGGTGACGGCCGCAGGCATCGTTCCCTTTGCTTTGGGATCGGATACGGGCGACTCTGTCCGTAAACCGGCCTCCTATGCTGGGTTAGTGGGAATGAAGCCAACCTGGGGACGTATTTCCCGTTTTGGACTCTTCCCCTTTGCTCCGTCTTTGGACCATGTGGGTTTCTTTACCCGCAGCGTCGAAGACAATGCGATTGTTTTAGAAGCCTTATCGGGACGCGATTTGCACGACGCCACTAGCAGCGAACGCCCCGTCGACGACTATGTGTCTAATTTGAACGCGGGGATTAAAGGCAAACGCATTGCCGTGATTTCCGAAATCTTTGATTCCGTGAAGGACGAAACGGTTCGCCGTAGCTTCGAAAAATCGTTACGAGCATTAAAAGAAGCGGGAGCTGTAGTGGATTTCGTAGATTTTGGCCGTGCCGAGCTCGAAGCGATCTACGCCTCCTATATGGTAATTTCCTGCGCGGAAGCCACTTCGAATGATGCGAATTTGGATGGCATCAAATTCGGTCCGTTCCGTGGCGGTAAAACCTACCAAGAAGTCATGTCCAACGCCAGAACCCAAGGGTTCAGCGAGCTCATTAAGAGACGTTTCGTCATCGGCTCGTTTGCCTTGATGAGAGAAAACCAAGATGTTTTGTTCCTCCGCGCCCAAAAAGCCCGTGCCAAAATCGTTCGTAGAACCAACGAAATTTTAAAAGACTACGATGCGATTCTAGCTTTGGCCGCTCCCAAGGAAGCACCCCTTATCAATGGAATGAGCGATAAGCTCTCTGACGAATATCTTATCGCGGACAATCATTTGGCCATTGGCAATTTCGCGGGCCTTCCCTCCATCACCTTGCCGCTAACCTTCGTTCGCGATTTACCCGTTGGAATCAATTTCACGGGCCGCGCCTTCGAAGAAAAAGAATTGCTCCAAATCTCCGAGGCCTTTGAATCCATCAGCGGCCTTGGCGGATTATCTATCCTCAACAAAAAGGAGGCTCGTTTATGAATTTTGAAGCCGTCATCGGACTTGAAATCCACGTGGAGATGAAAACCAAATCCAAAATGTTTTCTGCCTCCCCCAATTCCTTCTCCCGTAATCCCAATACGGAGATTACCCCTTTCGACATGGCTTATCCCGGCACGATGCCATTAGTGAATAAGCAAGCCGTCGTCAATGCGATTCGCGTGGCGAATGCCTTGCATATGACCATTGATCCCTTGGTTCGTTTCGATCGTAAGAATTATTTCTACAGCGATCTTCCTAAGGGATTTCAAATCACCCAACAATTCCATCCGATTGGACGGGATGGGTATTTGGATGTCAAAGGCAAAAACGGAGAAACCAAGCGGATCCGCATCGAACGCATTCATATGGAAGAAGACACTTGCAAGCAGCTCCATTTCGCGGATTATTCCCTCTTGGACTATAACCGCGCGGGGGTGCCTCTTGTCGAAATCGTCTCCCTTCCCGATATGCGTAACGGCACGGAAGCCATGCATTACGTGGAAGCCATCCGCAACATCGTCCTTTATTCGGGAACTAGCGATGGGAAGATGGAAGAAGGGTCGCTCCGCTGCGACGTCAACGTCTCTATCCGCCCTTATGGTTCCGAGGAATTCGGCACCAAGGTCGAGCTTAAAAACTTGAATTCCACCAAAAACATCGAAACGGCTTTGGACTATGAAATTGCAAGGCAAAGCGCCTGCTTATTAAGCGGCGTCCCCGTCCAGCAAGAAACTAGACGCTTCGACGAAGCCAGCGGCAAAACCGTCTTGATGCGTGTGAAAACCGACGCGGTGGACTATAAATATTTCCCAGAACCCAATATCGTCCCGATCCGCCTTTCCGAAGAATTCGTCCAAAAGGCGATTGATACCTGCCCAGAACTCTATGATGCCAAGAAGGCTCGTTATGTAAGCGCGGGATTAAGCGAAACCGACGCGGACATCCTCTTGGCGAACATGGATATGGCTCTGTATTTTGAGAAAGCGATCGCCAAGAATGAAAAATTAGCCAAAGTCATCGCGAATTTCTTGATCGTGGAAGCCAATTCCTATTTGAACAAGAACGGAATCTCGATGAAGGAATTCCCATTGCCTCCTGAGACTTTGGGTGAAATCGCCTCCATGCAGAATGACGGGTACACCCATAAACAATGCGCGGATATCTTCTTCTATTGCCTTGAAAATAACGTGGGAGCAGAAGAAGCCCGTTTAGCCAAGCACATCGAAAAGCAAGTGAGCGATGATGGGGCCGTTTTGGGCTTTGTTAGCGCCGTTTTGGACGCCAACCCCCAAAGCGTGGCCGACTTCAAGGCCGGCAAAGATCGCGCCAAGGGATTCTTAATTGGTCAAGTTATGAAAGCGGCAAAAGGCAAGGTCAATCCTGCCGCAGTAGCCAAAGTCATGGCGGAAGAATTAGCCAAACGCTAGAAAGGGGGACCATGGAAGACGAAATTAAAGAACTGCAACAGTATTTACAAAGGATCGCGGAATTTTCGTTGCCGCGATTTCGCGAGCTTCCGAGCGTCGATCTCTACATGGAGCAAGTCCTTTGCTTTATCAACGATGCTTTGAAGGATTTGTCTCCTGATGGAGAAAAAATGCTCACCTCCTTCATGGTCAATAACTACGTGAAGGCCAAAATGATTGGGGAGCCCAATAGAAAGAAATATTCCCGCGAGCAAATTGGCTATTTGATGGCCATCTGTCTTTGCAAAAGCACCTTATCGATGGGGGACATGTCCTTGTTAATCGAATTAGATGAAGGAATTTCTTCCTCCAAAGAAAGGGTTTACGCCTTTTGGAGCAACATGGAACAATCCATTTTGTCTAACGCGGCGACCATTACAGCAGGACGTGTCAATGACGTTGCCCTCCGTTACGAAAACGAAAAGAAAAAGAAGGATAAGCAGGCGGCGGAAACCAATGCCCGCGACTCCTTGGGCCTCATCGCCTTGCGCCTTGCGATTCAAGCGCAGGCGGATAAACTCTTAAGCGATTACATCATTGGCTTGTTGCGGAAGGATATGCACGGCGAAGACATCGCGAAAGCCGCGGCAAATCTCTCCCCCAAAGAAACCAAGCACGAAATCCGTCAAGGCATGCATGAAGCCGAACGGGTAGCCGCGATTAAAGAAAGGGAAAGCCAAATCGCCAAGAAAATAAAAGAAGACGAGGAAGCCAAAAAGAAAGAAGCAAGCCAAAAACGGCATGCGAAAAGGGAAAGGAAAACTGAAAAATGAAAAAACGTATTCTCGTTACCGGCGGAACCGGATTCATTGGTTCTGAGACCGTCATCGCCCTCATCGAAAACGGGTATGAACCCGTCATCGTCGACAATCTTTGCAATTCCAAGGAAGCCGTCGTGGGTCGTATCGAAACCATCACCGGCGTCCGCCCGATTTTTCATCCTGTGGATTGCTGCGACAAAGCCGCATTCCGTAAAGTTTTTGAAGAAGAGAAAGACCTCTATGGCGTGATTCATTTCGCGGGACTTAAAGCGGTCGGCGAATCCGTTTCTAAGCCGATTGAATATTATTCCAACAACTTGGTCTCCACGTTGAACCTTTTGGATTTGATGCGCGAATTCGATGTCCGCAACATCATCTTCTCCTCCTCGGCGACCGTTTACGGCGTGCCGGAACGCGTGCCGTTAAAAGAAACCGATCCCGTCCAAAGCGCGACGAACCCCTATGGCGAGACCAAAGTCATGATTGAGCGTATTTTGGAAGATACCCATAAGGCTTGGAAAGACCTCAATGTCGTCTTGCTTCGTTATTTCAACCCGATCGGTGCCCATCCCTCTGGACTGCTTGGGGAGGATCCTAATGGCATCCCCAATAATTTGCTGCCCTATGTTTCTCAGGTGGCTATTGGCAAATTGAAATTCCTTCGCGTTTATGGGGATGACTACCCAACTCCTGACGGAACGGGAATCCGCGACTATATCCATGTCTGCGATTTGGCGGAAGGCCACGTTGCTGCCATCCGTAAATTAGCGGATAACCCGGGGGTTGTTGTTTATAACCTTGGAACGGGAAAGGGAACTTCCGTTTTGGAAATCGTCCATGCCTTCGAAGAGGCTAATGGCGTCAAGATTCCCTATCAAATCGAAGCTCGTCGAGCGGGAGACGTCGCGGAGAATTACGCCAACTGCGACAAAGCTTTCGAAGAGCTTGGCTGGAAGGCCCGTCGCAACGTTTTAGATGCCTGCAAGGATGCCTATCGCTTCCAAAAGATGAATCCGAACGGCATTCAATAATTGCTAGTAAAATTTTAAACGCAGGGGGGCATAAGCCCCCTTTTGTCCTATTCGCAATTTTGTCGAATTTTTCTCTTTTCTATTTTTTCGTCCCTTTCTTATAATGAAATAGAAGAGGGTTTGGAAAAGGAAACTCCAACCCGAAATAAGGAGAACGAGAATGGAAGAATTTCAGGTACAACTCCGCGATGGGACGATCATGAAGGGTCATCATTGGCCGACCCCGAATCCCGAAGCTAACTACTGCATGATCACGGGCATGCAGGAATATAGCGCCCGCTATGATGAACTCGCCCGATATTTGAATGATTTTCATATCGAAGTTTGGGTTTTGGATGCGATTGGGCAAGGACTCAACGCCCCCAACCCCGAAGACCAGATGAAGTGGCCAGAAAACGGATTTGCTAAAAACGTTGAAGGCATCCATATGATGTGTCTGCTCGCGCGTAAAAACGGATTGCCCACGACCCAAGCGGGGCATTCCATGGGATCGTTCATGACCCAACGCCGCTTGCAGGTTTACCCCCATGATTCGGATCGTACCTTGATTATTGGCAGCAACGGCGGCCAGGCTTGCCTTATGAAGATGGGGTATTTGCTCGCTTGCTTGAAGGTTCATAAATCCAATTGGGATAAGCCAAACCCCTCGTTAACGAAACTAAGCCTTGGGGGATATGCCAAAAGCGTGAAGGACGCCGAAACCGAACTCGATTGGCTTTCTTATGATGAAGAAAACCGCAAAGCCTATGCCGCGCATCCTTATTGCGGCTTCCCGCCAACGGGAGGCTTCTGGAAGGAATTGCTTCGGGGCGTGCGCTTGATTTGGACGAAAAAAGAGCTGAAGCGCGTAGCGAAAGACGAACAGATTTTCATCATTGCTGGAGAAGAGGATCCCGTGGGTCAATTTGGCAAAGGACCCACCTGGCTTTGCGCTGCCTATCAGAAATTGGGCGTGAGGAACGTCACCGTCAAACTCTATCCCCATATGCGTCATGAAATCACCAATGAAACGGAACGTGGAACCGTCTTCGTGGATATTCGGGATTTCGTGCTGGGAAAATAAGGTTTTCTTTGGAAAAGACGCGGGGAAAGCGCTTGCACCTTTCCCTGCTTTTATTTCCGCGTATGATAGAAAAGCATTAGGTACGTATGTTTGTTTTCCAATTCGATGTCGCAGCAAAAGCCGGATTCTGGGTCACGGTAATTACGATGGGACTATCCGCCCTCGTCGCGATTTTAATTTTCATCGCCCAGAACCTTTTTCGCAGCGGCGACTTCAACGTCCAATGCCGTCGTCACGCCTATATCGATCGTCGGGATGTCCGTTTGGATTTGACCTTTGAAAACGTCGATGCCAAAGACCGCGTTTATTCGGGATTTGACCTTTATGGAAAGAAGGATGGCGTCGAAAGTCTTGTTGCCCATTTAGACGGGCTTCCTTTATCTAACGACCCCGATTCGAGGTTTATTTCACGTCGAGGCTCCACCTATAGCATCGCCATTCCTCGCAACGCCAGAAGATCCGCTTCCTTAACCTATACGATATCCCCTCTTTTGGATTTGTCTGCTTACCGAGATTTCTCCATTGTCGTCGTGGACGATTCTTCGAAAGTGCGGGCGGCTTATTTTCCTTCTTTTGATTCCACGGACCTCCAAGAACTGCATTTCCATCGTAAAAAAGGCGAGAAAAGGTAGACAATTTAGCGGATAACGATAGAATAACCGCCATGGTTTGTTTACTGTTTGCAATGGAAAAAGAAGCTTCGGAGCTTCTAAAAAATGTCGAAATCCTTGAAAACCGCTGCGTCGGTTACACAGAGATTTTCGAAGTCAAAAAGGACGAAAAGAAATTTTTGGTCGCGATTTCTGGGATTGGAAAAGGCTTTGCCGCGAGTGCCATTGCCTCGATCGCCAATTTGTATAAAGTCGATTCTTTCATCAATGTCGGCGTTGCCGGAAGCCAAAACAAGGCGAAGGCGGACATCTTCTCCGCAGTGATTGGTAATCAATACGTGGAACACGATATGGATACCTCGGCGATTGGGGATCCTAAAGGACTTATCTCGGGCATCAACATGGTTTATCTCCCGGGCTGCAAATCCCTAATGGAAGTGGCGGGACAAGTTTGCAAAGGCTTATCCATCCCTTATGTGGAAGGAACCATCTCTAGCGGTGATACCTTCTTATCCGAAGGCGAAAAGAAGAAGAGCATCACCGAGGAATTCGGTTCCCTTTGTTTAGATATGGAAAGTGCCCCGTTTGCTCAAATTGCTTCCGTCTTCCATGTTCCTTTCTGCGCGATTCGTGTGATCAGCGACGCCGAACATCCGGAGGTGGAATATCCCCTTAACGTGAAGAAGTGCTCGGCAATCGCTTCTCAAATTGCCATGGCGATGGCTCTTCGCCTGGCTTAAAGTTTGATTTTGCTATTTTTGCTTTCATTTTTGGACGCGAAGACCTCGCCCCATTCTTTGATTTGCTTTATAATTCCCTTTGGTTCATAAGACCGAAAGGATATTGTTTCAATGGTTAAATTAGTCTTGATTCGCCATGGCCAAAGCGAATGGAATCTCAAAAACCTCTTCACGGGTTGGACGGATGTCGAGCTTTCGGAAAATGGCGTTGCCGAAGCCAAAGCCGCCGGCAAATTGCTCAAAGAGAAGGGGTATACCTTCGATATGGCTTTCTCTTCCGTTTTGAAGCGCGCCAACCACACGATGGACTTCGCTTTGTCCGAAATGGGAGAAAACTCGATTCCGAAGTTCTATTCCTGGAGACTTAACGAACGTCACTATGGTGCCCTCCAAGGCCTCAACAAAGCCGATTCCGCCAAAAAATGGGGCGATGAGCAAGTTCACATCTGGCGCCGCAGCGCGGATGTCCCGCCTCTAGCTCTCACCAAAGAGGATGAGCGTTGGCCCGGCAACCAAGAAAAATACAAAGAATTGATTGCCAAAGGAGAAATGACGATTGAGGATTGCCCCCTTACGGAATGCCTCATCGACACCGCTGATCGCGTGAAGCCGTATTTCGACGAGAAGATCGCCCCGGAAATCAAAGCTGGTAAGAAAGTTCTCATCGCGGCCCACGGTAATTCGCTCCGCGCCATTGTCATGATGTTGGAACATCTCACCCCGGATCAAATCATCTCCGTCGAAATTCCGACGGGAAAACCCTTGGTCTACGAATTGGATGAGAAAGACCTCAAGGTCCTTAACAAATACTATCTCTAATTCTTAGGTTAACGAAAATCGCCTCGCTGAATAACGGGGCGATTTTTTATGTCCTATTCGACGTAAGAATGGTCGAAGATCACATCTAATTGTTTATGGGGGAAGGCTTGGGATAATGCCTTTAGGATTTCCTCTTTCTTCGTTCCTAATGAATAAGGAAGAAGGACGTCAAATTCGATGCGGGTCCCCTTGTCGTCGTGATAGATATGCAGATCGTGCATGGAGGGATTTTCGTAGAACCTTTTCAAAACCATCATGATTTTTTCTCTCACTTCCTTGGATTCTTGATCCGATTCTACCGGATCCATGTGGATGGTGGTTTCCGCGTGGTATTTGGCGTTAATCTCCCGTTCCAAGGAATCAATCGTTTCATGGATAATGGGAAGCTTTTGATCTGCGGATACTTCTACGTGGAGGGTGATGAAGACTTTGGTCGGTCCATAACGATGGAACAAAACGTCATGAACGCCGAGAATTCCTGGACGTTGCATAGCTAAAGAGGTGATGTCTTCCACGTCTTTAGCGGAGAAGGCTAGTCCAATTAATGGGTTCGCAGTCTCTTGAATCATGCGGATTCCCGAGTAGATGATGAAGCAAGCAACCCCAATTCCAAAATACCCATCTAAGAATGTCCAATTCAACGTGATGGACAAAATTGCGGATAAGACAACGGCGAAGGTGGCGGCCGTATCGGTGAAACTATCGATTGCCGTGGCTTTTAAAGCCGGGGAGGAAATCGTTTTGGCTAAGCTTAAATTCATAAGGCCTTGTAGTACTTTTAACCCAATTGCGACAACTAGGACGATAACGGTTGGCCAGGTATAGAAGGCGGCGTCTCCTGCGACGATTCCCTTGATAGAATTTACGATAAGCTCGCCCCCTGCCACCAAGACCAAGGTGGCGACTAAAATGCCGGCGATATATTCCATTCTTTCGTGGCCATAGGGATGATCGGCGTCCGCGGGTTTAGAAGCGGCGCGGAAGCCAACGAGGGTCACGATGTTAGAAGCCATGTCGCCTGCGCTATCAATGCAGTCGGCAAGCAAGGCCATTGGAAAAATCCAGGAGGACTGCGAGGCCAATAAGATGGCGAGACTTAGTTTCATTCCAACCAAAATCACGTTGATGAGGAGGCCAAGCCAAGCGGCGAGGATGCCATGGGCGGAACGGACGGTTTCGTCCTGAACGTTCTGGTAATTTTTAATGAATAATCGACGCAAGAATTTCATGTCCCAATGTTATCCCTTGTTTGACAATGGTTAGTCAATGTTAAAATCCAAAGAACCGAAAAGGACAAGCGTTTGCAGAAGCATTGACCTCCCTTTAATTTCCTCTATAGTAAGAACGATGAAAAACCTTAAGAAATTATTTTTATTCACTTTCGTTGGAGCCTTGCCGCTGGCTCTAACGAGCTGCTCCATTTATGACATTCTATTTGGTGGTTTTCCCGGTGGAAACCCCAATGCCAGCAATGGGGTGAACCACGAGGGAGATTGGACCACAGACGTCCTTCCTTTTAGTTTGAAATCTGCCCACGAAACCTATGGGGCGGACACCCTTCCTCCTACTGGCGACGTCAAATTGCTGGTCTTGCCCATCGAATTCACGGATTCGCCTTTCTCAAGCCGATCCTTAAAAGATTTGGACGTGGCCTTGAATGGCAAGGCAGAGGATACGGGATATTGGGAATCCGTTTCTTCTTTCTATTCCAAAAGCAGTTACGGCAAGAGCAATCTTTCCTTTGAGGTGGCTCCCGTCTACAAAACGGGATTAACCCAGAGAAACGCTTATTCTCGTTACGTCTCCTCTCGGACGGGGGAATCCGATAATGGCGGAAATTTGATTCATTATGCTTACGATAATTACGTAAGTGCTAAAGGGAAGGGGGCGACCAAAGCTTTCGATTCGGACGGAAACGGCTATATCGATGGCATTGTCGCTGTTTATTCAGGGCCCAACTGCACGAATGCGCCCACGAATTTATATGATTCCGAAACCAATTATTACTGGGCCTATACCTATTGGATGTCGATGACGAGTGCAGCCGGAGGATGGTGTGATCCTAACCCCAAGAATCCCACCCCGAACCTTTATTTTTGGCTTTCCTATGACTTTTTGTATCAAGCCGTCAGCTCCCCGAAAGTGGATGCGCATACCTTGATTCATGAGACGGGACATATGTATGGCCTCGATGACTATTATCCCAATCAGACCGATAGCAAGGCCAACCTTGCCGGTGGCTGGGATATGATGGATGAAAACATCTTGGACCATGACGCCTATAGCAAAATGGTGTTAGGTTGGACTTCTCCCCATGTGGTCCAAGGGCCGGGAACTTATTCCATCAATCCTTCCGCGACAAGCGGGGACTGCTTGCTGATCCCTTCTAGTTCTTGGAACGGTACGGCCTACGATGAATATATGCTTTTGGAGCTTTATACTCCGACCGACCTCAACTATTTGGATTCCCATGAACGTTATCCAGGACGTTTACTTGGCTATAGCACCTATGGGGCGAAGCTCTATCACATCGATTCCCGTTTATTGGAATTGAAACAAAATACGTCGACGCACGATACCACCTATTCCTATATGGAAAACCCCAAAGACGGCATGAAAGCCTACGATGGACGTTATGTTTATGGCTATATGGTAGGTGCGAGTAACTGCAATAAAAACGACGGCGTGGATAGTCGTTGTTCCTTAATCCACATGATGGAAGCGGATAACGACGGGGCGTTTGCCGCGGGGAAATATGGGACCAACAACGATTTGTTCCACACGGGGGATAGTTTCTCCATGAAGACGTATCGTTCTTCTTTCCCATTCCGTAATTCAAACGGGGATGCTTGTTTCAATAAAGGGTCGGATTTCCCCTATCGCATCACCTTTGATGAAGTGGCTGCCGATCATGCGACCGTCACCATCAGCCTTGCCTAAAGAAGTGGCGGATTCGTTTTGTAGAATTTATAATTTGCCCCATTAAGGTTCAACCATGTCGAAGAAGAGTGATTCCAGCGTACTACTAGAAAACCGCAAAGCCCGGTTCCTTTATTTCTTGAGCGATTTCATGACTGCGGGAATTGTTTTAACCGGCACGGAAATCAAATCGCTAAGGGGAAGAAACGCTTCTTTGGCGGATAGCTATATCTACGTCAAAAATAACGAGGTGTTCATCGCGAACATGCATATTGCCCCTTATAAAGAAGGAACGATTTATAACGTGGATCACCTTCGGGATCGCAAGCTCCTTCTTACCAAGCAAGAAATACGCCGGTTAAGCAATAACCTTAAAGGAACGGGCATGACCTGCGTCCCTACGAAGGTTTTCCTCTCTCGCGGGTACGCCAAAGTCGAAATTGCTTTGGCCAAGGGCAAGGCTGCCCACGATAAACGCGACGCCATCAAGGAAAGAGATGCGAAGAAGCGAATCGATCGCGCGTTAAAAGACGGGCGAGGAGCGGAGGATTAACAATGACTTTATCCGAAGCGAATGCCCTCCTTTTAAATCGGAATCAAGAAATATCGAGCCTTTCTTTTCCCAAATTCCTACGCAAAGCCAAAATCCATTTTGATGGCGACGTCATCCATGTGGCGGGAAGCAATGGGAAAGGTGAGACTGTTTTCTATTTAACTCGCCTCGCTTTGGCAAAGAAGCATACAGGGGTCGGCTCTTTTTATAATTTTTATTATCAAAATTTCACCGAATCTATTTGGCTAGATGGCAAACCTCTTTCCGAAGAGAAGGCCTGTCAGTACCTAGAACGCCTTTTGCCATTAGCGAATCAATATGGCATCACCCGTTTTGAATTATGCCTTGCCGTGGCGTTGCTGGCTTTCCAAGAAGCCCATATGTCCCTTGCCATTTTGGAATGTGGGATGGGCGGAGAAGAAGATCCGACTCACATCGAAGAATTGAATCAAGTCGGCGTGGTCATCACCAACGTCGCCTTGGAACATACTGAATATTTAGGGACGACCCTAAGCGAAATCGCTCTTTCGATTTCGGGAATTATTGCTAAAGGCGTTCCTGTGATTGTGGGGGGCATGGACGAAAGCGCGGAAGAAACGCTTCGCCTCGTCGCCGCCAAAAAGAAAACGTGGATTCGCGGAGTCGAACGGGTATACCTTCCCCATCTTGTTCATCGCGAGGCCTTCCATTTTGATTATCCCCCTTATAAGGACATTATCGTTCCGGGGCTAGCCTCTTATCACGTGACCAATGCCTGTTTGGCTCTAGAAGCGGCCAAAACGATTCCAAACCTACAAGGGCTAAACGAAGAACAAATCAACGCCTCTTTCCAAGAAGGCGGGATATTAGAAGGCCACCTCGACCATCATGGAGTCGTTTATTTTGATGGGGCGAATAATTCCCAAGCGGTGGATGTCCTCCGTCGTTGCTTTGCAACCTTAGGACAAAAGAAAGACGTCCATGTTCTATTTGCCTGCCTCCGCCGTCAAAATCTTTCTGCGATGCTTCCATTGCTAGATGATGCCGCAGGCTCGGTGACTTTAACGACCTTTGATCATGCAGACGCCAGAGACGAGATGGGTTATGCCCTATATGTGGAAGACCACGCCTATATTGGAAATCCCTTGATGGCCTTAATGCAATTAGAAGCGGAGCATCCAGACGAAACAATCGTGGCTACGGGGTGCCCGGAATTCGTTGCCTACTTAAAACAACGTTTATGAAAAAGAAAGACCAAGATCCGATTCCAGAAATCGACGAATCGCTTTTGACCCCAGAACAAAAAGAAGAACTGCACCGTAAACCCAAAATAGCGGGGTACGTGATCTTCTTTTCGGTGATGGCCGTGCTTATTGCCGCCTGCATTATCGTGATTTATGCCCTCGGTGGACCCGTCGGAAGTTGATATTTCTTTCTCTCTAATTGGAAACCTGTATTTCCATAAAAATAGACAACATATCTTGTTTTGTTGCCTATTATGAAAAGTTTTTAAGGTTGAAACCAAAAAAGTATGTCTGAGAGAGAAGTTTTTCAGGTTCAAACCGAAAAACTTTCCGATAGAATTAATCGTGCCGAGGAAAATAGGCGTTCCGAAAACTGTTTCCCTTTGCCCCTCTAGGCACGCACGCGCATTCGTGTATGATATTTTGGTTAACAAAGGAGACGCATCATTATGGCTGAAAATACGAAACCCTTAACGAATAACCTCAAATGGGACGAATATTTCATGGGGCTTGCTAAGCTCTCTGCGATGCGTTCCAAAGACCCGTCCACTCAGGTGGGCGCCTGCATTGTCGACGATAACCATAAAGTTGTCTCCATTGGCTATAACGGCATGCCTCGCGGCGTTTGTGACGATGAAATCCCCTGGGGGCATGGAGAAGGGCTCGATTCCAAATACCTTTATGTTTGCCACGCCGAATTCAATGCGATTTTGAATACCCGTGACGGCTCTGCTTTAAATGGATGCACGATTTATGTCACCCTCTTCCCGTGCAACGAATGCGCGAAAGCCATCGTTCAAGTCGGCATCAAGGAAATCATCTTTGCCGATGATAAATACCATGACCATTTGGAAGAACAGGCTTCGAGAAGAATCCTGGATATGGCTGGAGTCAAATACCGCCGCTACGAAGGGCGGAATGTGGAGATCAGTGCGAAGTGAATCATTCCGTTTTTTACCGCATCTTCATCATCGCGTTATGCTACGGATTGGCCGGCATCGCGATTTTTGTGCCGCTTCTTAATGATAAGAACCGCACGGACTGGGTTCTTTGGACGTTATTAGGCGTCTTGATTGCTGGGTTTATTGCAACGGTCATCATCGTTGAAATCGTTTGGCATAAAAAACGGAAAGAAAGCCAAAAGGAGGAAGAACATGAATAAGCCCCTTTTGGATGTTTGCCATCTTCGTTATGGCTATGATGAAGACGTTAAAGTGCTCAAGGACGTCTCCTTTTCCGTTTATCCTGGCCAATATGTTTCCATCATCGGGCATAATGGCTCCGGGAAATCGACCTTAGCCAAATGCATCATGGGACTACTAGGGGGATTTGATGGGGACATCGAAGCTTTTGGCATCCCCTTAAACCGTAAAAATCTTGCTTCTATCCGCTCTCGAATCGGCATTGTTTTCCAAAACCCAGATAACCAGTTCGTAGGTTCGACGGTGGAAGACGACATTGCTTTCGGATTAGAAAACCGACAGGTTCCCCACGAACAAATGCAGCCCCTGATTGAAAAGGTGGCTCAAGAAGTGGGGATGCAAGACTTCCTCGATCATGAACCCCAGATGCTTAGCGGAGGGCAGAAGCAACGCGTCGCGATTGCTGGGGTTTTGGCCATGCACCCCGATTTAGTGATTTTTGATGAAGCAACGGCGATGCTAGATCCTAAAGGCAAAAGGGAAATCCATGAATTGATTAGCAAGATGAGGGAAGAGAATCCTTCCTTGACCTTACTTTCTATTACCCACGATATTGAAGAGGCTTTTCATAGCGATGAGGTCATTGTTTTAGACGAAGGAGAAATCCGTCTTCAAGGAAAGCCAAACGAAGTCTTTTCCCATATCGATGAACTACGTTCCATGAAATTAGGCGTGCCTTTTTTCTTTGAAATGAAGGATGCGTTAGAAAAAGAAGGGCTTGCTATCCCTGATAGCATCAAGACCACGCAGGAACTGGAGGAATATCTATGCCGATAAACTTCCATGATGTTTCCTTTATCTATAACCGGAAATCGCCTTTAGAATACGAGGCGTTAAAAGACGTTTCTTTAGATATCAAAAACGGGTCCTTCGTTGCCCTTGTTGGTCGAACGGGGTGCGGAAAATCCACGTTGATTCAACATATTAACGCCTTGCTTAACCCGACTTCGGGCGAAGTGAAGGTCGATGATTTTTGCAATTCCAGCGACAAAAAGAAACGGACCAAGAAAACAAAAGAATTACGTCGTCACGTTGGTTTGGTTTTCCAATTCCCCGAATATCAGTTATTTGAAGATACGGTGGAAAAAGACGTTGCCTATGGACCTAAGAATTTTGGGATGAAGGGGCCGGAGGCATTGGAAGAAGCCCATAAAGCTTTACGAATGGTAGGCTTGGACGAATCCTTTGACAAGCGTTCCCCGTTAGAACTTTCTGGGGGAGAAAAACGGCGCGTGGCCATTGCCGGCATTTTGGCTTATCGTCCTTCCTATTTGATTATCGACGAGCCGACCGCGGGATTAGACCCAGCGGGAGCTTTGGCTTTGATGGATTTATTTGAGAAAATCCACCAAGAGGGAACCACGATTATTTTAGTGACCCACGATATGAATTTGGTACTTCGTTATTGCGACAAAGTCATTGTGATGGATCAGGGGAAAATCGCGCGAATTTCCACCCCGGTAGAACTATTCAGCGAGGACATGGAACGGTTTAGCCTAGAAACCCCGTTGCTATATTCCTTCATTACCCGCCTAAAGCAAAAGGGAATGAAACTGGATGAAGGGAAAATCGTAGACTGCCAAACCTTGGCCAAACAAATCGCATCCAACAAGGAGAAAACCTTATGATGAAGGGGTTCGCCTTAGGGAAATACGTACCCTATTCTTCTTGGGTTCATCGGTTGGATCCCCGCGTGAAAATTGCCACGACCATCCTTTTAATGGTCGCGGTCTTCTTCCCTTTTCAACATGTTTTGGATGATGGGTCTTTGGTGAATGCCTGGGCGATGTCTTATTTGATGCAGGCGGTCATGGTCCTAGTGATTTCTATTATTTTATGGAGCACCCACATGTCCATTCGTAGCGTCATCTCGAATTTAAGGTCCCTGTGGTTCATGGTGATTTTTCTTCTTGTCATCTATTGCTTGGTTCCTTATCAAAATCCGACTCTTGGCGTGGCTTGGACCGTCCCCGCTTTCAATAACTGGACCGTCTATTGGGATTCCTTTGCAGAAGCAGGGCGGATTCTATTACGTCTCGTCCTCATGATTGAACTCACGATGATTCTTACGGCATCGACGAAGCCTTTGGACCTTACCTATGCGTTTGAATGGTACCTGTCCCCCTTAAAAATTTTGCATTTCCCCGCCGCGGAAGTCGCCATGACGATTTCGATTGCCTTGCGTTTTATTCCCACGTTATTAGAGGACGCGACTCGTGTCATGAAGGCCCAGTCCTCTCGTGGCGTGGATTTTGAGCATGGTTCTTTGTTCCGTCGCATTGCGGGGGTGACTTCTTTAATCATCCCCTTATTTGTTTCTTCCTTTATGCGCAGTGAGGAACTGGCAAACGCTATGGAATGTCGCGGATACGATCCTGCTGCCAAAAGAACCAAATATCGGATTCTAAAATTCCATTGGAGCGACTTATTCGCTTTCCTTTTTGCGGCCATTGTTATGTCCGGATTTATCACGTTATCTTGTCTCCATGTGGATATCTTCGCTTTGTTTGGAGTGATGGTCCCATGAAAAAATATTTTGGAAAGCTTTCCTATTTAGGAGCCCCCTACCTTGGTTTTGAACGGCAAAAAGAAGGGAAGACGATTCAGGGAATTTTGGAAGAGCAACTCACCTCTTTAACGGGAAGAAAAACGGTGATTAAAGCCGCGGGAAGAACAGATGCTGGAGTGAATGCGTTAGGACAGACCTTTACCTTTGAGGCGAAAGAAATCTGTGATTTAACCCATTTTATGTACGCGTTAAATCGTTTGTTACCCCGCACGATGGAAGTGTTGGAATTAAAAGAAGTCCCTTTGTCTTTCGATGCCCGCCATTCCTGTTACGGGAAAATCTATCGATACGATTTTTCCTTTGGGCCGAAATTGCCCCTTCAAGCCGATGTGGTGGCTTATTTAGGCGACCGAAGGAATTTTGATTTGGAAAAATTCCAAGAGGCATTAGAAGCCTTTGAAGGAAAACATTGCTTTAAGAATTTCACCTCCAAAGCCGAGGATAAGGACGGCTTTATCCGTGACGTTCATATTCAAGACATCCAGGTGGATATGGAAAAACGAACGGGATCCGTGGTTTTTAAATCGAATGGCTTTATGACCTACATGGTTCGATTTTTAATGGGCGCGGCCTTCCAATGTGCATTAGGAAAAATCCAGGTCCGAGATATTAAAGAACGTTTAGAAAAAGAACAAAGGAAAATCATGTCCTTCAAAGCTCCCGCGGAAGGGCTTTGCCTTTTGGAGGTGCTTTATCCATGCAATTAAAAGCGAATTACCATAGCCATACGGTCCGTTGTGGGCACGCGACTGGGGAGGATGAAGAATACGTCCAGGCGGGTATCCGCGCGGGAATTTCGATTTTTGGATTCTCCGATCACGTCATTTTGCCGGACAAAACTCAGCCAAGAATGCGGGGAGCCCCCTATCTGCTTCCGGATTACCTTGATTCCGTGGCTCGCCTCAAAGAAAAATACAAAGACCAAATCGAAATCCATACTGGGTTTGAATGCGAATGGTATGGGAGACGTTACGAATCCTATTACCGCGATTTGTTAGAAAGCGGGAAGGTGGAATACCTGATTTTAGGACAGCATTGCTTTTTGCGTGACGACCAGTTTTGCTGGTATGGCAACCAAGTAGATGCCGATCAAGCGTTGGATGATTATTGCGATGCCGTGATCGAGGGGATGGAATCGGGGCTTTTTCTTTATGTCTGCCATCCCGATTTCTTCATGCTTTGGTATCCAAGCTGGAATTCGCATACCCGTGAGGTTTCTAGACGCATTGCTAGAAAAGCCAAAGAACTTGGAATTCCTTTGGAAGTGAATATGGGCCCGAAGTCCCGTTCTCCGGAACTGGACTTAAACGACGAACGCATTGCCCATTATCCTTATCCTCTCTTTTGGGATATCGTTGCCCAAGAAGGGTCAGACTGCGTGATTGGAGTCGACGCTCATCTTCCTTCCATTTACGACGAAGTAAGCGACGCTCCCTTCCACGAATTTATTAAGAAGCATCATTTACACCGCCTCGAAACGCTCTCATTAACGAAAAAAAGCGAAAAATAGCCTATTTCGTGTGCGTATGCGTGTGTAGTTTATTACATTTACCTTTTTCTCGGTTTTTCCTAGTGGTATAGTAGACGCGCAAAAACCAGGAGTTTTTATGGGAAGACACTTTGAAGTTCGTGCAGCGGCCATGGCGGCCACCGCCAAAGCGAAGTCCGCGATCTACATGCGTGCTTCGAAAGAAATCTATGCAGCGGCAAAATCCGGCGATCCGGATCCCGAGAGCAACCTCGCGCTTCGCAGCGCGATTGAAAAATATCGCAAACAATGCCCAAAAGACGTCATTGAACGCGCCATTGAAAAAGCCAAAGGCGGAGACGCCGTTGCTTATATCCAGGGCCGTTATGAATTCATGGGACCGGAAGGCAGCAACATCATCGTTGATACCCTCACCGATAACGTGAACCGTGCTTTGGTTAACGTTCGCACCATCGTCACCCGCAAAGGCGGCAAAATGGCCAGCGTTGCCTATAACTTTGAATTGCTCGGCATCTTGAATTTCAAGGCCACCGAACAAGCGACCCGCGACGCTGTTGAAGAAGCCTTGATTTTAGGTGACATCGATGTTCGCGAAGTCTCGATTGATGACAGCGAAGAAATCGAAGTCCGCGTTGCTCCTAGCGACATGGACAAAGCCAAAGACGCCCTTAAGGATCTCGGTGTGACTGACTTCGACCGCGCTGAAACCACGATGTATCCGAACGAATGGATCACCGTTGATGGCGATGCCCTTGGCAAGCTCCAAGACATGCAGGCTCAGCTCGACGAATGCGAAGACGTCCAAGCCGTCTATACCAACGTCGAAAACCTCTAATCCTAAAACAAGACGATTCAGGGCTCCTTCGTGGGCCCTTTTTTCTTACCAAATTCCTTTTAAAGCCATTTCTACGGCCTCGCGCACGTGAAACGCGTCCGCGTACCTTAATAGTTTTTCGTGGTCTAAGTCGTAGCTTTTTGCTTGAGATAGGATGGAACGGTATTCTTCGTCCTCGTATCGATTGTAATGACGTAATACATCTAGAAAGGCTCGTTCCTTGTCATAAGTAGGAACAAGAGGACCGTGAGGAGAAACGGCAAGGCCAAGGCCTAAAAGGAAATCGTCTCCTGATACGTGATAGGAACGTGATCCTTCGATACCGGAAGTCATGTAGTTTCTTGGGAGATAGACTTCTAATTCCTTGGGCTGTTCCTTCAGGATGCCATGGAGAAATAAAGCGCTTCGAGAAGCGAATACGGCTTTGCGGTATCGGAAATGAAGAATGGTGAAGGGATCTACCTCATACCCTTTTTTCACATAGAGCCCTTTGCAGACTTTTTTGAAGATCCCTTCTTCCTCTGCCATGCATAAATAGGTCTGAGCAATGCCTTTTTCCCTGGCTTCTGCCACAGAAACGTATCCATCATTTAGTTCGGCAAAATCGAGTAATTTTTGAATTTTCTTTTCTTTCACGCAACAATTATAAGAAAACATTGTCTAAAAGAAAATGAAAGTCTTGAAATTTCTTTGACATTGGGGGGTATGCTAAGGATAATACAACACGGCGTTTCAAAAGAAACTCTGTCTATCAATTATCAGAAAGGAAATTACTATGCAGCGTCAAACCACGTTGGCGAAAGCTTCGACTGTCCAACACGATTGGTACGTCGTTGATGCTACCAACATCCCTCTCGGCCGCTTGGCTTCCAAAGTCGCGGTCATCCTCATGGGCAAGAACAAGCCCACCTACACTCCGACCCTTGATTGCGGTGACAACGTCATCATCATCAATGCCTCGAAAGTGAAACTCACCGGCAACCATCCGCAATCCAAGAAAAACTACTACAACGTTTCTGGATACAACGGTGGTCTCCGCACCCGTTCCTCCGGCGTCATGCTCAAGGAATACCCGGTCGAAATGATGGAACGTGCCGTTTGGGGCATGCTTCCGAAAGGACCTCTTGGCCGTCAGATAATCAAGAAGCTTCACGTCTATGCTGACGACAAGCACGAGCAATCCGCTCAAAAACCGGTCGTTCTCGACCTTAGCAAATAAGGAGATAACCCATGGCTAACGAAAAATATTATGGAACTGGCCGCCGTAAATCCTCGGTCGCCCGCGTCTACGTTGTTGCTGGCAGCGGCAAAATCACGGTCAATGGCCGCGAAGTGAAGGAATACTTCCCCTATGCCACCCTCATCCAGAACTTGAAGCAGCCCCTTGCCCTTCTTGGTGCTGAAGACAAGTACGATGTCGTCTCCTTCGTTGAAGGCGGCGGCTTCACTGGACAAGCCGAAGCGATCCGTCTTGGCATCGCCCGTGCGTTGCTCGAAGCCCACGAAGATCGTTCCACCCTCAAGAAGGCTGGAATGTTGACCCGTAACGCTCGCGTTAAGGAACGTAAGAAATACGGTCTCAAAGCCGCTCGTCGCGCTCCGCAATTCTCCAAGCGTTAATCGCTCGAAATTCCAATTCAATTGCTTCAAAACTCCGGAATTCAGGTTCCGGAGTTTTTTATTTCGTTATTTCCTTGAAGAACAGTTTTGATTAGCGGTTTCTTACTTATCTTTACATAAATACTGTATCTTAACCTAAAAAAGTTAAAATACATAAAAAGAGTTAAGAATAAAGGTGCTCGCATGGATTATCTCAACAAAGTTCTCGGAATCAAGGTCACTTATAGCAACGTAAAGATCGAACATTTACCCAACTTTATTGTCTCAAGGTATCGCGTGCAACCTGTATTTATCGATAAACAAAAGGCAATTTTTCTTTACCCTAAGACTGAACTAGAGCAAGTGGACGCTTTGAAAAAACATATTGCTCGAATTCAAGAAAACGTGAATTTGCCTATTGTGTTGGTACTACGGGGACTTAGTTTCCGTCACAAGGAATATTTAATTCGCGATAGAATTCCTTTTATTGTAGAAGAAAAACAGGTTTATTTGCCTTTTATGGCGATGTACTTGCAAGAACGAGGCACCGCAGAGATACAAAAAAGAGACGCAATTCTTCCGTCGGCCCAAGTTCTGCTATTACATTTCATTTATAACGGGGCAAAAGAACTAACTACCAGCCAAGCCACGAAAGATTTGGAATGGACCCCAACTTCCATATCAAGAGCTTCCAAACAACTTGAGGAATTTGGATTGCTGCAGATAAGGAAAATGGGGGTTCAAAGGATTCTGACAGCAGAAAATTCCCCCGAAGAATTATTCCAAAAAGCAAAAGATACTTTGTTGAACCCCATCAAGCGTACGGTCTATGTTCCAAAGGAATGCGTATCTACTAATTTATTGGAAAGTGGATGTTCGGCCTTGGCGGGGTATTCCATGTTAAATGCTCCGGGTGTTAAATGTTATGCAACGGAAAAAATCTCTCAGTGGCAAGGCGTAATGACGGAAAGGTTGCTGGATTCTCGGACACAGGTTGCTGTGGAAATGTGGCGATACAGCCCTTGGAAGTTAGCTAAGCAGAATCGTGTGGATAGGCTTTCACTGGCGCTGGCATTGAGGGAAAACACCGATGAACGCGTAGAAGATGCGGTAGAAGAAATGCTAAGCGAGCTGTGGAAGGAAATAGATGGTTGCAGGAATTGACTTTTAAAAAATGGTTTCGGGGTTGCGAAGGACAATATGTCATCATCGGCGGAACGGCATGCGATATCTTGATGGCAAAGGAAGGGCTGGACTTTCGCGCGACCAAGGATATTGATCTTGTTTTGATTATAGAAGCGGTGGATGTGAATTTCGGAAGGAAGTTTTGGGATTACATCAAACAAGCAGGATACGAACATTGCAATAAAAGTACGGGGCCCCGCAGTTTTATCGATTTAGTCGTCCCATTTCGAATCGATATCCAGCCATGATCGAATTGTTCACTCGCAAATTGGATGCCATTCAGCTTCCGAAGGATGCAATATTAACGCCCTTGCCCATGGATGAGGATATTTCGAGTTTATCCGCCATTTTGTTGGATGACGATTATTATGAGTTTTTGAAAGAAGGAAAAGTGACGTTGGATGGAATAACGGTTCTTGCCGCGGACTATTTGATTCCATTTAAGGCAAAAGCGTGGTTGGATTTAACAAAACACAAAGTCTTGGGACAACACATAGATGACAAAAATATCAAGAAACACAAAAACGATGTTTTCCGTTTAACCGAATTGGTTGATCCAACGAATAAAATAACGGTTCCTTCGAGCGTTTACGCTGACATTCAGGAATTTGTGCAAAGGATGCAAAACGAAAGCGTTGATATGAAACAATTGGGGCTAGTCGGCAAAACAAAGGAACAAATACTGAAAGAAATCAAAGAGATGTACACGAAACGCTAGGCGTAAGATGTCATCAATATGCCAATGTAATTCGTTTTGAATAAGAAAGCCAAGAGGCCGATAACATCCGAAAATTGGCTTAATTTTATCGATTACACGGTCGTGAGAAATGGTTTTTGCAAAATCTGTGAAAGTTGAAAAATTATGCTTGCCTAGTGCCTAGCGTTGTCCTATTATATTGAAGCGCTTTCGGGCGTGGTGTGGGCCTTTAGCTCAGTTGGTTAGAGCGTGCGCTTGATAAGCGCAAGGTCGATGGTTCGAGCCCATTAAGGCCCACCATTTAGAAGAAAGCCCCGGATCGCTTCACGGTCCGGGGTTATTTTGTTTCTTGGGTGTTTAGCTCAGAGGGAGAGCGCTTCCTTCACACGGAAGAGGTCGAGGGTTCGATCCCCCCAACACCCACCAGCTTCGCTTGCCGCGATAGCTCAATTGGCAGAGCAACTGATTTGTAATCAGTAGGTTGCTGGTTCGATTCCGGTTCGCGGCACCAATCATGTATCTATCCACCGAAGAAATTCGGTGGTTTTTTGTTTTTCTGTTTTCGATTTTTGCAAGTATGCCAAAAAATACGGTGAATAAATTGGCAAAATGCCAAAAAATACGGTGAATAAATTGGCAAAAAGAATTATTCTTATTCTGGAGGGACTGGTGTTATGGGATTCAAAAGAAAGATTATGTCGGAACTTCTTCGTTGGAAGAATTCTAAAATCGCTGGAAAAAATCACGAGGCTTTGATTATCAAAGGCTTAAGGCAAGTGGGCAAAACTTATATTGCCAAACAATTCGGCGAAGAAAACTACGAAAACGTCGTTTATATGAATTTTAAGATGCAACCTGAAATCAAGAACGCTTTTCTTGAGGATTTACGCGTCGATTCTATTATGACGGCTTTGTCTTTATATTTGCCTCCCTTCCATTTGGTTCCTGGGAAAACCCTTCTTATCATGGATGAGATTCAAGAATGCCCGAATGCCCGTTCTAGCTTACGAAGTTTTGTTTTGGATCAAAGATACGATGTTTTGGCCACTGGTTCTTTATTGGGGATCAAAGGATATAACCGTACACCTGGGCAAGGACCATCTGTGGGGCAAGAAAGCATTCTTACGATGACATCCATGGATTTTGAGGAATTCCTTTGGGCAAAAGGAGTGAATGAGACCATTTTAAATTTGCTCCAGAAGTCCTATGAGAACCGGACATCAATTCCTTTGGCTATTCACACGGCATTATTAGGTTATTACCGTGAATATTTGGTTGTGGGAGGAATGCCAGAAGTCGTAGATCTTTTCCTAAAAAGCGGGGATTATGCGGTTACACGCGAAAAGCAAAGAAATCTTATGGAGAGCTATCGAAGTGATTTTGGAAAATTTATCTCCGAAACAGGGCAGGAACGAACGGATAAACCCCTGCTCATTAAACTGAATCAAATCATGGATTCGTTACCCATTCAATTGGCGAAAGATTATAAAAAATTCCAGTTTAGTAACGTGGACAAAAATGCAAAATCGGATCGATACTCCGAAGCTTTGCAATGGCTTGTTGATTACGGACTTCTCGTCCCTTGTTTTAATTTGGCGAGCTTTGACCTACCGTTAAATGGATCCGCAATACCGAACGAATTTAAAATCTATTTTTCGGATGTTGGGCTCTTTGTATCTCAACTCGAAGAAGGGACGGCAAGCGATATTATTAACGACAATTTAGGGATCTACAAAGGTGCATTGTACGAAGAGATGGTGGCAGACGCTTTTACTAAAAACGGGCGCAAACTCTATTATTTCCGGAAGACAACGGGATTAGAGATTGATTTTGTTACCCGTTACCAAGGTCAAGCTACGTTAATTGAAGTAAAGGCTAGAAACGGAAAAACAAAGGCCGCCAATGAAGTTTTGAGTAATCCCAAATATCATGTAAATCAAATGATTAAACTTTATTCGGGTAATGTTGGAACGCAGGACGATAAATTGTCGTTGCCTTATTATTTGTCTTTTTTGATTCAAGAACATTGATGGGCAAATAAAATGCTTTTCTATTTTTCTGCCACCGGCAATACCGAGCACGTTGTTGAGGAAATTAAAACAAATGGGGAATCCGTCGTTTTTATTCCTGATGCAATCAAAAAGGGAACGTTTGATTTTGACGTAATGGATAATAGGGTTGGTATTCTTTCCCCTACGTACTTTTGGGGATTGCCCAGCATTGTAAAAGACTTTCTAGAAAAAGCGCATTTTAAATATAAGGGAAAACCCTATTGTTTTTACGTTGCTACGTGCGGGACGACTCCTGGAAGTTCTGGCTCCATTGCCAAGGATTTATTAAAGAATAAGGGTCTTTCTTTAGATGCTTGTTTTGATATTAAAATGCCGGACACTTGGACTGTGATATTTGATGTATCCAACAAGAAAAAAGTCGATAAGAAACTTTTAAAATCGGATAAAGAAATTCAAAAATTACAGTGTCAATTAAAAAAACAAATTATAGGGAATCACATGGGTTTAACCACCCCAAGATTTGTCTCAGATCATTATCAAAATACTTATGACAACAAGGTTAGAAAAACACGCAATCTTTCGGTAAGCAATAGTTGCATTGGCTGTGGTATATGTGCAAAGAATTGTCCGGTTCAGGCCATTGAAATTAAAGATAAAAAGCCGGTTTGGATAGCGGAGTTTTGCGTCATGTGTTTAGGCTGCCTTCATCGTTGTCCTAAACATGCAATCTATTATGGGAATGGAAAAGCGACTAACTCTCACGGACAATATACCTTCCCAAGTGAACGCAAGAAAATGGAAACTGAATGATTTCTATTTGGATTTTTTCTTTCTTTTATCTTTAGGCTTGTAGTAGAAACCCCAGTTCATTAATTCATAAAAGGCGGGCATTAAATCTTCACCTTGATCCGTTAAACGATAAGATGTTTCCCGAGGTCCGGAAACGTCTTTTTTAACGAATCCTAAATTCTCCAAATCTTTTAACGTTGAAGACAAAGCCGCAGGGGTAATCCCATCGCAGAAAGATTGGATTTGACCAAATCGAGCTTCGGTCAAACACATCATGGCGTAAAGGGTTTGCATCTTCCATTTCCCTTGTAGGAGTTCAAAAACGGGCATAATTGGGCTTTTTCCGTACTCGTCAGTGATGGGTTCACCAATACGATAGGTAAATTCCTCATACGTCATTCTTTTTTCCATGTTGAGTTTCCTTTCATTCGAGCCTTTTTGATTGATATATACTTTGATATATATCCTAATGAGAGTTAAATAGTTAAGATGTTATCGAATTTTTTAACAAATCCACCAGGATGAAATTTTTAAAAAATAGTTTCCTTTTCGATGATAGATTTTTTGTTCAGTTTCCAATTTACCATCCCGTAATTATTTAAAAATAAATCGATTTCAGTTTCCAAAACACAGCCCCATAAATTTTAAAAATTTTAAAGTAAATTGACTGAAAGATTTTTCTTTTTAAACAATTTTAGAAAATGGGAATTCATTTCTAGAATTTTAGTCGGTTTCCCTCCACACATAGAGGCCATCCATGTAAAACATAGCCCACCATTTATAATAATTATAAACTATAAAAAATATAGTTCAATCAATTTACTATCTGCTTTCTTTTAAATATAAACATTCGACAAAACCTAATAAAAAAATAATTTTTAATTTTTAAAAACAGGTAAATTATTAATATCCACTTTCCAAAAATACACTATAAAAAGTATAGTAACACCTGATTGTTCTGTATCACACCTCTCGTAAGTTTTTAAAAATATTTTGTCGGATCCATTTCGACAATTATGCAAGGTTGCCGTGAATGTTCGTCTTTTGTTTGACACACAATTTGATGCTCCTACATTTGCTAATTCACAGTAAATTGTTGGTTTTCTATAGGCATTGGGTTTCCGCTAGTTTTCATGCGCAAAAAATCATTCCTTTTATGCACAAGTTTTCTTTTCCTTACCTCCTATTTCTCGTTTTAGCGCACCTATTTGGTATAATTTTGTTGTCTTATGTTTGAACCTTTAGCATTCAGAATTCGCCCGAAAACGTTAGATGATGTTGTTGGGCAATCCGCCCTTGTTGGGCCGGAATCGTTTTTACGGAAGTCCCTCGATCAAAAAGCATTGTTTTCTTTTATCTTCTTTGGGCCTCCTGGAACTGGAAAAACAACCATCGCCGAAGCTTATGCTCGCTCGATGAAAATTCACTATGTTTCCCTGAATGCCGTTACCTGCTCTAAGAAGGATATGGAGCAGGCGGTAGAAGATGCCAAAATTTGGAAACCGACCATTCTTATCATGGACGAAGTTCATCGCTTGGATAAGTCCAAACAAGATTACCTTTTGCCCTTTGTGGAAAACGGAACTTTCTATTTGATTGGTGCAACTACCGCGAACCCCTACATCTCTTTAAACCGCGCGATTCGAAGCCGGTGCCGCTTATTGGAAGTTAAACCCTTAAGCGAAGATGAAGTGGTGCAAGGATTAAAACGAGCCATTCAAATCCCGGAAGGGCTAAACGGCAAATGCTCTTTTGATGAAGATGCCTTACGCTACATTGCTAAGCTCTGCGGGGGCGACATGCGTTACTCCCTAAACCTGCTGGAAGAAGCATCGGTTCAATTCGCGGGAAAAGATGTCATTACAAAAGACGATGTAGCCGTCATTGAAAACGTTCCGAATTACGCAATGGATAAAGATGATGAGGAACATTACGATTCTGTTTCCGCCCTCCAAAAATCGATTCGCGGATGTGATGTGAATGCTGCCCTTTATTATCTGGCTCGACTTTGCGTGGCCAAGGATTTGGATTCGATTAAAAGACGTTTGCTTGTAGCAGCTTATGAAGATATCGGCTTAGCCAATCCTCAAGCGGTGATGCGAACCCAACTAGCCATTCAAGCAGCAGAACAAGTGGGTTTCCCTGAAGCTACGATTCCTCTTGGCGATGCGGTCGTAGATCTATGCTTGTCCCCCCATTCTCGCGTAGGAGACGATTCCATGAAAAAGGCCATGGATTTCGCATCTACCCAACCCTTCGTGGTTCAAGATTATCTAAAACTCACCCCCGTCAATGTGAAGGAAGAGGATCAATATCCCTATGATCGTCCGGACGTGTGGCCGAAGTTGCAATATTTGCCCGATCCCTTTAAGGATGTGGAATTCTTTATCGAAGAACCAAATTCGCCTTCTTCCTATATTCGCGCGTTAAATGCCCGTTATCAGGAATTAAAGAAAGCGGGGCGGTCGAACAATCTAGCCAAATTAAAGGCCCAAAAGCCTGCCAAGGAATAATCTTGTAACCGCTTTCTGAAAACTTTTCTCTTGTTTTTCCTTTTCATTGAAGTAAAGTACGTGTCCCTCAAAAACGAGGGAATGGCCCAAAAGGTCATACATCACAAAATGAGAAGGAGGTATAACAATGGTTGAATTCATCAAAAAGCACCTTGCTGGTAGCACTCATGTCCAGCACTCGCGTAAGTCGTCTTCCCGTCGCCCCGTTCGCAAATTCCTTGATTCTGTAGCTGAAGGCTATGGCATCAACCTCGCGGATGGCATCAACAACGGAAATTTCTAACCCATTCGACTTGAAAGACACCCTTCGCTTCTAGGAAACGGAGGGTTTTCTTTTACGAAAAAATACTACGAAATCCCTGTGAACCGAGTATAATCGTCTTGCTTTGTGAAACGGATATTCTTCGGATATCGCAAAGACGGCTACCCATCGTTATCGGGTTATGCGGGCATGGCGAAATTGGCAGACGCGTTAGACTTAGGATCTAATGGGTAACTCCGTGCAGGTTCAAGTCCTGTTGCCCGCACCACACAGTAAAAACAGTCTTCGGATTCAATGGGTCCGAAGATTTTTTGATAAGCGTCAATTCCCCTTGTAAAAAGCCGTAAGAAAGGCCGGCTTCCGCAATCGTGGGAACCGGCCACTATTTTTTGTCCCTTCTTCGTGTTCTTCACCACAGCTTCCTTCGCCTGCTCCATTTCCGCTTTTGTGAACTTCACACTGCCCGAAATGGACTTGGATCATGGGATATACTTCTGCATCGTCCTTCCGTCGCTCAGCTCATTCTGGTTCTCGAGAAGATGCCGGACGTACCCGTCCAGGCACAGCTCGTTCAGACGTACGGTCTGAGCGATCATCAGGATGAGGCATGTTGCATCCGCTCCCTTCGACGATGTGGAGAACATCGAGCCGACTTTTTCAGAACTGCCTTTCTCATCGAGGTCTGTTTTAATATATACGTGACGTTTACAAATTATTTGCGCATTTATCGTGTTAAAAGATAGGCGTGAATATTCGCAAAATATTCTTTTAAAAATCTTTTTACGAATCATTAAATAAAGGAGTATAGAAATGAAAGCCAAATGGAAAACATTGGTCGAAAAAGCTAGACAAGCAATGATGTCAGCAGTTGCAATCTACAACAATCCAACAATCACATTTAAAAGCGAACTATTTATTGTAAATTCAGAAATTGCCTGGACTTATTTATTCCATGCGTATTACTACAAAAATCATATTTGCTATTACTATAGAAAGTCTCAAGACAATGGGAAATACAAATACGAATATATAGATGGTCGGAAAAGAGAGTGGGATTTATCGCGAAGCATCAAAGAAACCAAATCGCCAATAGATGAACCTACTGCGAAAAATTTAGAACTTCTTATCCAAATTAGAAACAAAATCGAGCATAGCTATTACGAAACAAACGATTCATTAATAAGTGCCAAAATCCAAGCTTGCAGCATCAACTTCAATTACTATATCAAGCAATTGTTCGGCGTCAAATTCGGATTAGATAAAACTATGTGTATGGCAATACAATTTTCATCATTGAATCCAGAACAAAAAAATGGCTTAATCAACAAAAAGACAGCTGACAACATCACAAGTATTATCTCTTCCTATGAAAAATCACTCTCAAGCGAAATATTAGAAAATTCTAAATATTCTTATAGAGTATGTTTCGTACCTGTAAACGTTAACAAGCCAAACCAAGCCGACCAGGCAATAAGGTTTGTCAAGTCAGGAAGTGAGGAAAGCAACGCAATAAATTTATTGATAAAAGAAACAGAAAGGCCAAAGTTTTTGCCTAGTGCCATAGTCAATTTCGTTAAAGAGAATGGTTTTCCGACTTTCAATCTAGATCAACACACAAAGCTATGGAAAAAATATGATGCAAGAAATCCAGAAAAGCACTATGGTGTCTTTGTCGGTAAACAATGGTATTGGTACCAAAATTGGAGAGATTTTGTTTTAGATTTTTTGAAGAACGATAAAATCAGCAATCTTAATCCTTTTCCAATTTAATGTGCATTTTCTTGCAGTAATCTCTGATGGCCTTCTTTCCTTTTAGCGATGGCTCATGATGTCCGTTTTCCCAACGATTCACGGTTGCAAAAGTAACACTAAGTTCTTTGGCCAATTCATCCTGAGATAATAGTAAAGTTTCACGGATTTTTTTTAGTTTCTCGGCATAGTTCATGATTGCTCTCCGTTGTGTTTTTCCAAAATGTCCATCACCTTCGTGACAAGATCATCATAGGTATGTACTAAGCCATAATTGACCTTGGATTTGGGCTGGTTATAAAGGCTCTTCGCGCATTCAATCTTGGATTCCTCAACCTTTCGCAAAGATAAGGAACTCAAGTTTCCTTTCGTTTCAGCAATGAAATAAATGCCTTTTTCGCCATTGGATTCATAGACGATGGCCCAGTCAGGAGAATATCTTCCCATCGGAGTAGGAATATAAAAACCTTTAGGCATTTTTGCGTATACCTTGACGTTTTCTTGCTGTTCAAGATTTTTGACAAACTTCATCTCATTGGATTCGCCGTTTTTGGCGGTACCGTCGACAAAGACATAATCCTGGATTGCCTTTTTGGATTTGAAAGCCTTCTGACTATCAAAATCGGCGTGCTTTTCGTTGAAAATGGTATCGTCAAATTTGTCAGTCAATTTGTCATAGCGGATGCCACGAACAATCACAGAGGCCTTTTCATCATCAATCAGATTACTAATCTTTGTGATGTATTCTTCCGGGTTATTACGGAACATCTGAAGCTTTTCTTTTGTCCCGACGAGAATACGGACAATCGTTCTTCGAGTAAGATGCGTGCGCTGAGCTATTTCGTGAACAAGATCGTATTTTGCAGAAGAAGGAGCAGCAACATGGAGTTTTTCTTTCTTTCCACTATCGGCACCTCTTTGGAAGGAATTATCAATATCTTTCTGATCAATAGTTTCTTTCTGCTCACCGACATCGACCGAATAGGTTATTTTAGAAACTTCCAATTCTTTCTTGATTCTTTCGATGCAATTCTTAACTAATTCGTCAGAGCTGAAGGAAACGCGATAGGAGTACTTATGGTTGATGGCGTTCCAAAGCTCTTTGAATTCCTTTCTATCGAAATTCTGATTGACTTTGTTTTCGAGAACCTTAGGTTTCTTGCCGTTTTCGATTTCAATATTTCCGCCTTTGCGGATGCTGTTTGCAAGTTCGATGATGGATGCCTGATAAGGTTTCAAATCTTCCGGCATGTCAACTAATATGGACTTATCCACATCGTCACGGAATTTCTCTGTAAGATTGTCAGAAGCATCCACATAATCGTTTTTCACCAAATACTGGTAAATGCTTCTAGCCTGAGCATCCGTAATGTTGGTTTCAGCATTGGTTTCTGCGTTCGTGATCGGCTTGCCAAAGAAGAAGTCCTTGTCCGCCTTGGTCGGATGCTTATAGAGGACTTCCTTGATTTCAGACTGCAATCCTTTTACGAATGACTCGTAATCCTCATTAGCAATGACAGTAAGCTTATTCACGCCGAAGAAATCACTTAAAACAGTGGCGTCTTGACGGTTTCCGTTCTTATCTACGGCGATACGAAGACCACGACCCACTTCCTGCCGTTTCTGAGTTTCGCTCTTGGTATGTCTTAAGAAGCAGATTTGGAAGACATTCGGGTTGTCCCATCCCTCCCGTAAGGCAGAATGGGAGAATATGAAACGAGTGGGCTCATCGAAGGAAAGAAGACGTTCCTTGTTCTTCAAAATCAAATCATAGGCGGATTGATCATCGGATAAACCTGTCTTGCGATCCGCTTTGGAATCGATTGCATGTCCTTTCTTATCGATGGAAAAATAGCCGTTATGGACCTGATCAGGAGTAAATAGCTGAAGATACTTCTTATATTCCTCATCTGTGTTGATGAGGTTATTGCAAAATTCAGTAACCGCCCAGTTGTATTCTTCCTCGAAAATCTTGGCATATTCGCCTTTTTCATCGGGCTGAGAATAGTCTCTATATTTTTTGACTTCGTCGATGAAGAAAAGAGAAAGGGTCTTTATTCCTTTATGGAAATTATCCTGCTCCTTTTCCAAATGGGAAGCGATAGTCTCACGGATTTGTATTCTTCTTATCAAATCTTCCGAGTTATCCCCAATCACTTCTCCGGCATGCAAAACAATGCCGTTCAGCAATCTGACGGTATTTGATACATAATCGATTTCATCGACGATATAGTTGTTCTTATAGACCGATAATTGGCTTGTGGCATCAAAACCGGATAGTTCATAGATGTTGTCTTGGCGACTAAGCAGCTGTGTATAGGATTTGATTCCTTGCTTGGTGTTGCGGAAGAAGCTGATTTTCGCCTGAGGATCTTTATCACCTCGAAGGATGATATCCTCCAAATATAAGAAAGCCTGGGTTCCTTTGACATTATCGACCTTGACTGCTTTTACCTGGATTTTCTTAACAAGCTTCGCGTTATAGGCGTCCAAGGCATCAAGAACATATACAAGATTGTGTTTTTCTTTGTGCGTAGCCGAGTAGTTAATGGTGAAAAGTGGATTGAATTCACCTATGGAAGATTTGGTAGCGTCTCCACTCATCTTCTGTGGCTCATCAAGAATCAGAATCGGTCTAGTCTTCTTGATGACGTCGATCGGTCTTCTGGACTGGAATTCATCGAGTTCCTCATAAATCTTTCGTCCGTCCTTGCCGTGCGTATTGAAAGCCTGGATGTTGATGATCATCACTTCGATGGAACTATCTTTGGCGAAGTTATCGATTTCAGCCAGGTTTGCACTGCTATAAATAAAGAAACGGGCTTTCTTCCCGTAGATGGACATGAAGTGTTCCTGAGTCTGTTCGAATGACTTCTTGACACCTTCACGAATAGCAATGGATGGAACCATGACGATGAATTTAGAAAAGCCGTAAAGTTTATTCAACTCAAACATTGTGCGGATATAGACATAGGTTTTACCCGTTCCGGTCTCCATCTCCACATCTAAGTCCAAAGGGCTAAGAACTTTGGAAAGATGCTCATCCACCGATAAATTGGATTTCATCTGAATGGTTTGAATATTTTTCAAGGCCTGTTGATCATCAATCTGAATTGGCGCATTAGCAAAACCTATGGCTAAATCATCATTATCGTTGCCTTTGGCCACCAAAAGGTCGCTTTTGTTATTAAGCCCTAAGTCAAGTCTTAATTGCTGATTCTTGCCAGCTTCTTTCGGTGAAAGTTTTCCCAAGTCACGTGTGTATTGAGAAAGCGACTGATAACGTTGTCCAGCAAAAACATCCGTGACAGCTTTCACAGCCGATATCTGGTAATCCTGTTCTTTAAATATGAATTTCATAATTAAATTCCTCAAAGAACAAAGATATTTTTACCGGTAATCGGAGAAAGAGTCTTAAATATCTGCTCACAGTTGACTTCATCCTGATCAGAAGCAAAGGAATCATCTTTGAATGCAACGTTTAAAGGCTGTATCCGAGCCAGTTCCTCAATGTTAGATTCGGAAATGTTCTTATCAAAGCAGCAGACGAGATCATTGCCGTTAACGGCATAGAATTGCCCTCCGCCCGCAAACTTTCCAATTTTTATATCAGCATCGAGAGTCATGCCCAGCTGAAGCATAACTTGAGTGACAAGATCAAGAGGACTTCGGTCAGGTTTAATAGCAGACTCAGCATTTTCAAGAAGACTCAGCTGAGTTTCTTTTGGAGTACTCAAAACATCCTTCATATTGGAAGAATCGGTCTTAAATACACGAAATCCAAAATCAAATCCCTCTATAGTAAGAAGATTTTCCTCTTTGATAACTTTTCCTGCACGACGTATTCTTTCCTCAGCAAGGCTGCAAATATCTGAAAAACCATTTTTAAAGGCTTCAGTATCACCGGTGTGTTCCGGCATCTGTATCAAAAGAAATTTTCTGTTTCCATTATCTTCAAGGTTTTGCTTGAAAACGGCTTCTGCGGTGGTGGCGGATCCGGAAAAGAAATCTGCGATTAAATCGTCTTCTTGCGTAGCAGCAGATATTAAATACTTTATCAATGAGACCGGCTTTGGAAAGCTGAATATTTTGGAATTGAATAATTTAAAAACATCTTTACTTCCATCTTGGGACATTCCTACACTTTGTGGAAATAATGTGCTTAATGCAACACGTCCGAATAATTCGCCATCTTTTTTCTGATCGTCTTCTTTCCAATATCTTAGAACAGGCTGCGATATTTTCAAAAAAGGATAGTCTCCAGGATAGACGATTCGATTTTCAGCATCATATTGGGAAAAAGTGTCTTTAGAGACACACCATGTTCTATTTGGGTTTGCAGGGTAAGATATATTTCTTTTTTTATCCACAATAGTGAAGTAACTGTTAGGTCGTTCAGACGCTGTGGTTTGCTTAGTCAAATCATGAATTCGCCAGGGACGCCCTGGAAAATCATCCGTTTCAAAGTATTTTCTTTCTTTTCCTTCAATACTAACTCTTGTTTGACTCGATTTAGCAAAGCAGAGAACCCATTCAAAATCCTGCGAAACACCAAAAGGCACATCAGATTTCGCAGTGCGTTTTCTCCAAGGAAAAGTCGCCACAAAATTCGATTCGCCAAATATTTCTTTTCCTAGACGAACTAAATTGTCCTGCTCATTGTCATCGATGCTCATGAAGATCAATCCATCATCCGTGAGCAAGTCTCTTGCGAGAACGAGTCTTGGATACATCATATTGAGCCAGTCTGAATGGAATCTTCCGTTGGATTCTCCGTTGACTTCCATGCGGTTGCCTTCCTCGTCGATGTCGCCGGATGATTTCAAATATTCTTCAGTAGACTGTTTGAAGTCATCTTTATAGACGAAATCATTACCTGTATTGTACGGTGGGTCGATGTAGATCATCTTGATCTTGCCCATGTAGGTCTCTCTGAGGATTTTCAGAGCCTCGAGGTTATCTCCTTCGATATAGACGTTCTTCGTATTCTCGAAATTGACGGACTTCTCTGGCAAAGGTCTCAATGTGTTCGTGGTCGGTGCGTTTGCTAAAAGGATGGCATCTCTCTTTCCAGGCCAGTTGAACTGGTATCTCTCCTTCGGGCCTTCCACGACATGGTCGGAGAGGTCCTGGCGGAGGATGTCGAAGTCGATGCTTCTGACGAGGTTGCCGTCCTGGTCATAGGTTTCGGTCACGCAGTTGGGGAATAATTCCTCAACCTTCTTTATGTTCTCCTGAGACAAATCCTTCGATTGCGCTGATAATTTCTGCATTTTCCATTCTCCTTTGGTTTAATAGATAGGATTTTCTTTCTTTGTATTCGTTCAGATTGTGATTGTATTCGATTCTCTTCTTCGACTGTCTTTCATTCTGGATTGCCATCGTGGTCTTACTGATCTGATAATCGAGTTTCCTCAGTTCATTACATCTTTTAATATAATTCTCAAGCAGTTCACCTTTGAAGGGCTTATATTCGTTGAAGGCTCCATAGAGGAAGCAGTATAGTTCATCCAAAGTATCGGCAGGAGGTATCTTGACATCATCCCCTATCTTCATCCATTCGGACTGGATGTATTTGGCTTTTGTAACCTCCTCCCCATTGATTCTCTTGGGAGCGGTCATATCCTTCTCCAAGTCCTCACACGTGATAATGAACACCACCTGGAACTTATCCTTCTTGTCCAGTGCCAGGATGAAGTCCTCCGGCACGTGGAAGTCTGTCAGCTCTATCTTATAGAAATGGATTTCCTTGACCGACTTCACCTGAAGGTTAGTGTTCTTCTGGTTGAAGACGTATTCGATGTAGATCTTCTTGATGTTCTTGGAAGCCTCTATCAGCTTCTTGTCTGCCCCAATCGCCTTATAGACATCCTTAAGCGGGTATTCGCGATGAACATACGCTTTACTCGGTAATATGAACATGGTTATCTGATCACAAAGAAGCTGACGAGCTGGAAGTCATCTAACCCCTTTATGCCTCCGTCATAAAGAACATCGCTTCCATCGGATAGCAGGGAAGCGAAATCATCCTGTTTCTTCACGTCGATGATCGAGGCGACAGACGCCTCGAGGAGATCCGAATACTTCTCCATTTTGGTTCCATCCTTCGTTTCCTTGTTAAAAGAAGAACAGAGGGAGCGGTCCGGTTCCGGATGATGCTTGGATATTGTCCGCATCACATCGAGTATTTTCTTCACCTGGGTATAGTCATAGACAACGTTTCCATCCATATCGAGATAAACAAGATAATAAGGATGGAGTCTGTTCTTCGTGTGGATGGATACCTTGTCATTGGTATTCTTCAAGGCAAAGATCACACCAGGAACGATTCCTTTTTCCTTGTCTTCCTTTGTGACGGCATATAAGCCATAGGGAACACCATCAGGATAACCTTTCTCACGGATATAGTTAGCGAGGTCCATTCTAAAGTCATTCAATCCAAGATCCGTAATCGTAATGGAGCCGTCGATATCCTCCAGATCCTGGAGTTCGCCGTTCTGGAGTTTCTTGAGCTGCTCCTTGCGGTAATCAAGCTCTACATTCTCTTCGGAGATGATGTTGTCATCCCCGGTTGCCGTGGCATCGACGATGGACATACGATTTTCGACACGGTTGGTCAGGTTGATGTATTCATCCAAAGACATATTCGGCCAGAAATTGACGAGCTGGATATAGTCGTTCTTGGAGCCGATTCGGTCGATACGGCCGAATCTCTGGACGATTCTCACTGGATTCCAATGGATATCGTAATTGATGCACTCATCACAATCCTGCAGGTTCTGTCCTTCGGAAAGACAGTCCGTAGCAATAAGAATATCGATGTTACGATTATCATTCGGCATCTTGACCCTTTTTTCCTTGGAAAGCGGAGAGAACAAGGTGAGGATTTCCTCGGTGTCATGAAGAGAAGCAATAGTAGACTTGTTCGTTTTGCTTCCGGTAACGACCGCACTATTCATTCCATACTTTTCCTTGAAATGGACTGACAGGTTTTCATAAAGGTAGTTTGCCGTATCGGCGAATGCGGAAAAGATAAGCACTTTCCGGTTACCAGGATTGATTGGATTCGAAATCTTGTCCTCGATGATGGAGACAAGCTTGTTCAGTTTCAAATCCTTGGAAGGAGTGATCCATTCCATGAGTTCCAATAAACCGGAAAGGATTTCGATATCGCGTGTGATGTCGTTCTTGAAGGAAAGCAGGTCCATATCGGCGAAGTCGATGGTGATCTTGCCTGTGGTCCCCCACTTCTCGTCGTTATCCATATCCTCTTCGTCGAAATCGTCAGGATTGATGTTGGCGAATTCGCCTTTGAGACTTGAAATATGGAGTCTCTCAAAATTTTCGATAGCCGAAAGAGTGTTCTTGTTGACATTCTTCACATGGCTTAAGGTGATTCGGAACGCATCCACGGAGGATTCAAGTCGTTTGAGGAGGGACACGGTCATCAGGTTCTGAAGGGCGAGCTCACGGTTGATCTGCTTGAGATCAGGGCGATTGCCGGCAACTCCGGTAGTGTCGTACATGTTCTCGTATTTTACCAGTTTGCTCGGCTGGATGTAATTCATCGGGGCGTAGACTGCCTGTCTTAATTGTTTCAGCGTCTTGAACAAATCATCATAGGCGATTCTGTCTTCGTCCTTGGCAATATCCGTATAAAGTGAGATAGGTTTCTTTCTCTTTGGAAAATGGCCGATTTCACTCATATCATAGTATTTCGTGATGTGCTTTCTCGATCTTGCGATAGTGACGTTGTCCAGAAGCACCGAGAAATCCATATCCAAACTGTTCATAAGATCTTTGGTATGGCGTTCCGCTTTCGGAAGCTTGCACCATTCGTTATAAGTCTGCTGGGCGTTTCTGAGGATGACGTCCACGTTTTTCTTGGTATCCAGTTTTTCGTTGAACTCTTCCTGATTGTCTCCGTAGGCAAGGGCCAACTGGTTTCTAAGATCTGTAAAGCGGTTGTTTACCGGAGTTGCCGAAAGCATGAGAACCTTGGTCTTCACGCCTGGCTTGATGACATGATTCATCAGGAATTCATATCTCGTCTCTCTTCCGCGGAAATGTTGGGCATTCCTGAAGTTGTGGGATTCATCGATAATAAGAAGATCATAGTTCTCCCAGTTGAATATAGATAAATCATGGCCATTGGAATAACCCTTGGATCTTCCCAAATCTGTATGGTAGAGAACGTCATAGCGGATATGATCATTCCAGAAAAGGTTCGTCTTCAGATTGTCTTTGTATTGGTTCCAATTGTTGGAGAGTCTCTTTGGGGCAAGGACGAGGATGTTCTTGTTCCGGGAAGAGTAGTATTTCATGACCGCCAACGCGGTGAATGTCTTACCTAAACCGACAGAATCGGCAAGGATGCATCCGTTGTATTTTTCAAGCTTGTTGATGACGCCAATGGCCCCGTCTTTTTGGAAGGAGTAAAGCTTCTTCCAAATAAGGGAATCCTTATAACCTGTGGCGTCATTGGGCATATTGTCTTCTGAAAGGATATCATCAAGGAAATCCTTGAAGATATTGTATAAAGTGACGTAATAGAGGAATTCCGGCGAATTGTCCTTATAGGCTGTTCCGATATAATCGATAACGGCATCGGTGACATCCTGTGTTTTCTCAGAATCATTCCAGAAATCCTCGAAATTCTTAGAAAAGGACAACGCGCCTTCGTTGGCCCCTATCTTCACGGTGATGCTGAAAAGCTGCTTTGTCTTCGAATAGCCAAGGGAGTCACTAGAAAAGCCAGAGGCGATAGGGCTATACGCAATGGTAGAGCTAGGATCATAAGGTTTGTTCACAGCGATGAAGCTGTTGGCGTCCTGACCGGACACGTTTGCCTTGAAGCGCACTTTCTTTCGAATCCAGTCTGCGCATTCTCTGGCAACCGCCTTCTGGGTAAGCTGATTCTTAAGCTTCAACTCAAAAGAAGTCCCATAAAGGGACGTCTTGGAGAACGCCTCGGATATCATGAATTCCTTGGGTTTCTTGTCTACACCATTTAGCATCTTCTGGGCAAAGGCAGGCGAAGAAAAGATAAAACGGAGTTCCGAGACTTTTTCGAGTTCTTCTTTCAGGGATTCAAAAGCGTAAATAGTAAAGACCGAGGCGATGATTTCCACTTGGGATGATTCGCTAAGTTCCTTCTTCAAATCGTCACCAAGAAGCTTGGTCTTGTTGTCTATGTACTCTGCCATTTCCTCCCCCTATTCTCCCATCAAACGATGGAAGGCATGTCTTTGCTAAAGGAGCGTCATCAATAAGTCCCTGATTGAACGGCTCGACCCAGGAACCAGGAGTGCATATGGCACGGAAAAGCAACTTCGCCAAACCAATATCATCCTAAAATTCCATATAAACAATATAACATTGTCGGCAGGAATATGCAACATTATAACCAAACGAAAAAAGGCTAGGTTTCTAGACAGTCCTAGTGCACAAGATGAAACATAAAAGAGCTGGAAAAGATTATTTCCCCCACATCATCACAGCAACCGAACAGGCATTGTCGTTGTCCCAGACGACATTGACAAGTTTCCACCCATATCTTCCGCAGCTGTTGAGTTCCTGTTGCATCACTCCATAATTGTTCTCGGATAGGACTGTGTACTCATAGTTCATAAAGAAAAACCTCCTTCTTTCTTTTGTTAAGGAGTCTTGTTTCCTTACGTACTCCATGATCGTAAGCAAATGGGGCAAAGCCCTTTAATCTACTTATATTATAGCTTCGAAAATAGTGAATTTCAGGACTTGACAGGCTATTTTCATCCATTTTCATCGTTTTTCACAATTCTCCTACGAGTTTATCCTTTCCAAAAAGTTCTGAAAACATTTGTGATATCATATAAGCGTCTTTGAAATCACATTCGAATACCGCAATTGACCTTTGGGGATCTAAAGCTTTTCCAAAGAAAAAACGCAAAACATGGAACACACAGCACTTCCTACGACAACCATCGGAACATACAGCTTCAACGAAGACGGCGCAAAGGCTCTTTTGAGCACAAACAAAGGAGTCGACTGGCCTGTCGTCTATATTTTAGATGGAAAAGACGGGCAGAAGCCTGTTGCCTACGTTGGTGAAACCTCAAGCGCATATAATCGTATGCTTCAGCATCTGGAAAATTCCGTAAGAAAGCCAATGATAAACGAATACGTCCTCTTCAACGACATGTTCAACAAATCCGCCATTCTGGATATCGAGAACATGCTCATCGAGCACATGCACGCAGATGGAAAGTATGAGCTCCAAAACCTGAACAATGGGCAGTCCAAGTTCCACAACTACTATCAGCGTGCCTTATACAAAGAGCTGTTCAAGAGAATCTGGAAACAATTGAGAGACAAGGGCTTAGCAGACAAAACCATCCTACAAGTAGAGAACTCCAAGATTTTCAAATACTCACCATTCAAACAGCTTACAGATGAGCAATATGACCTTGAAGCAAAACTCCTTGCTGATATAACCGACGCATTGAAAACTGGGCAGAAGAGAAACATCGTCGTAGAAGGAGGAGCGGGGACCGGGAAATCGATTCTCGCCGTCTCCCTCATCAAATACATCGCAGACGTCTGCACCCAGAAAATCGACTATACCGACATCGATAGCTACGAGGATCTTGAGAGCACAATCAGCTACATGCAGATGAACCGGGAGCTAGCAAATCTTCCAAAGCCGAGCATCGCCTTCGTTGCTCCGATGACGGAGTTCAGAAACACGGTGAAGTCCGTGTTCAAGAATATACCATCCTTGAAAAACGTGGATGTCGTCAGCCCTGTCGACCTGACGAAGAGAAAAGAAGGCTACGACATCGTCTTAGTAGACGAAGCTCACCACCTCGCCACATACGGAAAATCCACAAGCCATCTCTCGTTCAAGCAAGCCGATAATCGTCTTGGTTTCACTGACTATGTAAACACCACTCAGCTCGACTGGATCAAGAAGCAGGCGAAACATGTCGCAATCTTTTTCTATGACCGAAAGCAGTCCACCTCCGGTGCCGATGTTCCAGAGAAGGATTTCCTTGCCATGAAGGATGAGAAAAAGAACAACTGGTATCCGATTAACCATCAGATCCGGCTCATTGCCGGAGAAGACTACATCTCCTATTGGTCGAAGTTGCTGCGAAACGAAACAAAGGAAAACGCACCCGACTTTCGTTCTACAGGATACGATTTCAAGATATTCGACGACTGTGCCGAAATGATGGATGCGATAAAGGAAAAAGACAAGGAATACGACGGATTATGCCGAGTCGTCTCTGGCTATGGTTTCCCATTCACAAAATCCATGCGAGATAAGAAAGGAATCCATTCCACCCAGGACTATGATTTTATGATTGACGGAAAGAAATACAGTTGGAATGGAATCAACGAAAACTTCGCAACCGATAAGAAATCCGTATCGCTTATCGGCTCGGTTTTCACCTGCCAGGGATATGATCTGAATTATGCAGGCGTCATCTTTTCAAACGATATCCGTTTCAACAAAGAAAAAGGCATCATCGAATTCGTTCCAAGTTCCTATTATGATAAGCATGGAAAAGTAGGGACGGATGTCAACAAAACGATTGAGGACATCATCAATTCCTATCTCGTTCTTCTGACTAGAGGAATGAAGGGAACGTATATTTACTGCTGCGATAAAAACTTAAACAAATACCTCAAAGAAAAGTTTAAACTTAAAGGTTAATCTTGCTTTATCCATTTCAAACTTCGTAAACAATCGATTTGTTCCAAATGGCAAGCAAGTACCTGACGCCCTTCCTGACGTTTGATTTTTCATATAAAATGCGATTCATAATATAATCTACTTATAGTAAACATAACCAAAAGACTTTTTTAAATCATTCAATGGGGGACGCCATCATGGATAAGATAGTTCTGCAAGGCCAAAAAGTCGATTTTCATATTCATTCAGCAGCTTCATCAAAAAAAGACGGAAGTCTTGTAAAGGACGGAACGATTAAAAATATCCCAGTCTTATTGTCAAAGCTCAAAGATAATTCGATAGATATGTTTGCTATAACTGACCATGATTGCTTTGATTATTCCCTTTACCATGCTTTGAAAGAACACGAAGGAAAAGAATTCAAGAAAATCCTTCCCGGCGTTGAGTTCTCTGTCGGAATAGAGACAAAAGATGAAGGCATTGTGACAACAAAACAAGTTCATGTAATAGCAATATTTGACGATTCAAACGATGAAAAAGTAAAAGACTTGGAAAGGTTGTTGAAATCCCAAAATTATGATGCTGTTGGATCCAAGAATTCCCATAATTTGCAAATGTTTGCTGAAAAAACCTTCCGAGACATACTTCAAAAAAGCGGAATGAACGTTTGCTTAATTGCGCACCAAAAAAACTCGCCAGGGAGTGAGAAGCAATCCTCACCTGATGCAAAAGCTTTAGGAACGGATAAATTTAATGAGCTTTTAAATTTTGGGTACTTCGAAGCTTATGAATTCAAGACCGAAAACACCCATGTCTTTCACTACCTCTTTAAGAAACGAGCAAATGAAACCTACGAAAAGGTTCGTTTTATCACCGGCTCTGATTGTCATCAATGGGAGGCCTACCCACATCATGACAAATGCAACGCTAGGGAAGGAGAAATGTCTCCGACCTTCCTCAAATGCTTGCCAACATTTAGAGGGCTGGCCATGGCTTTGACGGATGACACTCGGATACTTCGCAATAATACTTTCTTTTATAATTCGAACAATTTTCTCGAATCGCTCGACTATAGTATTAAAGGAAACAAATTCAGCATACCTTTGTCTCGAGGCATAAATGCGATAATAGGTGACAACTCAAAAGGAAAATCGATGTTTCTTCATGAGTTAACCAACTATAGAAAGACAAATGACGGAAAAGCAACACCTAAGAAAAAGAAAGAATATGCCAATTACCTAAAAAGCAAAGACATAAAAATAGATAGAATTAAAAATAACCTAAATTTTCAATTCGACTTCCAAGGTGAAATTCGAAATTCATTTGAAACTGGTACATTCTTTTCCAATCCCCTCATCAAAAAATTCCAACCAGCCGAAACAGATTCTTCCGTTTTGAAGGAGAAGCTCGAAAATAGTTTTCAAAAATTTTATGGGGCTTTATCAGATAAATTTTCTTTAGACCAAGAAATTCTTAATTTTTTCAATGAAACAATCGATTTGAATATAGAACCTTCTCCTGGAGTTTCTTTACAGCCAAAGAAAATACCCGATTTTTCTTTTGAGGAAAGCTCCACATTTGAATCAATTGTCTCCAATCTCAAAAAAACATTAACCCCTATCGATGAAGCACTTAAATTCATCACAGACCCTGTCGATAAAAAACTTTTGACTGAAACGCGTAATAATATCGAGTCTCTTATAAAGAAATATTCAAGTAAAACGAATCTTATCGAATGGAATAACAAAATTAGAAATTGTATTAATGATTCGATTGATTCTTTAATTTCCGAGCAAAGCGCTATTCAAAATAGCAAAGATGCGAAATGGACAACCTTCGAAACAACCTCTGAACATTTTGCCGACAAAATCTCGACCATTCTAAGAAAAAAATCAAAAATTACAGTCTTCAGATTTTCTTTTGAAAAATACACACCAGACTATAAATACACAGAATTAAGCGATGTCAAACTTGTAAGTCGCTTTGCTTCCAATAAAGCTTTCTATGATAGTTCGTTTTGCGAAGAGTTATTAGCTAATGTAATGAAACAAGGAGCAGACTTAAATAAAATTTTTGACCTTAAAAGCTTAACAAAAGATCAATTTTTATCATCCATAAAAGATAAAGATGAAACCACCTCCGAAGATCCAGTTGATATATTGAAGGCTAAAATTGATACCGAAATAGAAAATGCCCTCAAGTCAAAACAAGTCATAATCAAAAAAGGAGAGGATGTAACAGCAACTTATTCGGCCGGCTTTAATTCGGCTAAATATATAGATATCTTGGCACATAGCAAAGAAAATACCATTTACATTATTGATCAACCGGAGGATGACATTTCCCAGCCAAGTATCAAAGCAAGCGTTGTAAAAGACCTCAAAGAAATGTCAAAAAACAAACAAATCATTTTAGTCACTCATAATCCCCAATTTGTTGTTAACCTCGATGCTGATAATGTGATTTATTTTCACGATACAAAAGATGGCGTTCTTCAAATAGAAAGTGGTGCGCTAGAATATCAGGATAAAAATCTAGATATTTTAAAAATAGTAAGTGAAAATCTAGATGGCGGTGTAGATTCATTAAGAAAGAGATGGAAAAGATATGAAAAAACAATTACAGATTAAACGTATTGATGAAGAATTAGTAGTCATGGAAGAAGAAAGCAAATTGTTTTCCATTTCAAAGGATCACTCGGTTACTGGTAAAGATTTATATGATTTTATCTTTAAATCAGTACCAATCAATGAGCAAGTTGAAATCAATGTAATCGGCAAAGAACATTTAACGGAAAATGACAAAATCATTTTTGATAGATTCAAGGGACTAATAGAGAAAATTTGCACAGCCATAAACAACGCGAACGAACAAAGTTCCGCAAGTGAAAACAATAATTCCGATGCGTCCGCACGCCTTAAATAGAACACGATAGAATCCTATCCTGGCATCGAAAAAAGTTCGATGAAATCTTTGTTTTCCCTATTGTATTCGCATTTTGTTTTGTTATAATGCTTACAGGAACGAAGGCGGTTCCGACTGATGAAACGCCATCATCTGGCAGGTCTCAAAAATACGCTTGCCATGGCCGTCCGCTTCCGTCTGCAGCTCGTCCACAAAAGCCAATATACGCTATTGATTGGCATTCTTTTTCGTACCTTGGGCTGGAAACAAATACGCTATTTTCCGTCCTATTCCTATCGGATACGCTTTGCTCTTCCAAAGGAAAGAAAGGACTATGTAGGACTTAGGATCTAACGCGTGAGGAATTCGGGTAACCGAAAACCCCTGATAGAACCAGGGGAAATTGATGGTGGCGCGGACAAGAGAAACTGCGGACATCTCGAGGTCAAAAACTCCCATGTCTGTCCGCATGAGTGCCACCAAGTCCTTGCGGACCAAATGGCGGCGGAGAGAAGGACATCCGAAGCATGAGCCAAAAAGGCTTATGCGAGGAGAAGACGAGGATGTTCAATGGTATAACACGAAGCGCATCAAACTCAGACTAAAGGTGTCTTCTGAACTGTTCAGGAGACATCTAGCGTCTGAGCTTGTGATATGATGTTTTCAACGTAGTCTAATTAGATGGGTACACATCACTATGAATCAGCTGTTTGAAATCCTGAACCCAAGAATCTTCACCGTATTCTCCCGAGAAGATCGCAATGCCAATTACGACCTTCTTTCGGTGATTTACGACCTTTTCACCAAAGGCGAGAGACGGCAGACCATTTCTAGGGATGACTTGATTGATGACTTAACGGCCTATATCCAGTCACGGGATTTCGGCAGCTTAGAAGACGAGGAAGGGGAAGACATCGCAACCAAAAGCGCTAAAGACAAAGCTGTTCTCAAAATCAAGCAGTTCAAGAAGGCCGGCTGGCTCGAAGAGGACCCGGACGAGACTCATCAGTTCACGGTCGCCTACTCCTTGAACGACAACGCCTTGAAACTACTTCAGGTTTTCCATGAAATCGTTTCGCAGCAGGATCGTCCCTTGGAGTACACCGGTTATTTCTACACGGTCTATTCTCTTCTTCAGACGTTTGAGTTCAATGAGGCGAAAGCCCGCCTTGAGCAAATAGAAAAGAACACTGTCGATCTGTTCAACAGCCTTCAAGGGCTGAGTTCGACCATCCGGCGTTTCATTGAGGAGATGATCAACCGGCCGGATATCACCCCAGAGGAAGTCTTGGATACCTTGCTATACAAATACCAAGACCAGGTCGTCCTGACTGCCTTCAACAGCCTGAAGGGGAAAGACAATCCTTCAAAGTATACGTCGGAGATCCTGGTGAAGCTAAGAGCATTTCGTTACAACAGAGAGGATTTCGAGCGCATCGTCGATAGCTTTGCCACCCACACCAGTGGCCTGACCGGCGAGAAGTACAAAGAACTAGAGAAATCCGTCGCCGACGGGCTGGACGACTGCATCGCCAAATTCGAGTCTGTGAACGACTTCGTCTCGCTCATCGATCGCCGGAACATGAAATTCCATAATTCAGCCTTGGCAAGACTGAAGTTCCTCATCAATACTAGAAGGGATGTCAATGGGCTTCTGAATTCTGCCTTGAAGGCTCTTGCCAAAGCAGATCCGAAAGAGAGTTTCGAGGATGTGGTGGGGATTTATTCGACGATCCAGATCGATGACCGGTCCACATACTCCAGAAGCTTCGATAAAGAGAAAATCACCTATTCTCCAAGTGAGATACCCAATGTCTCTGATGAGGAAATCCAGAAAGAAGAAGCTCATTTATTCGATGAGGATGCCTTCTCTAAGGAAAAGGTCAACGAGTTTGCCTCCGAGGTGCTGGGAGATAGAAACAAAGTCTCCTCTAAGGATATCGATCAGGATACGAAGGAGAAACAGTTCCTCATGCTGATGCTGGAACTTTATTCTGAATACGACGACATGTGCTATACGGTGACATTCAGGAATGACTATTACGCGCAGAACGGCTTCCGAGAGAAGGAATTCGAGATCTGCAGGAAGGAGGAAAAAAGATGAGTAAGCAGCAGGACTGCGAGACGTTTTATACCAAATACATGGCTCTGGGGGAGACGGATAGTAAAACTTTCTCCCGAATCTCAGCCAAGCTCCTCGGGAACAACTTCCTGATTCGGGAGAAGAAGGACGACTACCAGGACTATTTCGTCGTCATCGAAAACCTAGAGTGCTTCTCCTCCCTGTTTTCCTTGCTTGACTACGACCTCATCGCCCAAAAGGAAATCGGTGTTATCTACGTCAAGACGCTTGCCAATCGGGACCGGATGAGGCTCACCAAGTTCGACACGGCCTTGCTGCTGATCCTGAGGAAAGTCTACAACCAGAAGAAGCGGGAGATCACCTCGAGCGACGAGATCTTCGTCTCCGTGGATGAGCTCATCACCCAGATGGACACCGCTCAGGTAGTTCCCGATTCGAAACAGGTATCCAAATACAATGACGCTCTAAGGAAGTTCCGTGCTCATAGCATCGTCGAATTCTCGGCGACGAGAATCGATGAGAACACCCAGATTCACATTCTTCCTTCCATCCAGATCGTGATTCCGCAAGAGAAGCTGGAGGACATTATCGGGCGAATCAGCGCCCTGAAGCACGAGAGCGGAGGAGAGGAGGATAGCGATGAAGACGCTGACGAAGATTAAGCTCATCAACTGGCAGGGCTTCTATGACGAGACCGTCGACGTGAGGGGATCGATTCTCGTAACCGGAGAGAACGGCTCGGGGAAATCCTCCCTCATCGATGCTTTGTATTTCCTATTGACAGGTGGGGACACTGATTATTTCAACGCAGCCGCCAACGACAAAAACGACAGAACGATCGAGACCTATATGCGAGGCCACACAGGAGAAGTGGACCATCCTGACCTCCGTACAGAACCTTCGGTGGTGAGTCACATCGCCCTGGAGTTCTTTGATGAGGAAGCCAAAAAATATTTTGTCATCGGGGCCGTCCTTGAAATCCAAGAGGGAAAGGCAAGGACCGGAAGAGGCTTCTACCATTTCAAAGACACCAAGATGACCGAGGATCTTTTCTCGACCGAAATTGAAGGAAAGAAGGTTTACCTGAATTTCGCGGCGATGAAGAAAAGATTCAAGGATCTGAATGACCTCGGGGACGCCAAAAAAGATATCCGAAGGGCTTTGTATTCGATTCTCTCCCTTGAAGGCGGAAAGTATTACGAACTCCTCCCCAAGGCCGTCTCCTTCAAGCCGATCGACGATGTGGACAGTTTCGTCTACCGCTTCCTGATGCCGGAAAAGAACGTCAGTATCGAGGAAATACGCGCCAACATCCGAACCTATAACGATACTCTCGCCATTGTTGAGACCGACAAGGCCAAACAGACGATCCTCGAGAACATCATCCATCGCGGTGATGAATACAAAGAGGCCTTGCTGAACCGGAAACTTTGCTTCGCCTATCAGAAAAAGAGGCAGATCGACCGCTTCAACGGCTCTATCACCTCCTGCCAAAGAAAAATCATCGAGGAAAAGGCGCGCCAAGAGGCTCTGAACACCCTAAAGGCACAGATTTCCGACCAGCTCGACGAGTTGAAGGAAAGCAAATATGCCATCGAGCACCAGGAGGCATACATCCGAATCAAGGAAATCAAAGACAAACTCGATGGGGCCAGCAAGGAACTCCGCAGGCTCGCCGACAAGGCTACCGAATTGAGCCAGGACGTTCTCAAGGAGAAGGAGATCGCCACGGCCTTCCGTATCCAGACGAGGTTTTCCCACGCCGTTGCGGAAGAGGATTTTGCCGAGCTCAAAGGAGAACTGGAAGCCTATAAGGCCAAACTGGACGCGGCCCTTTCCGAAAACAGGCAAGTTGAATCAGATCTGAAGGGAGAGCTGAATGACTTGAAAGATCAGCAGAGCAAGCTGATGGCTAGGAGGGATAGCCTGAAGAAGGGCATCCCGGATTATGACCCAAAAATAACGTCGCTTAAAGAAGTCATGCAAGCAGGCCTTAAGCGGAAATACGGAGTCGACGTTGAGCCTAAACCGTTCTGTGAGCTGCTGGAGATTCCTCAGGAGAACGAGGAGTGGAGAAACGCCATTGAAGGTTATTTGAACACCAGACGCTTTGACCTTTTCGTGCCGAAAGAATACTTCGATGAGGCGCTTCGACTTTATGAAAGATACAAAACTGAGAGACACATCTCCGGAGTCGGACTGGTCGACGTCGCCAAGCTCAAAGACGATAAGCCTCTCGAAGGCTCCCTTGCTGAGAAAGTCACCGCTTTGACTGAGGATGCCGGGAAATACGCCAGCTATATCCTTGGTCAGGTCATCTGCGTGGATTCCGAGGATGAATTGAAAAAGTACCCTTGCTCCATCACGAAGACCGTCATGGTCTATCGAAACAAGGCCGCAAGGCAGACGAGGCCCGAAGTCTACAGGACGCCTTATATCGGCCTCAATTCCATCAAGATACAGCTGGAACAAGTTGAAAACGAACTGAAGGAAGTCGGGGAAAAGATGCCGCCTTTGGAAGCAAAGGCAGGCGAACTCCGCCAGCTTATCAAATTAGGCGAAGGAAACGACTATAGCCGACTCTCTAAAATCGAGAACTACTGGCAGCAGAAGATAGAAAAGGAAAAGGAGGTCAGCGGGCTTCAGACACAATACGATAGTCTTAAGGAAAACGTCGGCAAACTGACGGCGCAGGTCAATACAATCAATGACAAAATTGACGGGCTGAAAAAACAGCAGACCGATGCCGACAAAAGCGAAAAGGCATCCATAGCCTCTTCCACAAAAGCAGAAGAGGAGCTGAAGAGCTCTTCTGCCGGCCTAGAAAAAGCCAATGGGGAATTTTTGGGTATGATGCGCGACCCGCAAATAAGCGCACACTTGGATTCCTTTATCGCCGAAAACCCTTTGAACGACGGTCAATTGCAATCCCGTATCGGCAATTATGCGCAAACCATTGATAGCGATTTCAGAGCGATTATTGCCCTGATGAATGAATACATCGCGAAGTTTTCCTTCGACGCCAGAGCCGACATGGACAGTCTGGATGGCTTCTACCAGGAATACAACAATGTGGTCAAGCGTCATCTCGCCGAATACGAAGATCGTCTCAATAAAGTCAAAGAAGAGGCGAAAACAACCTTCCAGAACTCTTACATCGCCGAGATTAGAAACAACATCAACAATGAGATCAGGAACATAAAAGATCTGAACAAAATTCTCAAGGACAAGCCCTTCGGCTCGTCTGAGGAGATTTATCAGTTCGAGATTTCCAAAGCCAAGGATCCGACGTTTGCGCCATTCTACGAAATCTTCCGAAGCAATGAAGATTATTCCATCAAGGATCTTTTCACCGAGCAGCTCTCAACCAGCAACATGGAGCTCATGAACGATCTCTTCAAGAGACTTACGGCAGATACTAAGGACGAGAAATCCATGAAAGTCATACAAGATTTCACCGATTACCGGAAGTTCATGAGTTACGACATCATCATCACGAACAAATACGGCAAGAGTTATCGTTTCTCCAAGATTAACAAGTCCAAGAGCGGTGGCGAGACCCAGACGCCTTTTTACGTCATTATTGCCGCCTCATTCGACCAAATCGTAAAGTCAGGCTACTCCGAGCGATCCAAAGGGTGCATCGTCATGTTCGACGAGGCCTTTGAGAAGATGGACGAGGCCCACGTCGATTCCATGATGCAGTTCTTCCGCAAGCTATCCATCCAGCCCATCATCGCCGTTCCTTCAAGGAACGCAAAACCGATATTCCCTTACGTCGACACAACGATTGGGCTCGTCAAAATCAAAGACCGGATCTTCCCGCGTCCGAGGTTCAAGGAATCATGAAGGATTATGAAAACATCATCCTAAACCGGCTTTTGGACAAACACCAAGGCGGGGAAAGAGGCTTTGAAGCCGAGGATTCAAAACAAACGAAAATCCGAATTGATGTCTGGAAAGACAAGGCTCTGCCGGAATATATGGCAGAGGATTCCTACAAATACCGGGATGACATCGATCAGGCCGCCAAATCTCTGGAAAAGGATGGCCTGGTTCTCCTCGACTGGGACCGGAAGACAAAACTTCTACACCATATCGAGCTTAACCAAAGCGAAAAGAAACTGAATGAGGCGTATCGGCTAACCGGACACAAAAGGAAAAGCAATGTCGTCTCTTCTGAAAAGGAATTCATCCAGTCCCGCCTGTCCGATACTGAAGCAGGGCCAACGGAGAAATCCTATCTGCTGTTTCTTCTTGGCTTGGTTGAGGCCCATAAATCCCACCTCAGCCATTACAAAGACTTGGATGACTTGAAGACACAGGTCAGCATCGTCCGCGCCATCGAAAATCAGCATGAAGAAATCTTGCTGCGGAACTTTTCGGCCAGAAATTTCTCCGACTCCAAACTCCTTCAGCGCAACGAAACCAAGATTCTACGCATTTTCCAGGAATTCTCGGGGGAGGAATATGAAAAAATCGACGATGTCTATGCCGAACACGGCATCGTCAAGAACCCTTTGTTCGCCTATCTCCGGTATGGGATGTCATTTTCCATCAACAGCCAGATTATTGACCTTGATGCCCTGAATGATGATTTCTCTATGACGGACAAAGAAATCGGCGAGATGAAAATCCTTTCGATATCCAAGAAGAAAGTCATCACCATCGAGAACCTCACAACCTACTATTACTACCTAGGCAAAGATGCCATCGTGATCTATCTCGCCGGCTACCACAATTCCATCAAGAGGGAACTCTTAAAAAAGATTCATGATTTCAATCCTTCCTTGCCTTTCTACCACATCGGTGACATCGATTGGGGTGGATTCAACATCCTCCTTGACCTAAGAAGGAAGACGGGTATTGACGTTCATCCTCTTATGATGGGCATCCCTGAACTGGAGAAATACGCAACCGAATGCATGCATCTTTCTGAAAATGACAAGAAGCGCCTTGGCCTAATGCTCCACAAGGAAGAAGCCAAGGAATTCCACGAAACCATCCGCTACATGCTTGAGCACGATGTCAAACTGGAACAAGAGAATCTGGATTTCAACTGAACATAACTAGAGCTCCAACGTTACAATCAAATCCTTTGTGGACTTCTTTTTTCGTCCCTGAAAGTAATCTGAGAAATCGTCCTTGAATCACACCGTCAGTTTGTGATTTTTTGGTGTCGGAGTAATGTGCCAATAAAAAGAAAGAGGCGATACATGAATCTCGGCCGTAATAAATACAGTGCCAAACATGTGGTCCAACCTGCCGTCGAAACAAGCAGATATCAATCATCAACAAATTCAAGAAAAAGAAGAAACAACTCTTCGTTGACATTGATGTATAAACGATGACCCTCTCTTCATAGAGGGTGGACTTTCGTTTTTTTGATACTTTGCCCGTGGCTGTCAACCAGAAGGCCTCGGCCATCGGCAAGAGATTCAATGTTTCGAAGAAGGAAATAAACCAGACGCTTTAAGGACATGGCGAGCTGTTCAGTTCTACCTTCTTCGTTTGGAAGCTCAGGAGTTGAGCTGCAGGGTTTTACCAATCTCAAATAGTTTTAGAGACCGAATTATTAACGTCCTGGATAGATGGCAGAAATATACCATTGCCAGAACCGTTTCTGCCATCAGACAATAATCTTCTTCAATTAGGTCCATTTCTGTTTGTGTTCTCGTCATGTGGGTTTCCCACTGCCGAACCCTGGTCCGGAGGGGAAGTGGCGCAGATTGAGCCACCTCCTTATCCTGTTTAGCAAGACGGGGCACTTTCCCCCTCCAATAAGGTCTTAGCCACGCTTCTTGAAGACGCGTTTGCGTTTCGGAACGATGGTTGCAGTGACACCGATGGCGGCGGCTAGGCCAACGGCGATGAGGGTGATTGATTGCCCAGGCGTTCATCTGGAACTGGAGAGTGAAGGCGTAGGTCCTGGAGTTGCCCAAGGCATCGGTCACGACGACTTCGTAGTGGCCGTAGTCCTTGATCTCGTCGCCGAGGCTGTAGGCAATCTTCTGGCCGCCCTTATAGACCTCGACGGTTCCCTCTTCGGTTAGGCCGTCAATGGTCACGACCCCATCACCGTTCAGGACGCCTATGGCAACAAGACCTCCTTCACCATCGTGATCGACAAGACTGTCGCCTTCGATATGAACGTAGCAGACGGTGACATCACCAACGATCCGGTCACTATCGCCCCAGGCGAAAAAAAGACCATCGTCGTCACTAGAAACGGCGAGGCCTATGACTACAAAGCCGGGGAAGCCATTACCGAGGAAGGAACTTATAGGGCCATCATCGTGGACGCTTAAATGGTCCGCAATTCGTCCGCATCGGCAATTCAGCAAGGTTCCTAATGGTTCCTGATGAAGGATACGGACAGAAAAGAAAATGAGCCATAATGGGTAGAAAAATTCATCTTGGTTCACCGGTTCCCCCAAAGCAATGTTCAAACTTCTTGTAAAATATCTCACGGGACGGCTCAAGCGATACATAGAAACATTAAAGACGGCTGAACAAGTAGCTAAACAAAGACAAAACGAAGAATGAATCGCCCGTTTTTCTCGTCGTGTCGAGTTTTCCCACTGACTTTATTGAAAAGGTGAGGTAATGCGGATTGCCTCTTATTCTTTTTTATCCACGCGAGAAAAAACTACAAATGTTTATTTGCACATATATAGCACATTTTTTGCCTTCTATTACTTTAGATTTCTGATATAATATTCCAAAACAAGGAGACAATTTATGGCAAGCGTAAACGTAACCATCAGAATGGATGCGGATGACAAGGTGAAGGCGGAGAAGCTCTTCTCGGAGCTTGGACTCACAATGAACGCGGCCTTCAATATGTTCATCAAACAGTCTATCAGAGAGCAGAGCATTCCTTTCAAAGTTACTAAAAGCACCGATATTCAATATCTTGATAGAAAGACCTTGATGGAGCTTTCGGAGAAGTCGGACAAGAAGCACGGCAAAGTTTATGAGGAATTGGCTAAGTGAGTTTTAAGGGCGACGTCGCTTAATCGAGGAATACAACGGGAATAGATGGCTAAACTTGATATGATCAATTTGTGTCTAAGCGACAAAGAAAAATCTTTGCTTAAAAGCTTGATAGGGAAAAAGTTGAGCAAAATACGACACGACCCCTTGGACAAATTTGGGGATGGAACCGTTTACGGAAGGGTTGAGTTGTTTCTCGAAGATTCCGTGGTCATGATTGATTACGACTATAGCCCCTATCCCTTGTTTGGAAGTCAAGACGATGACCATCCTAGGTTTTTCGTTAAGGAAATTAAAGAAAGCGAGGCGACGTCAGCCCTCCAAAACGTCGAGCAAATCGATGTAAATATCAAGGATAGAATTGAAGGGATAACGCTTGTGGAAGATGATGTTGAAGTAGAATGGGACGGCAAAAAGGATGACGCCAGGTTCCTAGTAGCGATTCTCTTCAAATTCCCGGACCATGAGCTTGGAATACAGGGCGACTATATGATTCCACTCCTTGATATTCTGAAGGGTACGGATATTAAAAATCGTCTCGATAAGCCTGGAGAGGAATTTGATCATGACTCCGAGACGAAATTCAAAGCAAAACGAAATTACATCAATTTATAAAACGGGTGATTGAACTACCCGTTCACGTCATGCCGGTAATTTACGTTTTGTAGCAACTCAAAAAGTCGATTGCGGTTTTTGATTTTTACGCAACGAAAATAAAAACATTTTCTCCTTTTTGTTACACTGATAAAATCAAAAACAATTAAAGCCAATATTTCCCACCTAAACGGAAGTAATTGATAAGGAGAACGAATGGATCAGTATGCCGTTTATTGGATGCTAACGCCTTTGTGTGTATTGAATTGTGGATACTGCTTTCGTGATTGTTCACCGGCATCCGTTGCGTCTGAACTGTCGCTTGAAAACAAAAAGAAAGCCGTAGAAGCTTTGTATCGCCTCAATGTTAGAAAACTTACGCTGTCCGGGGGAGAACCGCTCTTCATTGGAGGGAATAAAGTTTCTGACTTTCTTTCTTTAATCGATTTCATCAAACGCTATAAATACCCAAAAAACAAAGAGAGCAATCTCCGCATCGAACTTTTAACTAACGCAGTGCTTTTGGAGGATTGGGTGCTTGATAAGCTCGTTGGAGTCGTGGACCGTATTACAATCACCGTTGATTCAGTTGACGACAATATTCTCACTAGACTTGGGAGAAACTATGGACAACACACTCAATATTTGGAACGCTTCAAAAAAAGAATTAAATCCATCAAAGAACGGGGGTTCGACATCAAACTACATTCTGTTGTTACGCCTGTAAATTACGATGGTCTTCTTGATGTTGTTGCCATGGTCTTATCTCATCAAAGGGAATATCCGATTACAAAATGGAAGTTCTATCAATACATGACATACAACGATCCGGCTAAAGATGAAATTTATTCAATTTCGGATGAAAGGTACGCTTCAATTTGCGAAAAAATCAACGAGATGTGTCAAGGGTCTGGAATTGAGTTGGCGTTCAAGGACAATAAAACCATGGAAGACTCGATGGTTAATCTGTCACATGCGGGGAGAATTGAAGCGTTTAAAGACGTGAATGGCGTTAGAACAAAGGTGATCTCGCGGAGTATATGGGAATACGAGAGTATGGATGAGTTAAAAGAGGAACTTGGAATCGATGCTTCTCAATTTGATCGCTTTCATAAACTATCATGAATAAAGCTTATATAACCATCGATTTAGACTGGGCGAGCGAAGCTGTTATTGGCGAAGCGCTAACAATTGTGGCGGACGCGAATGTTCCAATTACTTTTTTCCAAACTCATAAGTCAGAGCGTGTTCTTTTGTATTGTAAAAACCATTTGTCTTCGTTGGAATGGCACCCGAATTTCATGCTTGGTTCTAGCCATGGGGGTTCTGTGAAAGAGATTGCGAATTCACTCAAAAATATTCCGGCGGAAAAAAGAATAGTACGATGCCATTTGTACCACGCCCCAGAACCGGCTTTCGGCTCTTTTATGAATATGACTGGGATAACGGTAACATCAAATGTTTTGTCTTTGCTGAAGCCGTTGCCCATTCGCGTTGAGGAGAATTGTATCGAGATGCCGGTTTTCTTTGAAGACGGCGCATTTATCAAAGCAGGTCTGCCCTTTGACGTTAATGTGGTTATGAATGCTGCAAAAAATGCGGATAATTTGGTTTTTGTATTTCATCCGATTCACCTTGCCTTCAATTCATTCGATTACCAACTGACTAGAACACTAAAGGACCAATTGTCACGACAGGAATACCGTTCTATTGATAAAAACATAATCGATGAAAGAAGATATTGCGGCTATGGGATTGCAAATTTGTTCATTGACCTTGTTAAGGCTTTAAAGACGCATGGTTACCGTTGTTGTTTAATGAAAGAGGCTTTCGACAATGATTAAAGCCTGTTTCTTTGATATTGGTAATACGCTGGTTTGCAAGAGCAAAGGATTGGGGATGCCGCCATCCTTGCAAAACGATCTTAGATCCTTGCAAAAACGTGGCATTAAACTGGGAGTGTGCAGCATTCGAAATATGGGTATGGCAAAAGCCGCTCTGGGGGATTTTGAATTCGACTACTATGTTTTGTTTGATGGTGCTGTTATATACAAGCGAGAAACAAAAATATCGGAAAGGCCAATTTCGGCTGTCTTAAATGATAATTGGCTCGCCGCCTATGCCGATTCTGGTATTCATGCAAAGAATGAAGAAATTCAAAAGTCACTTTTAAAGAAAGGGTTTGTGACGACGGATTGCTCCCGACCGGAAGGAAACATTTATGCTCTGGTCTATGAAACAGGCGCTTCTCCAAAGCAATACCATGTGGTTCGCTGGCAAAAATCCGGGGTGGATGTTTGCCTTAGAAAAGGTGTTTCCAAATCTTCCGCGATTGAATTAATTTGCAATAAAGAAGGATGGTCCAAAGAAGAAGTTGCGGTCTTTGGTGACGGCCCGAATGATTTTGAGATGATTCAATCGTTTCCAAATTCCGTTGCGATGGCCGGATGCCCGGCGGAAGTGGGCTACGCCGCGAAGTTCGTGACTGCCGCCTCATTCGAAAATGGGGTTAGTAACGCGTTAAGTATATTAAATCTATTGCCACCCGTTTATCTTCTCTACATCGAATCAAGTCTTGACGATATTGGTGGCATGGAAACCCATGCAAAGTATCTTAAAAAGTTTCTTTGGGACAAAGGCGACGTTTATGTTGTTTCACATAGGAACGGCGAAAATACAATTGTCGAGTCAAACATGGGGTGCTCGACTAAGTACGCCGATTTGAAAACCGTAATTGGGCATCGCGATATTCGCGTGTTCTTTAACTCTGGCCATTGGATTGAGGAAATGGATGAAATCAAATCGTTTTTTCCAAAGGCCAGGGTTCTCTATCGGACGGGTGGTAACGAAATCCCTTCGGCCCCGTTATTGGATTTAACCAAACCACTTGAAAATAGGCAAAGGTATTGGATCGAAACGCTTAATCGCAATGTCGATATTCTCATTACCAATAGTTGTTTTACGGAAAAACGATTGGAAGAATTGGGGATTCGAGGGTCGATGCTCCGCCTCTGTAGGGGAGGCGTACCACTTTCTTCCATTGAATCGCTGGATAAAAAGGCAATAAAGAAGAAGCTTTTTAAAGAGCAAAGAATTCACCTTGTGTGCAGCGCTAGATTTGAGCCTTATAAGCGCATGGGGCTTCTTTTAACTGCTTTTAATCTGCTTCCAAAACCATACGACCTTACCATTATCGGCGATGGCCCAGACTTTTCGGAACTAAAACTAAAATACGAAAAAAATGAGCGCATCTATTTTCTTGGAAAAAAAGAACACGAGAAAGTACTTCCTTATATTGTAGGCGCAGATATTTATTTGCAATGCTCTGGGAACCTTGAATATGAGGTTCCTGGAGGCCGTTATATTCATTGCGAGGGAATGGGAAGAACGATTTTGGAGGCTATAGCTTCGAGAACCTATATTGTTTCAACCGATTCTGGAGCATTAAGTGAAATTATAAATGGCAAGAGGGGGGTTATTTGTGGTGATTCGCCGTCTGAAATCGCGGCAGCCGTGTTGGCGGCACCTCTTGAAGAACTTCCTCGAGATGAAGAGGTTGATGGTTATGACTTCGAGGCGATATTCCAAAAATATTTACGTTTTTGGGAGCGTCAACGAGTTGCTCTCATTACTTCCAAGTTCTATGGGGTCCCTGATGGCGGGGGATCCAGCATGGTTTCGTCAATAGTGAAAGCCGCCAAAGGACACTATGATTTAGACTTTTATTGCCTGCGTTCGCCAAGAAGTGATTACGGAGATATCAATGCTTTTCGTCATCACGTATTTCTACCAAATCCTTGTCGAGAAGGGAAATTTTCCCGCAGGATTGACTCGATCGCTCATTACGAAGAGAGAATTAATGGTCTTTTGGAAAATTATGATGAAATTGTTGTTGTTCATACATCCAAAGCTTTTGGACTGAATGACGCAAATCTTGCGAAAGCCATAGTATTCCCAATGTTTAACGGTTGCGATTATTTAAGGTCTGGCGAGTTTCCGCCTAAAGAATATTTTGCCGCCGAAAGAAGGGTTTACCAAAATGTCATGGCGATTGTTGTTCCAAACGAAGAAGACAAAGAAGTGATAACCAAACACTATGGTGCGAATCCTAATCGCATCAAAGTAATATCAAGAGGCATATCTCAAATCTTTGATTCAAAACCAAAAGAAAGGGAGACTGGAGGACGTAGAGTGCGAATCGTCATGATTTCCAGCACTAAACTTCAAAAAAATCTTCCCGAATCCAAAGAAATTGTCTCTTTGCTACGAAAACGTGGATATGATGCGACCCTTAGCATCTATGGGACAATCGACGAGAAGACAATTTACGAATCCATGATAGAGGACGCTGGTGATTTCATTTTCTTTAAGGGCTCTGTTGGTCAGCTGCAGTTGAAGACGGCTCTCGATCAGTCGGATTTTTATCTTTGCACTTCTTTGCAGGAAACTTTTGGGAGGTGCGTTTATGAGGCCGCTTTGTCGAGGCTTCCGTGCGTCGTTAGCTCTCGCCTAAATCGCATTCAATACACGTTTGGAGACTCTATGGCGTTTTATTCCAATGTTGAAGAGGCCGCCAACTTGATAGAAATGTTGAACCGTGATGTTCAAAGGACAAATGCCCTTACGGAGCGGGCCTATGCGATTGCATCTTTGTATTCCTATGAAAAAGAGCAAGAGAAATTGCTTTTTACCATGGATCGGCATCCAGGCTTATTTGTTCTTGGAACCCGCCCCGAAGCGATCAAGATGCTTCCGATTCTAGAATCATTGCAACAAAGAGAGGCACCCTTTTATGTTCTTGATACGCATCAACATGATGGTCTTCCAACGAAGATACTAATGAAAGGTGGGATTGATACGCATTGTTTCGTTAAGCTGCGACAAGGAGATTTTGACAAGATATCCGAAAAATGGGCCGAAGATACTATGCGAGTCTTGCCGTTCGCCCCTTCTTATATCTGTGTTCAGGGTGATACTTCATCCGCATTGTCTGGTGCCAAGCTGTCACTGCTGCTTGGCGTTCCTCTCTATTATGTGGAAGCCGGTTTGCGTAGTTTCGATGAATCGAATCCTTTTCCTGAAGAAATTATTCGAAAAAGAATCAGCAAAGAAGCCGCTTTGAATTTCGCCCCATCAAGCAAGGAAGAAGAAAACCTGATAAGAGAAGGCGCACGCGGCGTGATTGTTACCGGTAATACATTCGTTGATTATTTGAGACAAAATGTTGTTTCCGAATCGAGGCAGGGTGTTCTTATTACCATTCATCGGAAGGAAAACCTCCCTTTTTTGACAAATATTTTTTCCGAAATAAGGGAATGCTGCCAATTGAATCCACGCGTGCAGTTTTTGTTCCCCGTTCACCCCAATCCCGTGATTGTTGCCGCAGCGCAAAAACTGAAGAACATTCCGAATCTAACGCTTACCAATCCGTTGGAGCCACAAGAGTTTCAAAGGAAACTATCGTCTTCTATTGCCGTCATAACGGATTCTGGCGGCGTGGAAGAAGAAGCGTTATTTCTTGGCATTCCCGCATTAATTGTCCGCGAAAAAACGGAACGAGCGGGGAAGTGCATGTTCCCTCCTTCAGGAAAAGGCATGGCAAAGCTTCTGAATGAATTAATCAAGTCGGGGACTATTCAACCAGATGATCGTTATGGCAAAGGCGGCGCTGGAGCTAAAATCGCGTCGGTAATTTTGGAGCATGTGTATGGAAAAAATTGAAATCATTGGTGCTGGTTATATTGGACTTCCGCTGGCCGCTGCCTTTTCTCAATGCGCGGAGGTTATTGTCGTTGAGAAGAATGTTTCGCGTCTTCAATCACTAATCGACGGATCTTTTCTATATGGCGAACCCGACGTCGATGCCTTGCTGAAAGAAAATTCGCGTCGGATTTCATATGTGGACAAACCGAAGGAGTGCGACCGCATTGTTATTGCCGTTCAAACGCCGACGAAACTCGATGGAACACCTGATTTATCTAGCGTTACAGGCGCATTAAAAGATGTTGCTGGAATATTGAAAAAAGACACGTTGCTTATTCTTGAAAGCACCGTTCCTGTTGGAACTGGGAAACGAATAAAAAAGATGCTTTCGAGTTTGGGCTTTGAAGGTTGTTTCGCGTATTGCCCCGAAACGATTTTGCCAGGAAACGTGATGGCGGAAATTAAGAACAACGCCCGCGTGATTGGGTCCGACGACCCCGTGGCTTTAAGGAGATCAAAATCCCTTTATTCTAAAATCAGCCTATCCGATATCGACGTTTGTTCGTTTGAAGAAGCCGAATTGGTGAAACTCCTTCAAAATGCGGCGAGGGATGTCGATTTGGCGTTTGCAAATCAGGTGGGATTTATTGCGGAAAAAGAGGGGATAGACCCATTTGCCTTGATTAACAAAATAAATAAACATCCACGTATTAAGGTTCCAAACCCGGGCAGCGGCGTAGGCGGCCATTGCATTCCTGTGGACCCATTGTTTTTGATTAATCGTTATGGTGACGATGTCGGTTTGCTTTCTATGGCGAGAACGATAAATGATAAGAAACCGGTTCTCGTTGCGGAGGAAGCGGAAAGACTATGCATCGCAAGAAAGGGTAAAACAATCGGGGTGTTTGGACTGAGTTATAAAGCGAATATTGGAGATTTACGTAATTCTAGCGGCCTTGTTATTGCAAAAAAATTGACGGAAGATGGCTTTGACGTCATTGGGTGTGAACCGAATTCCCATGTTGAGATGATAGAAGGCATTATTAATGTCCCCATTGAAGAGGCGATAAGACGTTCGGACGTGTTAATTCTGGCTCAACCGCACAAAGTGTTCGAACCATATAAGAAATTGTTTGAAAATGGTATCGCTATCGACCCTTGCGGCTTCATTAAGGACTCTTATCATTAGCTATTTTAGGTCATTGGCTTGATGCTAAGATTAACGATTTATAAAATAGCACAAATTCATTTATCATAAATTGATTTGTGTTAATTGATAAGCATGCTTTTCTCTATAAATTTTTACACAAAAATATTTGTCCCAAAAAAATTTATGTTAAAATACTACTGGAGATTGATATGTTTGTAGGAAGAAAAGAAGAGATTCGAAAGCTGAAAGAGTTGATGGCGGGCGACGCATACAAGGCGATGATGATTTTTGGCCGTCGACGCGTTGGCAAAACAGAAATCATCAAAAAAGCCCTGGAAGGAGAAGAAGGGATAATTCTCCATTGCGAATGCAAAAAGGTATTGCCCTCTATCAATCTTTCCCTATTAGAAAAAGAATCCAAAAGGGTATTGGGCTTGCCTGCGTATACCACCTTTTCCAGTTACGACGATTTGTTCGACGCTATTTTTCTTGCTGCAAAGGATCAAAAAATCATTTTCGTGATTGATGAGTTTTCTTATCTTCCGCTAGGCGGGGATGATGGGGTGGACGCCAGCTTGGCTCGATTAATCGACTTAAGGAAAGGCGATGATTTGCATTTAAAGCTTATTCTTTCCGGGTCTTATTGCGATTTGATGCAGAACATCGTGGATCGTTCCTCTCCGCTGCATGGCCATTTTGACCTTATTCAAGAAATTCATGAATTCGATTACTATGACGCCGCAAAATTCTTTCCTCATTATTCACCAGAAGAGAAATTCAAAGCCTATGCCGTTTTTGGCGGACTCCCTTATGCGTTATCCTTGGTGAATCCATCAAAAAGCGTAGAAGAAAATATCAAAGATTGCTTTGGCGTAGATACCTCCACCATGACGCTTTTATGCCAAGAAATGATTGAAAGCGAAGGAACGAAGGTCGCTTCCTTAAATAGCGTTCTTAACCTTGTAGCTGTTGGAAAGCATAAATTTAGCGATTTGGTTGCGGCGTTGGGCAAGGATTCCCGCCCCGAATATGCTTTGTCCAAAGGGGTTGGCTTGCATTTCTTGACGAAGGTTTCCCCGATTAACGATTCACAAAATAAGAAACTGACTTATTACGACTTTGACGATAACTTGCTTCGGTTTTATTTCCGTTATATTTTTTCCAACGGATCATCCATTTCCTTCATGGGTAAAGACCTTTTCTATCAAGAGATGGTCGAGCCGGATTTTGAAAAATGTTACCTTCCAAAAGCCTTTGAAAGAGTGAGCAAGGATTTCTTGATTCGCAAAAACAAGGCGGGTGAAATCAAACCCCCGTTCTTTCAGATTGGAACTTATAGCTTCAATGATGCGAAGAATAAAAAGAACCTTCAATTTGACGTGGTTACCCAAGATAAGAATGGCTTTGCTTCTTATGAATGCAAATACACGAAGGATCCAATTGGCATGGACACGATTCACGAAAAGGAGAAGCAGACCTTGCAATCCCCCCTTCCCTTTTATCGTTTAGGATACATTTCCCGCAATGGATTTACACCCGAAGCAAAAAAACGGGCACCCATCACTTATTCGTTAGATGAGTTTTACGAGGAACGGCTTGATTTGAAATAACAAATTCGGCGTCCTTAAGAAAAAAGGCAAACGATTGCAAAAATGTGCAATCATGAATGACGGCCAAAATTAAGCTTAGAAGCTGAATATTTGCTGTCGGTTATTTTTCCTTCGCGCTTAAAACTTATTGATATCCCCCAATTTTTAAAAATGGTGTAATATAACTTTGGAAAATCCAAAGTAGAAGTTTGGAAAATCCAAAGTTGAACTTCAGAAAATCCAAAGTTGAGGTGATTTATATGATTGAGCGGCACATTAAAAAAGTTATCGATTACGCCATACAGCACTTTCCCTGTGTTATCTTGACGGGGCCCAGACAAGTCGGAAAATCGACACTATTGTCGGAAAAATATGACGGACACGGTTTTTCTTATGTGACGCTGGATAACTCCTCCGACCGCTTATTAGCGCAGAACGACCCCAAAACCTTTTTAGCTATCCACCCCTGTCCCCTTATTATTGATGAAGCCCAAAAAGCAACGGGGTTATTTGAAGAAGTCGAATACCTTGTTAACGAGAAAAGAAGGCTAGAAGGGAATCAAGCCGCTAACGGAATGTTCATTCTCTCCGGGTCTAGCAGAAGGGATTTGCTAGAGAAGGCCAAGGAGTCTTTAGCGGGACGTGCGGCGTTGCTTGATATGTCCCCGTTATCGCTTAGCGAAATTTCGGGTCAGCATAATATTCCTTTCTTGCCGGATCCTATGGCCCTTAGCCAACGTTCGGCTGTTGCTCGTTTAACCGCGGAAGAAATCCTGGATTTCATCGTCAAAGGACAGATGCCGGAACTCTATGATGACGAAGGACTGAGGGGCTCGATTTTCTATTCTTCCTTTATCAGTACGTACTTAGAAAAAGACGTTCGGGATCAAATTGAATTAAAGGACGAATCCAAATTCTATAACCTGCTTGTATTAGTAGCGTCTTTGACGGGACAGGAATTGAATTACGATAGTTTGTCCAAGCAGGTGGGTGTTTCCGCGACAACAATCCGCACCTGGGTGGGTATTATGGCCAAGACCGGCATCATCCACTTGCTGCAGCCCTACTATGAAGATTCGTGGACTAAGCGCATGGTCAAAAGTCCGAAAATCTATTTCTTTGATACAGGTATCGCTTGCTTTTTGCTAGGAATCGATTCGAAAGAGACGTTATCCAGAAGTTTTCTCAAAGGCCGTTTATTCGAAACATTTGTCGTGAACGAAATTCGTAAATCCTATGAAAACGAAGGGAATAAAACGAATTTTTATTATTATCGGGATTACGCTCAACACGAAGTGGACCTCGTTTTTATCCAAAAAGGAACCCTGTATGCGGTGGAATGCAAATTTGGCGATAAGCATACGTTATCTGAGGTTTCTGGATTCAAAGAATTAGATGCGACGAAATATGAAAGAGGCAAGAGCTGTGTGGTTTGCACCGCCGATAGCGTGAGCGCTTTATCCCCTCAAGTTTTAATCGTTCCCGTAACGGCTATTTAAGTTTTCGCTTCTTCGTTGCATTGTAAATAATCACGCCGCCCAAAAAAGCTACTGCTGCTACTGAGATAACGGAGATAGCAATGATGCCCGCGGATGATAAAGAGAAGGCGTATTTTCGTTTGGAGAATCTGGCTTATTTGACCCACTGTCCCCGCTGGATTTGCTAGAAGAAGAACTGCTGGAATTCGTACCTTCGCTAGAACTGGTATCTATAGGAATCCGTTCGTATACGGCTGCTAACGTTACGTCTTCGGTTACTACAAATGTATAGACCTCTGTTTGGCTGACGATACGGTTAGAAGTATCTACCCATCCTTTGAATTGCATGCCCTCTTTTGGCTGATCCGCGGTAACGGTAACTGAGGTTCCCACCTCCACTTTTGAAGCACTGTTAGATCCGTTGATGACGGTGATAGTTACTTTCCTAGGCAATTTAGGGATCGATAAATCTTGGATTTCATTTTCTTCTTGGTCGAAATGCTTATGACATACCAAACAATCTTTATGGCCTTGGACGCCCCCTTGTTCTTCCGTGGGCTCTTGGACAGGAATCCATTCGCTAAAATAGTGGGGCCCATAGTCTAAGACGATATCTTTGGTTTGAGTGCTGAAAGCAGGGTTTACAAATGGTTTGCTTGTTATCCGTTTCCTTATCACCGTTGCGAGATGAAGAAACTTCCTATCACTATGCTCCCCCCTCGCGTTTTATGGAAATCGATGAAAGGGCTCAAAAGGCGATTGAAAAGGACATCCTTCAGCACAACTTGAAATACCAAGAAGTGATGACGTGGACGACCGATGGCTTCTTTCGCGAAACCAAAGAAAAAGTCATGTACCGCAAAAGCGAAAGATGTGCCGTCGTGGAAATGGAATGCTCCGCTCTTGCCGCCTGCGCCGCTTTTAGAAAAGCGACATGGGGGATGATCCTCTATACCGCGGATAGTTTGGCTAACGTGGAGCAATACGATGAACGGAATTGGGGTGGAAATGCGGCGGAATATGGCCTTACGTTATGCCTGGATGCCGTATTGGCCCTATAACTTTTCGCTCTTTCAAACATCAAAAATCCCCGGGGTTTGAACCCTCGGGGATTGGACGTTAGAAGAACTAGAAGTCGAGCCCGCCGACGCCATCCATGATACGGATGTAGCCTTTTTGGGTCTCTTTTATGATGAAGACGAAGGAGCCCAATCCGCTTTCGGTTTGTTTGCCATAGCAGACGTTGCCTTTCGCGGTGGTGTTTTGCAAGGTATATCCGGCGTTTGTTAGGCCTTGGATGATGTCCTGGTAGGCTTGCTCCAAGGAAGAGGAATAGATAAAGGCGTTATAGCTATAGAAATACCCGTAATAGAGGTAGTCGTAACCTCCATTCGTTAGGGCCGGGTAGTTTTCGACTTGGACTGGCGTAGAGAATGTCACGGAGAATCCGCCGCCTGTAATGATGGACCCCATGTAGTTGGTAAAGTCGTTTAGATTCTCTTCATAATGGGTTTGAAGAGGAGAAGCGGCCTTATAAATCAATACCTCGATGCGGTTTTGGAAAAGATTATGTCCCGAGAAGGTGTAGTCGCTAGTGGGATACATTGCCATATCGAGATAGATTTTTTCTTCGCTCCCGGGGATTTCCTTATACAGGACATAATGGTTCGCCCCACGGGTATTGTAGGTGTAGATCTTGTTGTCGCTCGTTCTTGCCGTTTTATACCCTTTGTCTTTGATGTAGCTGGAACGCATGGCGCTAAAGCAATCTTCACTGACGTCCAAAGTGACGCAGCTAAGATAATGACCTTCGTCGAACGCATTCCCCGCGTAAGAATGGAGGGCATAATAGCCAATATCCGAGGAATGGATACCCGCTGGCCGAATGAAATCGTTCGTATCAAAGAAGGGGGCTTTTTCCTGAAGGATTTCTTCAATGCTAGGCGTTGAAATCAAATCGCCTTGATACACCCACATGCTGACGGTATGGCTGTCTTCGCTATAGTAGTCATCGGTAACAAGGATATCCACATAGGTGTTTTCTTTTTTGTAGATTTGATGGCGAGACAAATATGTGTCTTTGATTTCGTCGTAGAAGGAGAAACCATAGGCGATTAAGGCGTCTTTTTCCGCTTGGATAGCGGCTGAAGATAAAGAAGCGGCATTGTAATAAAGACCTACCGTCCTCCCTTCTTTTCCGTAATTGGCTTCGATGTTGAGTCCGCTGGTGCCGCCGCAGGAGAAGCAAGTAACTTCCTGAGATTTGGGAAAGGGGAAGTCCTTAAGGCCGAAGAGTTTGTCCACCTTTTCGGTGGGGGACAATTTCTTGGAGATAGAGCTTTGGGCGGTATATTCCAGTTTTACGTGATAGGAATAACTAGGACTAAAGCGGAGGATGAATTTATCTAAGGATATTTCTTTCGCGGAGTTCGCCCCTTTGGAATAAATCCCATACTGTTTGATGTCTTCTACGATGGCTTTTCTTTCGTCTACTGGCATCGAAGAAGGAAGAACGATCAACATGTGGAAAGTGTCGTCTTCTGAAGTCTGGGCAGGGCAGATGACCTCGATGTTCGTGTCCTGGTCTTCTACGATTTTAGCCGGGGGAGAAGAAAGGTAAGCGTAGGTGGAATAAATGGAATCCGCGTAGACGGGGGTTTGGGAGAAAATGTAGGCGGCAAAATAGCCTCCTCCATAGGTTCCTTCCACCCGTTCTTCGTCAAAGACGGGGTAATATTCCGCCTCTCCGGTTTTGGTATAGCTTGCCCCCACGAGCTTAGCCACGTATTCGTCTTGATCAATGGTTCCTTTGACTTTGATCTTATCGTTTAAAGCAGGGAGGGTCTCGCCTTTTTTCAGGCTAACTTCAATCCCGACGTAGCCTGTTGTCGGGCTTTCGGTTGCCAAAATGAAGTGGCCGTCATAATCTAATCCCGAAACAATGCCTTCGATTTCGACTTCCTGGTCTTGGTAAAGCAATCGATAGAGCTTGCCATCTTGCGACCCAATTTTCAAATCCACGATGCGCAGGTCAATTTGCCGCCCTCCTTGGTCCCATAGGGTATAGGGTTCCCAAGCAGAAAGGACGAAGGGCTTAAAGGATACCTCCCCCACTAAACTCGTTTCTTCGAGGTATTTTTCATAGGTTTTAAACGAAGCGATTCGTCCATCTTCGCCTAGATGAACCTCGAAATAATTGGAGTAGCTGAAGGCACGATTTTGAAAATATTCCTTGAGGTCATAAGCGAGGTCTTTGACGGTACAGCAATAGGTGTCCTCGCTCATTTGGGTGAAATCGTCCGCGTAAGTGGATAACAAATCCATGAAGTCGGTGCGGTAGAGGTAGTCCTTATCCGCGACTCTCCCCGCCCGGCCATGGACATTCATTCCAAAACGGTAAATCTCATCGGTATCGAGTTCCGCCCTTTCGAAGGTATGGTAATAATCCTTGTCTTCGTCGAGGCGAATGAAGTTTTCGGTTGCTGGGGCGTAATAATAAAGGCTGTCCGAAATGATTTGATAGGGGAAGGAATAGCCAATCCCCGATTCAATATCCATTTTGTAATTGTCTTTAGTATTTTCAATGGCTTCCTGCAAGGTGGCGGCGATGCCCCCGCTAGAAGAAGCAGTCGTCACGCTAGACTTCTCTTCTCCCTTGCCGCAGGCACAGAGGGCCGCGCAGGCGGAGATCAGGAATAACGCGTCTTTTATTTTCTTCATTTATTTTCCTCCTTGATATTCAATGGATAGGGTCGCGTGTTCTTCATTCATGCTGTCCACGTGGAAGCGGAAGGAGATTTCCCCACCCTTATTCCATTTTCCATTTAATAGATAAGCGGATTTTGAGGAATCGAAGCTGTCCCCCACTTGGAACAAGGAATCGTTATCCGCAGCCACTCCGCTTTGAAGTTGGTTATAGGTCTTATTCTCCACGAGGGCAATCTGCTTATAACGCCCGTTTCTAGAAGCGTCAGTCCTAGAACTTTCGATACTATTAGAAGCCCCAATCACGTAATAGACATCTTTTTCTTTGGTTTCTGGGATTTCGTCTACGTATTCATCAAAGACCGTCGTGTACAACCTGGAATCGTAATGGGTTTTGGCGATTCTGCTATCGACGTGATAGACCTTGATGCCAGATTCCGTGAATCCTTGCGGGCGGGTGTCGTATTGAGTTTTCGCGTCCAATTCATTGAGACCCGTCGGGGTGTAATACTCCAAAAGCAAGTATTCGTCCATGACGCTGTGGTTCCAATCCGTGTTTAACAATATGAACTGATTGGAGCTTTCAAACGCGGGTAAATCCACGGTGATGGAGGAATGCTTGGTAAAGTCGTAATAGGTCGGCTCCGCCCAGGATAAGAGCATCTTGGAATAGGGGTCATGGTCGGAGATGTTGTAATCCATCATCGAATGGCCGCCTAAAGCGAGATTATAGTTATCGCTAGGGTAATAATCCCGAAGGCCTAGCAAATGGCCTGTTTCGTGGATAACCGTATGAGCATCGACTTCATATCCCCCTTTGTGGAAGAAGTCGATTCCTACCCACATATGACGGAAGAAGGTGGGGCGAGATGGATTGGGATCGGTAGCAAAATTGGCGACCCATGCCCAGAAATTCCCCGTCCGTTCCGAGGTTGGCGAAGAATAGACGAAAACCACCGCGTCGACATATCCATCTTTGTCCGTGTCATAATCTTGAAAATAAGAAGAAGGATAAGAGCTGCTATCCATCATGTATTGGGCGGGGACGCCTGGGAAATAATTCCCGTCCTCGCTCATTTGATCGACGGTGAAGGGAACCTTCAAAACGTCGGTGACTTCCCCATTAAAGGAAAGCTGGCCGAGGCTGCTTTGAGAATAGAATTCGGAGACGGAATAATAATTCTTCCCCTCACTTGTCGATAAATCTTTTTGAAAGAAGGCTTTTTGAATCCGCGTTAGGTCCTCTTGACTGAATTCCCTTTCGCCTTGGAATTGGACAGGGACCACCAGGAGTTTTTGGGTGCCTAACGCGGATAAGGATTTGGCCTCCTTGAATTCGTCCGTATTTTCTAGCGTCAGATTATGGTTGGTAATGCTTTCGCTTGACTGAATAACGAATCGGCCGCAAGAAAACAAGACGAAGAGGAACGAAATCGATGCGAATGATTTCTTGCTTTTCATGGGATTAATAGCTTTCTGGAACAAAGGAAAGCGTGTAACTCTTTTCTTGGAAGGAGAAACTCGTATCGACTTTGGTGAAGTCTTTGTCCACTTTGAAACTTAACGGCAACGCGACAAACGGGGTTTCGGTGTTGGGGTTCGAAGTGAAGGTTCCGTTATAACCATCCGTGGTTTCGGTTAGCGAATACGAGCAAGAGAAATATTCAGAAACGGTGAAATCGGAGCTATTCACCATCATGGAAGCCTCGCCGCTATTATAGAACTGGATAGAGAAGGTGAAGTTTCCACTACTAGCGGTCCAGCCGCCTTGGATCCAGAATTCGGGGGTGACTTTGCTCATTTGGTTTGCAAATCCATCCGCGTCAAAATAGAACAAAGCAAAATCGAAACTCATTTTGAAGGTGAGCCCGAAGGATTCCCCGCTGACATGGGTCAAGGCAAATGTATAGAACTTTTCCCCTTTGGTTAAGGTATAAGTGGCGTCTTCAGATTTTTTGGAAACCTTGTCCTCGATGTGGATGGAGCCACTTGTTCCGTCCACGGACGGGGATGGGGTGAAGGAAACCACGTATTTGACCGTTCCGCCCATGCGATAGGCAAATTGGTTGCTTAAAACGCTCGCGATAGAGGGAGTGGGGCTTGCGGTGATATGAACATTTGCAGCAACCGCGGGATTGACCGCGCTAGCAATCGCGATATCAAAGCCTCCTGCCACTAACGGAGTGAAGCAAATCATCTGCTTCGGATCCATCCATTCGTTGACTTGGATTTCCTTCCTTTCAATTTTATAAGCGCTTGCTTCCGCTCCCGAAACGGAGGTGGTGACCTCTTGGTTTGCGGCGTCGGGGAGGATGCTCGCGGCGATGATATAGGTGACGCCCACATAGCCTGCGATGCCATCGCTATAGCTATAAGCCGTATATCCATCAGGTCCCTCGACAAAATAGGATACGGAAACATTATTCGGCTGAGCTTCGGTGACGTTGACTTTGAAGGTCTTAGTCACGTGGACGCTTTTCACTTCAACGCTATATTCGCCCACCGCGGAAGGCGATAACGATATTTCTTGAGAATAATTGGAGAATTGTCCGCTTAATCCGCCTTCTTCCCCTCCGGTCACGGTCACGGTAATGGAATCAAAATCGAAATTCGCGGTTTCGGGCAGAATGTTTGCTAATCCAATGGAGACGTCTCCTCCGGTTTCTGCGGATATTGAAGAACCTTCGGCGATCGTTGCACCTTTATAGGTTAAATCGAAGCTCGTCGCATAGAAGGAATCGAGGTCAATCGGATTTTGGAACGTTCTTTCCCCTGCGGTCTGCGTGATTTCGTATTCTTTAGTGGAAGTTGGGGTTGCTCCGTCTAACAGTTGAATCGTTTGGAGCTCATCATCCACCATGAAGCTGCTGGAATTGTAGGAAGAGATTTTGGCATCGATGGACTGAAGCTCGTCTTTCTCACCGAGGGAGAAAGAGGCGCCGACCACATAGAATTCATAGGTATCCAAAGATGCAAAATAGCCAAACGAGAATTCATAGACTCCGTCTTTTGCCCCAAACTTCGCGTCTTGGTTGACGTTTCTTTGAGCATAGCCAAGCAATCCTTCTAGCAGCCCTTCCGTGCCATAAAGGTCTTCTTCCCCGTATCCAAGGAGGTTACGGAAGGCATATTGGACGTCGCTATATTCTTCGAATTGTTTGGAAATCGATCCATCGCTTTTCTTGGTGATACCAAGGATGGCGCCGTTAGGATCCTTCATGACATAGGCATCTTGCTGATTCATCTGCCAATCGAAGTCCACATAATGGAGGACGTCTCCGTTTTTATCGCTTCCAAATTCAAAGGGCATGACCTTTTTGGTGGGGTCGCCAAAAGAGCTGGTCTCGCTTAATGTGATGGTTCCGCCTTTTATGGCTTTGGCTTGGGCTTTGGCCTTCGCGGAGGCTTTTTGCAAATCCTCTAGTCCAACGGTGACATCAACCGAAGTGGTGGACGAAGTCGTAGAAGACTCGCTAGAAACGCTAGAACTAGATGAGCTGCTAGAAGTCGAGGTAGAGGAACTAGAATTAGTCCCTGCAGGCTCCGATGAGGAAGAAGAGGTGCCTGCCCCGCAGGAAGCAAGCAACGACCCTAACGCCAAGACGAATAAAGCATTCGAAACTTTCATGTGAATCTCCTTTCGTGGCGACTTCCCCGAACTAGAATGCTCTGCAAAACTCAAGACTAGTTTTTGCTGGGATGAAAACGAAGAACCGCCGTGTTTCGATGTAGAACAATCGCAAGACCAATGCGTTTTACGGATTGGCAATTACCGAAGCAATCGATAACTTAGCAATAAATTAACATCGGTCTAATTTTGGTCAACGGGGAAATTCCTATAATTTTATAGCCTCTAAAAAACGGGAATCCACCTTCTAAAAAGAGACTGATGGCATTCCGTTTCTGCCAAAATGGAAGGCATTTCAGTTTTTGGAAAACCAATACTTTCAACTCTAAAAATATTGGAAAACCACTGATTTCCTAATTGAACTTATTGGAAAAGCAATGTTTTTAACCTAAAATTATATTGGAAAAACACTTTTGGAGGATTTTATGTTTCATAGAAAGATTGAAAATAAGTTACATGAATACTATAAAAACCCCGATGCGGAAATCGTCATTGTTACGGGCGCGAGGCAAATTGGAAAAAGTTTCATCGTTCGTGAAACTGCTAAAACGTCCTTCCCCCATTTCATTGAGATTAACATGCAAGATGATTTGGACGGGGATCGTCTTTTTGCAAATGTAAAAACAACGAAAGAGTTTTATTGGCAGGTTAGCGTTCTAACTCAAGGGGTTTTTGGCGATGCAAACGACACCTTGATTTTTATCGATGAGATCCAAGTGTATCCCCAATTGCTTTCCTTGCTTAAACCTTTAAAACGGGAAAACCGTTTTCGTTACATTGCTAGCGGTTCTTTATTAGGCATCGCCCTGAAGCATCAATTCATTCCGATGGGGAGCATCGAAGAAGTGAAGATGTACCCCATGGATTTTGAAGAATTCCTGTGGGCGAATGGTTTTACTACGCCTATGATTGATGAAGTCAGGGTGTGTTTCGAATCAAGGCGGGCTGTGCCCGAGGTTGTTCATCAAACTCTTCTAAGAAAATTCAAAGAATATTTGGTTTGCGGAGGACTTCCTCGCGCCGTGGAGGAATTTTTATCGAATAACGTTGGCCAAATGCGAATCCTTCAGTCTTCGATTTATGGGTATTATCGGGACGATGCTTCCAAATACGACGAAGAACATAAATTAAAAATACGAACCATCTACGATTTTTTGCCTTCTTATATGGAAAATAAGGTGAAACGGATACAATACGCGAAATTGGAGAATAAGAAGAACGCGAATCTAGAACGGTACCAAGACGAATTCGATTATTTGGTCAGTTCTGGTATTTCTTTGGGCGTCAAAGCCATTGCCAATCCCGTGTTTCCCTTAGTGGAATCCGCGAGCAAGAATCTTATCAAGCTTTATTACAATGATGTGGGGCTGCTTTCCAACATTCTCTATAAAAACAACATCAATGCGATTTTAAACGAAGACCGCGCAGCGAACTTAGGCAGCGTTTACGAGACGGCTTGCGCCATGGAACTCGCGGCCCACGGCCATGAGCTTTATTATTTCGATAGCAAAAAGGTGGGGGAGGTGGATTTCCTTATCAATGATTACGAAAATCAAACCGTCTTGCCCATCGAGATCAAATCCGGGAATGATCAAAATAATTTCCGGGCGATTCCGAAATTGGTAAAGGAACCCTATTCCCTAAAGCGAGGTTTTGTTTTTGGGAACGAAAACACGGTTTCTACAAAAGCTAATTTAACGACGTTCCCCATCTATATGATTATGTTTATTTGATGGCCATCGATAGCCGAAATAGCGATGAAACAACTAGTCGACTAGTGTTTTCATCGGAAAAAATATTGAAAAAGAAGGCTTGTAATCGGATAATGTCTGAAAGGAATTGAAAAATGTATTTAAAACGAGATATTGAAAAAACAATTCTAGATGCAGAAACCTCCTTCCAGGCTATTGTTATCTATGGCGCAAGACAGGTCGGCAAATCCACGACGGTGGATGCTCTTTTCGGCAATCGCTTTGCATCCGTTACGCTAGATGATGCAAACGAACGGGAATTGGCTTTAACCAATCCTAAAGGATTTTTAGAAGTTCACCCGTGGCCCCTTATTGTTGATGAGGTGCAAAAAGCACCCAATCTGCTTAGTGAAATCAAAATTGCAATCGATGAGCAAAGAAAAACATGGCTGAAGTCGAATCATCCCCGTCAATTGATGTATGTGCTTACGGGTTCGAACCAATTTGAGCTTCAAGCGGGAATTTCGGAGTCTCTTGCGGGGAGAGCCGCAGTTTTCAATATGTCTTCGCTGACCCAAATCGAAGCGGCTGGACTATCGGGCTCCCCCTTCATTCCCGATATTTCTTTGCTTCTAAAAAAAGAAACAGACAGTTCGGCACGCTATAAAACAAAATCGCAAATTTTTGATTCTATTTTCAAGGGTGGGATGCCAGATATCGTCGTGGGAAATTCTAGACGGAATGTCTATTTCAAATCCTATTTTGATACCTACATCGCCAAAGACGTCATGCGTTTAATTGCCGCGTCTCACGAGATGCAATTCCGCAATTTCGTTTCCTACCTTGCATTAAGAACGGCTCAACAAGTGAATTATCAGGTCTTTGCTCGGGAACTTGGCATCAATGTTGATACGATTAAGAGATGGATTTCCATTTTGGTTACATCGGGAATTATCGTTTTGTTAGAACCTTTCATGGCCAATGTCTCCAACCGAATTATTAAAGCGCCAAAACTGTATTTTATGGATACGGGCTTATGCGCCTATCTTTGTAAATGGCCGAACGCCAGAATGCTAGAAGAAGGAGTAATGGGTGGAGCGTTTTTTGAAACGTTCGTCGTGTCGGAAACGATAAAAGGCTACTACAACGCCGGAATTGATGTAACGAGCCATCTTTATTATTACCGGGACATTGATCAAAGGGAAATTGATCTCCTTTACGTGGATGAGAATGCTATTTACCCCATTGAAATCAAAAAAGGCGAGACGCCCAACAAACCAACGAAGAATTTCAACGTTTTGCTGAAGTACAACATGGAAATTAAACCGGGGCTTGTGGTAGATTGTTGTGACAAAATTCGCCCCATCAACGATAAAGCCTATACCTTCCCCGTTTATTTGTTGGGCGCATGATGAAACTCTATGAAAATTAGCGTTCGTTTTTTCTCAAAATTGGGAAAATCGGAACGATAATTTGGCACAGATGAAGGGTAGATAAAGCCGACTTCCAGGTCTTGCGATACAATATTTCGCCTTGAAACTGAGCAAGATTTTGCTTTGAAACGGAGCAACTTTTGCAAATAACTTGCTTATTTTTTCTGTTGTGGCTGGAAAATCGAAAATACGAAACCCGATAAATCAGGATGAAAAGAGGCAAAGGGGGATCGCTATCGAACGATACAGGTAATGTGCAAGGTCCCGGGTTTTGCAGGAACGATGTTTCCTTCAACGGGCTCGCCTTCTACCAGCAATTCGCAGGGCTTTGTTTTCTTGCTGTTATTTTGGACTTCGATTTGATAGGTGCATCCGCGATATTTGCGCGTAATGGTCGCGTGGTGGATCGAAGAAGGCAAACAGGGGTCGATGAATAGGCCATCCATTTCGGGACGAACACCGCAGAAATAATGTTCCAAAGCTAGATTCATCCAGGTAGCCGTTCCGGTCACCCAGCTGACGGCAGCTTCTCCTTGGCGCAAAACGCCGGAGGCGCGGATATTGGAGGAATAAATATAGGGCTCCGCGTTATAAGCGTCGACTCCGACTTTGGAGACGATGTGGTCGGGAAGCATTTCCGAGTAGACCATGTAGGCATCGTCGGGCCGATTCAAAAGGCACAAGGCGATGATGGACCAGGTGTTCGCGTGGCAGAAGATGCCGCCATTTTCTCCAATCCCCGGAGTTGCCCAGCTGATTTCTTCTTCGGGCGTAGGGTAATTTCTTTGTAACGGAGGATTCTGGGTTGCAAGGCCAAACGGGGTGTTGCAGCAACGTAAAGAAGTACTTAATGCGATGTTTCCTCTTTCTGTGTCGGCGACTCCTGAAATGACCGCCCAGGCGTTTGTGTTGATCCAAACGCGGGCGCAGGGTTCATTCTGCGCTCCGATGCGGACTCCACTATCGGTCACCGCACGGAGATAATGGTCTTTTTCAAAGAAGCGGGTATTGAGGATTTCTTTTTGCTTCTTGGCCTCTTCCTCATAGAAAGAAGGATCGCACCCTAGCAGTTTTTCGATTTTGGCCATCATGGAGCAGGCCAAAACATATTGTTCACCGACCATGACGGTTTCGCCTTGGCCTTTGCGGCAAATCGTATTGAGGCAATCGTTCCAATCGCTTTCTAACATCAAGGGGATGCCGTCTTTTCCCATCGTGGAATGCGTCCGGGAAATGGAAGCTTCTAAGTGTTCAAGAACCGTTCCTTCTCCGCCGTCATAATAGGGGACGATGTCATCTAGAATCGAGAGGTCTCCGGTTTCGCGAATCCATTGATCGATGACATAGACCATCCAAAGGTGGTCGTCGCTGCGATCGCTGATATCCGATTGCTTCCTTTCGATATGGAAGAATCGGTGGGTGGTTTTGCCGCAACGGGATTGTTCGGTCATGATTTCTTCGATTCTTGCTCGTACCGCATCGGGACGCACGGCAATTTGGGACAAGCAGTCTTGAGAAGAGTCGCGCACGCCAAATCCGCGTATCGTTCCCGTCGCATAGAAGGAGATTTCGCGGCAAACTTGGAAATTGACATAAGCCTGATAAGGATTCCAAATGTTGGCCATGCGGTTGAATACGGGATCGTCGGTTTCCACGTGGAAGGTCTCGTCTACCTTATGCCATTTATCGAGGACGCCTTGATAGAGTTCGTCTAAATACTTTAGGTCTTTGAGACGTTCGATTTGGGCATCCACTTCATCGTTTTTGGGTGTTGTTCCTAAAATAATGGCCCCTTCGTAGGCTTTGTTCGCGTCGAGATGGATGGGGTAAGAAAAGGCGAAGATGCCTTCTCCCCCTTGAAGGTCCGTGTTGGGGCAAAAACCTTTTTCGATGGCTTCGGGGTTGGATAAATCGCGATATGGGCCCAAGAAGTCTTTACGGATTCCTGTATGCGAAGAGGAGGGGAGAGTCGCGGTTAAATAGACATAGGGGGTTTCTTCGGGGCGCGCTTGCATGTCGATAAAATAGTCGTAGACCAAGGCATCGCTAGAAGAGTGGTAGAAGATGTTGTTGCTTTGCTTGGTGTAGCATTGCCATTGGATTTCGCGGATATATTCCATGTTCCCCATCTCTTTGGCAACGTATAGTTCGATGTCGCCCGGATGGTCGGAAAGGATTTGAAAACGATAGATTAAAGCGTTCTCTTTTCCGACAAAGGCGGTGAGCTTTACTTGGATGCCGTCTTTTTTGGCTAGGAATTTGGTATAGCCACGGCCATGACGGGATTCAAAGAAATCCAAAGGTTCGTTCGTGGGGAGGATATTGGGGTTCCAAACCTTGCCCGTTTTCTTATCTTTGATATAAAGAAATAATCCTTGCGCGTCTGTGGGGGTGTTAAAGAAGTGGTAACGGCCAATCCGCCAAATCTCAGGGGATTTGTACCAGCTGAGGTTGCCGCCAGCCTGGGAAATCATCGTATAGAATTCGTCGTTATTGAGATAATTCATCCATGGGGATGGCATATCGTGGCGATGAAAGACGACTTCTTTACGGACGTCGTCAAATTCGTAGAAAGACTCCTTCTTATCGCGGGGTAGAATCATAGTTTGTTCCTCCAAAGAAACGTTTGCTGCCTTCATTTTATAATGACGAGAAAAGTCGAGGATGCGTTTTTCATTTGTATGAAACAATTCGCCAAAATAAAGTTACAATTCGCGGATTTTGCGACTTGGTATGGACGAAACCACAAAAGCGCGGTAAAAACAGAATACCACTCCGTTTTGACCGCTATAATACTTATGCTCAAGGGATACTTTTCCAAAATTGAAGTAATTAAGTAACGATAAAAGCACGATAAAAATTGAATTTATCCTTTAGATAGCCTGTTCCTAATCACCCTCTTTTATTATGGGGTATATTCAGTTATAATTCGGTAAAAACGGAATGGCACTCCGTTTTGACCGCAAAAGGAGGATGCAAATGTATATTAAAAGAACGATTGAAGGGTGGATTGAAAGAAATGCACGCTCCTTTCCCTGTGTAACGATTTATGGTCCAAGACAAGTCGGGAAATCCACAACGGCAGAAAAACTTTTTGGCGATCGTTTTCGTCAAGTAAATCTCGATAACATTTCCGATCGCTCCCTCGCTATTCAAAATCCTGCCTCCTTTTTAGATTTATATGGGTGGCCCCTTATTATCGATGAAGTGCAAAAAGCCCCCGTTCTTGTTGACGAAATTAAAGCTCGGATCGATCAGCAAAGAAAAACCTGGGATAGGAACGGCCAAGAGCCGGAATTGATGTATGTTCTCACCGGATCTAGCCGTTTCGAATTAACCAAATTGGTTTCGGAGTCGCTCGCGGGTAGAACCGGATTCGTCGAAATGGGTTACTTGGACCAATGCGAAATTTTGGGTCGTTCCGAAAATCTTTTTTGCAATGACATTCCAACTCTATTGAAAAGAGCTATCAAAGCCAATGTTCCACCAAGAACCCGAACGCAACTTTTCAACGATATGAAACGGGGTTTTATGCCGGATGTAGTCAAAGGAGTCAGTGAGAACGAGGTTTATTATCCTTCTTACATTGATTCTTATATCGAAAAGGACATCAAAACCATCATTAAACCAGAGAACGAAATTCGTTTCCGCGATTTCATGAAGATTATGGCGTTCCGCACAGGGCAACAAATTGTTTACAAAGATATTGGAAACCTTCTTGGCATGGATGCAAATACCATCAAAAGTTGGATATCCGTTTTGGTTAGCTCTGGCATAGCTATTTTGCTTCAGCCTTTTATGTGCAATGTGAATCGACGCATCATCAAGGCCCCGAAATTCTATTTTTTGGATACAGGGTTAGCCGCATCGCTTTGCGGATGGCCTAGTGGAGCGATGATGGAATCGGGGGCAATGTCTGGCGCATTTTTCGAAACCTATTGCGTTGCCGAAATCGTGAAAAATCTTCGAAATTTCGGAAAAAGAATTGAAGATTGCCTGTTCTATTATCGAGATATCGATCAAAAAGAAATCGACCTCTTGTATGTAGAAGAAGGAAAAATTTTCCCCATGGAAATCAAAAAGTCATCGAGTCCGAATCGTCCTACGAAAAATTGGGACGTGTTGGATAAATATGGTTTGCCGATTCTACCGGGTCTTGTCATCGATACGACGGATGTCATTCGCCCCATCAATGATGTTGCTTATGCTTTCCCGGCTCATTGGATCGGCATCTAATAAAATAAAAGTTGTCTAAAACGGAGTACGACTCCAAAAAAGACAACTTTTTATTTATGAATACGGATTTTGGTTATAAAATATGGGTGAGAGGTACGCGAAATGTATAAAATCAAAAGGCATCTCGTTCCCATTCTGGAACGTCGGTTCAAAAACAACATTGTTTTGTCTGTCAATGGGGCAAGACAGGTAGGGAAATCCACCTTATGCGAACATCTGTTCCCCGATGTGAGACGGATTAATTTTGATAATCGAATGGTTCGGGAGACCGTGAAAAACGACGAGGCTCTTTTCTTATCCCATCAGGGAACCCCTCTTTATATCGACGAGGCTCAAAAAGTCGATACAATTTTCGAGGCGATTAAAGATAATGTCGACACCAATCATTTAGGGTATGGATCCTACATTCTTTCCGGCAGCCAAATTTTAAGGTTGCATCAAGGGGAAGAAACCTTGGCGGGTCGAATCAGCGTCAACGAATTATCCGGGCTGTCCCTCCGCGAAATTTACGACGTGGATTTTAATCGGCATTTTATCCCAACGGAATCTTATTTGAACGAACGGGAAAAGTGCTTAAAAAGCTATGGCGATATTTGGGAAAAAATACACCGCGGCCAATATCCTGAACTTTACGAAAACCCTGATAAGGAATGGGGCGATTTCTACGCCTCCTACATCGATACTTATTTGGAAAAGGACGTTTTCGAATTAATAAAAACTCAAAATTCCATGGCGTTTACGAAATTTTTGACCGCACTTGCAGCCCGAACGGGCAACGTCATCAATTATTCCAGTCTCGCCAGTGAGGTCGGCGTGGATGAGAAAACGATCTTGTCTTGGACAGGAATCCTCGTTCGGTCGGGAATTGTTTATCTTTTAAAGCCCTATTCCTCCTCTGCCTTAAATCGGGCGATAAAATCTCCCAAACTTTATTTCCGGGATACGGGGCTCGTTTGCTATTTAACAAGGTGGTTGACCCCTGAAACCGCGAGAAACGGCAATATGTCAGGCGCGCTTTATGAAACATTCGTCGTGAACGAATTGATTAAAAGCTTCTCCAACGCGGGAGAGAAATATGATTTTTCCATCTATTACTATCGGGGCAAGGATAAAAAGAAAAAGAGGGCCGACGTGGATGGAATTGAGGTCTATTCGGAAGTAGAAGGAGAGATTGATTTCATTATCAAGGAAGGGGATACCTTATACCCCATTGAAATCAAGGAGACGCGTTCGCCCAAGGCGGCCATGGCCAAAGAATTCGACGTGTTGGACAAAGATTTGGGAACCCATCGCGGGATGGGCGTTATTCTATGTTCCTATCCGGAAAAGCTCTATCTTCGCGATAACCTCGTTTGCTTGCCCCTTGAATATATCTAATGTTGGCTAAAACGGAGTACTACTCCAAAAAAGACAACTTTTTGCTTAATCATTCGACAGATTTTTTGGTTTTGGAAATCCAACCGTGGAGGACAGGCCACAGGATTCCAAGAATCGATGCGAGGATTAAGGCAATTTCAATGACCAGGGTTGCTTTGTTCCAGCCATAATGATCGGCTAAAGCGCCTAACCCATAAGAAGACGCAGTCGATCCTAAATAGCAGAATCCGTTGAACAAGGCTGCATAGAAACCAGAATTTCTTTCTTTCCCCCATTCTAGGGGAATCATGCTGGTGGTGACGTTCACGATGATGGCAAAGCATAAGCTCGATAAACCAAACATCGCGATGCAAAGAACCAAGGAAGAAGAACCAAAGAAAAGGTAGATTCCAACTAGAAGCGAGGATACCAAGAAAGTAAGGCCGCATAGAAGGGTGCGGTTCTTCATGAGATTGCCGAGAACAACGGAAAGCACGCTTCCGGCGAATTGACCAATCGGAAGAAGAATGGTGATGAGGATGCTATAGGAATCGGGCACCCCAAACCCCTCCTTGAGAAGAGACGGGAACCACGTGGAAATCCCATCGCGAGCAAAGGTGGATACAACGCATAAGACGGCTAAAACGATAACAAGAAGGAGGAACGTCCCATCGTTTTTCGGTTTAGAAATAGAGGTTTGCTTGGTTTCCTTTTGTTCTACCGGCATGGTTAAAAGGGGAAAAAAGAAGAACCAGGACAAGGCGATGAGCAAACCGATTCCGATTCCGACATAAAAGATGATTTTGTAATGGGCGATCGCAGTGAATAAGGCGCTTAAAAGATAGACGAGGATGGTGCCAACTGCTGTACATAATCCCATGACCATAATGGCCTTATTTCGATACCCCTCCTCGATATTTTCCGATAAAGCGCGAACACAGGATGGCCAAAGGACGGACAAAATGGCCCCATCCAAAAGCCAGTAGTATTTGATGGGGGCAAAGGTTGGGGAAAGGGCGGTGAGGAGGTTTAGGATGCATCCTAATAAAATCGCCCCTGGGATGACAAAACGAAGAGGATACTTCTTAACGAAGATCCCGTGGAGAATCTGAACGGATCCATAGGAAAAGAAAAAGAACGTGGTGACGACTCCCGCCTCCGCGTGGGTGATTCTGAATTCATCTTCAAAGCAAACGATGTTCGCGTTGTAACTGAGTTTCAATAAGTAGGAGCTAGTATAGGCCAAAAAGCAAAGGAGGATGAAAAGGATGTTCCGCTTTTTGGTGCTAGTTAAAGCCATGGATCGACGCTCCTTTCATGTTCAAGTTTGATTGTAATCGTTTGAAAAAAGAAACCGACGAATGCCCCGAACCATTCTTGGCTGGTTTTGTTACATGGGTGGTTCAAAGGGAAAGGGCGGTCGACTTTTACTAACCCGTTTCCGGGCGATAAATTGAATGGTTTCTTAGCATTTGGAGATTGTGGCCCGTTTTAGCAAATTTAATCTTTGTGCAAAAAATACGCACAAAATGTAATACTATGTTATGATAATACTTGGGGAGACTTCCTATGATTTTGGAATTGAAATTCAACGACTATAAGATGTTCAAGAGCGAAAACGTTTTATCTTTTTCTGCGGATGCGAGGATTAAACGATTGGGATCCAATTACGTGGACGTTTTAAACCGCAACGTATTAAAGTCGCTTAGCCTTTATGGACAGAACAACATTGGGAAGACTAACGTTTTGGCTTTATTTCGCCTTTTAAAAAGTCTTTTTCTAGGGGGAGAAAACATCCCTTTTAACAAAGAAATTTTCGACGACTTCCCCCTTAGTGATTTCTCCATCACTTATAAGACGGACGTAGATAAAAATTGGATGAAATATTCTTGCACTTACGACAGCTTTAAAGGCGAAATCACCAAGGAAAGTCTATGTGAAATCACCTATTACGAAACGGGTGCCCCGTTGACGAAAACCGTCTATTTAAGGGACAACGGGGAAGGAGTGCTTAAAGTGCTGGGGGAAGAGTATTCCAACTTATTGCCCTTATTGCCTTCGAAAAAGCCATTCCTTTATTGTGTTTCGTTAAATAACGATACTTTCCAGGAATTAAGTCCTTATCTTGATTCTTTTGTTTCTTTTGCCAATTCGCTCGAGATCATTGAGCTTTATAACATCCCCATTGAAAAGACGATTAATGCCCTAAAGGGAAAAGATGGCAAAAAGAAGAAATTCATTTTGGAGTTTATTAAACATGCCGATTTGTCCGTGGAAGATTTTTTCTATAACGAAAAAGCTGTCATGAAAGGGGAAAACAACGAACCTCTCAAGGAAGAAGTTCTGGAAAAAGTAGATGCGTTAGACCAACTAAAATTATTTACAAAATATCATGGTAAATCCGTTCCATCGATTTTATTTGATTCTACGGGAACGAAAAAGATGGAGGCCATCGCTTCCTATGTTTATGAGACGATCGTGGAAGGCAAAACTTTGATTATTGATGAATTGGATAACGGCTTGCATTTCAAATTGTCGAGAGCAATTCTTTCTGCATTCAATAGTTTTGCCAATGAGAAGGGGCAACTTTTATTTACCGCGCACGATTTAGAACTGATTTCCTGCAAGCATATGATGCGCAAAGACCAGATTTATTTTTCCTTCCGTGACGAGGAGTTAACAAGCAAACTATTTTGCCTAAAAGACGCACCCGTTAAAGAAGGAGGCCCTCGAAGCGCGGAAGACTTATTGAAACATTATAACAAAGGCGAATTCGGGTATGTTCCTACCCCGAATTTCATGAAGACCCTTTCTTCGATTCGCGAGGAATAATGCGTGGATAAGTATTACGTCAAAATCATTGTGGAGGGGAATGAAGAAGAAGCGTTTTTTGACGTGGTTAAAACGGTTGGAATCCATGAAAAGTTTGTGATTGATGTAGAGAATTCAAGAGGATACGGAGGGATTGCAAACGCCTTCCTTTCTGCTCTTCGTGAAGGTGAATTATTCGACTGCGTCTTATGCGTTTACGATGTGGATAATCGAGTTTCAGAAAGAAATTCCCCGTTCAATATTACGAGAAAACAGCTTCTTTCTATTCTGGGCGAAGCAATGGTCGTAGACGCGGTCAGTTTCTGTACGAACCCCAATATTTTGCAGTATTTCCTGTTGGCCATGGATGAACTTCCTCAGGTTTCCTTAACTTGCACCTCTAAGACGGCAAATACGATATACGTGCATCGATATTGGGAACAAATCTCCTCGAATAAAACGGATGAAAAGGGAAGAAAGACGAAATCATTTTACGATGCCAGCAAATGGCAACTGGACATCATGAAGTATTCCGTTATTAATGACCCGCACAGGTATTCCGATTTGCTAAGCAATGCGGAGAAATTACCTCAAAATTACAAAGAAGAATTGCCGGGCGGAAATTTATTGCCATTGCTTATCGCTTTGCGAGATGGCGATGAAGGATTCTTTGAAAGAATTCACTTGTTAATCGACGCGATGTAATTCGCGACAATCAAGCGCGAGTTGAGTCTTTGGTTCGCCCGAACTGTTTAATCCATTTTAATCCACAATTCTGTGTTAAAAATAATTTTAATCCGAGTTTTTGGATTAAAACGGATTAAAAGGATTGAAAACATATTGGACATATACTTATCAGGGGTGGTTGAACACTTGGGATGGTGCCACCATAGACCATTATCCGTTTAGTAATTTAGTGTTAGTTTTTTATGGTTAGTGTTAAAAATAATTTCTTAGTGTTAAACGAATATAGTTTAGTGACAATTTTAGTGTTAAAATACTGTTAACAGGAAACAGGTCATGGAACATCTTGAAATTGATAAACAGCAAAGAGAAGGCATTCAGCTGGAGTTTAAGAAAGCAAAAGGCGGGCTGCCGAAAAGTTTTTTTGAAACTTATAGCGCCTTTTCTAATACAAAGGGCGGGTGCGTTTATCTTGGTTTAGAACAACTGGATGATGGGACGATTGTTTCCGGCATGTTGACGGAGGACGATATTGAAAAGATAAAAGTCGATTTGTTCTCTTTGTTGAACGACCCTAAAAAAGTGAGTGTGAATTTAATTCCGGAGGATGCGATTCGAACTTTGGAATACGATGGTTATCCTGTATTGGAAATCAAAATAGCCCCTGCTCCGGCGGAATGTAGACCCGTCTTTATTAACAATAATATTATGACCGGCACTTATCGTAGGAATGGCGATGGAGATTATCATTGCTCTGTGGCGGAGATTAAAGCAATGCTTCGCGATTCACGGGATAAAAATCAAGACCTTGCGATTGTTATGGATATTTCGGTAAACGAATTATCCTCTGAAACCATTGCTTCGTATAAAAGTCGTTTCCGCGCCTTGCATCCTGAACATGTATTTTTAAATGGCGATGATCTTAAATTTTTGGAATATATCGGTGCCGTTCGCATTGGGAAAAACCAAACTTATCATCCAACGATTGCTGGCTTATTGATGTTTGGATATTCCTATAAGATTGTTTATGAATTTCCAGAATATTTTTTAGATTACCAGGAACATTATTCGGAAGATGACGAAATACGTTGGACGGATCGCGTGACGTCTGATTCTGGGGATTGGTCGGGCAATCTCTATGATTTTTATGTCCGCGTTGTCAATAAAATGACATTGAATCTAAAGGTGCCTTTTCAAATGGAAGGACTAGAAAGAATTGATGAAACGCCCCTCCACCAAGCTCTTCGCGAAGCACTGTGCAACGCAATATCGAATGCCGATTTTAATTTTTCTCGCGGCTTGGTTGTTAAGAAGTATTTAGACCGCATTGAATTTCAAAATCCTGGCAGTTTGCGAATTAGCGCTGAAAAGGCGTTTGTTAGTGGAGAATCCGATGCGAGAAATAAAACGATATTAAAGATGTTTGGCCTTGTCGGTGTAGGGGAAAGAGCGGGCAGTGGCGTCCCAAAAATTTTGCGTGCTTGCGAGACATATGGATTGGAAGAACCAAAACTATTTGATGAATACGCCCCCGATCGGACGACGCTCATTATTCGATTGGACAAAAAGGAAGGTCAGCAAGAAATTGAGCCTGAGAAAAAGCAACCAAACCTGACGGAAAAAGAACGAATGATTCTCTCCTACTTGCTTTCGCACGGGGAGTCCAAGGCAAAGGATATTTCCGCGAATTTTGGCTATAGTGTTTCAACGGCAAAGCAAAATCTTTACCGCTTGATGAATAAGGGACTGGTTCAAAGCAAAGGTTCCATCAAGAATCGCCGCTACTCGATTAAAAATTCGGAAAATGTTTAATCGCATGGGAATACGTGTATTTAATCCGAGTTTTTTGAGTTAAGAAGTTTAGATGTTTCTGAAATTTTGCTTTCTGATTTCTTACGGAGTCTTTGTCAAAGTTAGTGTTATTTAGTGTTATTTTTCTTCGTTTAGTGACAAAAAATAGCGTTTAGTGTTATCTTTACTGTTTTTTAGTGTTTAACAGATATAATAAATATACCCTATCAGGTATAAAACCATAGTAAATAGTAGCAAATATACCTTATAGGGTATAAAATATAAACGTTTAATAGATAATATACCTTAAAGGGTATAATTATCTGACGGGAGGAACGGCGATGAATCCAATTGCAGAATTTGTCAAAACGAATCGAAGAAAGGCAGGGCTGACCCAAAAAGAATTCGCGATACGTTCTGGACTTGGCTTGCGTTTTATCCGTGATTTAGAACAGGGAAAAGCGACGGTTAGAATGGATAAAGTCAATGTGGCTCTCCATATGTTCGGAATGGAAGCGGGCCCTATTCGCAAGGTGAATGCGGCCGCGGAGAATTCTGAAAGCGACTGCAGTCATTCATGATGGTTTGTCATTCCTAGAATCCATTTGTCATTTATGACCGAAACCAAAAGAAACGATGCACCATAAAAAAGAGGCGACACGTATAGGTATTTGGATAGAAAAGATCAAAGAAGTAGTTGGTCTAATCCTGCATGGGCTTCGTCATAGATTTGGCCAAGATAGTCAAAGACTTCTTGGGACATTGGGGGATAGAAACCGAAGGATTTTGCTGTGCTTCGGATGACGAGGTTCCGTTCGTTGATTTTCCCCGACTTGACGATTTGACCCATGGCAAAGGCGATTTCTTCCTTGGAGATATCCTGGATTTTATTCCCACCGATGCGGGCGAGTTGCACTTCATGGTCTTCGTTACCGGGAGCCCAATAGAAGACGCGGTTCCCCGAGATGGTTTGGGGTGCCTCAATCCGATTGAGCATCAAGGAAACATAATCCTTCCCCTTGTTGCCAAGACGGGCTTTGCCAAAGACATGGACGCATAAATCTTTGATGAGCTTATCAAAGAGAATGGGTTGCTCTTTTCGAAGAATCGCAGTCAATAACTTCGCGAGTTTAGGATCATAGATCGAAGTGTCCTTCACGAGTTGGTCGTAGTTAATCCCGTATTCTTCTAAAGGCTTATATTCATAAGATTCATAAGGCGTTAAAGGATAGTCGATGACGGAACTCGAATCCGTAAGGAGGGGCTTCCAGCTCTTCTCCGTTTCCTGCTTTACCTTTTGGGTTTTGGCTTTTTCGTAAGCCACGCGGATATTCTCGATGATTTTTTCTTTCTCCGAGAAATAGTCGAAGCAATAGATACGAAGCAACTGCCATCCTAAATGAGATAGCATCCCTTCATCCACATAATAACGGTCGCGGCAGGTCAAAGCTCCTAATGGCTTTTGATCAATCAAAATACCAAGGACATAGGTCTTTGCATCCGGTTCGCGCAGAGCGACGTCGACGGTGAAACGGCTGTTGCCAACATGGGCTTCCGCGGTAAGACCAGCATCGCAAAGATCCTTGGCTAGAAGCGTGGCCGCATCTTTTTCGTTTTGGCTCGTGGACAAAGCTTTGTTATGGGGGATGCTATTCTCAGCGAATTCCAGGAAGCGCTTCAAGAACGCGGGCCCGGAGTTTTTGGAACGTTCGGAACGGATATCCGTCGCTCGGATTGTAGAAAGCACGTGGATTTCTTCCTTGGCTCTAGAAGCGGCGACGTTTAAGCGACGTTCTCCTTTTTCCAAGGCCAAAGGCCCGGTGATTGCAGCTTTGCCGTCACTAGTTTTAGCAAACCCAATCGAGATAAAGACGATGTCGCGTTCATCCCCTTGGACGTTTTCAAGGTTCTTAATGAAGAGAGGGTCTTTCCCTTGGAATTCTTCTCCTTCCCCATAAGCGATTTGGCGAAGCGTCTCGTTCCCGGGTTTATTGAAGAAGGTTTCTAAGGCATCGGAAAGAACTTCTTGTTGCTGGGTGTTGAAGACGATGATTCCGAAGGATTTAAGACGGTTTTCCGGTTTCTTCAATGCGATGACGAGCTCTTCAAGGATCGCTTGTTTTTCTTGTTCGGACATCGCGTTGGTCTTTTTGAGGCGCGGCAATTCGATGTAACGGAAGAAAACGTGGGGATTCAACGCATCCGCGGAGGGGAAGGTGAATAACCCCGAATCATAGAAGTTCTCATTGGAGAATTCGATGAGGGATTGATGCTGGCTCCGATAGTGATAAGAAAGGCGGATGCGGGGTAAACCCACGGAGATGCAATCGTCGAGCAGGCTTTCCGCGTCGGTAGTTTCTACCGAATAATTCTCGTCGCTTCCCTCGATATTAGACTGGAAGTAACTCGTAGGAGGCATCTGTTCAGGGTCGCCAGCAACGATTAAGGCGTGGCCCCTAGCAATCGGCCCGACGGCTTCGCAGGTGGGGATTTGAGAAGCTTCGTCGAAAATCACGATATCGAATTTCGCGCTGGATAAATCCAAGTATTGGGCGGCGGAAGAAGGGGACATCAAGAAGCAGGGATAATACATCCGGATGTATTTTTCATAGGTTGATAAAATCCAACGGATGGTTTTGCCGCGCCCAGAAGAACCTGCGAGTTTACGAAGAGTCGTTAAGGCGCTGGAGCCTTGGAAAGAAAGGTTCACGTCGGGGAAATCTTTGGTAAGGCGAGAAGTGACTTCTTCCACGGAACAACGGTTGTAGTCCTCGATTTGCTTTTGGTATTCGAGGATGGTCTTTTCGTAAAGGGAACGGTCGAAGGTGCTGAAGAAGTCATCGTGTTTGAAATAGAAATCGATGAAGGCGCGGTCGATCGCGTTTTCATAGGCGACTTCCACGCGACTTAAAGGCAATCTCCCCGAGAGGATATCGTAATAGACGCCGTTCATCTTTTGATCGAAGAGGGGTTTGGCTTCTTTTCGGGCTCTTAATAAAGTACGGATGATGCGGTCGTTGCCATTTTGGGATAAGGCATTGGCTAGTTCCAAAACCTCGTCCAAGAATCCTTCGCTTGTCCATTCCGATTTATCAACGGCATAAAGATTTGTCACCTCGTTATAGCCTTGTTGGAAATAGGCGTCGTCTTCTTGGATTTTCTTTAAGAGTTCGCGTAAATCCAGTGGACGGGTCGCCGCGACCATTTGAAGATAGGAAATCCGCTCGGCGAAAGTCCCGCCGATATCGTTCTTCGCCGCTTCGAATAAGGCGTAGGTCTCTTCATAGGACTCGCTGCATAATTCAGGGTTATTCCATTTGGCTTCAAATTCGTCACCGTAGAATTCGTGGACGAGGGGCAAGGCTTCGTTCATGCTCTTTTGAAGGCTTTGGAGGGTGCTAAACCGATCCACGTCCCCTTCCAATTGTTCTCTAGTTGGTTTGAAGGAGGGGCAGAGACATTCTTTTAATAACCGTAATGCTTTCCGATACCCGAACCCTTTCTGGAGGAATCCCTTTTTGCTTAAGGCTTCTTGAATAGGACTTAACGGGGTCTTAAGAATCAGGCCCACGTTGTATTTCCCTTCTAGGCTTTCGGAAAGATAATGGAAACGTTTTAAATCTTCGTTGAACTGCCGCATCTTCTTGGGGGCTTCTCCCTCGAAGAATTCGGCTTCGCCTAGAGAACGGAAAACAATATGCTTTTCTAATCCCTTATTCAGGGTTTCTAGGAGGGTGGGGAGGATGGCTAAGTCTCTAGATAAACGGAAAGGGACTTTATTTTGCAAGGTGTCCAAGTCGGCTTTTAAAATGGACGCGCGTCCTGCTAAATCGGTATACGCCTTTCGTATTTCCCCTGAATAACCGAGGAAATTGCCTTCGTAAGCAAAAGCCCGTAAAGGAGAACCGATGGCTTCGGGGCTGCCCTTTAAAATGGCGATCAAATTGCCCAAAGAGGACTGGATGTCCGCATCCGCTTGGAGGGAATAAGCTTCCATGGAGGTGGAATCAAAGGATAACGTCCCCTTTTCTTCTTCCGTTAAGGAGTCTCCAAGCAAAGCTTGGTATAAGGACCTGGCAACAGGAGTCCCAGTTTTGGGGTTTACGTAAACGCGGTGAAGATGAGACAAGCTATCTTGAATCGTCTCTTTTTTGGCGGCGATTTCTTGACAGGTCTTATGGAAATCTTCCAAAGCCACGGTCGGGCCTTTGTTGATTGTGTCGTTTAATCGCGTTAACATCGCCCGCTTATTGGCTTTGCCGGAATAAAGCTCAAGCACGAAACGGTCGAGGCCTAGCTTTTCCAAGCGTTTGCGAACCACGTCGAGGGCGGCTTGTTTCTCCGCGACGAAAAGAACGGTTTTGTGGTTGAAGAAGGCGTTGACGATCATGTTGACGATCGTTTGGGATTTTCCCGTTCCCGGAGGCCCGTCCAAAATGAAGGAATTGCCCGCGCCGCATTCTAAGATGGCCCGTAACTGGGTGGAGTCATAAGGGCAGGGGGCGGCGAATTGCTCCATCTTCTCGAATTTCTCGATGGGGGTGTTATAGGGTTCGGGGATGGCTGGAACGTTATGAATCAAGGAACGATTTTCCACGAACGAGCGGATCGTATCGTTTTCTAGCAACGCTTCTTTTCGGTCCGTGATGTCTTTCCACATCACGTAATGGCCAAAGGAGAAGTTCGCGACGTAAAGGTCGCGGACGTCGATCGTCAAATCCGCCTTGGCCATCCTGCTGATGGTCATCTTGAGGTCTAACAAGCCTCCTTCGGAATCAAAGCCATAAAGGGAAGAATAATCCGCGCCTGGGACTTTGAGTTTAATGAATTCGAAGAAGGTCGTGTTGAGGTGAATATCGTCGAAATCATAGGTCATCGTGAAGGAATCGGCGAGACGGTCTTTGGTAATCGAAACGGGAAGAAGAAGCAACGGGGCTTCGACTTGGACGATTTCGCGGCAAGTAACGCTTCCAATGGCCAGGTATAGAGTCGCCGACCCCGTTTCTTCTTTGGCGTCGTTGGATTCCTTGATATATCGCTGAAGCTGTTTGGCGGGGGCGAATCCTAATAAAGTAGGACATTTTTCCTTTAGGAGGCGTTCTGCTAAAGCTAGAGAGGACGGGTCAAAGAACTGAACGTTGTCTCCTTGGTCGACGGCCACCGCGTCTTTGGTTTTAATCGAGATTTTTCCATTAGGAATCTTTCGAAGCAAATCGTAGATGTCCGCGCCTAAAGGATTGAGGAAAACCACGGATTTCCGAATTTTATGGGGGAAGTTGACCAGGCGGTTCTTCGTGGAGAGTTCGAGCAATTTCTTTTGCCAGGTCAAGAAACGGTCCGGGTCCTCATCCCCTTCAATTGCCCGGAAGGATTTCGGGGTGAGGTCGACCTCGCCTCCTTCGTGGAGTTCAATGGGTTTAATGGATAAATCCACTTCCCCGTTTTCTTCAGGGATGGGGATGGGCTTTAAGCAGTTGGATTGGGCTTGATGAACGTCGATCGCGTAGAAGAGGCCCCCATAATTATCCAGATGGGATTGCCCCATTTGGACGGCTTCGACAAAAGAAGAACTGTTATTAAAGGAAAGGGTTGTGCATTCCAACAAAAGGATGTCCTTTTCTAGAATGGCCCGGGAATAGACTTTTGCAGGGCTAGTTTCCACCGCGTGGGAAAAATAGCCGTTTTCATCCAAAAAGGCGCCGGCAAACGCGTGTCCTTGAACGATGATTAGAATCGGGTGAAGCCCCACGTGGAGAATCATGGAGCACATCAAAAGGGCAAGGTCCAAACAGGTGCCATGCTTTAATTGAAGGACTTTGTTGGGGAGGCGGACATTTTGATAAAGCCCGTTGGAATTCTCCGGATCGGCATAAGTGATGCCCCAGTCGTGGAGAGCGGAATAAAGGGCTTTGATTTCGTTCACGACGTTATCGCGTCCGGCTTTATCGCTATCCTTATTATATTGGTAGCCGGCAAAGGAGGCGTTATGCTCCTCCTCTTCTCCATGTTGGACGGTGAGGTATTTTAGGGCGTTCGCCTGCACCTGATAGGCATCAGGAAAAGATGTGATGCAGTACTTCGCTAGTAGTAGCGGGGCAAGGGCCCAGTTATTCGTGCATTGCTTGACGGGCAGGATTTGAATCGTTTTGGTGAGTGAAGCGAGGATAGTTCCCGTTTCGGGATCTTCTAAGGCCATGTCGATATTCATGACGTCGATGCCGTTTAATTCGTAGAGGGTTTTGCCATCAACGGTGATGATCGGATCTTCGTGAACAGGATATTTGACGTGGGCTTTCACGTCCTTTAATTCCATCGGGGCGATGGAAAAATAGGAACAGTTCGTAGAGAAGTGAAGAACGAGCTTCTCGTAGGAAGTGTCGGTTCCGTTAGCGATCGTAATCGTTTTGAAAAGGGAGAAGAGACTCCGCTTATTGGAAGTGGTGGTCGCCTTGAAGATGGCGTCAGTATGGTACTCCAAGAAGGAAAAGGATTTTTGGGTTCGGACGTAGAGGGTGATTTCGTTGGTGTCTAACATATTTTTTAATTATAAGGATGAAGTTTTTGAAAGGAATGTTGGAGATAAAATTCGTTAAATTTTGATGATAGAGCATCAGAAAATGCATGGCCTTTGGACCCGTCTGCAAAACCGGGAAAAGGACCAAAATTTCGTAAATAACGGTAATAAGTTGTAAAAACAATCGATTTATTACCGCAAAATGAATAAAATGTGGTTGGAGAAAGAAAATGGAAGCATCTAAGAAATTATGCCCGAGGCCCCTTTATCTAAATAAAATCAGGCCGTTTCGCGATGACTGCGAGATGATTAAGGTTTTGGTTGGGGTTCGGCGATGTGGAAAGTCCTCCATCATGGAGTTGATTCGGAGAGAGTTGGAAAACGAAGGAGCCCCAAAAGAAAATCTTTTGTTTCTTAATTTAGATGCGAAAGAAAATATCGATATCCATACTCCAAAAGGTTTGATGCGGAAAATTGATGCATTGGCTAAAGCCGCGAAGCCCGGCATTAAATACCTCTTTATTGATGAAGTCCAAAACGTGAAGGATTTTGAGAAAGTCGTAAACGCTTACCGAGAAGAAGGAGGCTTTTCCGTTTTTATCACGGGGAGCAACGGTTATTTGCTTTCGGGCCAACTGGCTACAAAACTCACAGGACGATACATGGAATTCCATATTGGCACCTTGCTATTTTCGGAATATCTAGCCATGAAACGTTTCTTGAATAAACCTGTACAAGGGAACATGGACGTCGAATTCAATGAATATATCCTAAACGGGGGATTTCCCCGTTCGGTGGAATACGATGATCCTGCTGCTAAGCGAGACTACGCCAAAGAAGTCATTCGTGAGATTTATCAAAAGGATGTCCTGACGAATAAAACCATCAAAAATGGAGCTTTATTCGAACAGGTCCAACGTTACGTCATCAATAATTTCGGGGCCATATTCTCCGCGAGGAGCTTGGCGGAAGAATTGTCTAAAACGAATGGAGTGGTTCATAGCATGAGAACCATCTACCATTATTTGGAAATCCTTGAAAAGGCTCAGATTATTTCTAGGTGCGAACGTTTTGATTTGAAAAGCAAAAAGTCTTTGGCCCGCGAGGAAAAGTTTTATTTAGCGGATTTAAGCTTCTATTTTGCTAGCAATGTAGATAATCGCGTGAATTATGGGCCGGTTCTTGAAAATATCGTTTTTAACTATGCAAAATGCATGGGGTACGAAGCAAGTATTGGAAAAATCGGAAGACTAGAAGTCGACTTCACCCTTCGCAAAGGCTGGGATCAATATGCCTATGTGCAAGTGGCCAAGACAATCGATAATGGAATCTACGATGAAAACGGCGTTCCCAAAACAGAAGAACGAGAATATCGTCCTTTGGAATCCATTCGCGATAACTATCCAAAATTCGTTTTGACTATGGACCATTTGTTGCAGCATAGGAATGGCATTGTTCACGCGAATCTTATTGAATTCCTTCAAGCAGAAAATCCTTTTTTGCGGTAATAAGTTGAAAAAATCATCGTTTTATTACCGCAAAACAGCAAAAAAACGTTCTCGCTTTGATGTAGCTAGTGGCATGCCACCAGATGTTTTTCTGGCCATTTTGAACGTGGAAAGATGATGGGTGCGAAATCTGCATTGACAACCGTTAGTTGCAAAAAATGCAACGATGGGTTGTTTGCAAACTACGTCTCCTGACTCATAATTTTTAGCAACAACAAAGGAAATATTCATTATGGCTATCTCCGATAAAATCTACGCTTTAAGAAACAAAAATGGGATTACCCAAGAGGCGTTTGCAGAGAAACTCGATGTTACTCGCCAGTCCGTTCAGAAATGGGAATCCGGTGCTGGCTTGCCAACCATTGATAAGCTTATTGCCATTGCCACCATGTTTGGCGTGACGATGGATTATCTTTGCGATCGAAACGATGAAGCCGTTAGCGATGGAAGGACGGATAAGGAATACATCCCCGATTACGGCAAGATGCATGCCTGGGAATCCTATGCGAAAAGCCTTGAAATCGAATATGAGCAACTGCAAGACGAAGGCAAAGACGTCGAGAATCTCAAAGACGTTTTCCTGGCCGTTTCCAAATTGCCTTCCACCAAACGGAAGGAGGAGTTGGCTGATGTCCTTTTCAAGATGGTGGACTCGCTTCCGACTCGTAATGGGTATCGATACGTCGAACCCAATGACCTGAACTCGATTAAAGCGCTTCGGGATGGCTATGTCGCTAACGACGAACATGCCTGTCCTAGTGGCGATGCACTTTTAGATAAGGTGCATGGCGGATGGATGGGGCGCATCTGCGGCTGTTACCTTGGCAAGCCCGTTGAATGCATCAAGATGCCCGATATGGAGAAGGTATTAACTAGGACCAACAATTATCCGTTGCACCGCTATATCAGTTTGGAAGAAATCGAAAAAATCGATTGCTCTGACATCACTTTCCCGATTAAACAACGCGCCTATCCAAGCGACTTTAATCGCATGCCATCGGATGACGATACGAATTACATCCTTATCGCCTACGAAGTTTTAAAGCGTTATGGAAGGGATTTTAAGTCCGCGGATGTGGCGGAGGTGTGGCTTTCCACCCAGACCAAATACGCCTATTGCACGGCGGAACGCGTCGCTTACATCAATTTGATCAATGGCTATGTCCCTCCCGAAAGCGCGGAATATAAAAATGCTTACCGTGAATGGATTGGAGCTCAAATTCGTGCTGATTTCTATGGCTATATCAATCCGGGCCATCCCGAAATGGCCGCGGTGATGGCTTATCGCGATGCCCGTGTTTCCCATGTTAAAAACGGGGTCTATGGCTCCATGTGGGTGGCGGCCATGATCGCGGAAGCGTTCGTGACGGATGATATCGAAGCCATCATTCGGACGGGATTATCCCAAATTCCCTCCACGTCGAGATTACATAAAGCGGTTTCTGGAATCATTGAAAAACACGAATCCGGCGTTTCCGCAGAAGATTGCATTGCTGACATTCGTAGCCGTTGGGACGAATGGAAGGGCCATCATTGGTGCCACACCATCTCCAATGCCGAAATCGTCACCGCCTCGCTTTTATACGGCAACAAGGATTATGGCAAATCCATCTGCATGGCGGTCGGAGCCTGCTTCGACACCGATTGCAATGGGGCGACTGTTGGCTCTGTTCTAGGTACGGCAATCGGCTACCGCGCCCTCCCTAGTTACTGGAAAGACCGGGTGCACAATACCCTAGAAAGCACGTTAGCGGGCTATAGCAGTGTTTCCATCGATGAGATGGCCGAAAAAACGATGGAATTTATCCAAAAGAACTAAGAAATCAAGGAATAGAAGCGAAAAAAGAATAGGGTTTTGAGCGGAAGGCGAAGGACGTTTGCCCAAGATTATGGTTAATATTAAGTGCATTCCTAATATTCCTTTTTTCGGAGGCCCCTCTTTATGAAAAATAGAATCATCCCTTTTATAGCCTTTGCCTTATTAAGCCTTGTTTCCTGTGGAGGGGGAAACGTGGAACCCCCGGCCTCTTCAGAAAAATCCGCCACCTCAGAAAATAAGGATAATATCCAAATCCTCGATCCCATCGGCGGGAAATCCATCGATTTGCTTTATGCTCCTGCCAGGGCTTATTTAAATAGTAAGAATCCCGCTTCGACACTAGCTTCCCTTTCTTCGAACCCTGGGGATAACACGGTTCCTTTGACGTTAAGGTGGAAAGTCACCACTTCAGCGGTCGAACGGTATACCCTTCAAATTGCAACGGATGAGGCATTTGAACATATCGAGCGTTCCTATTCGGATTTAAGGAAATCTGTGGGAACCATGCCCGTTTATAACTTGATACCCGGCACCTATTATTATCGGATTAAAAGCCCGAGCATGGTTTCTCCTGTGGATTCCTTTGTTCTAGAAGGGCCCGTAAGAACGATCAACACGAACAATACCATTAAGAATATGCGCGATTGTGGGGGATGGAAGATCGATGATACCCACCGTGTCCGTTACGGATGCCTCTATCGCAGTGCCGCCTGGAGCAGCGCGGACAATACGACAGATTCGCGCTTTAAAGAACTTGGCATGAAGACGGAACTCGATATCCGTTATAGCTCAGGAAGTTCGGATTATTCCAAGTCGGAACACCCGATTTCCGGGGTCAATTACGTGAATCTAGGCATGGGCCAATACGATTCGATTATCCCCCAGAGCAAAAAATATTACGCGACTTCGCATGCGAACTTCAAAAAGACGTTTGAATTGCTCGCCAAGAAGGAAAGCTATCCGTTGACCTTCCATTGCACGGCAGGAGCCGACCGCACGGGAACCCTTGCCTATTTGGTGAATGGATTGCTTGGAGTTAGTTATGAAGATTTATGCAAGGACTTCGAATTGACCTCGATTTATAACTCCAAGCGTTGGAGAAGCAATATCGTCGATGGGGAATTTGATTCGAGCGGCGTCATGCAGGATGATGCGAATAACTACGTCGGATTTGGGGCTTTGCACCAAGCGATGATGGAGAATTACAAAACCAGCGACAACTCCCTAAGCGGAGCGATTAGCCATTACTTAAAAACAGTCTGCGGCATCAGCCAAACCACGTTAAATCAGGTCAAAGCCAACTTAACGGAATCGATTTAAAAAGAAAGAAGGCAAGAACAATGGAAAAAAGGTTTAAAGTCTGCTGCATCGGCTTAGGACATCGTGGGATGTGTTATTTGGAGAGGATGTTTCTTCAAAAGGACCGTTATGAATTGGTTGCCGTCTGCGATATCAACCATGAACGGGTCCGCCAAGCCAAAGAGCAATTCCAATTAAAAGACGAGAATTGCTTCTACGAGGAGAACGAATTCTTCGCTAAAAATCGCGGCGATATTTTAATTGTCGCCACCCAAGACCGCGACCATGTGGGCCATTGCATCAAAGCTTTGAAACTTGGTTATGACATTCTCTGCGAAAAACCGATCTCGGGGGTGAAAGAAGAAGTGGAAGAACTTCTAGAAGCCCATCGGAAATACGGCCATAAAATCTTTGTTTGCCACGTGCTTCGGTTTGCTCCTGCTTTCCGCAGGGTCAAAGACCTTCTCGACGCGGGGAAAATCGGCCAACTCGTGATGATCGATTCGATTGAAAATGTCGGCTACCTCCACCAAGCCCATTCCTTTGTTCGCGGCAATTGGCGGAAAAGCGAAGAGACCTCTCCGATGATTTTGGCCAAATGCTGCCATGACCTCGATTTGCTCGTTTGGTATTCGGGCAGCAAATGCGAATCCCTCAATTCCAGGGGAGACCTCCGTTATTTTAAGAAAGAAAATCAGCCGGAAGGGGCGAGCGACCGCTGCCAAAACTGCAAATACCGCGGCCAATGCCCTTACGATGCCTACGAGGCTTATCTTGTCCATAACTTCTGGGGCAAGAAGATGATTACCGATGTCCGCCCCATTACGGACGAAGCCATTATCGATGCCTTGGACCACGGCCCTTATGGACGTTGCGTCTTCGCCTGCGATAACGACGTCGTGGATAACGAGATGACGATTATGCGTTTCCAAAATGGCGTGACGGCGAACCTCCGCATGACGGCCTTTACCTACGGGGGAGGACGCATCATGAAATTCTATGGGACGTTAGGAGAAATCGACCTCGACGAAGAGGCGGGTCGCATCGACATCATGGAATTTGGAAAGAAGAAGGAGACGATTGAAATCTCCACTCTTGTTGACGCGGTGAGCGGACACGGCGGAGGCGATGATGGGTTAATTAACGCCCTCTATGACTTCATCGTCTCGGATAAACCGGGCGGAACAACTCTAGAAGCTTCCATTGAAAGTCACCTTATGGCCTTTGCCGCGGAAGAAAGCCGTTTGCACAACGGGGCTACCGAAACGATTGAACATAAATAGATTTCTAGGGCAACGGGGACGATTGGTCCCCTGAGCCCCTCCATCCTCAACTTGAAGGGCGAAACGTTAAAGAGCCAATCCCTTGGTCATTGATGGCTTGCTTAACGTCTTGTACCTCCTCCTACGAAATCAATCTTCTTGTAACGAAAGGAAAGGAGCTGCTATGAAGATGATGAAAAATCCAAAAGTCCGGTTGCTGGTGCTGCCTTCTTTGGCCTTGATGGGACTAGTTTCCTGTGGGGGCCAAAAAGAGCACGTTCATGAGTTTGAAACCCATGAAGAGGTGTTCCCCACCTGCTGCGAAGAAGGGACAGAAGCCTATCAAACCTGTTCGGGGTGCGATAAGTTTTTTGACATGACGGGGGCAGAGATCGAGGCCCCGGTTAAAACTCCCATCGATGCGAATAACCACAAAGGAACGAAAGCACTAACGATTTCTGGTTCCTTCCAAACCCATTATTGCGTTGGGGATACCTTTGATATGGAACACGCCGAATTCGCGGTGAAATGCGAATTCTGCCAAGGAACGGTATTAAGCGATGCCAAAAAGGCGAAAATCCAATATTCCTATCCGACCTCGGGAGCGACGAGTTTCACTGTGGGAGATTTGAACTCCCAAGATTTGAAGATGACGTTTACCTATAGTGATTTAACGGTTCAAACCAATGTCACTTTAAGCAAGAAAGAAAACGTCATCGAAGGGCTGGAACCCTTAGAAAAGGTCTGTGGTTTCAAACCCTTCTCTAGCCTAGAAGGCGTGACTTCCACGTTTGGGGAAATCGTTTATACCTTCGCGGATTCAGAGAATGGAGAATACAAAACCGCAGAACAGTTAGGCGCGGATTATTCTTTCTTGAATTCCCCCGCTTCCTCAGACCCCAAAGTCTTCTACGTGAAGGCGACGGTCCAAGAAGGGGAAGACTATAACGGAGTGGAAGCGTCTACCACCTTGACCATCTCTCATAATGACGCGTCTTGGAACACGGAAAGCGAAGAATACGACGTCTTTGGCTGCGTTTGCCAAGAACCTATTAAATTCAACAAAAAGATCGTCGATAACCAAGACGTCGACTTGAATGCGACTCCGAAGATTGCCTTAACGGGCACGAGCTTCGATGCCACGAAAGACACGGTGAAGAGCATCCGTTACGAAGTGAATGAGACCACTTCCTATGATTTGGGAACCGACCTTAATAATTTGGATGTCGCCGCGCTTAAAGAACATAAAGAACACCATGGCGTCGGTGCATTGAAGGTCGTCGTCACGACTCCAAAAGATGGCATCGTTCCGGAATTTGACCACGAAATCAAAGTTCCAGTCACGATGGCTACCGCGTTAATTTACGATAATGACGAAACCTTCAGCTTGATTAAGCCGGTTCGTTCTTCTGATCCTGACCACGTGGTTACCGGATATTACAAGTTGATGGAGAATATCAGCCACGACGTCTATAAAGCCGAAAATTTCCTGGGCGTGCCCTGGATTGGTGGATGGAAAAATGACGTAAACCATTATGCGTTTAAAGGGACGCTAGATGGAAATGGCAAAACCATCACGGGACAAGGCAATTATTCCTATGGTCTTTTCTGCCAGTTGGAGGGAGCAACCATTAAGAATCTGACGTTCAATGACGTTTGGTTCAACGGAACGAATAACTGCCCGCTTCTTGCTGGCGGCATTCAAAATACGAAGCTTGAAAACGTGACCTTGCGCGCTACCGGTGGCGCATTCTCCATCGATGATCCCGATATGACCAAACTCGATTGGGGCTGGGTTGGAGCCTTCCGCTTCATGACGAACATTGTCACGGATTGCACCTTCGACTTAGGGGACCGCGATTGCGTCATGATCTTCGCGACGCAGCACTGCAACGATTCCCAATTCACCAATTGCACGTTGAAGGTCCGCAAATACCTGGGCCTTATCAAACACTGGAAACACGGCATCATGACTGCCATGGATGGATTGACGGTTAACGGCGAAGTTTACGTCGCTCCTGAGAAGAAATAATTTTGCGGAGGATGGCGGAAAAACGTCATCCTCCGTGCTTCGTCAGATTTTAATGAACCTATCGTTTTGTGTTTAAAAGATTCTGAACAAACGTAGGTTTATTCCGTTTTCTAAAGAGAGCACCTATTAAATTTCTCACAAATAATATCCATGGTGATACGCTCGTTGAAAACGTGAAAGCGCTTGCTTTAGACTTTTTTAAAACCAATCACTATGCCTTTTTAGGTAATTAAAGGAGGACTTATATATGAAGTATAAGTTGAACAAGAAAACGACCCTTCTCGCCGCAATCGCGTTGACGGGTGTTGCTGGTGGATTAGCCAGCTGCGGTGACAGTTCGATTGATAAGAACAAAACCCAGCTTTACGTGAAATGCTATCAAGGTGGCTATGGCAATAAATGGCTTTACTCCGCCAAGGAACGCTATGAAAAACTCCACGCGAACGATTCCTTTGAATCCGGGAAAACCGGTGTTCAAATCGTGATTGCGGATCAAAAGAAGACCCCGTCCACCGCGGAAATCAAGAACAACCAAAGCGAGCTTTATTTCTTCGAAGGGCTCAATTACCTCAATTGCATCAGCGATGATGCCTTTGAAGACATCACGGATTTCGTCACGGGCACGAACCCCTATGAAAAAGACAAAACCATCGAGAGCAAAATCTATGATGGGGTTGCTAATTTCATGAATATCATGGATGACAAGGGACAAAGCCATTATTATGCGGTTCCCCATTACGTTTCCAATTTCGGCATCGTTTATAACAAAACCGTCTTCAATAAATACAATTTCTATTTTGCCGATGGCTATGAAAGCGAAGCCCCGGGTAATGAACTCCGCTTCATCGCCGACGCCAATGAGAAAAAGAGCGCGGGACCCGATGGGAAATACGGCACATCGGACGATGGCCTTCCCACGACCTATGCCGAATTCTTCGAACTCGTGAATTATATCTATGAAGGAAAGCAGATTCCCTTTGTTTGGAGAGGCGAAGGCAACGCGAAAGATTACTTTGGCATGTTGCTCAATTCCCTTTCCGCTTTCTATGATGGACCCAGCCAAAACAAAGTGAATTACACGATGGATGGCAAGATCACCTGCGTGAAATTCAATGAGAAAGGCACGGATGTTGTGCTAAATTCCGACGGCTCGCCCGTTACGGAAGAAGTGACGGTTCATCCTAATCGCGTTGATAACAAATACGACGGATATGAAGTCCAACGTATGGCCGGCAAATACCACGCCTTGAACTTTGTCCGCACCGTGGTCACCAATAAAGACAAATGGCTTTGCAATTTGGTCACCGACAGCACGAACCACCTTGATGCCCAAAACTTCTTCATCAATTCTCAATTTGGACGTTTAAATGCTCACCAGGAGCAGAAGAACAAATCCATCGCGATGATCGTGGAAGGCGATTGGTGGGAATCGGAAGCCAGCGAAGTCATCTCTTCTCTTGCCGAAAGCGAAAAGAGCCAGTTGGACTTTGGCTGGATGCCCCTCCCCCGCGCGGATGAGCATTCCAACACCAAGCAAACTTCGCTTGGTGCCCTCGGATCCTTGGTCTTCCTTAAAAAGGGGCTCCATGATTCCAAACGGAAACTCGCCGGCGACTTCCTCCAATACATGAATACCGACGAAGCCTACCGCGAATTCACTCGCACCACCAACGCGATCAAGTATTTCCAATACGACATCACCGACGCGGATAAAGCGGAAATGAGCAACTTCGGTAAGAATTATTGGGAACACTTCCATCATAGCGAAGTCATCATCCCAGAAAGCCGCACCACCCAATATACCAATGGACTTGGACAGCAGCTTTCTTCCAGAAGATACGCGACCTCCTCGGCCAAATATTTCCCGCAAGATGATTTCATCAACGACAAAGGCCTGACCGCGGGGCAATATCAAGCCAAGATGTATAAATATTACAAAGACACCGTTTGGGCCGGGATGAAATAATGCGCCGAAAGCATAAGAGTACTCCAGACCGCAAGAAGGATTTGGCTTTCCACTTAATCCTTCTTGCCTGGCCTGTCCTTCAGTTTTGCGTCTTCTATCTTTTCGTTAATTTCAATTCGATCCTTCTCGCCTTCAACTACGGGGCGGACGCCAACCCCAATGGCGGATTCTTCTATTACTTCGCCCAATGTTTCCAACAAGAAGGCGGAAGCTATATCTACCTGGAATCCATGGGGATTGCGGTGATTCTCTATCTCTGCAGCGCCGTCTTATCGATTCCTTTGTCTCTCCTTTTCGCCTATTACATTTCTAGACGCTTTGTAGGGAGCAAATTCTATCGATTCGTCTTGTTCTTGCCTTCGATTCTTTCCGCGACGGTCATGATCATTCTCTTCAAATATTTCAATGACCTGGAAATCCTTTATTTTGCCCATGAACATTTACCCGCGGATAAGGTCATCAATATTTTGGCCACCGATCGAAAGACCACCTATATCACGATTATTCTTTTCGATGCCTTCATCAACTTCGGGACGACGACCCTTATCTATTCGAATAAGATGAGTGAGATTCCTACCGATATCTATGAGGCGGCTCAGCTCGATGGAGTGAGCCACATCCGGGAATTCTTCAGCATCTCCCTCCCCCTTACCTTTCCTACTTTGTCGACCTTCATTGTCACGGGAATCGCCACGATGTTCGTGAACCAATATTCGTTATTCACTTTCTTTGGCTCGAATCTCAATAACCTTGGCCCTGGTCCTGCAGGATATGTCATCTATAACAACATTCAACAATATGCGGTTCAGGGCAATTACCAAGCGGAAGCCTTCCATCAAATGGCGGCATTCGGCTTAATTTGCACCTTCATCACGATTCCCCTTGTTTTCGGGGTCAAATATTTGCTGGAGCGCTTCGGCCCAAGGGAGGACTGATTGATGCATAAATTAGTACGTAAAAAAGATCGGATGCGCAGCAACAAATTGACCGTGTTCCCCATCATCATCATGGTCATTTTACTTCTCTACACGACCATTCTCTTTGGCTTATTGGCCTACGCCCTCTTCGTTTCCACCCGTTCTCCGGAACGTGCGGATTTCAGCGGCACCTATTTGATGATGACGAACAAGAAATTCTATTTCAATTTGTTCGAAATCTTTAAATTGGTCCACATCTCCAAAAGCAGTGGCGGCGAATCCACCCTCCTCAACGTCGTTTTGAACTCCTTGATTTATTCCGTGGGTTCGGCCTTCGTCAAAACCCTCGTCCCCTGCCTTGCGGCTTATGCCTGCGCGAGGTTTGAATTCAAAACGAGCAAAATCGTCTATACGGCTGTGCTAGTTGCCATGATGATTCCGATTGTTGGCTCTCTTCCCTCGGAATTGAAGCTAGCTTACGCCCTGGGTCTTGTCAACAACATGGCGGGCGTCATTATGCTTAAAGCCAACATGCTCGGCCTTTATTTCTTTGTGATGTACGCTTCGTTCAAGAGCATGCCGGATGGCTACTTCGAAGCGGCAAAAATCGATGGAGCGAATAATTGGCAGATCCTCTTCCGGATTGGCTTCCCCCTTGTCCGTAACGTTTTCTTAACCATCGTCCTCATCAACTTCGTCACGTTCTGGAACGACTACCAGACCCCAATGGTTTATTTACTCGATAAACCAACTCTTGGCTATGTGCTATGGCAACTCATTGCCGGTACCGGCGTCCCCGGGGACACCAAACTCAAAACCGGCGTCTATGCCTTCAACATGGTCATTCTCTCCTCCCTCCCGGTGGTTACGCTATTTGCAATCTTCAAGGATCGCTTCATGGGTAGCTTAACCATGGGTGGCATCAAAGGTTAATTGAAAGGATATCAACATATGAAAGCGAAGAACCTGTTTCTATCCGCCGTTCTCCTCCTAGCAGGAGTAGGAATGGTCGCCGATCTCTCTCCGCGCTTCCAAGCCTCGTTTCAACAGGATGTTTTAAGGGCAGCTGGTTGGAGCGATTTTCAAGAAGGCGATCCCAGTTTTGGCACCTCTTACCAAGTCCCCAAGATGAGTTATGAGCTCAATGGCGTTTCTTATCCCGCGAGTGTCATCGTGACTTTCCCCGATGGCACCCAAAGCGCCGATTCGACTTTGTTTTTGGACCAAGCCGGGGTTCATACCTTTGAATATTCCGTGCTTGTGAATGGGGAAATCCATAACATCACCAAGCAAATTAAGGTGGGATTTCCTCAGATGCGCGTCGGGAACCGCGAAAAATCCTCCATCGAATACATCACCGCGGAGCAATCCAAGGAATTAGGAGCCGCGGGAACCGCGGGGATGTATGTCAAACTCGGCATGGGGGATACCTTAAATTTCACCAAACCCATTTATTTGGATGAGATGAATGACACGACCGCCTTGGTGAAGGGGTATATTGCTCCGTTAAGCAAGGGGTCCGTGGACTTTAACCAATTGTTCATCAAATTGACGGATGCGGATGATCCGAACAAATTCGTCATTCTTTGTTATTACTCTCACGTAGAAACCGGCGGAGATGGCAGAACCACCCACTCTTCCTCCGCGATGGCCCGCAGCGATGCCCAGCCTTATTTTGCTGGTATCCATCAAACTCAGGGCCTTCATACCAACGATAAATACGGCTTGTGGTCCGGCGTGGTCTTCGATGGCTACATGAAAGATAAAAACGGCTACAAAGACACCATTGATGAAGCCCAATTCGTTTTCGGATTCAATTATGCGAACAAAGTGGTTTATGGAACGGGATTTGGCAAAGGCCAAACCCTCGACACCGTTTTGGATTTGGATGAAGTTCCGACTCAAGTGGAAACGGCCTGGACAGGATTTACGAGTAACCGCGCGTTTTTGTCCATTTACGCGGAAAGCTATAGCGGATCGACCGCGAATTTCGTCATCAGCGAAGTAGCTGGGGTCTCCGCGAAGCAAATGGCGGACAATTCCTTCACCGATTCGGAAGAACCAGAAATCAGCATCGATACCGATTTCGATTCGTTGCCTAACGGAGCGGTTGGTTATTATTACCCAGTCCCTACGGCCAAAGCCTATGACCAAGTCTCCTTGGACTGCCCGGTGAAGACGGAAGTGTTCTACAACTATTTCTCTTCCGACCGCACGAGCGTCAAAATCAAAGACGGCAAATTCTATATGGATAAAGAAGGTACCTATACGATTTGCTATACCTCTTACGATAAAGCGGGCAACAAAGCGGAAAGCCTCCATACCATCAGCGTATTCAAAAACATGGATAAGCCAGATTTTGATATGCCTGCCCATGAGGACCATATCGCGGTGGGTGATTTCTTTTCCGTGAATAAGAAGATCGCTACTCGCGGCGGAGTCGGCGAGAAGACCGTGGAAGCCTATTACGAAGTAGATGGGAAGCGTTTCCCCATCGAAGGAAATGGATTCCGCATCACCGAACTCAAAACCTATAAAGTGATGTACCGCGTGACCGACATGATCGGCCAAGTGAGTGAAAAAGGGTTTGATATTCGAGTCGTGGATAGCAAAAAGCCGATTTTAGAGAAGAAAATCCATTATCCGAAGTATCTGGTTTCTGGTGGCTATTACGAATTCCCCACCGAAAAGGTTTTCTATTATGAAAACGGCGCGTTGACGGAAAAGCAACTGACCTTGGAAGTAACGGATTCTAACGGAACCAAGACCTATGCCAACGAGGATTTCTGCCCCGTCATTATCCATAATAAAGATAAGGTGACCATTAAGGCCAAATGCGGGGACGAAGTCCTTCAAAGCGATGAAATCGTCGTGATGAAGAACATGGGCACCGAAAGTAGCGCCCGTTCCATCAATTTGACCAATTATTTGATGAGCGATGGCATCAAAAAGGAACTTACCCCCGATGATGGCATGCTTCTAACGACGACGAAAGAAGAAGCCAAATTCGATTTTGTCACCCCGTTCTATTTGGATTCCTTTAGCCTTGATATCAAAGCGTTGCTTGGATTTGCCAATCATAGCGGAATCGTGGTTCGCATCACCGATTTTGCTAACGACGAGAACCAAATCGAAGCCCGTATCGCCTTAAATAACGACGTGACCACCTTTGAGGTGAATGGAACGAAGAGCGTGCTAGTGAATAACGACATCAACGTGGGAAATAACAACTACGTTCTTGGCTATAAAAACGGCTCCTTCACTTGTGGCGACATTGCTCTCCCAGTTAAGGCCTTTGCAAGCGGAGACGCGTTCCAAGGCTTTGAATCCTTAAAAGGATACATGAGCCTCGAATTCGAAAATTGCCCGGTTGGCGCGAACCTCCATTTCGTGAATTTCTGCCAATGCGGCTTCTCTTCTAGAACCGCCAGAGACCGCGTGAGCCCGGTCGTCCAAATGGATGATAATTACGGCGGAACCCGAAATATCCATACGACCTACCATATCGATCCCGCCTATTCCTTCGACGTTCTCTCTCCTAATACTGTCTTCACCTTGGATGTCCTCTCTCCGAGCGGACAGCCTGTGAAAGCATTGGATGGAACCCTTCTCCAAAAAGCCGATCCAACGAAGGGGTACGACATTTCCCTCGAAGAATACGGCCAATATTACTTCACCTTGACCACGATTGAAGATTCTCGTTTCCTCTCCAATGGTTCGGAATTAACGATCAGCTACTATGTTAGCGTCTATGATGACGTTGCCCCGGTCGTTGAATTCTCTACGGGCATGAAGAAAGAAGCCAAGGTTGGGGAAACCATTCTTCTCCCCGAATTCACCGCTAGCGACAACATCACCAAAACGGAAAACCTCATCATCCAACGCGTGATGCTTACTCCGCGAGGAGACTATCGTTATCTCGATGAATCCTATACGGCCTATACCTTCCAAGAAGAAGGAACCTATCGCTTCATGATCCGCGTGATGGATGAAGCGGGGAACATCGTTTCCAAGTCTTTTGAAACCGTGGTTACGAAAGCCTAAGGAGGAAAGAAAATGAAAAGAACATTCCAAAAGATTCTCGGACTCTCGCTGCTCACCCTCGCTTCTTGCTCGGGACCGTCCCAAAAAGTCGTCGCCTATGATGATGAGGGCTATCCTTTATTAACGACAGGCACCCTTCACGATGTCTCGGTCCGTTATGGGAACCGCGAATTCGTCAAAGATGGCTCGACGGAATATCAAGTCATCTACGATAGCAAGCAAAAAGGAGCTGCCCAGGCCGCGGCCTATATCGTTTCTAACGTCTACAACGCGACGGGAGCGATGATGACTTCCCTTGATATCAGCCAATTCGATGAGGACATCTCCCGTGCCGACCACTATATCATCGTGGGAAGCAGCGACCTCTTTGACGATGCGGGCAAAACCATGCCCGATTACAAGACCCTTGGTATCGCGGGATATTATATTTCAAGCTACGGGAATAACGTCTTCCTCATGGCCCACCGCCTTTCCGGATATCAGCAAGGAGCCCTAACCTTCTTACGTCACGTGGTGGGTTACGACATGATTTCCGAAGATACGGTCATCTATGAAAGAGATGGGTCCGTGATGCCGGATATGGAAATCAAGGAACGCCCCGACTTCGACTGGGCCCACCCGATCAACAACTTCACCGAAAAGACCAAATACGGTTTAGGCTTCTCGACCCTTTATTCCTATATCGTTCCGGCGACGGAAAATCCCAAAGCCACACCGAAGACGGTCCATAACGTCTTCAATTTCTTGGATCCGGATTTGCATTGCGACGCCTCCAATACGGAGATGTACCATCCCGAATGGTTCTCCGATGGACGCGAACAGCTTTGCTATACCGCCCACGGGGATAAGGAATCCCTCGATTTAATGGTCGATACAGCTTTTGAAACCGTCAAAAAATCCGTGGAATACAAAACGGATTCCGAGATGCTCAATTTCACGGATAACGATGTGGGCAACTGCTGCCAATGCGATGCCTGCAAAGCTTCCATCGAAAAAGATGGCGGGACGATTTCGGGCGCGGTCATTCGCTTCATCAACCGCCTTGACGATAAACTCCAGGCGTATCTACAAGAAGAAGCGGAAAAGACTCATAGCGAAAAGCGCACGATCCACCTTCAATTCTTCGCTTACCTTTCTTCCCTCCAAGCCCCGACGGTTTCGGTAGAAGAAGACCCGACTTTAAAGTGCAACCCAGACGTCTCCGTCATGATCGCCCCCCTTCACGCGAATTACACCAAAACGTTCTATGACAAAGAAAACGCGATGTACGCGGATACGTTTGAAACCTGGAGCCATTACGCGGATCACATCACCGCATGGCTTTATGAAACGGATTATCACCATTACATCTATCCGTATAACACCTATGCGACGATGATGAAGAATTACCGCTTCGTCAAATCCAAAGGCGCCTCCGTTATGTATAACGAAGGGCAACGTTATAACGCGAACGTCACTTGCTTTGGCAAACTCAAAGAATATTTGAATAGCAAAGCCCAGTTCGACGTCAACGCGAATTACACGGATTACAGCGAGAAATTCTTCACGAATTACTTTAAAGACGCTGCCCCCATCATGCGGGAATATTTCGAAGAATTGACCGGATGGGAAACTTATTTGGAAAGCAAACCCGAAGTCTATGGACTTGGCGGAGGCGTTTACCAAGAAATCGGCAGCAAAGCCGAATATTGGCCGAAGCAGATGCTCGTGAACTGGGTCGACAAGATGGAGGAAGCGTATAAAACCATCGAAAAATACAAAACGACGGATAGCTCCCTTTATACAACGTTAAGCAAACACATCCTCATCGAAACCATGTTCCCCCGCTTTGCGCTTTGTAATTTACATGGCGGAACCTATGCCCCGGAAGAACTCCGTCAAATGCGGCTAGCCTTCCGTAAGGATGCGGAATCGATCGGCATGGTCGAGCACATGGAACACTATTTCATCGACTCCGTCTATGCGACTTGGGGTATCTAATTGGAGGTCAACATGAAGAAAAGCAGTAAATTAACGGTTTTGGCCCTCTCGCTCTTTGCCATGGGTCTAACCTCCTGTGGTGAGTCTACTGGCCCGCAGCCCGTTCCTTATGAACCGGAAACGACCGTCAGAGAAGCCACCGTCTACATGGGGTTATTCGAAACGAAAGAATATACCCCTGATTCCAGCCTCTCTTTCCACGTGACGATTGAGAATTCTTCCATCGTTACCTATGAAAACGGCGTCTTCCAGACGGGCCTCCAAGAAGGAAAAACCCTCGCGGTTTTCGCTTCGACGGAATGGACTTATAACGTCACCGTCATTGTGGCTAAAGACGCGACGGTCCCCTTCTTTACGATTGAGAATTCAGATATCTCCGTTTACCGGGGTGCCACCTATGAATTCGATACCTCCCTTTCTTATCGCTCGATTGACGTGAATAGCTATGAACACGAAATCAAAGTGACTAAAGAAGGAGAAGGAAACGTTGCCGATATCGCGGTGAAGGGTACCTCCTTGCAGATTACCGGCAAGGAAATCGGCACCCAGGCCTTTACGATTTATACCGAATTCGCGGGATTTACCCTTTCCAAGTCTCTTAACGTTTCGGTGAAAGACAATAATGGCCTCGTCGTTTGCGGCAGGAACATGATTTATGACAATCTTGGCCCGCATTACACGATTTCGATGTACCGATATTCGGCAAACCCCATTAACCTCGAAAACGATATCGTCGTTTTAAAAGGCGGGGTGGAAGTTCCGTTCAGCCAGTTGAATATCGCCTTCGACGATCCTTCGGTTTTGTCTTTAAACGGCAAATTGCTTGCCCCTCACAAAATGGGCAAGACGTTCTTCACCCTTTCTACGGGCGGAGAGAATATCGTCGTCAACGTCGAAATCATCAAACCGACCTTAAATCACATCGACTTCGATTTGCTCGATAACCGTTTTGACCTGGACATGAGCGTCAATTCCACGAACTCGTCGCGGGTTTATACCCCGAGCCCCACTGCCACGAAAACCTTCAAACTCCCGGTTCAAGGTGCTTATACGGAAGTGGAAAAGATTGTTGTCGCGGGCAAAGACATTCCCTTTGACGCTTCGAAGGTCACCTACAACTCCACGACGAAAGAAGTGACGTTGCCGGCTTCTATCTTCACGATTGCCAATTACGGCAAGCAATCCGTCACGTTGTCTCTTTCCGCCGCCGAATACCTCGACACCTACACCTTCTCGATGGATTTCGTGACCAAATATATTTCCACCTATGCTCAAATGGGCGAATATTTCGTTCAGAAGTACGCCAAAGACGTGATTTACGGCCAGTACATCCTTAAGAACGACTTGGATGCCAACGGAGCGAATGCCACGGCACAGTATGCCAGCTTAGGCACCGTGAATTACGCCTATGGCTTCCGCGGCATCTTTGATGGAGACGGCCACGCGATCAAGAATTACCGGAGTACGATGTTTGGCTTCTTCCTCGTCGTCGGAGAAGGGGCGGTCATCCGTAATTTGACGCTTGATAATGTCCATTATCACGTCAAAGTCGATGATAAAAACGACAATCGTGGCGAAATGATTCTTGGGCGTTTCATCTCGGGGGCGACTCTAGACAACATCACCGTCAATTTGGCTTCCGATTCCATTACTTCCGATTCTCGGGCAAGCGGAGGCAAACTCGATTCCTCGGGATTATTCTGCACCGAAGTCTTCACCTTCAACACGGTCCGCAATATGACCATCCATGCGGAAGGGTTCGAATTGGCTTCCATCTTTGGAAAACAAATCCCGAACTCCACCTTCTTCAACGTGAACATCTATTGCAAGTCTCTTGCCTTCATCGGTTCGGATCAATCACAGTTAGATGGCGTGACGATCCATCAAGCTTAATTTGATTTCTATCGCCTAGACTCCTCTTGATAAGAGGGGTTTTTGCTAATTGTTATCAAAAATTGCCTTCCGTGATCTTCTCCATAGGATTCTTGTCAAAAGGGTAGCAAAATAATGCCAACAAAAAGAAAGGGCTTGAATGATGATTTCAATCCAGGACCGTTATTTCAAAATCGATACGGAACATAGTACGTACCTCTTTAAGGTGAACCCCCTCAACGTTTTGGAACATATCTATTACGGGACGCGTATCCCCAAAGAATCCTCCTATGAATTTATGGAGGAAGTGCAAGGGTTTGGATATGGGGTAGAAATGAAAACGGAAGGATATTCCATGCGCCCGGATCATGCGAGTCTAGAAACCTCCATCAAAGGACGCGGGGATAACCGGGAAGTCATGGTTCAACTCGATTGCAACGGGGACCTCATTTCCAATTTCCTTTATGAGGGTTATGAAATCCTTTCTTCCTTTGAAATCCCGGGGTTGCCCTCCGCGAATCATAAAGAAGAAACCTTGATGATTCGGCTAAAAGATTCGGTTAAAAACTTAGAACTTCGTCTTTATTATTCGACCTATCCAGGAACGGACGTGATGACCCGTAGTGCCTCTCTCCATAATCTTTCCGATAAGGGAATCGTGATTCGCCGCATCTTGTCGAGCCAAATCGACTTCCATGAAGATGAGTTCGTTTTAAAGACTTTAGATGGCACTTGGGCCAAAGAAAGAACGGTGCATGCCCGTACCTTGCAACATGGTGTGACTAAAATCGATTCTAAATGCGGGTTCTCCAGCGCCTATCACAATCCTTTCGTCATGCTAGAAAAACCAGACTGTAGTTTGAAATACGGGGACTGCTATGGCTTCAATTTGATTTATTCGGGAAACCACGTGGAATATTTGGAACGTAATAACCTCCACGGGGTCCGTTTCTTGCAGGGTATCAACGACGATTCCTTTGCTTGGAATCTTTCTTCTGGAGATGCCTTTTTTACCCCGGAAGCGACGTTATGCTATTCGCCCTGTGGGGAAAATGGTTTAACCCATGAATATCACCGTTTTATCCGCGAACATATCGTCCGTGGGTATTGGCAATATAAAGACCATCCCGTGCTCATTAACGACTGGGAAGCGTTGCATTTTACCTTCAACGAAGAAAAACTCCTTGCTCTAGCCAAGCGTGGCCAAGAACTTGGATGCGAAGCTTTTGTTTTAGACGATGGATGGTTTGGAAACAGAAATGGGGACAATAGTTCCTTGGGCGACTGGTTTGCCAACAAAGAAAAACTACCCCATGGGGTCGGCGGACTCGCGGATAAAATCCATGAAATGGGGATGTTATTCGGCTTATGGTACGAACCTGAAATGGTGAGCAGGGATAGCAATCTTTATCAAGCCCATCCCGAATTTGCCTTAACCCATCCAGATTACGAAGTGGTGGAAAGCCGTCATCAGCTCATTTTGGATTTGGCCAATCCCGAAGTTGTGGATTATTTGATTTCCGTGATTGGAGATAGCATCGCCGAATCGAAGGCGGACTTTATCAAATGGGACTGCAACCGCGTCTTCTCCGATTATTTGTCCCCTGCTACCACCAATCAAGGCGAGACGCCGCATCGTTATATCCTGGGACTATATCGCCTCCTAGACGCGATTACCAAGCGCTTCCCGAAAGTTTTGTTTGAATCCTGTGCCGGGGGAGGAAACCGCGTCGATTTAGGCATGCTTTGCTTTATGCCTTCCTTCTGGTGTAGCGACAACACGGAGCCGCATGAACGGATGCGGATTCAAGAAGGGACGCTCATGGGGTATCCCCAGTCGACGATCGGGGCCCATGTTTCGGCCTGCCCGAACCTCCAAACGCTTCGCTCGTCTCAAATCGAGGACCGCTTCAACGTGGCTTGCATCGGGGCCTTTGGCTATGAACTCGATCCTAATAAATTGACCGCGGTGGATACGTTGAGCATGATGGAACAAATTGCTTGGTATAAGAAGAACCGCCATCTTTTGGCCTACGGAGATTATTACCTCCTTTCTTCTTTCTATAGCGAGAATCCCCAACAATACGTGATTGTTTCCCCCGACCAAAAAGAAGCCGTTTATTTCTTGGGGAATCCCTTGTTTGAACTTAATGCCCCCCAAGTGGTGGCTAAACCCGTAGGATTGGATCCTAAGGCCATGTACCACTTCGAAGAAAGGCAGCAGAATTTCGATTTTGAATATATCGATAGAAAACGCATCCCTTCTACGAAGAAAGTCGAAGGAAAGAACCTCGAAGACGAACTAAAAGACTTAACGCCCTTAAAGAGCGAAAAGCAAGTTTGCGATCTTAGCGGCGAATCCCTGATGAATGCGGGAGTTCGCCTTTATTATGAATGGGGGAGCGGTGGCAATTGGAAGCGTTTGATGCTTGATTTTGGCACGCGCCTTTATAAGATTTCGATGAAATAAATATGCCGAATATCGAGCTAAAAGAGCTTTATTGCTATTACGGGAAGGGAAAGAAAGAAAATCTAGTCATCGAAGACATGACGGAGCATTTTCCTTCTGGCAAAATCAGCGTCATTATGGGGCCTTCCGGATGCGGCAAGACCACTCTTTTAAAATCGATTCTTGGCTTAATGGAATACGATGGGGACATCTTTTTCGACGATAAAGACATCTATAAAATCCCCACCTATCAACGAAATATGGCTTACATCAACCAAGACGTAAGCCTTTATCCCCATTGGACGATTTTTGAAAACATCATCTTTCCCTTAAAAAATAAGAAGATGTCCCGCGATGAAATCTATAAAAGGGCAAGAGACATCGCCGAACGATTCGGGATTGCCCATTGCTTGAATGTAAAGCCCAAGTACTTGTCCTGGGGACAGCAACAAAGGGCCTTGCTAGCTCGGGAACTTGTTGGGGAACCTGAGGTGGTCTTGATGGATGAGCCGGTTTCCCATCTGGATAAACTGTCAAAAAAAGACGTGCTCGACTTTATCAAAGAATTAAACCGGGAATGGCATTTGACGATTCTTTATGTCACCCATTCTTATCAAGAAGCGATGGAAGTTGCGGATCAAATCTATGTGATGGATCAAGGGAAGTTCATCGAAAAAGGAACCCCGAAATCCATTCGGGCTTCCATCAATCATTTTGTGTGCGAGATGAGGGCGGCAGACGATGAAAAAGCGAAAGAATAAAGCGGCTTCTTCGGATTTCTTGCCGACCCAGCTTCCCCAAACAAGGAAAGACCAATATTTTTTCATCCTTAAGAACCAGTTCTCGACTTTATTGCTTTCGGGGCTGTGGCTCCTATTATGCTGCCTTCCTTTGATTTTGACGGTTTATTTCCAAAATCAATTCGAAGTCGGGTTCTACCAAAAATATTTATCGGGAGAAATGAACAAGGCAGATTATCAAGCGTCGATGAATGCTTTGATGATTTATGGGTCGATCATCGAAGTGGCTTTTACCTTTGTGGCTTCTCTTGCCATCGCAGGGGTGAACCGCATCCTAAAATCCTTGGTTTCTGGGGAGCCGATTTTATTCTGGGATGACTTTAAATGCGGGGTGAAACAGAACTATTTGAATACCTGTCTCCTCTTATTTTTCTTTTCGATCCTTTTAGGCTTATGCCGATTTGTGAATGCTTTCTTTATGGAATATCTTCTTGGCATCCCCTGCTATATCTTGCTGATTTTGATTGTGATTCCGGTTTTTACGTTGGCATCCATTTTCTCTTCCGTTTATGAATGCAACGTATTTCACGCGATTTCTAATGCGATTAAACTCTATTTCCCTTTTTGGTGGAAATACCTTTTGATGAGCCTTGGCATTGCCACGATTTTCACGGGACTCCATTATTTGGAGACTTTGCCTTTTATCGTGGCCATTGTTCAGATGGTCTTATGCGTTTTGGTTCTGCCTTTGTATCTCCTTTTGCTTTATTCCATTTCCTTTTCCCTGTTTGATAAATACATCAACCAAGAGGAATTCCCTGAATTCTATGGGGCTGGGCTATATCGGCCAAAAGAAGAAGACCAAAAGAAATAAAGCCTATCAGGACTTTGTGGCTTCCGCTTCCTGAACAAGCTTAGCAAGAACCCCGGTGTTAGGAGAACAAAGGTACCCTTTCGCGGTTTCTTTGTCTTCGCAATAACGAAGGCCGTCTCGTTCGATAATGGTGATGGAAGAGATTTTGCCGTTCGTGGACCATGTCCCTCCGTGGGTGGCACTGATTTGCAATCGGGTACGAATTACTTGGTATCCGTTTCGCTTTAATACGGTTTCCAAAGCATCAAAACTAGCATCTGTGATGCAGGTTTCGGTATGCTCACTATCGATAAAACTCATACACGTCCCCCTTCGTTTTGCTCCACTTGCTTGATGGACAGAGAAATTCGTTTTCTTGGTAAATCCAAGGCAATGACTTTGACCTTAACGATTTGGCCCATGGATAAGGCTTCGCTAGGATGACGAATGAAGCGGTTCGCGATTTCGGAAATATGGACAAGCCCATCCTGATGAACCCCGATATCCACGAACGCGCCAAAATCGGAAAGATTTCTTACCGTTCCGCTTAATGTCATGCCGACTTTGAGATCTTTGATATCTCGCACATTGTTGTCGAGTTGGGCGGTGACGACTTTTTCTCGCGGGTCGCGGCCTGGCTTTTGAAGCTCGTCGATGATGTCTTTCAAGGTGTAGGAACCGATTCCGATTTCTTGGGCTAATGCATCGTAATTTTTGGTTTCTTTCAAAATCTCCGTCGCCTTAGGAGTTCCAATGTCTTTTAAAGACAGTCCCAATTTAGAAAGCAGCACCCCAGTAGCCTTGTAATCCTTGGGGTGAACCGCGGTGCGTTCTAAGGGGTTATCGTTTTCGATTCGAAGGAATCCTGCTGCGCTTTCAAAGGCTTTTGCCCCAAGGCCTTTAACTTTTAGAAGGTCCTGACGGCAAGAGAAGGGACCATGTTCTTCTCGATAATCCACGATGGAAGCGGCCACTTTAGCACTTAATCCTGAGACATATTGAAGAAGAGAAGCAGAAGCCGTATTCACCCAGACCCCAACTTCATTGACCGCATCGATCGTCGTATCCGATAGGGTCTGCTTTAAACGGGCTTGATCCATATCGTGTTGATATTGCCCAACCCCAATGGACTCGGGAGGGATTTTAACGAGTTCGGCCATGGGGTCGAGAAGACGCCTAGCCAAAGATACCGCGGAACGTTCTTCGATATCCATGTTGGGGAATTCCTTGATGGCAAGGGGAGAAGCACTATAAACGGAAGCCCCGGCTTCGTTGACGATGGTGATGGTTACTTTGTCTAGATGGTTGGAGGCTAGGAAACGCCGTAAAAAGGCTTCGCTTTCTCTTCCCGCGGTTCCGTTTCCAAGAGCAATCGCGTCAAAGGCAAATTGACGGTAAAGGGATAAGAGTTTGGCTTCGGCATCCTTTTCTTTTCCAACGGTTGGATAGATGATGCAGGAAGAAAGGACGCCCCCCGTCTCATCGATTAAGGCCAATTTGCAGCCGTTTCGATATCCAGGATCAAAGCCTAATATCCGTTTTCCCTTCAACGGAGATTCCAAAAGAAGTTGCTTTAAATTCGTGGAGAAAAGCTTCAAGGAAGAATCTTCCGCTTTCTCGAAAAGATCATTTTCGATTTCGTTTTCGACGGAGGGACCTAGCAAGCGTTTATAGCTATCCGCGATTGTTTCGCGAATCAAGACTTCGAAAGGGCTATTACGGACGAGGATTTCGCGGGCCATGTGGTTTTCAATGGTTAGATTGTCGTAATCCAATCCCCAAGTGAGTTTCTTTTCCTTTTTCCCACGGCTTAAAGCCAAGGTTTGATAGGGTTTGATACGGGAAAGCGGAGTGACGAAATGGTTGTAATTCAGGTATTTTCCTTCCGTGTCTTCTTTGGTTTGCTTGGATTCGATGCGACCGGATTTTAGAACATAAGATTTCGCAAAGAGAAAGAAGTCGGGGTTATCGCTATAGCGCTCTGCAAGAATATCTTTGGCGCCTTGTAAAGCCTCTTCTATGTTTTTGACCCCTTTGGCTTCGTTTAGATATTTATCCGCCTCTTTGGACAAAGATGCTTCGTTTCCTTTTTGGGCAAGGATAAAGTCAGCAAGAGGCTCTAGACCTTTTTCTTTAGCCATGCTTCCCCGTGTTTTGCGTTTGGGCTTATAAGGACGATAAAGGACTTCAAGGGTGGATAAAACCTCGCAGCTAACAATTTGCTCTTTTAGTTCTGGGGTCAATTTTCCTTGTTCTTCGATGCTAGCAAGGACGGTTTTCTTTCGTTCTTCCAGTTTTTCGAATTTGGATTTTTCTTCTTCCAACTCGCGAAGGGTGATGTCGGACATGTTGCCGGTTTCTTCTTTTTTATAGCGGGCGATGAAGGGGATGGTGGATCCTTCGGATAAGAGGCGTAAAACGGCGTGTACGTGGGTAAGGTTCAGGTGAAGTTTCGATGATAAATAGTTTGCGATTTCCATAAGTCCGTCTATTTTACCCCAACTCGATTTCATCGAATAGGAGGGGGGCAGCCAACAAGAAATCTTGCGAATGTCTTTCAGGTCAAAAAAATGCAAAAAAGCGTTTTTTATTCGATAGTTCCTTTTTCAATGAAAAAATAGAATATCCTTGTATGAATTCCTTCCCTTCCCCTTGCGACTCTTCCCGTAGTTTTTTTCTCAAGGCTCAACCCGTTTGGAAAAAGGGAACGTCCTCTACATTAAAATCGTTCGTCTTGGACTTGCTGGAAAAAGAAGGAGTGAAAGACAATTTCACCGATTATCCCCTCAGGGATGTTTGGCTTCTTGAATTCCGCGAAAAAATTATCGATTTATTGAAGTAATTTTACGTGCCATAGGCCCCTAAATAGCGATAAAATCAACCGCGCTTAAAGGAGATTTATTATGGCAAATACGACGACGCACAAATATTCGTTGGCCCATGCCCTGTTTCTGATCTCGGGGATTTTGTTGGTCATTTACTACCTTCTTTCTGAAGGGGTTCCTAGCTTAGGAAACGACATCACCTCTCTCATGAAATTCATCGCAGAGATTTTCGTTCTTGTCGTTTTAATTGGCTTTTATTTCTATTTCTTGTTCGGGGCTCAAAATTGCCAAGGGACCATCAAATCGATTGCTCCGTCTCTACTAATTCTCATCGTGGTCGGCTCTTATTCCATGAATTTTGGGAATGCGGAAGCCAACGCGATTATTTCCGGCATTGCGAAAATGTTGTTTACCTTGATTATCGCCTGCGGGTTCGTATTCCTCTTCGTCCATAGCAAACTCCTTGGTTTGGTTTTTGCCTGGAGCAGCATCCTCTATTGCGCCTTTGTCCTTTTGTCTTACGTGATCGTTTTGATTATTACCCTCGTTAATGGCGGAGGCTTTTCGGGGGCTAAGCTCGCCGAGACGATGTTCTATGCGGCATCGTTGGGCTTGCTTTTTGGCGGATCTTACACCCTTTGCAAAAATAAAGATTGGGCATTCTAATCCCGTAAACGACTGAACGGCCGTCGATGTCATTCCTTGTTTTGGATGACGTCGATGGCTTTTTCTTTTCGTAACATCAGCAAGAAGCCGAACACCAGAATGAGTACCACTCCGAGTGCGATGCCAATCCCCATAAAGTAATTGTGCCAGGTGAAGGAAATGATGCGGATGACGCTGGATGAGTGGCTGGAACGGAATAGTGCCTGCGTTAAAACGCGGTTCAGCATGTTTGAAATAAGGACGTAACCCGCGCCAAACCAAAGGGAGGAGAGAAGGGTGAAAAACAAAGTTTCCAGCGTGAAATAACAAGATAGATCCCTTCCTCGATACCCTAGGGCTTTCCATACCCCGATGTTGTATTTTTGGGATTGAATCAAGGAGATGGAGAAAAGAACCAAGAGAACGGCCGATCCCAAGATGGAAATGAGGGAGAGGATACGGAAAGCTTGAGAGAAGATGGAAATGCCAGAAGCCACTTGGCTCATCACGTCATAAAGGACGCTTTTGGCCGCGTAATGGTAAGGGGACAAAAGCGAAGAAACATAATCAAACTGGTCAGGAGAATCAAAGGCGATGGCATAGGGGAAAAGCTCGCGGTACCGGAATTCCAAATAATCCTCTTTGCTCATGCGGATGGATATCGCAGCCGAAGTGATGGAGTAGCGTGCCAACGTTTCGTCGTCGTAATCGGAATAAAGACGGATTTTGCATCCTTGCAAGAACGGGGCATAGTCTATCTCGGTGCTATTTTTTTGGGAAACCGTCCCCAATGAGAAGGAGAATCCGCCTTCATCGTTGCCCTTGTGGATGAGGTTGGCCAATTCGTTATGATCGCCCACTTTGAATATTTGCGCGGCCACATTATCCGTGAGAAGGATCTCTCCCTTTTTTAGGAGGGAACTGTAGCTTGTTTGGCAGCTGGTTGTTGTCGCTTTCCAGCCCGTGGCAGAGGAAAAAAAAGAGCCGTGGGGCAAAAAAAGCAGGGGCATGGTATTGGTGTCCGACTTTAAATCCTCCATGAAGTCTTTGTTTTGGGTATAAACGAAATTGAGGGCGTAGGACAAATATTCCAACTCGCTTTCGTATTGACTTTGCAAGATGGCGGAATTCTCCTCTCCTTTGCCAAACTCGTCTAGCAGACCGCTGATTTTATTTTTGTAATCGGTTTTGATGATCCCGTTCACGTAAACGGTTCCGTTTCGGAGGCGCCCGATTTGCGCGTATTTTCCGACAAAGTCGTTATAAGATTTGTAGCTGGATTTCTGGACGAGGATGGCGTCGGCAAAATAATCGGTGACGTAGATGCCGGTAGGGCAGGTCTTCTCCGCCAAAGCGACGTATTCGATTTGGTCGACTTTCAAATGGGACATCAAGAAGTCGTTGTCGACAATCATAAGTCCCTGAGACTGATTGACCCACACGCTTGACATATAGGCGGCATTGACCGTCCCATCGATGGCAAGCCGATCGGTATCGGCGAAAGGCAGAGAAATGGGGAATTTATAAATGGGGTAATATTTGCCCTCGTAATCGTCGTTGAGAACTTGCCATTCTTCGTCTTGGATCGGCAAAAGGCGGTTGACGGTGGTTTTTCCGTTTTTTGTTAGCGCCCCTCTTTGCATGATGAAATCCGTTTTCTCGCTTTGGCGATAAGCAGTCGAAGCGTATTCGCTTGCATCAAATCGATAAAGGGAGAACAGACAAGAGAACAAAGAAAGCAAAATGCCCGTGAGGATGGGAAAAAGGGCCATTCGCCATTTGGAATGGTTGATGGTCTTCATCATCGTGGGTATCGGCATGAAGAAGTGGCCCTTCAGTTTCTTTTCTTCCCCGTGCTCATCGGGACAGGGGGAACTAGGCTGAAAAAGTTCTTTTCGGGGCTGGATCCGTTTGATGCGGCCTTCCGCCAAGGCCTTGTTGACCCCTTCGATTTGTTCAGGAGTCATTTCATCCGGGTTAGACAAATATAAGGTTTCGGTATCCACGTGGCTTTCCGGACGGAAAGAAAGGTCTTCTACGATAAACCCTTTAGACAACGTGATGATGCGGTCGGCAAAACGATAGGCTTCAGGCAGGTTATGGGAGACGACTAAAACAAGAGAAGTTCTCGAACGCCTTTTTAAAATTTTGAGCACGTCTTCGGAGGATTGACGGTCCAAGTTGCCCGTAGGCTCATCACAAAGCAAAACGGGTGGATCTTTGATTAAAGCCCTTGCGATGGCAATGCGCTGCTTTTGTCCGCCGCTAAGGTGCTTGACACGTTTTTTGGCAATTCCGCTTAAGGCCACATCATCCAATGCCTGCTGGATTTGAAGCTTGATATGCTTGGGCTTTTCTTTTAAGCCCATGGCAATATTGGCTTCGACGCTCATTTCGTCAATCAAACAATAGTTTTGAAAGATGAAGCCGATGTTGGAATAGTGGTATTCGTCCAATTGCTTCTCGTTGAACTTGCAGACGTCTTTGCCGTTGAAAAGAATCTGCCCAGCGGTGGGCTTATCAAGTCCCGCGATGAGATTTAATAAGGTGGATTTGCCGCTTCCGGATTTTCCGATAATGAAAACGAGCCCAGTGTTCGGCAACTTCAAATCAACCCCTTTTAAGGCTTTGGTCACATGCTTGCCGCTAACGAAAACGCGTTCCAACCCCTTCACGTCAATCATGTTCTTTATTTTAGCGCTTTTTTAGCAGTTCGCATTATTTTTTAGCAGAATTTCATTGGGAGCAAAAAAACATAGGAACGGAAAACAAAAAACCACGCCTGGAGGGCAAAGACGTGGCTAGAAGGAAAACGATTTAGAAAACGTAGAGATAAAGGCCCGTCCACATGAGGATGGCACCTGCTAAAACGAAGAAGTGCCAAATAAAATGGGCGACGGGTTTCTTCTTTAACAAGGCGAAGGGAATCATGCCGAGGGTATAGACGGATCCTCCAATGATTTCCCAAATGAGCAAGGGGATGTCCCCGCGAATCCAATAAGGGAAGAACAAAATGGCACTCCAACCAATTACAAAATACAAAGTGAAATGGAGCCAACGAACTCTTCCGGGACCAAAGACAGCGACAAAAGTGATGCCTAAGGCAATCAAAGCCCATTGGACGGAGATGAAGGCGATTGAGGCGACGTCTCCCCACATCTTGGTTCGCATGTAAATGAGCCATAACGGAGCGAAGGTGCCTCCGATAGCGAGATAAATCGAAGAATAGTCGAAGCGTCGGAAGATTCTTTTGACCCTGGTGCCGCAGCGGAAGGAATGATAGAGACAGGAGAAAAGCATCTGCAAAAAGAAACAAGACCCGTAGATCATCGCGGCAGTTAAACTCCACGCATCGTTAGCCTTGGCAATCATTAACCCTAGGCATACTAGCCCCAATATGGCTCCGACGCCATGAGTTGTCGCGTTGCCGACTTCTTCTAGAATTCCTCTTCGTGGAGCTTCGTTTAAAGCTCGGTTCCGGTTTTTCTTTTGGATTTTGAGACGGTATTTCTCTGCTTTTAAAGGTTGCTCAATCGAAAGTTTGTCTACGATATATTGTTGCTTTCTTTCCTCTAAATCCTTTTTTGCCTGGTCTTTTAAGGCGGCTTTGTCACGAAGGTAATCGAGCTTTAGGTCGCGATATTGCTTTGTGCGTTCCGAGACTTCTTTTTGCTGCAATTTGATTTTTTGCTCGGGTTTTAAGGTAGCTTCCAAGGTTTCCATCACAACCTCCTTTTTCTTCATTATATACTTATTTCATGTAAGAACTAGTATCAAAAACTAGATAATGATAAATATCGAACTAGAAATGAAAATCGCGGTAATTTTTATATTTAACATAAAGGGAGACGGGAATAGAATGATGATAGCAAACGGAGAGTGCTTATGAATTTTAAAGACGGTAGCCATTACGTTCCTTATGACGAAAGAACGGGGAACGAATCCATTGTTTATTTTACCCGCGATTTAAGCGCGAAAGGACTAGAAAAAGCCTACGACAAAATCGCCGCTTCCTTAAAAGGGAAAGTCGCGGTTAAGGTCCATACGGGAGAACCGGGCGGGCCCAATATCCTCCCCCGTCCTTGGGTGAAGGATTTGCTGGCCACGCGGCTACCCAACGCGACAATTGTTGAAACCAATACGTATTATGAAGGGGACCGTTATACAACGGATGTCCACCGAAAAACCTTAGAAAAGAACGGTTGGACTTTCTGCCCCGTGGATATTTTGGATGAAGAAGGAACGACGATGCTTCCCCTCCACGGCGGAAAATACTTCAAGGAAATGAGCGTAGGATCTCATACGAGAAATTATGATTCCCTTTTGGTTTTGACCCATTTCAAGGGACATACCCAAGGCGGTTTTGGTGGCTCGAACAAAAACCTCGCCATTGGAATGGCGGATGGTCGCATTGGCAAAGCAATGATTCATACCTACCCCCATTCCAACAATCCATGGAGCATTGCCAAGGAAGAATTCATGGAACGCATGGTGGAAAGCACGAAGGCGACCCTTGAATTCTTTAAGGACCAAATCGCTTTCGTCAACGTGATGCGCAATATGTCCGTGTCCTGCGATTGCGAAGGAATCCGTGCCGAGCCTGTTGTGACTCCTAACGTAGGGATTTTGGCTTCTTTAGATCTTCTTGCTATCGACCAGGCGTGCGTGGATATCGTCTACGCGATGAAAGAAGACGAGAAACACGCCTTGGTGGAACGCATGGAATCCCGCTACGGTTTAAGGCAATTAAGCTATATGAAAGAAATGGGCATGGGGAATGATCGTTATGTCCTCATTGATTTGGATAACAACGAAATCCGCATTCAGCCCAAAGACTGCGTGCAAAATCTCATTCCATTTGATCAAGACGACCGTTAAGAATGGCTCATGACCATTTCGGTCGCGTAATCGAGTTGTTTTTGGGTAATATCGCCCCCGCTGATTAAATAAGCGACTTGGCGAATCTTTTCGTCTAATCCTAATTCCTTGATTTCGGCATACGTCCTGCCTTCTTTTACCTTTTTGGATAAGAGAATCTGGTGATCGCTACGCGCGGCAACTTGCGGCATATGGGTAATGGAAATCACCTGGGTGGAAAGAGAAATCTCGGCGATTTTATTCGCGACCGCCTGCGCGGATACCCCGCTTAAGCCCGTATCGATTTCATCGAAGATGACGGTTGGAATTTTCTTGGCTTTGATAAGCAAGGCTTTGAAAGCCAGCATGATGCGGCTAGCTTCCCCACCAGAGAGGATTTTCGATAAGCTCTTCATTCCTTCTCCGACGTTGGTTTCGATTAAGAAATCCACGGAGTCGATACCATTTTCTCCCAAGACGGACTCGTTTTTCGAAATGGGGGCAAAGCCGATATGGAATTGAACTTGAAGAAGAAGCGATTTTAATGCAGCTTCGAGTTCTTTTTCGATTTTAAGAGATGTTTTTTGACGAATTTGGCTAAGTTCCAAAGCCGTCTTATAAGCTTCTTCGAACGCCTCTTCCTTGGCTTTTTCTTTTTCCTTTAACGCGTCTTCTAAACTGGCGTTATCTCCAAATCCCTTTTGAAGATAATCGCGATATTCCAAAAGTTCGGAATAGGAACGGTGGTATTTCCGTTTGCATTCTTCGATGTCGCTTTGCCTCTGTTCCAGTTCGTCGAGTTTCTCCGGGTCATAATCCATGTCGGAGAGTTTACGTTTCAATTCATCGAACAAATCGGAAAGCTCGTAATAACGGTCATCGATTTTTTCTTGGTAGGCTTCGTATTCTTTTTCGTAACCGGATAGTTTTTTGAGGAGTTGATCCAATTCGTAAAGTTGATCGAAGTAGTCGCTGCGCAGAATTTGATTGGCTTCTTGGTGAAGGGAATAGACTTTATCGTAGTTTTTCAAGACATCGATTTGGGCTTCGATTTCCTCTTCTTCGCCTTCATAGAGATTCAAAGCTTTTAACTCTTGGTATTGATAAGCATAAAAATCCTTGCCCGCGTCCAACTGCTCTTTCTCTTTTTTGAGAACTTCGTATTCTTCCTTGGTTTTAAGGAAGGCGTTTCTTTTTTCTTGGTAGACTTCTAAGGTGTTTGCAAGGATCGAGGGGGACAATCCATCGATAATGGAAAGATAATTTTCGGGGTTTAAAATCTTTTGGAAATCGAATTGGGAATGGATGTCGGCGAGCTCGCTCCCTAATTTTTGCAAATCGGGTAAAGAAACGGTGACTCCGTTGATTCTGGCGTAGCTTTTGCTTCGCCCAATGATGCGTTCAACGGTGAGTGAGTCTTGGGAAGGAATATCGCGTTTAGCCAAGAATGCCTCGATACGTGGAGAAGAAGTGAAAATGCCTTGGATGGAGGCTTTATCTTCACCGGCGCGGATGAGTTCGGTGGATGCGCGTGCGCCCAATAATAAAGATAAAGAATCGATGACAAGGCTTTTTCCTGCTCCGGTTTCACCGGTTAAAACCGTGAATCCGTCGTGGAAATGAGCATCGACGTTGGAGAGAATGGCAAGGTTATGAATCGTTAATCGTTCTAGCATTGCTTCCATTATAAGCGTTTTTCTTGGAAGCAGTAGATGGTGCGCGAAAAGAGGAGACTAAGCATGGAAATTGACGGATCAATCCAAGGAAAGAGTCTACTTAGAAAAGAAGAGTAACTACGAAATTTCGTCTAATGCCTGGTGAAGCAAGTAAGCAAAAGCAACCTTTAATCGATATATTTGATCATAAAGTCATGAAACAAACCTCTTGAAATTAACTTAGAAGTTAACTTAGAAGTCCAACTACTAAGTTAACTTCTAAGTTCAAGGAATCACCCCTCTAGTCAGAATAAAAATGGAATGAAAAAAAGTAACGCAACCCCCTTGATAAAGGCGGAGAAGGAAGTAAGATATAGAACGTTAGCACTCGAACGTATTAACTGCTAAAACTCAAAAGGAGATACGAAAGATGAAAGAAGAAAAACAATTTAAAACCGAGTCCAAACAACTTTTGAACTTGATGATCAACTCCATTTATTCCAACAAGGAAATTTTCCTTCGCGAATTGATTTCTAACGCGAGTGACGCGATTGATAAATACCGTTTCCTCGCCGTTTCTAGCGAAGGAAAATACCCGACGAAAGACCATAAGATTTTCCTTTCGGTCAATAAGGACGAACGTTGGCTTCAAATCCAAGATAATGGCATTGGCATGTCCAAGGAAGACCTCGAGAACCATCTTGGCACCATTGCTAAAAGCGGCACCAAGGAATTCTTGGAGAAGATGAAAGAAGCCAAAGACAACAAGGAAGACGTCGATTTAATTGGTCAATTCGGCGTTGGTTTCTATAGCGCCTTCATGGTGGCAAAAAAGATTGAAGTCTACACCAAGGACTTGGAAGGCAATGCCTATAAATTCTCTAGTGATGGCGTAGAAACCTATACGATTGAAGATGATCCCAATTCTTTCTTGCCGGATTCCGGTTCGGCGGTTCGCGTTTATTTAAAAGACGACGAAGAAGACGAGAAATATTCGACCTACCTCGAAGAATGGACCCTTTCTCGTTTGGTGAAGAAATATAGCGATTTCATCCGTTATCCGATTCAACAAAAAGTGAAGAAATCCGTTCAAGACGTCGACGCGGATGGCAAACCCATCAAAGACAAGTATCACGATGAAGAAGTGATTGAGACTTTAAATTCGATGATTCCGTTATGGAAGAAAGCGAAGAAAGACGTCACGGATAAAGACCTCAACGAATTCTATAAGAATCGGTTCAACGATTATGAAGACCCGATGCTAGCGATGAATATCAAGGTCGAGGGAACTTTGGAATATAACGCACTTGTTTATATTCCTGCTCGTGCCCCGTATAACCTCTATTCTCAAAATTACGAAAAAGGCTTAGCCCTGTATGCCAAAGGAATCTTTATCGAGGAAAAGAATAAAGAGCTCGTCCCCGACTATCTTAAGTTCCTCCGCGGCTTAATCGACTCTGAGGATTTGCAACTCAACATCTCCCGTGAAATGCTTCAAAAGAATCCTTTGCTATCGAAGGTAGCCAAAAACATTGAAAAGAAGGTCGTGGATCGTTTGATTCAATGGAAGAAAGAGGATTACGAGAAATATCTTGAATTCTGGAAAGAATATGGATCCTTCATTAAGTTCGGCATCTATAGCTCCTATGGAATGAAGAAAGAAGAACTTCAGGATCTATTGGTCTTCGATCATTTAAATGGAGATAAGCCCATTTCGTTAGACGACTATAAAGCCGCCTTGAAGGAAGGACAAAAGACCATTTGGTATGTGTCGGGCAAGACGATCGAATCGTTAAAGATGCTGCCGGAGATGGCTAAATACCGGAAATCCGGGGAAGACGTGTTGCTTTTGACCAATGACATCGATGAATTCACTTTGCAAGCCATGCAGGAGTTCAAAGAATTGTCCTTCAAGAACATCACCGCGGAAGATAAAGAATCCTTAAGCGATGAGGAGAAGAAGGAAATCGAATCCTTGTCCACGGAACACCGTCGTTTCCTCGACGATGTGAAGTCTGCATTAACGGGCAAAGTCGATGAAGTGGGATTCTCCCTGCAGCTCGAAGACGCGCCGGTATCGATCTCGACCAAGAATGGCTTGAGCATGCAGATGGCGAAGACCCTCAATGAGAACCCGGAGACGGATGCTCATCCGGAAGAAAAAGTCCAAGCCCAAAAGGTTTTGAACATCAACCCGAACCATCCGTTATTTAGAAGCCTTGCCAATGTGACGGATGAAAAAGAAATCGCCGCGGTCGGTCATTTGCTTTACGATGAAGCGATGCTTGCCGAAGGATTTGAAATCGAAGACAAAGCCGAATTCGTGAAGAACTTGAACGCCTTGTTTGAAAAAGCCTATCCAAGTAACGAAAAAGAAGCGGTTGTCGACGAAGACAAAGCGGCTTAAAACCGTAGATATCCATTCGAAAAGGCTGCCCGTCGAAAAGGCGGCCTTTTCGTTTGCAAGATTTGACGAGAGTTTCTAAACGTGGAGTTGAAATCGATATTCGCGCTTCCTGTTTGTTAGCATAAAAACCGTGATTACAACTGGAATGTGGGTTGCTTAAAGGAGTTGCATGAACATCAAGGCCTGATTATTTAAGTGGCGTCGTCATTCTCAAAAGCATCCGTTTCCACGTTTACTTGCTTTTTTCATATATATCCTAAAAGTAATCAAACCATGGAGAGGTGCTGTATGAATAAACGCAACGCTTTTGTCTTCATCGCCGGTCTAGCGGCTTTAATAGGATGCAACTCCACCCCAGAGACTCCGCCGGAGCCGACTGAATGCCTTTTTGCCGTGACAAATGTTTTTTTGTCATTCGAAGGAAAAGAAGAATCGTATTATAAACTCCTCAATGACTGTAACGATGTTGAATACCGAAACGAAAAAGGGGATTTCGTTCCATTGAAATTAGAAGATTTTGGCATTGATTTCGACCAATTAATCGGCGGAGATGCCCTTGACATTACCTTGAAAGGATCGGGGGACGTTATGATCCTAGAGATGATGCCGGGGCGATGCTATATTGATGATCAAATCGATAAGATCGAAGTCAACTATGCTGATGTTTATTCGGTTGTCATCCATCGGAATGGAGACGATGCTTCCTTTTCTTATGCGGATGGCTCTGAAGGGCCCGAGATTAATCTTCCTTATTTACGTGCTGGTTATTGCTTAAGCAAAAACAACGAGACCATCGTGAAAAAGGAATTCAAGGACTACGAGGACGGAACGACGCTTTATTACGCCTACAATGCTGAGCTAAATAAGCCTTTGGATTATAGCTGCTTTTACGATTATAACCCGCGATAAACCGTTGAATTTAAAAAGCCGTTTCCTGCGATGGGGAGACGGCCTTTTGCTATTCAATATCAAAGGAATAGGAGTAGACGAATGTTTTCCCCGCCTCTAAATGGAGGAGGTTTTTCTTTTTCTCCAAATCCTTTTCTAGAGGCAAAACATCAGGAGTAGATAACCAGGGCTCGATGGCGACGAAATCCCCTTTTAAATTCCGCCACAAACATAGATGGGGAGCAGACCCTAAGTGGAAACGAATTTTGGATCCGTCTTTCTTATTTAAAACGACCTCTTCAAAGTTCCTTGAGTCAAGAATTGCCGTGTCTACTTTTTGGAAGAAATCAGAGGATAAATCAATAACGTTATTTTGAAGCCCGGGGACTTTTAGAAGACGATTGCTGACGAATCCTCCCGGCAATAATTCCGTCATTTTGATTTCTTCTTTGCAGGGTGGAAGAAGAAGGATGTTCCCGGATGTTTCTAGAATTCCATTTGGTTCTTTTTGATAAGGGACGCGGAATGCGGGGTGGCCGCCAAGTCCGAATATTAGGGTACTGTCCCCCTTATTTTGGATTTCATAAGCAACTTGAACCCCGTGGGGCAAAAGAGAGAATGTGGCTTTTGCTTCGAAGGGGAAGGGGTAATGGATTAACGTTTCTTCGTTAGAGGCAAAAACGATTTCGATGGTGGTATCGGATCCTTTTCTTCCTCGCCCTTCTTGGTTTAATAACAAGCCATGCATCGGCATGGTATAGGTTTTGCCGCGATAAAGGTAATTCCCATCGACCATTCTTCCCGTGAAGGGGAAGAGGAAATGGTCCTGACGTTGCCAAGATTCTAGAAGAGGCTGATAGAAGAGTTCTTCGTTCCGGGTTTTATCAAAAACGGAGGTAAGGTTTCCTCCAAAAGAAGTGACCCCGATCCGTAAAACGTTATTTTCTAAAGTAAAATTCATGTGTTCATTATGGCATAAAGAGGAGTTTTGGCCTATGGAATCTAATAAAACTATGGTTTTGCTGGTTTGTTTTTTGTACAAGTTTTTCATGTTTTTTACTCATGGTGAAAATAGGAAGAAACGATTGATAGAATTCCATGTACAATCAAGCTAACAGAGGATTTTGTATGCAAGGATATCAGCATTTCGGTGTTATGGTCGATGTTTCCCGTAATGGGGTTTTAAATCACGACGAATTGATTCGCTTCGTGGATTTGATTGCCAAGATGGGCTACGACACGTTAGAACTTTATAGCGAAGATATTTATGAAATCGATGGGGAGCCCTATTTTGGATATCTTCGCGGGGCCTATTCCAAGGAGGAAATCCAAAAATTGGACCGTTATTGCGCTTCCAAAGGAGTAGAACTTATTCCCTGCATCCAAACCCTGGCGCATTTCACGAATCCAGCGAAACTTGGCTGCTTCCAAAAACTGCTTGATATCGACGATATCCTCAACGTGGATAAGCCGGAGGTATACGATTTCATTGAACGCTTAATCGCCAATGTCCGGGCTTGCTTTACTTCGAAAAATCTCAACATTGGAATGGATGAAGCCTATAACCTTGGATATGGGAAGCATCTCCGGGAATATGGTTACGAAAAGCAAGGCGAAATCATCGCCCGCCATTTGGAACGCGTGGCTAAAATAGCCAAAAAATATGATTTTGACTGCCATATGTGGGGCGATATGTTCGTTCGTTTGTCTAATAATGGCCATTATTTGGATGAAATCGACATTGAAAATTTCCACGCTCCCGAAGAGGTGGTGAATCGGATTCCTTCTAACGTCAGCCTCGCCTATTGGGACTACGGGCATGAAGATCCCCACTTCTATGACCGCATGTTTGAATTCTATGGCGAATTCCATCATCCCGTTTGGTTCGCTGGCGCCGGATATACCTGGCGCGGATTCTGCCCGCAGAATGCCTATTCGCTCGGTCTATTGAAAGCTTCTTTCCAAAGCATGAGAAAAAATCATGTGGAGCATTACCTGCTTACCCTCTGGGGAGATAACGGAAAAGAATGCTCCCTTTATGAAGCCTTGCCCGTTATTTTCGCGGCTTCCGAGTTTGCCAAAGGGAACGAGAATGTTTCAGACATCGCGAAAAAAATGAAGGATGTCCTTGGATTGTCTTTTGAAGATTTCCTGCTTTTAGATAAACCAAATTTAGGAACCCTAAAAGGCGAGCTGCTTGGCGGGGCCAATAGCTTATCCAAATGCCTGCTTTATTCCGATCCCTTGATGGGCGTCTATGACTTGGACTTCAAAGAATTGGATCCCATGGATTTTAAGGCGATGAAAATAGAAATTGAGGAAGCGGGAAAACGGAATGAACCTTACCGTTACGTCTTTGATATGGTCGCTTCTTTGTGTGGGGTTTTAGAACATAAAGCCTATTGGGGAATCAAGGCCCATGAAGCTTATTTTGCCCAAGATAAGAAGGAGCTTAGATTCCTTTGCGACGAATGCGATGCCATCGTGGAATCCTTGAATGTTTTCCAAGACGCGTTTGAAAAAATGTGGCTCAAAGAAAACAAAGCCTTTGGCTACGAAATCCAATGTGCACGACTCGGTGGATTAAAAGAACGCATGGCCTATGCAAAACGCCGATTAAACGCTTATTTAAAGGGAGAAATCGATTCGATTGAAGAACTGGAAGCGAAGCAGCTTCCTTCTTACCGTCCAGAAGGATTGCGCGTGAATAATTACCGTTGGTCGATTTCTACAAGCGAAATCTAAAAAGGGGCGTTTTATGAAGAAATTAGAATTACGTTACGGGCAACCTGCGCCCATGAACATCGAAGGATGGGAGAAATATTCTCTTCCCATTGGAAATGGGTATTTCGGGGCAAGCGTGTTTGGCGGGATTGAAGACGAGGAAATCCAATTCACCACGAATGAATATGCAAACGACTATCCGCATGGGGGTGTTTCCTCCTTTTCGGAGATCCATATTGCCTATCAACCCCAAAATAGCATCACGGACTACGTCCGTTCCTTGTCTCTTCAAACCGGATGTGCCTCCTCTTCCTTTTTTGATGGAAGCAATCGCATCCAAAGGGAATGCTTTTGCTCCTACCCCGATCATTGTTTCGCTTATTCCATCGAAGCGAATCAGCCCGTTGATTTGAAGATTGGCCTTGTCATCTCCTATTTGGGAAAACGCAGCATCGAAGATGGCGGAAGAGAAGGAAAGGTCTATTTTGATCAAAATGTTCTTGTGATGCGAGGAACCCATCCTGCTAAAAACCTGATTTATGAAGGAAGGTTGGGAGTAGTTTCTAATGGAGCCGTGGAACAAAAAGAAGCGGCTTTTTGCATCAAAGGAGCGACCCGTGTATCGATTTTCTATGCCGCAGGAACTTCTTATTCGCTTTGCCCTGAGACTTTCTTCAGCCATAAGGCGGAAGGAAAAGATCCTCATGAAGATGTTGCGAAACGTCTTCAAAACGCGATGGAACTTGGCTATGCCGAGTTAAGAGAACGTCATCTCCAAGATTATGTCTCCTTGATGGGTCGCGTAGACTTGGATCTTGGAGGAAAAGAAGACGTTCGTTATACGGATGAATTATTAGAAAGCTGCCGTCAAGGGGAATCCATTCCCTATTTAGAAGAACTTTATTTCCAATACGGCCGTCACCTTTTGGTTTCTTCTTCTCGAAAAGGCAGTTTGCCCGCTTCCTTGCAAGGAGTATGGACGGCTCATGATAAATCCCCGTGGGGGAGCGGATTCTGGCATAACATCAATATCCAGATGAATTACTGGCCGGCTTTTGTCACGAATCTTGGTGAAACTTTTGATGCCTATGCAGATTTCTTCTTGGCCTATTTGCCTTATGCGCAAACCAGCGCGTCGAAATGGGTTCAGGAAGAAAATCCCGCCTCCTATGAAGCGGGGGAAGGGAAATGCGGTTGGATCATCGGAACAGGTGCTTTTGCCTACGAAATTGAGGGCATGCGTCATCAAACTCATTCGGGTCCTGGAACCGGAGGAATGACCAGTCGTTTGTTCTATGATGCCTATGCCTTTACCTTAGATCAGGATTTTGCATCCCAATACGTCGAACCCGCCGTTCACGGCATGGCGAAATTCTTTGTCCGCTGCGTCAAAAAATACGACGATAAATATCTTTGCTCGTATTCGGCTTCCCCGGAGCAGCTTTTAGGTGGACACTGGGTATTAAGCGACCCTGCTCAGCAATATTATCACACGGTTGGCTGCGCTTTTGACGAGCAAATGATGCAGGATAATGCTTTAAATGACCTACGTATCGCCGCGGTTTTAGGAAAAGAAGACGACACCACAAAATTAGAATGTCTTCAAGCCAACCATTACGACCCCGTCCAAATTGGCTACAGCGGGCAAATCAAAGAATACCAAGAAGAGCATTTCTACGGGGAAATCGGCGAATATCATCACCGTCATCTTTCTCAGCTCGTTGGTTTAATGCCGGGAAGCTTAATCACCCATCAAACTCCTGCGTGGTTAGACGCGGCGAAACGCACCTTGGAACTTCGCGGGGATTTCTCCACCGGCTGGGCTTTGGCGCATCGCCTTTGCTGCTGGGCTCGCGTTGGGGATGGAGACCATTGCTATCGTTTATTAAGAATGCTCCTAGAAAAGAAGACCCATCCGAACCTTTGGGACGTCCATCCGCCTTTCCAAATCGATGGAAATTTTGGGGCGACGGCTGGGATTGCGGAGATGCTCCTTCAAAGTCATGAAGGATATATTTCTTTGCTACCTGCCTTGCCTTCTTCTTGGAAAAAGGTATCCTTCCGCGGATTAAAAGCCCGTGGCAATTTCGAGATTTCCTGCCGTTATGAAGGCGGGGTGATTCAAGAAGTTCGTCTTCTCTCTTTGAAAGGGCAAGAAGCACGGATTCGTTATGAGGGGATTACCCCCGCGATTCAAGTGGAAAGCGAAGAAGGGGCGTACGCCAACGTCGAAGGGACGGAAGTTTCTTTCCCCACCATTCCAGGGCATACCTATGTGATAAAAGGGTTTGTTCCTCCCGAAGTCTTTACTCCTATTCAGTACTTCCAAGCTTCCTATGCGATGGATGGCGTGCATCTATCTTGGCAAGGGGAAGGGCCTTTTGCCTTATATCGCGCGGAAGGGGATTCCCCTCGTTACCAATTGCTTGCCGTATTAGAGCGTTCTTCCTTCCTCGACAAGGATTATTCGATGAAACAAAAAGGAAGGCTCACTTATAAAGTGATGCCCGCCCACCGGGCAAGCCAAGAGAAAAATGGGGCTTTGGTCTTCCTCTCTCCTGCTAGTGAGCTAGAAGAAGATCGTTATCAACTAAAAATCGCGGTGAATAACCAATTCGCCGAGAAGATTGGTTGGAGTGAAAAAGACGATTAAAGAAGAGAACTTTCTTGAAGCGGGGATAAGACGATGCGCCCCGCTTTTCTTGTTTGGGGGATATCAATGATTCGTTGGTTGGTGGATCCGCGGAAATTCAAAGAGATGTTTTTGTTTTCTTCTTGAAAGGGCCCATCCACGAGGATATCAATCTTATCCAAAATGGAATCCGTGAAGGGCGTGTAGCGTTTTCCGCCCGGCAAAAGGTCTTCGTAATGGAACCCGGTATACATCCAAATAGTTCGTTTCGGATTCATTTCGTGAACGCGCTTAATTAGGGGAAGAAGGGCGGGTTGATTTTCGATTTCAAAAGGTTCGCCTCCTAAAATCGTCAATCCGTCGTAGTAGGGTTTTTGAAGTTCGTCGAGGATTTTGTCTTCCACCTCTTGGGTATAAGGCTCTCCAAAAGAGAAGTCCCAAGTTTCTGGCTGAAAACACCCGGGGCAATGATTCGTGCATCCCGAAACAAATAGGGTGAGGCGAATCCCTGCTCCGTTCGCGCTATCGGCGATCATGATTTGTCCGTAATGCATCTTTGTCCTCCTATCGAAAAGCCACAAGGAATCCCTGTGGCTTTCTATTTTATTTATTTTCTTCCGTTTTTTTCTTCTCGGCTTCTTCGTCCAAGGTTCCTAAGCTTAGATGCAGGACGCGGTCTTGGATTTCCTGCGTGCGGCCCTGATTCCAGAACTGGGTGCCGATATACCCGCAGGTTCTACGGGCAACATGCATCTTGCTTTGGTCGCGGTTGCCGCAATTGGGGCATTCCCAAACGAGTTTGCCGGTTTCGTCTTTGACGATTTTGATTTCGCCGGTATAGCCGCAATTCTCGCAAAGGTCGCTTTTGGAGTTGAGCTCCGCGTAGACGATCGTGTTGTAGATATGTTTCATGATCGCAAGAACCGCAGGGATGTTATTCTGCATGTTCGGGACCTCAACATAGCTCACGGCTCCACCTGGAGAAAGCTGTTGGAATTGGGCTTCCTTGGTCAATTTATCGAAGGCGTTGATCTTTTCCCGGACGTTGACGTGATAGGAATTGGTGATGTAGTTATGGTCGGTAACTCCGGGGATGATGCCGAAACGCTTTTGGAGACACTTGGCGAATTTGTAGGTCGTGGACTCAAGAGGAGTGCCATAGACGGAGTAGTCGATGTTTTCTTCTCTCTTCCATTTAGCGCAGGAATCATTGAGAAGCTTCATGACGCGAATGCCAAACTCTTCCCCTGCTCCCGAAGTGTGGGAAACGCCTTTCATGTAATAGACACATTCGGCGAGTCCGGCATAACCCAAAGAAATCGTGGAATAGCCATTGAAGAGAAGCTTATCAATGGTTTCTCCTGGCTTTAGGCGAGCCAAAGCTCCATCCTGCCAAAGAATCGGAGCCACGTCGCTTGGAGTGCCGAGCAAGCGCTTGTGGCGAAGTTGCAAGGCGCGGTGGCAAAGTTCCAAACGATCGCGGAAGATCTCCCAGAAGCGTTCTTCGTCTTTGCCACTAGAGCAAGCCACATCGACAAGGTTAATGGTGACGACGCCTTGATTGAAACGGCCGTAGTAGCGGTGCTTACCGGGAACATAATCCAAAGCGTTGGCAATGTTACCAATGCCCGCATCGGTGAAGCGGTCCGGAGTTAAGAAGGAACGGCAACCCATGCAGGGGTAGCAATCACCCTTTAATTCGAACATCTTCTTTTCGGAGATGTAGTCGGGGACCATGCGCTTGGCCGTGCATTCCGCGGCCAATTTGGTCAAATAGAAATAGGGGGTTCCTTCGTCGATGTTGTCGTCTTGAAGGACGTAGATGAGTTTGGGGAAAGCCGGGGTGATATATTGCCCGGTGCGGTCTTTGACTCCAAGAATGCGTTGCTTGAGCATGACTTCGATAATGAGGGCGAGGTCATCCCGAGTGCGGCCTTCCGGAACTTCGTGGAGATAGAGGAAGACGGTCACGAAAGGAGCTTGGCCGTTGGTGGATTGCAACGTGATCAACTGATATTGGATGGTTTGGCAGCCCGTTTCGATTTCCTTGCGGACTTCTTGCTCGACCAAGTGATTGAACTTATCGCTGGAAGTTTCGATGCCAGCGGATTCAAATTCTGCTTTTAAACGTTTGGCAATTCTCTTGCGCGAAACGTCGACAAACGGAGCCAAGTGACTCATGGTGATCGTTTGTCCACCATATTGGCTCGAAGCGACTTGGGCTACAATTTGGCTGGCAACGGTGCAAGCGACGGAGAAACTATGCGGGGTATCGATATGAGTGCCCGAAATGCAGGTTCCGTTTTGAAGCATATCCTCGAGGTTAACGAGGTCGCAGTTGTGCTCGTGCTGGGCAAAATAGTCGGCGTCGTGGAAGTGGATGATGCCCTCGCGGTGAGCTTGGACGATGTCGTCGCTAAGCAAATAACGGCTCGTATAATAACGGCTCCATTCCCCGGCCATATAGTCGCGTTGAACGGAGAGAATCGTCGGATTCTTGTTGGAGTTTTCTTGTTTGACTTCTTCGTTAGAGCGTTCGACAACACCAGCGATTTTCTGGTCGATATCGCTCATTTTTCGGTTTTCGCCGTGCTTATAACGATAGGTGATATAAAGACGGGCAACCTTGTATTTGCCGGTGCCCATCAAAGCATCCTCGACTTTGTCCTGGATTTCTTCCACGGACAAATCGCGTCCCGCATTCATGGCATCCTTCATAATGCCATAAGCGATTCCATTGATTTGTTCTTCGGTTAAACGCTCAGAAACGATGCCTTCTTCTTCGTTGGCCCCGCGGATAGCTTCCACGATTTTCATGCGATCAAAACTCGTTCGTTCGCCCGAACGCTTCATGACGCAGATTTTTGGTTCCTCAATATCTAAGTTCCCATCGAGACTTTCGTCGTAAATAACTGTCATACCGATACTCCTCAAGACGCTAGAGAAAGACAAGCACCCTTCTCTTTCACTGCTGATGATTTCTCATTTTAGGCGTGTGAGAGAATGTTGCAACAAGAGAGGACCAAAGTTTTGACAACGTCCTATAAAGAGGTAAAAAAGCCCGAGAAATAGGCAAAGAGGCTTTGGGGTATTTTGCTTGATTTCTTCTTTCTTCCATGTATCTTGCTAGAGTCGATATTGAAACGTTCGACAATGTTATTTATGAAAACCAAGACGCCATGCCAACAATGCCCCTCTCCATGTGTATCCGCGTGGCTTTTTGAGGACGACAAGAAGCAAGGGAAAAAGGATTTGCTTTTTACTTCGGCGATTCAGTCGACTTACCAAAAAGGCGATTCGATTTTTTCTCTTGGCGATCCTGCCGACTCCCTTTACTTGATTCATAAAGGGAACATCAAACTTGTAAATTACGATTCGGACGGCAGAGAAAAGATTGTTGCGTTTTTCGGTAAGGAAGAATGGATTTGGGAGGGTTTATTTCTTGAACAACCCACTTTCCCCTTCCATGGCATTGCCATGGATGAAGTGGTGGTCTGCAAAGTTCCCGTCTCCATCGTCCGGAATCATCTAAAGGATGGGCGCGGCGCTTTGTCCGTGATCGAGATCCTTTCGAAAAAACTTCACGATGCGAATGAACGAAATATGATTCTGTCTACCACAGACCCCAAAGCCAAAATCGCTCGACTATTTGCTTATCGCGCTTCGCAGTTTCACCGTGATACCTTCTCGATGAAATTAAGCGATATTGCTTCGGCGGTATCCCTTCGCCCCGAGACGGTATCTCGAAAAATCAGCGAATTGCTGCAAGATGGTGTCTTGGAAAAGAAGGGACGTTCTGCTTTTCGAATCTGCGATTTCGATGCGTTGGTAGAAATTGTCAATTCTTGATTGAAATCAAGGAAGTTTCGATATTTTAAAAAGATAATAAGCGTGCTGAGAGGATTTTAGATGCAAGGAAACATTCATTCGATCGAAACGTTTGGATCCCTGGATGGCCCGGGAATCCGTTTTGTTATCTTTTTGAAAGGCTGTCCTTTGCGTTGTCTTTATTGCCATAACCCCGATACGTGGGCTACTCCTGGTGGAGAACTCCGCTCAGCGGATTCTATTCTGGAACAAGCGTTACGTTATCGATCTTATTGGGGCGAAGAAGGCGGCATCACCGTCAGTGGAGGAGAACCCTTGCTTCAAATCGAATTCTTGACGGAACTATTTACGAAAGCCAAAGAAAAAGGGATATCCACCTGCATCGATACTTCGGGATCCCCATTTACAAGAGAAGAGCCATTCTTCCCCCGCTTCCAAGGCCTTATGAAGGTAACGGACTTGTTGCTTGTCGATATCAAAGAAATCGATAGCAAAAAGCATCGTGTTCTAACGGGCAAAAGCAATGAAAATATTCTTGATATGCTTCGTTATTTGGATGAAATCCATAAGCCCGTGTGGATTCGCCATGTCTTAGTGCCGGGATACACGGATTTCGACGAGGATTTGAATGCAACCCGTCGTTTCATCGATAACCTCCATAACGTGGAACGGGTGGAAGTGCTCCCCTTCCATAAAATGGGGGAATTCAAATGGAAAGAGCTTCATTTGGATTATTTGCTTGGAAAAGTAGAACCCCCCTCGAATGAACGGGTAAAAAACGCGGAAAACATTCTTGTAAAAAAATGAAGCGAAATTGATTGAAATCAAAGAAACGCTTCCTCTAAACTCTCAAAATATTGCATGCCCCCAAAGGAGGGATAACATGGAACAGAAATTACAATGGGAGGGCTTTGCCCCCGGACATTGGAATGAAGACGTCAACGTTCGTGACTTCATTCAACGAAACTATACGGAATATCAAGGAGACGCTTCCTTTTTGGAAGGGCCGACCGACGCAACCGAAACGCTTTGGAACATGGTGCAGGATCTTCAGCATCAAGAACGTGCCAAAGGCGGTGTTTTGGATATGGAAACCGAGGTGGTTTCCTCCATTAACGCCTACGGTCCCGCTTATATTGGCGATAAAACGAAAGAATTGGAAAAGGTGGTCGGCTTGCAAACCGATAAGCCTTTAAAGCGCGCCTTCATGCCTTATGGTGGCATCAAGATGGCGGAAAAAGCCTGCCAAACCTATGGCTATACCCCCAACCCTGAACTCCACAAAATCTTCACGGATTATCACAAAACCCATAACCAAGCGGTCTTTGATGTCTATACCCCGGAGATGAAATTAGTCCGTCACAACAAAATCTTAACGGGTCTTCCCGATGCCTATGGCCGCGGCAGAATCGTTGGCGATTATCGCCGCGTTGCCCTTTATGGCATCGATTTTTTGCTAGCGAAAAAAGAAGAAGATCTCGCCGAATGCGGCGATGGCACGATGACGGAAGATGTCATCCGCCTGCGCGAAGAAATCGCGGATCAGATGAAGGCGCTCCGCGAAATGAAACAAATGGCTGCCTCGTTTGGTTTTGATATTTCTCAACCGGCCAAAGACGCCAAAGAAGCGGTGCAATGGCTCTATTTTGGTTACCTTGCCGCCATCCGCACGCAAAATGGCGCTGCCATGTCTGTAGGCCGTATCTCCACGTTCCTGGATATTTATATCGAACGCGATTTACGCAAAGGCATCCTTACTGAAACGGAAGCCCAAGAGCTCATCGATCACCTCGTCATGAAACTCCGCATGGTCAAATTCGCCCGCATCCCTTCCTACAATCAACTTTTCTCTGGTGACCCCGTTTGGGCGACCCTGGAAGTTGGCGGTATGGGGCAAGATGGCCGCAGCCTAGTGACCAAAAGCGATTTCCGTTTCCTTCACACCCTAGAGAACATGGGCCCTGCTCCCGAACCCAACCTCACGGTTTTGTATTCGAAGCGCCTTCCTGCAGGATTTAAGTCCTATGCGGCGAATATTTCGGTGAAAACCAGCTCCATCCAATATGAAAACGATGATGTGATGCGCCCAATTTGGGGAGACGACTATTCGATTTGCTGCTGCGTCTCTGCAACCGAAACCGGCAAAGAAATGCAATTCTTCGGCGCCCGCGCGAACTTGGCTAAGTGCTTGCTTTACGCGATTAACGGCGGCGTTGACGAAAAAACGCACGATCAAGTGGGTCCACGTTACCGCCCGATTACTTCCGAATATTTGGATTACGACGAAGTCATGGCACGCTATGACGACATGATGGAATGGCTCGCGGGCATTTATGTGAATGTCTTGAACCTCATCCAATATATGCATGACCGTTATTATTACGAAGCCGCCGAAATGGCCCTCATCGATACGGATGTTCGCCGCACGTTTGCTACAGGGATCGCGGGATTCTCCCATGTTGTCGATAGCCTTTCCGCGATTCGCTACGCCAAAGTCAAGACCATCCGTGACGAAACGGGTCTAGTCGTGGATTATGAAATCGAAGGCGACTTCCCCCGTTATGGCAATGACGATGATCGCGCGGACGACATCGCCGTTTGGTTGCTGAAAACCTTCATGAAGAAGATCAAGAAGCACCACACCTACCGCGATTCCGAGCCCACGACCTCGATCCTCACGATTACTTCCAATGTCGTTTATGGCAAAGCCACGGGTTCGATGCCGGACGGCCGCAAAGCGGGAGAACCGCTCTCCCCGGGTGCTAACCCTGCCTATGGAGCGGAGAAAAACGGCTTGCTCGCTTCCCTCAATTCGGTAGCAAAACTTCCGTATGAATATGCGTTAGATGGCATTTCCAACACCCAGACGATTGCTCCGAATACTCTTGGGAAAACGGATGCGGAACGAGTGAAAAACCTCGTCTGTATTCTCGATGGCTACTTTGATAAAGGCGCCCATCACCTTAACGTCAACGTCTTCGGCATCGATAAGCTTAAAGACGCGATGGAGCACCCGGAAAAACCCGAATATGCGAATTTCACGATCCGCGTCTCTGGTTATGCGGTTAAGTTCATCGATTTGACGAAAGAACAGCAACTAGACGTTATCGCTCGTCACGCGCACGAATCGCTCTAATTGGTAGAACAACAAGAAAACGGCAGGCCCCCTGCCGTTTTTATGTTAGAGATGCGAATTATTTCGCGCGGCTTTTGCCCCAGAAGAAGAGGGCGACCGTGCCAGGCCCCGTATGGGATCCAATCGTGGTTCCAATAGAATGGATGACGACTTTTCCGTTCATGTTCTTGAATTTTTCATCGACCATGTTTTTCACGGGCATTGCAAGATCCATGCAGTGAGACATCGAGATAAAGACTTTTCCGTTATAGTCGAGTCCATCGTTAGCGTTTTCAACCATTTTCTCGACGATTCGCTTTTCCACCTTTTTGGTTCCGTGGACTTTTTCTAACGGAATGAGCTTCCCATTCTCATCCATATGGAGCAAGGGACAAATGTTAAGCAAGTTTCCGAAGAAACCGGCGATGGGGGTAACGCGACCGCCGCGGACATAATATTTCAAATCGGTGGAGAAGAAGAAATGGTGGAGCTCAAGGCGGTGTTCCTCGGCCCAATCGCCTAGTTCGTCTAATCCCATGCCTTCATCCCGTAAATCGGCTAATTTATCCATGAACAAGCCGTAGCCGCTGGAAGCACCCAAACTATCCACGATGCGGATTTTGCGTTCAGGGAATTGATCCTTGAGCATTTCTGCAGCGAGGTTTGCCGAGTTGTATTCGCCACTTAACCCGCTGGAAAGGCTGACGTGCAAGATGTCTTTCCCTTCTTGAAGGAATGGCGTGAAGTAGTCGATGTAGTCTCCAGTGGAGGGCTGGCTGGTTTTGGTCATTTCACCCTTGGACATGCGTTCATAGAATTCGTCGAAGGGGATGGATTGTCCTAAATCATCGACGTAATCGACTCCGTTGAGGTTGAAATGGAAACAAAGATAATGAATGTTCCGATTGCGGAATTCCTCTTTGGTGAGGTCGGCGGTGGAGGTAGCGCTAAGTATATAGTTCATAAAACTAGTTCCTTTCGGTTTTAATGCTAGTATCATGGTGAAAAATGTCAACATAATTCGAGGTATTTCACGGGCTTTTTTATCCAAAAAGAATGCGTAGAATAATGGTGAAAAAGAGGAGGGAGTGAAGATGCTAGAAAATCCTGAAAGAACAGCGGAAGAATTGATTCGATGGCTGGTGGATTATTTTGAGAACAATGGTCCAAAATGCAAGGCGGTTATTGGGATTTCTGGCGGAAAAGATTCTTCTGTTTGCGCGGCTTTGTGCGTGAAAGCCCTTGGGAAAGAAAGGGTTTTAGGCGTTTTAATGCCCAATGGAGTTCAAAGCGACATCGAAGATGCTCGTTCCTTGGTTCGCTTTTTAGATATCCCCTTTATGGAAATCAATATTAACGACGGGTTCCTTGGCATGAAGAAGGACATAGAGGCATCCTGTTCTTTGAGTCATGATGCTCGGATTAATTTGCCGCCTCGTTTGCGCATGGCAACTCTTTATGCCGTGGCGCAGTCCATAGAAGGGGGAGGACGCGTCATCAATACCTGCAATCGCAGCGAAGATTATGTAGGCTATTCCACCAAATTCGGTGATTCCGCGGGGGACGTGAGTCCTTTAATGCTTCTTTTGGTGGAAGAAGTAAAACAAATAGGAAGGGTCCTGGGATTACCTTCTCATCTTGTGGATAAGACACCTAGCGACGGCCTATCTGGTTGCAGCGATGAAGATAAACTAGGCTTCACCTATGCGACTTTGGATCACTATATTCAAACGGGAGAATGCGCGGATTTAACCACGAAAGAAAGAATCGATCGCTTGCATCGAATGAACCTGCATAAACTCCTTCCGATGCCCCATTTTGACCCTAAGAAGCGTGAAAAATAAAATTTGGAATCTCTTCCGTTTTTCTTTGTTTTCACTGGGGATGGGTTTCATGTTCCTAGGAACTAGTCTAAAATAGACTAGCCCATGGCCGAATATCAAATGAATACCAACCAAGAGCCACCTAAGAAAAAGTCTCAGCGGTTCAAATATCTCATCTACATCGTCGTCGTTCTCGTTGCCACCGCGATTTCTTTGGTCATTTCGCTTTGGGGCGATAATTTTAACGATGCCATGACGGCCTTTAGCCAATCAGACTGGCGTTATGTTTTGCTTACGTTTGGCGTCGTTGCCCTCACTTATTGCATTGAAGCTTTGATCCTGGTTATCTTCTGCCGGCTCTATACACGAAAATATCGTTTTCACCAGGGTTTAGCCTGCGCCCTTGTTGGCCAATTCTATAGTGACGTCACCCCGGGGTCGAGTGGGGGACAGGTCATGCAGGTCTATACGATGAAGAGCCAGGGAATCTTGGTTTCTAATGGCGCTTCCATCATGGTCATGTTCTTCATTTTGTACCAATCCGCGTTGATTATTTTTGGTGGGGTGGCCCTTATCTTTGAGTGGAACACCATGATTGGCATTAATCCCGTCATTACGTTATTCGACTATTCTTTTACCGTTCCGATGTGGCCGCTCATTATTATCGGCTTCGTCATCAATTTGTCCGTTATCCTCATTCTGTTCGTCATGAGTTATAGTCACCGTCTCCACAATTTCATTTTGCATTACGTCATTGGCTTTTTAGGAAAAATCCATCTTTTGAAGCACCCTGATAAAACCCGCGAATCTTTACGCGTTCAGGTTGAAAACTTCAAAATCGAGTTGCGCCGTTTGCAGTCCAATATCCCTGTTTTGATTCTCCTCTTCACTTTGTTCCTTATCCTCATTTTCTTCCGTTTCTCCGTGCCTTATTTCTGTGGCCTTGCGATGCATGCGTGGGGAGAGGACACGCATTTTGTTTTTGTCTCTTTGAAAAACTATGGGAATTCCATGGTCCGCGCCTCCTTCCTCATGGCCTTCCACCAAATGGTCACAGGTTTGATTCCTCTTCCGGGAAGTGCTGGTGTTGCTGAAATCTTCTATAACGCCATCTTCACCAATTTCTTTGGTTCCAGCCAAGGTGTTATTTCGGCCACCCAGATCCTTTGGCGTAGCGCAACCTTCCATATCGTTTTATTGATTTCGGGGGTCGTCAGCGCCTTCTATCATTCTCGTGGCGGGGCTGCCCCCGAATTTGCTTCCCGAAAAACCTATGTCACTTTGCAACTTGAGACCTTTGATGAACGTAAGCGTTCCGCGGACACCATGTATGAGACCAGCCAATTCTCTCGCAAGGAAATGCAACGCCGCTTAACGGCCACGTTCCGCAAAAAGAGCGAGGAAGAGGCAGAAGCTTTGACCACGCAAGACCCCATCAATTCCCATACCACCGACTTATCTTCCACCTACATGAAAGTCGGCCAAGAACCGGAAAAAGAACAGCGGAGAAGCCGCCGCCGCAATACGGAGACCAGCCCCCTCCCCATCCAAGAAGAAAAACCCAAAAAGGTTAAGCGGAAAAAAGAGAAGAAAAAGAAGGACCAAAGCGAAGAATCCGGATGGTCCAACTGGGAGATTTAACGATGAATATCGTTCTTTTCTCGGATACCTACCCACCCGAAATTAATGGGGTAGCCACCTCCACCTATAACTTGGCTACTACTTTAAAGGCGCACGGAGAGAGGGTTTTGGTTGTCACGACCAACCCCTATGGCAACCAGTTTGCCTATGAAGATGGTGTCGTCCGTGTCCCGGGCATTCAATTGAAGCGTCTTTACAATTATCGCCTCCCTACCCCTTATAACCGAAAGGCCGCTCAAATCATTCGTGATTTTCATCCTAACGTGATTCACGTTCAAACCGATTCCAGCGTTGGCATCTTTGGCTCGATGATGGCGGATCAGCTTCACATCGGAAAGATCTACACCTTCCATACGATGATTGAGGACTATACCTATTACATTACCCACGGGCATTTCGACCGCGTTGCTAGACACTGCATCCGTGCTTTTTACCGGGAAAAAACAAGGGATTTTGGTGCGATTATCTCTCCCAGCGAAAAAACTTACGACTATCTTCGTATGGTGGGGGTTGACGCCAATGTGGCCGTTATCCCTACCGGCATCGATTTTGAGCGATTCTCTTTGAAAAACGAAAATAAATCGGAAACAGAAGAATTGAAAAGAAAATACGGAATCCAGCCGGATGAATATGTGGTATTGTCTTTGGGCCGCGTAGCGAAAGAAAAATCCATCGATGTGTTGCTTCGTGGCTATGCCCGTTTCCTTAAGAATTCTCCGTCCCGTAAAACTAAATTCGTCATTACGGGCTGGGGGCCTGCTGAAAAAGAACTACAAGACCTTGCTCACGAACTTCAAATCGAATCCAACGTGGTTTTCACGGGGAAGGTATCTCCAAACGAAACTCAAAAATTCTATCATTTGGGAGATTGCTTCGTTTCCGCTTCCGTCACCGAAACGCAGGGATTGACGTTTATGGAGGCGATGGCAGCGTCGCTGCCGGTATTGGCTCGATACGACGATAATCTCGTCGGAACGATTCAAGACGGCTCCACGGGGTTCTTCTTTTTTGACGAAAAGGATTTTCCGGAACGTTTGGAGCATGTCATGAATTTAAAAGAAGAAGCCAAAGAAAAAATCATTCAGTCCGCTTTGGGAATCATTGATGTCTATTCTTTGGAGCGGTTCTATCAAAACATCATGGAGGTGTATCGTCGTGTCGTCCGTCAAAACTGGTAAAGTTATTGCATCGATAGAAAGAAAAAAGAAAGGCGTTCTTGTTGTTTTTAATGATGGGTCCAAACTGGAAATGGGCCTCCATAGCTTTACAGATCAGCCCCTTTACGAGGGAAAAGAGATTTCTTCTCAGGAATTCGCCCAATTAAAGAAGGCGGCCCAATTGGACGAATATTACGATTATGCCCTAAAACTTTGTTCGGGAAGCAGCAAAACGATCCATGAAGTATCCGCGAAACTCGAGTCCAAAAAAGCCAGTCAAGAGACGATATCCGCCATCTGCTCGCGCTTAATCAAAATTGGGTTATTGGACGATGAGATGTACGCGAAAGTCTATGCTTCGGATATCGCGGATTTCAAATCCTATGGCCGAAAGAGAATCCTTTACGAATTAAAGAAAAAAGGGATTCGAGACGAAATCCTTTCCAAACTGGTTTTCGACGAAGAAAACGAAAAGAACAAAGCCCTTAGGTATGCGGCGTTGCTCAATAAACGGAACGAAAAAGCTCCTAACGCGAAGAAACAAACCAAGATGATTCAGGGCTTAATTCAACGGGGCTTTGACGAAGATATCGCGATTCTGGCTACAAAAGAATGCGCGAGCGTCAATGACGAAGAGTCGGAACGCAACGCCCTTCTCAAAGATTATTTCACCTATCGGGCGAGGTACGAGAAGAAATATGAAGGATATGAATTGCGTCAACGCATCTTTGGAGCGTTGATGCGCAAAGGATACCAATCGCAAGACATTCAAAATACGATGGAGGAAAACGAGAATGCTGATTAAAGATTTAAAAGACGGCGTAGAGGTCTTTGGCCCCTATCTAGTTGCCGATTCCAAAAAGTGCGTGAGCTCTGCAGGCAAACCCTATTTGACGGTGACCCTTCAAGATTGCTCTGGAACGATCGATGGCAAGAAATGGGATTATCAGCCGGAGGATGATAAACTTTTCGAAAAAGGGAGCGTCGTCCAGATTCAGGGCAATGTCCTTTTATACGCTTCCCATTTGCAACTGAAAATCAAGACGGCCGAAGCCTTGGATCAAAAAGGTATCGACTGGTCCATCTTCGTTCCTAGTGCTCCCGTGGATCAAGATATTTTGCAAAAGAAGCTAGACGTGTATTTGAATTCCTTCCGCGATCCCGTTGTTGGCGAGTTGGTGAAGGCGATGTTAAACCGTTATATGGATCATTACCTCCAATGGCCGGCTGCCGTGCGTAACCATCATAATTTTGCATCGGGATTGCTGTTCCATAGCTTAACCATGACGGATTTAGCTCTTAAAGTATGCGAAATCTATCCCTCCTTAAACCGCGATATTATGCTTGCGGGAACGTTGATTCACGACATTGGGAAAGTAATTGAACTATCTGGTCCTAATGGCACCGTTTATACCTTGGAAGGCAAATTGCTTGGCCATATTTCACTCGGCCATGCCGAGCTTCGCGAGATTGCTAAAAACTTGGGCTATTTTGAATTCGCCTCCCTTTCTAGCGCAGAGCAAGAGAAGGAAAGACAAGCCAATTCGGATATCTTCCATCGTTACGAAGTGGCGGTCACTCTTGAACACATCATTTTGTCTCACCATGGCAAAATGGAATTTGGCAGCCCTGTTTTGCCCGTGACCCGCGAAGCGCTTGCCATCTCCATGATCGATGACATGGATGCGAAGATGCTGATTTTGGATGCCGCGTATAACGGAACCGTCAAAGGGGAAAACACCCCGAAAGTCATGGCGTTGGATGGGAGATTTTTCTATCGTCCTTTCTATTCTAGCGATGACGCTCGCCCCTATGGAACTAGTGTCGAGGAAGAAGAAAAAGACCTCGCCGCGGGCGAACCGAAGCAAGGTCAATTGTTCTAGATTTAGCGAATCGCTTTCGAGATATCGCAGGCCAAGCGCGGCAAATCCATTCCGGAGGTGTCGTTCTCGGCCATTTTAATTTGGAATCCGCCTTCCCCACGAATATACCGCGGGATGACATGGACGTGGAAATGGGGAACGCTTTGTCCGGCCGCTTCGCCGCAATTGGTGAGGATATTCACGCCCTTGGCTCCTAATACGGCCATTTCCGCTTGGCCGATGCGCTGCGCCACGGCATAAACCTTCATCATCAAATCCTTGGGGCAGGATAAGAAGGAATCGTAATGCTTTTTCGGGATCACGAGGGTGTGGCCACGAGTGGCCTGAGAAATATCAAGAATTGCGAGGACGTCATCGTCTTCATAGACTTTGGCGGAGGGGATTTCCCCTTTGATGATTTTGCAGAATACGTCTTCCATAATCGCTCCTTCTCCCTATAAAAATAAGGGACAATTGCTTGTCCCTTATTATAGCGTGTTTTTGGATTAGTCGAAGAGGTCCGGGAACGTCTTTTCGAAATAGGAATAGACGTCATCGTCATGATAGGAAATCGACATTTTTTCCACGAAGTACTGGCGAGCAGCCTTTTTGTAGGAATCACCATCGCCAATGAGGTCCGCGATATCCCAAATGATTTGGTTCATCGTTTCACCAGAGGTGCGGTTTTCATAGCTGGTGTCGCTGTTCTCTTTGCTTTGGAGCTTCGGAGATTTGACGGCTTCGTCCACACGGACGATGTACCAGGTTTTGCCGGAGTCATCATACATTGCGTACGGATAGGCTTCGCCGGTTTGAATCGTTTCGGGGCGGAGGTAATATTTGCCCTGAACGCGCCAAGTGAAGGTGTCCTTAATCGTTTCCGTGATGGGTTTGTCGGCATAGGCCGGGTTATCGACTTCGTTGGCCACTTGGGTCTTGAACAAACGGGTCTTCATGGAAGAGGGAAGATCGCTCAAACCGGAAGAGGTGTACCATCCTTCGGTGACTTTGCTGGAAGCGACAATGTCGCGGGTCTTCATTTCAAGGCCGGTGACTTTGGTGTAAGCACCGGAATTGGTGAAGTCCGTGGTCGATCCGGTTTCCCAGCGAGAATCGCTGAGATCCTTGAAATCGAGAACGAGTTGGCCATAGGTCGTTTCGCGATAAGTGGCTTCGGTCGTATAGAGCAAGTCGCCATCTGCGTTGGTAACGTTATAAGCGGCAACAGCGGTGAAGCCGGCTTCGCTATAAATACTATTTAAGACCGTTGCGTAAGAGGTTTGCTCTTCAGCGGTGAAATAGCCGGAATAAAGACGATTCAAGAAGTGAAGGTCTTTATAGACGCCAGCAAATTCGCCGAGTTCGCTATCCTGCTTATCCAAGACGTGCTTGCAATAGGCACGAACAAGAGAACGGGTGGAGGATTCATATTTGTCGAGGTTCGGCAAAGCAACGTATTGGACCTTACGGGCATAGGAACGTCCGAGAGCACCATAGTTGTTGTCGATGAGGTATTGCTCGACTAAAGCCTTGCGATAAGCGTTCGGCAACAAGGAACGTTCAATATAATCCTTATAATAAGAGAAGAATTGATCGTTTTGGACGTGGAAGTAGCCCATGACGTCCTTGTAGGTCTTGGAGCCGTCGATGGCGCCGTCATTTTTGAAGATGACATTGCTATCGTCGAGCTTATAAAGCTCGGCCTGCTGGGCTTCCACGAAGCGTTCTTCGTGGAAGCGTTGGTTCTTTTGATAGGAACTATTGCTGACTACGGACCAGAACGACTTCATGATGGAAGTCACGATGGAATTGTGGAAATCCAAGGCTTTGGTCGTCGCGACTTCATCGCTGACGCCTTCACGGAAGAAGGCCGCCGGCTTGACTCCGTCGTTTAATTTCCAAGTTCCGGTAGTATCGCAGGTATAATCCGCGAAGAAGTCACCGAAATAGGATTTGGCATAGAGATAAAGAACGTTATTGAGGATCTTTTCGCTATTGGTATCCCCACTGACGACGACTTTGTCATAAATCTCAAGGAGTTTATTGCCAAAGACATCGGTATCTTTGAGGATGGTCTCGTTTTGATCGGCTTTTCCGAGACTCATTTCGACGTCGCCGCAAGAAGCGAGGCCGAGGGTCATCGCAGCAAGGAAGGCTGCGGAGAAGATTTTGATTTTCTTCATGTTCGTTTCTCCTTACTTCTTATAGCAGGCGCCCGGTTTTCCGGCGTGGGTGCCGCTGGTGACGATGCCCCAGATGTTCTTTCCATCACGGGCGTCGGCGGTGTTGTAGGTCAAGGCCGCGACTTCGGAGATGAGTTTTTGGGAACCATCGGCGCGAGTTTCGCGGGAAGCGTCTTCGCGAAGGAGGAATTCCGCGTATTTGGCCCAGGCTTCGTCGATGGACTTTTCTGCGTCTTCCGCGTTCTTCTTTCTTTGTTGCTTCGAATAGTTATAAACGGAATCCATGATCGTTTTGACCGTGGCGTTCTCCACGTTGAATTGCGCGTTGGTTTCTTTGACCAGGTATTGGACTTCGTAGGTGTCGAGGTCGCTGGAATAGGCGGCTTTGACTTTGCTCTTCAAATCTTCGATGTTGGTCTTGTAATTTTCCTTGGTGGTATCAAGGCCCATGGTGATGAGGGTCGTCTTGTTCACTTTGGTATCGCCATGCGTATATTGCGGATAGCTCTTGGATTCAGCCGGGTTTTCGAAGGTGTAGTATTCAGAAAGCGAGGTGATATCTTTGCTGGAACTCGATTCGGTGGTTTCGACGTATTTGCCATTGTCGAATCCAGCGTAAGCGATGAGCGGGCTGCGTTCCACGACGATGAAGTGGATGCCTTTGGTTCCGGAATCGCCACGAACGGCAAGGATGATTTGTCCTTTTTCGTTGGTGAGAACGTTTTCGGCGTTGCCACTGGCATCTTTTACATCAAGGATGTCCTTGGTGTTGTTTTGGAAACCGGGGAGCTTCGCGTAATCGTTATCTAAGGTGCCTTTCCAAGCAGCGTCTTCGGCGGCCTTCTTGTAATAACCTTCCGCTTCGGCATATTTGGTAGCGGCGGCTTCTTCACTGGCTTGGGTGAATCCCGCTTCGACGACATCGTTATAGGCGATGCGGTTCGGAGTGATCACGGCAATGCGGTGCGAGTTGAAGTATTTGTTCCAAATGACATTGCGCGGCATGTAGGCCGAATCATTGTCATTGACTTGATATTGCTGCGACGGGAAGTTCTTGTTGACTTGGTCATTGGCCAAAGCGACGGCGGCACCGAAGGGAATCGTGCCGATTTCGCCTAAAACGCCATGAGCGGCCGTGGCTTCGGAAAGAAGGGTTTCCTCGCCTTTTTCGTTGCGGAATTTGGCGTCTTCGGAATACATAATGGCCGATTTTTTGGCATCTGCATCCTTATGCGTGCTCTTATTGAAGAAGAGGTCGTAGGCATAAACGCCGTATTGGAATCCTTGGACGAAGGAAGTGGAAGTATCCATGATGCCGAGGTTGCCGTATTTTTCAGCGGATCCGGTATCTTTGGAATAGGTTTTGGCCAATTCGCCAAAGGTCATGCGTCCGTCGGCGACGGATTTCTTGCCGTTATCGCTGTCAACGGTGCTGGCGCCCGCCATCATCAAGATGACATCGCCAAAGGTTTTGGCTTCGGTTTCGCTGACCGCGGTGCTTGTGGCATCGGATTCGCTCGCGCTGGAAGCTTCGAGCAAAATGTGCGAAACGTTGTACGGCATGCGGGTCTTCAAATAGCCTTCCGATCCTTTGCCGAAGTTTTCGTCTTCGGGGAAGAATTTATTACCGTCAGCATCCTTGCCATCACGCATCTTCACCAAGTTGGTGTCGCTTTGATAGTCAGTGTTGAATTTGTCGGATTCGACTTCGTAGAGTTTCTTTTGATAAAGTTCTTCAACGTTGTCGACATTTTCGCCATCTAACAAGGCTTCGAGTTCAGTCGCGTAAGACGTGCGGTTATTTTTGGCATTGGTCTCCGCTTGGTTCTTGATACCGTCAACTTTGGTTTGGGCCGAGGACTTCAAAAGGCTGAGGTCGCCGGCGCGGCTCGGATCCTGATAGTACTTACGGATTAGAATTTCTTTGATTTTGTCAAAATCGCTGCTTGCGGTGCTGCTACTGGCTTGATAGTCCTCAAACAATTCTTTGGTTGTATAGTTCGTGACTTTGCCATTCGCATCGGTGAAGCTAATCGCGACACCCTCTTTGTAGCTGGTCTCGTTGCAGCCCACCAAAGTGGTGAGAGCAGTGAGGCTAACTAAACATGTGAGGAGTTTGGTTTTCTTCATGTGGAATCGTTCCTCCTTCGTCTGAACGTAGCCTTTGAAGTTTATACTCTTAAGAGTATCAAGGCAATAAAAATAATTCGGGATGATGAGGGATTATTTCTTACGGGGTAAAAAGAAGAAATCAAATGGTTTTGTTCTCAATCCAAACTGGTCAAATTTTGTTGGATTATGTTAAAAAACGTTTTTTCATTCAAAGTTTAATTTTAATGTATAAGAAAATGACAAATGTAAGCGGAGTGAAAACGTCAAATTCTTCCTAATATTCTTAATTACTAAGAAAGGTTTGAAAACTAACGCGGATTTCTTTTTAAAAATACTGAACGCGAATGTATAACAAAAAATATTTATCTTTTGATGATTTGAAAATTATATTTTAGCCTTGGTTTCGCTTAGGAAGGGGATTCTATTTGCTGTCCACGGAACACGGATAAATGTGTTTCTAGGACGAAAGAGGGCTTAATTTACGTTTGACGTTATCGTTTCGTTTGATAGGCTATGCCTAGATGCATAAAATAGACAGGCTCCTTTGGAGGTGCTTTTTATGTCCACACTAAAAATTGAAAATTTACATGTATCGGTTCAAGACCATGAAATATTGAAAGGGGTCGACCTCGAATTGAATGAAGGCGAAACCCTGGCCCTCCTTGGCCCCAATGGTCACGGCAAGAGCACGTTACTCGCCGCGATCATGGGAAATCCCAATTACAATGTGACGGAAGGGTCCATTACTTTGGATGGGCAAGACGTCTTGGCAATGAGCGTTGATCAACGTTCCAAAGCCGGCATTTTTCTTGCTTTCCAATACCCCAGCGAAATTCCCGGGGTAAACAGCGCTGACTTTTTGAAGGCGGCTATGAATGCTCGCCGTCAAAAGCCGATGTCGCTTTTTGAATACTATTCCAAACTGCAGAAGGCTTATAAGGAAACGGGCATTCCCTTTGAAATGAGCAATCGCAATTTGAACGAAGGGTTCAGCGGTGGTGAAAAGAAGCGAAACGAAATCCTCCAAATGAAATTGCTTGATCCGAAATTTGCTTTGCTAGATGAAATCGATTCGGGTCTTGACGTGGATGCCATCAATATTGTCGCCAAATCCATCGAAGAAGAGCAGGCTAAGGGACGTGGATTTCTGGTCATCTCGCACTATGCCCGTTTATATGATTTGATTCACCCCACTCGCGTAGCCATCATGATCAATGGTCGTATTCGCGTTAATGGCGATTCTAGCCTCATTGAACGAATTGACCGCGAAGGATATGAATGGATTAAACGGGAACTCGGCATTGAAATCGAAAAAGAAAACCCAGGCATGAATAACGTTTCCATCGGCGTCTGCGCCGCCAAGGAGAAAGCGGGTATCTGATGAAAACGACTTTAATCAACCAGAATATTCAAGCCGCTTCCTATTCGGTGAAAGAAGGAGAAGAACTACGTCTTAATATTGCAAGTTTTGACTCCTTCCCTTCCGCGGATATCGAAGTTCACGTTGCAAAGGACGCCAAATTTATCGGTGCCTTGGCGGACTTCTCGAAGGGAAGTGGTACGTTCCGTCTTTTCGTATTTCTAGAAGGAGAAGGCGCGTCTTGCGAATTCCATGGCGCCGTTTTGTCCAAAGGTAGCGATAAAAAGACGATTGAAGCCAGCTGTTTCCATTTGGCCCCACATACCGAGGGGGTTATGGAAAATTACGGCATCAGCGAAAATGAAAGCCATCTAGTTTTTACCGGAGTTAGTCAGATTCAGCATGGAGCTCGCGCCTCCAAAACCCGACAAGCGGCCAAAATCATTGTTTTCGATCCTCGCTGCTTGGCCCGTTGCTCTCCGATTTTAAAAATCGATGAGAATGACGTGTCGGCTTCTCACGCGGCAATCGTTGGCAAACTCAACGAAGACCATATGTTCTATTTGATGTCCCGCGGGCTGGACTCCAAAGAAGCCCGCAGACTCATTACCTTGGGTTACTTAAAACCCATCGAAACTTATTTTGATGAAGCGGATCGTTCTCGTATCGACGAGGCGATCGAAGGAGGAATCTAATGTTGGATCTCGATAAAATCCGTTCCGATTTCCCGATGCTTCGAAACCATATTCAAATGCAGGGGAAACCTCTTGTTTGGCTCGATAACGCCTCCACGACGTTTAAGCCCGACTGCGTGATCAACGAAACGGTTCGTTACTATTCGTTTGAAACGGCCAATTCCCATCGTGGGGATTATGACCTTTGCTACAACATGGACCAAAAGGTTCTTGGAACCCGAAAAGCCGTTGCCCATTTATTGCATTGCGACCCCACCGAAGTGGTTTTCACTGCTGGAGATACCGCCGGCATGAACCTCATCGCCTATGGGTACGCCGCTAGAAAGCTCGGACCCGACGATGAAATTTTGATTACCCAAGCTGAACACGCTTCCAATGTTTTGCCGTGGTACCGCGTTGCCGAGCTAACGGGCTGCCAAGTGAATTTCATCCCTTTGACCAAAGAGGGTCGCTTAACGGTAGAAAACCTTAAAAAGGTCATTTCCCCTAAAACCAAAATCGTTAGCATCGCGGGGGTAACCAACGTCTTAGGCTACCTCGCCCCGATGAAAGAGCTTGCGGAAGTGGCTCACGAAAATGGGGCCATCTTCATTCTTGATGGCGCCCAATGCGTTCCGCACATGAAGATGGATGTCCAAGACCTCGATTGCGATTTCTTGGCGTTTAGTTCTCATAAGATGTGCGGCCCGACCGGAGTTGGCGTTCTCTATGGCAAATACGATTTGTTAAAACAAACACAGCCCTATATGACGGGTGGCGGTATGAACGTCAAATTCGATATGTGTGGGGAAGCCTCCTTCTTGGAACCTCCGATGCGCTTTGAAGCCGGAACCCAACCTTTGGCCGAAATCTGCGCTTTGCGTCCCGCCGTTGAATATTTGGAAAGCATCGGCCTAGACAACATTCAAAAGCACGAACGCGAACTCAAAAAATACGCGGTCGAAGAACTGCAAAAAACCGGGAAAGTCACGATTTACAATCCCGATAGCGAAGCGGGAATCGTTACCTTTAATATCAATGGGGTCTTTGCCCAAGACGCGGCAACTTACCTTAATAGCCGTGGCATTGCCTGCCGTTCGGGCAATCACTGCGCCAAAATCCTTTCCTCCTTGTTGGGGACGGTAGCCACGGTCCGCGCTTCGTTTTATCTTTACACCACCAAGCAAGAAATCGACGCCCTCGTCGATGCTGTTAAAAATGGAGGTCATTTCTTAGATGCCTACTTCAATTGAACTCAATCCCATGATGATGCGGGAAATCATCATCGACCACTATAACGCTCCGCGTCATAAGGCCAAGCCCTCCAGCTTAGATGGCTATCTTTCCACGCATAGTTCCTCGGTCAATTGCATCGACGATATCGATGTTTGGCTCAAGGAAGAAAATGGAACGATCGTCGATGCGTGCTGGGATGGCACCGCCTGCGCGATTTCCACCGCTTCCACGGATATCCTCTGCGATTTATTAATTGGCAAAAAAGACGAAGAAGCCAAAAAAATCCAAGAGGAATACACCAAGATGATTACGGGGCAGGAAGAATACGATGCTTCCGTTTTGGATGAAGCTCTTTGCTTTGCCAACACCCATCGTCAGCCTTCTCGCATCCATTGCGCGACCATTGGCTGGGATGCCTTTGCCAAATTGATCCAAGAAGAGGAGGCAAAGCACCATGGCGAATGAGAAAAAACCAGCACCCAGCGATATCCTAAACGAAGAATACCAATATGGTTTCCGCGATAAGGACGTCTCGATTTATAACACCGGCAAAGGATTAAACGAAAACGTCGTTCGCGAGATTTCCAAAGCCAAAGGGGAACCGGAATGGATGCTCGAATTCCGTTTAAAGGCGTACCGTCAGTTTTTGAAGATGCCGATGCCAGATTTTGGCCCCTCCCTTGATAACGTCGATTTCGATTCTTATACCTATTTCACCCGCGTGGCGGAAGGAGAACATTCCTCTTGGGATGAGATTCCCGAGACCGTTAAAAACACCTTCAACCGCCTTGGGATCCCAGAAGCGGAACAAAAATTCCTTTCTGGCGTCTCCACCCAATACGAATCGGAAGTCGTTTATCACAACATGCTTTCCGAATTGCAGGAAAAGGGCGTTATCTTCCTTTCTAGCGATATGGGGTTAAAACTTTTCCCTGATTTATTTAAGCAATATTTTGGGACGGTGATTCCTGTCGCCGACAGCAAATTCAGCGCGTTAAATGGAGCCTGCTGGAGTGGAGGAAGCTTCATCTATGTTCCCAAGGGCGTGAAACTCGATAAGCCCCTTCAGTCTTATTTCCGTATCAATAACCAAAAAACGGGTCAATTCGAACGTACGTTAATCATCGCCGACGAAGGCGCGGACATCCATTACGTGGAAGGCTGCACTGCTCCGACCTACAACAAGGAATCCCTCCATGTGGGCGTGGTTGAAATCGTAGTCAACAAAGGGGCCCACGTCCGTTATACGACCATTCAAAACTGGTCAACCAACATTTTGAATTTGGTGACTCAACGTGCCCGCGTGGAAGAAAACGGATTCATGGAATGGGTGGATGGCAACGTCGGTTCGATGACGACCATGAAATACCCCGCCTGTATTCTAAAAGGCGACCATTCTCGCGGATCTACCGTAACGATCGCGGTGGGAAACAAAGGGCAGTACCAAGATTCAGGCGCCCGTATGATTCATATTGGAAAAGACACCTCTTCGACGATTGTTTCCAAATCCGTCGTCCATCATGGTGGGGTCGCGAATTTCCGCGGCACCGTTAGGATGATGCCCTCGGCTATTGGAGCCAAATCGCACATCGAATGCGATACGTTGATTTTGGATGATGAATCCAAATCGGATACGTACCCCAAGAATGAAATCCAAAACGACGATTCTTATATCGAACACGAAGCCACGGTTTCTAAAATCGATCAAGAACAGCTTTTCTATTTGATGAGTCGTGGTTTAAGCGAAAAAGAAGCGACCCAGATGATCGTTATGGGCTTTATTGAGCCTTTCGCCAAAGAACTTCCGATGGAATACGCGGTAGAACTCAATCAACTCATTAAGATGGATATGGCAGGGTCCATTGGATAACGATGGAAACCGATTTTGACGTCATCGTGGTTGGAGGCGGACACGCCGGAATTGAAGCAAGCCACGCTTCTGCGATGCTTGGCTTGAACACCTTGCTCATCACTTTGAACCGCAAGATGATTGGCAACATGCCCTGCAACCCGCATATCGGGGGAAGTGCGAAGGGGATTGTTGTTCGCGAAATCGATGCGCTCGGTGGCCTTATGGCCATTGCAGCGGACCATCGTCCTTTGCAAATGAAAATGCTTAATACCGGCAAAGGGCCCGGCGTTCAGTGCCTTCGCTCCCAGCAAGATAAAAAAGGCTACCCCGCTTTCATCCAATCTCTTTTGGATCAAACCCCAAATCTAACCATCATAGAAGAAGAAGTCAAAGACCTTCTTTATGATGATAAACGCGTATACGGGGTCGTTCTTTCTTCTAAAAAGACCCTAAATGCCAAGGCCGTAATTTTAACTACGGGCACCTACATGAACGGCCGAATTATTTCGGGCCGCGATGTTTTTGAAGGCGGACCCGATGGAGAAAAGCCATCGAAAGGATTATCGGAATCCTTACAAAAGATGGGGATTGAGCTCATCCGTCTTAAAACGGGGACTCCGCCTCGCTTAAAGGCCTCGACCATTGATTTTTCCAAAGGGGAAATCCAAGAGGGCAGTCATGAAAAACTCGCGTTTTCCTATTCCACGAAGCATTTCATTCCCTTTGAGGAACAACTGCCTTGTTATTTGATTTACGCGGGAAAACCAACGATTGATATCGTCAAAGAACATATGCAGGACAGTGCTGTTTTCAATGGAGTGATCCAAGGAATCGGACCCCGTTATTGCCCGTCTTTTGAATCAAAAATTGACCGTTTCGCGGACAAGGAACGCCACCAATTGTTCCTCGAACCTGAATATGAACACGGCGAATCCATATACCTTCAAGGCTTTTCTACCGGCATGCCCCACGAAATCCAAGAAGAGATGGTCCATTCTTTGCCGGGATTAGAACACGCTGAAATCTTAAAGTGGGCCTATCAAATCGAATACGATGCCGTGAAGAGCTTCGAATTCGATGAAACGCTGAAGATTAAAAAATACGATGGTCTTTATATCGCGGGACAAATTTGTGGTACAAGCGGATATGAAGAAGCGGCGGGGTTAGGCTTAATGGCCGGCATCAATGCCGCAAGAGCAATCCGTGGCCAGGATAAGTTCGTTTTAAAACGGAATGAAGCCTATATTGGAGTCATGATCGATGATTTGGTGACCAAAGGAACGGACGAACCCTATCGTTTGCTCTCCTCCCGTGCCGAATATCGCTTATTGCTTCGCCACGATAACGCGGATTTACGCCTATGCGAACACGGCCACGATTTAGGCCTATTAAGCGAGACCCGTTATGAGGAATTTAAGCAAAAGTACGAGCGAATCCATGAAGCAATCCATCTTTTGGAAACCTGCAATATTTCCGATCGCGACGGCTTGAATGCCTATTTTGCCGAAAAGGGGTTTCCGCCCACTAAAGATGGAAAAAAAGGCATGGATATTTTGAAACGCCCTGGTTTTCAATATCGCCGAATCCGGGCTTTGATGCCGGAATTAGAACCCTATGATTTTGATGACGAATCCGTTTTGGCGTTAGAAACCAAAGCCAAATACGAAGGATATATTGCCAAAGAAGAAAAAGCGGCGAAGAATTTTTCCAAAGAAGAGGCTATGATGTTGCGCCCCGACTTGGATTACATTCATATGGATGGCTTACGCCTAGAAGCCAGGCAGAAACTCGATAAATATCGCCCCGCCAATTTAGGACAAGCAAGCCGCATCCCGGGAGTTAATCCCGCGGACATTACGATCCTCGCCCTTTATCTCAAGAAGGAGAAACGTCTATGACTTACGCCGAATTATTCGCATTCGCTTCCGAGCACGGTTTGGAACTAAATCCGGACCTCGAAGCCAAATTCCACCGCTACGCGGAATTGCTTGCGACATGGAACGAAAAGATGAATCTCACTTCGATTACGGAAGAGTACGAAGTCATCGAAAAACATTTCCTCGATTCTTTGACCCCCGCCTTCACAACTTCCTTTGCAGGCAAATCCGTGGCGGACATGGGGTCGGGAGCAGGTTTTCCGGGCATGGTCTTCGCTACTGCCTTCCCTTCTTGCCACGTCACCTTAATGGATGCGACCAAGAAGAAATTCCTCTTCCTAGAAGAGCTCAAAAAAGAATTAGAACTTAGCAATGTCCGTTTCTATGTCGGACGGGTAGAAGAGGCAAAGACGTTGCGGGAAAGTTTTGATATTGTTACGGCTCGCGGGTTTGCCGCTACACGTATTCTTCTCGAAGTAGGCGCCCCGTTAGTTAAAGTCAATGGAACTGTCATTGCCATGAAAGGACCTCGCGGAGAAGAAGAACTTCACGAAGCTCTTGGCATTGAACAACGCCTGGCCCTGCATCTAAGAAAGAAAGAAGAACTCGTGATGCCAAGCGGAGAAAAGCGCATCAATTATTTCTTCGAAAAAATTCATCCAACCAAACCCTGCTACCCCCGTAGTTGGGCGGATATCCAAAAAAAGCCTCTCTAAGAGAATTTACCGAAAAGGAGTAAAATATCTTCGCCATGCCTAAGATTATCGCCATCGCCAACCAAAAGGGCGGGGTGGGCAAAACCACCACGGCCATTAACCTTTCCAGCGCCTTGTCCCATTTTGGGCAGCGTGTTCTTTTGGTGGATATGGACCCCCAGGGCAACGCCGGGCGCGGCCTTGGCATCGATATTACTTTGGCAAAAGAAACGATTTACGAAGCTTTGACCAGCCAAATGGAAATGGAAAGCTGCATCCAAAAAACTCCCTTTGAAGGCTTAAGCGTGATTCCGTCGAATCTTCGTTTGGCCTCTTTAGAAGCCTCGATGTATACCCATCCCCAAGAAAAGCCCTTTGATTTGCTGGCTCGATGCCTTAAAACCGTCGAATCCCATTATGATTTCATGATTTTGGATTGCCCGCCTTCTTTGGGTTTATTGAACCTTAACGCCTTAACCGCGGCGGATTCGGTTTTGATTCCCGTTCAATGTGAATATTTTGCCATGGAGGCGGTCGCCGCGATCCTTTCTTCCATTTCTAACGTCCAAAATACGTTGAATCCTCGGTTGAAAATCGAGGGTTTCCTTCTGACGATGTATGATGCGAGGACCCAATTAGGGACCGAAATCCAACAAGAGGTGAGACGGCTATTCAAAGAAAACACGTTTGCCACCTCCGTTCCGCGGAACCAAAGCATTTCGGAATCTCAAGCCCGTCAGCAGCCTGTCACCGTTTTCCGCCCGACTTCCCAGGGGAGCTACGCCTATTTCTCCTTGGCCAAGGAGATTTTGGACCATGAAACGCGATAAACCCAAACTGCTATCGGATTCGCTTTCCTCTTTGATTGAGAAATTTTCCCAAAGCGATGTTATCGCGGAGATGGAAAAGGAATATCAAAGTGCGCCGGCTAAACTCATTTCCACCTTGCTTATTGACGATACTTCCTTTATCCAGGAAGTCCCTCTTCCGGATAAAACGATTCGTTATTTTGCCGAAGGATTGAAATCTAAAGGCTTTTATAACCCCCTTGTCGTCCGTAAAAAAGGAGAGGGGCGTTATGAAGTGATTCTAGGAAGAAAACGTTTCTTTGGCGCCAAAGCCGCGGGAATCTTATCCCTTCCCTGCGCAATTGTAGACTGTGGGGACGAAGAGACGTTATTGATGCTTCTTGCCGATGCCCGCGACCAACGGGAAACGAATATTTTAGAGATGGCCTTGCTTTGCCATGCCTTAAGCGAGAAATTTGGATATCGCCAGCAGACCCTTGCTAATTTATCCCACCAAAGCCGTTGCCAAATCACCAATACGATGCGTTTATTAAAGCTCCCTGCCTCGGTTCGTTATGATGTGGCTTTAGGGAAGCTTAGTTATGGTCAAGCCCGTGCTTTAGTTTCTCTTCCCACCCCTCTTATCGATGAGGCGGCTAAGGCAATCCAAAAGAATCACTGGTCGGTTCGTAAGGCGGAGGAATACTGCAAAAAATTACAGGGAAAAGAGAATAAACCCCTACACGTCCCCTCTATTTCTTATAAAAAAGGGAACACGGTTAGCCTCACTTTTTCTTCCGAAGAAGAGATGAAAAGTTTCTTGAAGAAGGCAGGGATCCCCTTTCAAACCCAACCCTATTCTAAGAATTGAAGCGCGAAAAGGACCGTGCTATGATGGAGAAGCTTCAGGGCGACGAGAATTACGTCGACTGGCGGTAAAGCCCGCGAGCCGAAAGGCACGATTTGGTGAAATTCCAAAGCCAACGGTACAGTCCGGATGGAAGAAAGCGCAGAACGATGTTTTGCCTCTGGAGCGTATGCTTAGGAGGCTTTTTCTATGAAATGGTTCGCTGTAGGGCTGCTCAGTGCCGCTTTGCTTATCGGCATTATCGTGGCTATGGTTTTGGCCAAAAAACGTCCCGATTACAATGGGACGAGGCTGGTAGCCCGCGTTGGGATTTTCGGGGCGCTGTCCACGATTTTGTATTGCGTGCCCATCTTTAATATCCCCTTGCCATTTTTCCCTTCGTTTTTAAAGATTCATCTCGATGAATTGCCCGCGTTTATTTGCGGCTTTGCCTATGGGCCTTTATCGGGCTTCTTGGTTCTATTTGTCAAAACGATCATCAAGTTGCCGTTAACCAATACGATGGGTGTCGGGGAATTCGGAGATTTATTGCTTAGCTCCCTTTATTGCCTTCCCGCGACCTGGATTTATAAGCGGTTCCGAACGTTAAAAGGCGCGATTGCTGGCATGAGTGTCGCCACGGTCATCCAAGTTTTGAGCGCCATGCTATTCAACGTTTATATCCTGATTCCTTTCTATGTTTTCATGATGGGAATGGAAGAAGCGTCGTTGCTCGCGTTGATGCAGAAGGCGATGCCGATGATAAGCGATGTGAAGTGGAGCTATGGCCTCATCGCCGTTTTGCCTTTCAATCTTTTAAAAGACGCCGTAATAACAGTTTTGACCTTTGTTCTTTACCATTTCCTTCATAAACCGTTGCATTTAGAGAAAAAGACACCGAAAAAAGAGGTTTTAGAAACAACAGAGGATAAGCCTGCTTGAATGGCGTATGAATTAAAGAGGACCGCCCTGTCCTCTGGCTTCAGTTTTGCAATTTGATACACTTAAAATTCTCCTCATTTCTTGATTGATCCAAACTGTTATTTTCATCCCGTTTCGAATTTCTTCTTTGTCGGTTTTGGATAGAAATGCGGAAAACCTAGCCCTATCTTTGTCCGATACGCCCCCCTTGCCGAGTTCTTTGATTGCTTGAATGACAAGTCGATTGTTATTCGATAGCCCACAAATATCTTTGCTAGCGGAGTGCTTGAAAATAATTGTACAGCCAAACACATCAAAGGTGTTATAGGGTCCGGAGGATATGTAAACAAATTGTTGAGGAACCTGAGTAGATAGCCCCAGCATGTTCAAAACGTAATTGCCACTAGGGGTGATTGTCCAATTAAATTGGCGGGCGATTGCATGAGCGATGTCGTCGATGCTAGGCATCTCTTCCATTCCTAGAACAGTGTGAATTTTGTGTAGATAATAAATGCCCCGCCTCGCCCTTCTCAGGGTTCCATCGTTGGTAAGCGTTTCCAATGCCTTGCTGACCAATTTATAGTTGCCGAGGTCCATAAAGTCACGAGAAGTAAACGCTTTTAATGAGGACGCCTCCAAACGTTCGAGTATTTTTTTCTGTATGTTTGACATTGATAACCTTTCGCAAAAAGTATATGACATTTGCGAAAAAAAGGAAAAGACAAACAGGAAAATAAGCGAATGAAAAAGGATGAAAAAGCCCGTTCATTAATGCGTTATGTTCCGACAACAGTTTTCAATGTTTTGAGATATTGAAAATTTTTCTTTTATCTTGGTAAGAACGTATTATGATAGTGCCCGTGAAAAAGAAGAAGTTCGTTCTTGCACTCGTTCCGCCTTCGGGGCACCACAATGGAGAGAGTGTATTCCGTTAACGTTGCCCGTCCTAGTTTACTCTAGGACTTTTCTTTTCCCTTTTTTCTAGCAAGGAACCCAATATGGCACATAAAATCCTCGAACTCAGAAACATCAAAAAATCCTATGGCGATAACGTCATCTTGGATCATTACAACCTCTCGGTCAACGAGAATGAATTCGTGACCTTTTTAGGCCCGTCCGGATGCGGGAAGACCACGATTCTCCGCATCATCGGAGGATTTGAAACCATGCAGGAAGGACAGCTCCTTTTAGATGGGGTGGAAATTCAAGACTTGCCCGCGCATAAACGTCCGATCAATACGGTTTTCCAACGTTATTCCCTTTTCCCTCATCTTTCCATTTTCGATAACATCGCGTTCGGACTCCGCAACAACGTCTATTCCAATGTTTATGACATCGGAACCATGAATATGATGAACGAGAAGGGCTTTGAGGAAGAAGAGGTGGATGGCCTCATGAAAATCCTCTCCCACATCGAAAAACCCAAAGACGTTTTGCGTTATGTCGTGACTCATTTCCAAGAGGCTTCTCCCTCTTATAAACTTATCGATTCCTTCGCTGCATTGAAGAAAACGAAAAAACCTAAGACGTATGGAGAAATCAGCAAGGACGTGGATGAAATTTTGAAAGGATTATCTTTGGATAACCATTATCAAATCGATTCTTCTTCCAAGGCAAATTTGGCCTTAGACATCATTTTGAAACAAGTGGAATCCACGGATCCCTATTTTGATATGATCTCCCGTCTCAAGGACCGTCACTTCAAAGAGAACGTAATCCATGGAGAAGTTTTAAAAGCCTTGAAATTCGTAAACCTCGAAGGATACGAAAATCGCAGCATCTCCTCCCTCTCCGGTGGTCAGATGCAGCGTGTTGCTATTGCTAGGGCCATCGTGAACAAACCTCGTATTTTGCTTTTAGACGAACCCTTGTCCGCCTTGGATTTAAAACTCCGCAAAGCGATGCGCCTAGAACTTCGCGAAATGCAAAGGAAGTTGGGCATCACCTTTATTTTTGTCACCCATGACCAAGAAGAGGCGATGGTCATGTCGGATACAGTGGTGGTCATGAATGGAGGCAAAATCCAACAGATGGGTCGCCCTGAAGACATCTACAATGCCCCGGTGAATCGTTTTGTCGCCACTTTTATTGGAGAAGCCAATTTGCTTCGTGGCGTTTATAGCGCTCCCCGCCGTTTAGAAATTTTGGGGAAGACCTTCAAGGTTTCCGCGGATGATTTCCGCGTGGGAGACCCCATGTATGTGGTGGTTGAAAAAGAAGACTTCGATGTCTGCTCCCCTAAAATCGCCAAATGGATTGGCAAGGTAAGCGGAGTCCGCTTCGCCGAGAACAAATATGAATTAGACGTGGATATCGAATCCTCTCGTATTCATGTCGAATCCGACGAAAAATACCAAGTGGGACAAGAAATTCCCTTAACGGTTGCCCCGGAAAACATCTATTGCGAATCCATCCACGAAAACAAAGCCAAGCTTTTGGCCAACTACGAAGGGGCGAACATCATGGAAGGAACTTACCTTGGAAACCGCAGGGTTTCATTCCTTGGCCAAAATTTCTCCACCTACATCATGAACTTTGTCCCGGGAGAAGTCGTCGATGCGGTCATTCGTCCCGAGGACTTTGATTTGGTTTTTGAAGATCCCGAAAGCGCGATTCTTCATGGAACGGTGGTCAAAACTGCCTTTACGGGTGTCTCTTTCAACCTCTGGATCCAATGCGAAGGAACCACGTTGATGGTGACGGATTATCAAAATGCCGAAATTGGGCAGGAAGTTGGACTCAAAATCGACTTCTATGAAATCCACTTGATGAAGGTGGAGGACGAAGAACAACCCCGGGAAATCCGCCTTCTTCGCGAGAAGGCCCGGAAAGAAGAGGAGACGGCCCAATGAAACGATTCAAAGGGTACGCGATTCCCTATTTTGTTTGGCTGGTCCTTTTTGTCGTGGTCCCGCTATTCGTCATGTTGATTTTAACGTTTTTGCAAATCAACGCGATGGATTTTTCTACGGCTAGTTTTTCTTTCGATTCCTATTTCCGCTTAGCCGATCCTTCCATTTTAAAGGCGTTATGGAATTCCTTGGTGGTTGCCGTGTCAACGGTTGTCATTTGCTTGTTGCTTGGCTACCCCACCGCCTATTTCCTTTCCTTCTCTAAACTAAAGAACAAGAAGCTCGTGTTGCTGCTCATGATTCTTCCCATGTGGAGCAATTCCATGCTCCGCATCGTCAGCTGGCTCCGCTTGTTCTCCACGGATTTCTTCGCCGCGATGAATCTATTGGGTTCCACGGGCGCGGTCATTGCCGTCACGGTCACGACCTATCTCCCCTTCATGATTTTCCCAATCTACACGATTTTGGAGAAATTAGACCGCAGCTGTTTGGAAGCATCTCGTGATTTGGGCGTGAATGCCTTTAAGACGTTCTTCAAGGTGACGCTTCCTTTATCCATGGAAGGCGTTTCCAGTGGAGTCTTAATGGTTTTCCTTCCTGCCGCGACGGGATTTGCCATTTCCCAGACGATTGGGCAAGGAAGGGTTAGGCTAGTGGGCAACCTCATCCAAAGCGTCTTCGAGAAGAACAATTACAGCTTTGGCTCCCTGCTTTCCTTGTTCGTCTCCGTGGTGATTTTGGCCTTGGTATTCGTTTTGACGAAAATCCAAAGCCGAAAGAGGGGGGTCGCATGCTAGAAAAATCAAGTTGGAAGCAGGTTTTGCTTTCCGTTTTCAAGGCCGCCTTCGTCGTTTTGGTGCTTTCTTCCATGTACGTCCCCGTTGTTTTGATCATGTATCAATCTTTCAACGCCGGGGCTAATTCCATTTCCCCTCTATCTTGGGGTGGGTTTACCTGGAAGAATTACGCGGAAATTTTCACGAATCGACAACTATATACTTCCATTTTGGATTCGCTTCTGGTTTCTTTCTGGGCAACGGTTTTCGCAACGGTTGGTGGCTTATTCGCTTCCATTGGCATCCATGCTCTGGAAAAGAAAGCCCGGAAAACGATGGATTTCTTAAACGAGATTCCAATGCTCAATTCCGAAATCGTCACCGGTATTTCCATCATGCTCGTCTGCTCTTTGGTCAAACCGATTTTCCCTCATATTTTTGGCTTTGCCTCCATGACCTTGGCCCACGTTTTCTTCATGATTCCCTATGTTATTTTGATGGTTTTGCCAAAATTAGAGCAAACGGATGAAGCGGTTTTTGAGGCGGCTCAGGATTTAGGCTGCAGCCCGACAAAATCCCTCTTCAAAGTTGTCATTCCGTCTTTATCCACGGCTATTTTGACAGGGGCCCTCATTGCTTTTACCTTGTCGATTGATGACTTTGTCATTTCCTTCTACACCCAAGGAAATGGCTTCTCCAATTTCTCCAACTACGTTTATAGCTCCTACACCAAAAAGAATTTCTCCGCGGGGAGCTATGCTTTTAACGCTTTGTTGACGTTTGTTACCTTGGGCATCGTTCTTGCCTGTTCCCTTTATGAATCGTCGAAAAAGAAAGGGGAGAAAGAATGAAAAAGATCATCATCGGCCTTATGGGCTTATCCTTATTTACCGTCTTTGCCGTTTTAGTCCTCGCCTCGCCTTCGAATATCCTTTATTTCCTAAACTGGGGAGAATACATCGACATGAGTCTTGTCCAACGTTTTGAGCAAGAGAAGAACTGCCAAGTGATTTTAGAAACCGTTACTTCCAGCGAAGCCATGTATCAAAAAATCACTTCGGGGACGACCCCATATGACGTGGCGATTCCTGGGGATTACACGGTTCAAACCCTTTATAAAGAAGGGCGTCTTAAAGAACTGGATGTCACGAACCCCGATTACCCCCATTTATCTGCTTATCAAACGATGTTCGTGAACCCGCTTCATTCCCTAACTTCCAAATATATGGTGGATTCCAAAAAGGAAGGATACGCCTCTTATTACATGCCTTATTTTTATGGGGCTTATTCGATTTTCTATTCGGATCATAACCCGGAAGTGGGCCAAATCATTCAAAAAAATGGCATCTCTTCCTTATATAACCCTGCTCTATATTCCTCCAAGCCAAAAATTGGCATGTACGATACGGCCAGATGGGTGGTTGCGAGCGCTTTAATGGCGGACCATTTGAATCCCAATATCACGGATTTAAGTGGCAATACGGACGGGAACGACCTATCTGGAGAACTTCAAGATCAACTCGTGAACCAAATTAAAAATGCTGGATTCTATGAATTTGGCAACGACCAATTGAAACGAGACTGCGCGAATGGTTCCATCGATGCCTGCTTCTCTCAGCTTGGGGACTTCTTCGACGCGTTATATCTTCTATTAGAAGAAGGCTCAGAAGTGCATTTTAACGTTTTTGTCCCCGATTTCACCGCGGCCTTCTTCGATTCCATGGTGATTCCTTCTACCTCCCGTAATAGCAAACTAGCCAATGCATTTATTGATTTCATGATGGATCCGGATAACGCCTATCAAAACGCGAGGGCAATTGGCTATAGCCCTACCTTAAAAGAGGTATGTTCCCGTTTTGAAAAAGAAGCAGATGATGGGGAATATTATTATGGGGATGAAACGACAAAGACCTCCCTCACTCTTCGCGATTTCTTGGATCGCTACCCGGTTTACCTTGATCCTCTAGGCCATTCGGACCAAGTTTATGTCCTGGAACCGAAATCCAATCAATATCTCACGAGTTGCGAATCCATTTTCAATCGTGCTTTAGCCTAATCCCCCTTCCTTTTGTTCCGTGATACAATCATCGTTAAAGGAGGAAATGATTTATGAAACTCGTTCGCAAATCTTTGAATAAATGGATCCAAGCCGCCATTATGCTGGTTGTCGGTATTTTGGTGATCGTCGCCGGAGCCCAAATGGGAAAGGGGTCGAATCCCAGCGATGCGCTTAATGCCATCTCCCTCGTTTTGGGCTGGACGCTCATTGTGATTGGTTCAATTGGCATTATCGCTGGTATCTTTGCTGCCGTGGTTAGCCATGAAGCCTTTGCCACAGCGGCGATGTCTGGAGGAATCATCCTTGCCGCTGGCATTTGGTTCTGCGTTTATCGCGAAGCCGCCAATCTTATGGGTGTCCTCATTGGATTCATTCCGTTTGTGATGATCGTCGTCGGATGCATTTTGGCTGTTGATGCCTTGCTATTAGCGGTCAACGCCGTCCGCCAAAAGGCCATGAAAATGGCTGTTCCAGCAGTGATTTTCGGGGTGATTATGGCCGTTGTTTCCATCGTTCTTGGCGCCCTTTGCATCGCTAAAGGCAACGGCGGAGACACCATTATCCCTGGAAATGTGCAGCTCATCATTTTCGGCATCGTCGTTTTGGTCTATGCCATCTTCATGGGCCTCTCCACCTTTGTCGTGCTTCCTGCCGCGACGGTTGTGATTTCCAAAACCATTCAAGCGGATGCCCCGATTGAAGGGGAAGTCGATCACGAATAATTTCGTTGAGTTTTTAACGCCTTTGTTCAAGGTACCACCTTTGCAAAGGCGTTTTTATTTTGACGGCATTGTTTCATTGGAATTTCATTGTTTCATTGGCTTTGAAACAATTGAAGTCGGAATGAAACAAAGCGGTGTGGGGCTTGAAATGAAGACGAAGACAAGTTGACGGAAATAAGATTATTGAGGATAAATGGTTTATAAGCCCCCTTTTTTTCTTTATACTTTTCTTCAAGGACGAAGGGAGATTTCCATGTCACGTGCAGACCGTATTTTTATTGATAATATGAAGGATATTTTGGAGAACGGAGTTTGGGATACCGATTATCCCGTCCGTCCCCATTGGGCGGATGGGGCTCCTGCCCACACCATCAAGAAATTCGGCATTGTAAACCGTTATGATTTGCAAGAAGAACTGCCAATTCTTACGATTCGCCGCACCGCATTCAAAAGCTGCTTGGATGAATTGCTTTGGATTTGGCAAAAGAAATCGAATAACGTCCATGACCTCCATAGCCACATTTGGGATTCGTGGGCGGATGAAACCGGATCGATTGGCAAAGCCTATGGATACCAGCTCGCCAAAAAATCGATTTATCCCGAAGGCGAATTCGACCAAGTGGATCGCGTCCTTTTCGATTTAAAGAACAATCCGCACAGCCGTCGCATCATGACCAACATCTATAATTTTGAAGATCTTCACGAGATGTATCTTTATCCTTGCGCCTATTCGATGACCTTCAACGTTTCCGGAGATAAGCTTAACGGCATCTTGAACCAACGTTCTAACGATATGTTGACCGCGAATAACTGGAACGTCCTTCAATATTCCCTTCTTTTGATGATGTTTGCCCAAGTTAGTGGATTAAAACCCGGCATCTTGCTCCATGTGATTTCCGATGCCCATATTTATGACCGTCACGTCGATATCGTGAAGGAAGTCATTGCTAAACCCGAGCACCCTGCGCCCAAACTCATCATCAACCCCAACATCAAGAATTTCTATGATTTCAAAGTCGAAGATTTTGAACTCGTCGATTATGAATTCGAAACCTTAGACAAAAAAATTCCTGTGGCCATCTAAAATGGGAAAATTGATTGAAATATTAAACGCCGACAAGAAGTTCGGCATTGGGAAGAGGAACGGGCTATTGTTCCACCTTCCTTTGGATATGGCTTTCTTTCGCAAAACGACGATGGGTCACGTCTGTGCCATGGGAGAGAACACATTGCTTTCCTTCCCCAATCAAAAACCATTGAAGGGGCGCCCTAGCATCGTTTTGTCCCAAGACCCCACCCACGAATACGAAGGGGTTGCGAACGTCCATACGATGGAGGAATTCCTTTCTAGCATTGGCAAAGCGTTAGAAGAACAAGATGTCTATGTCATCGGTGGGGCTTCCATTTACCGTCAATTGCTTCCTTATTCTGATGAAGTCCTTTTAACCAAGGTTGACGCGGATGGAGGGGCGGAAGTGTTTTTTGAAAACCTCGATGAAAACCCTAATTGGGAATGCATCGAAGAAGGGGAACCGATTCAAGACGGAGGCCTTGCAATTCGCTTCACCAAATACGTAAATCGCCATAAAAAGAGCCTTTGCAACCGTTAGTTGCGGATTTGACTAGCAGAATACCTAGACCGTAAACTGGAAGAAACCGTACGCTGGAGGCACCTTCCAAGGAGGAAGAGATTATGAATATCGAAATTGCCAATCGCCTCGTCGAGCTCCGTAAAAAATCGGGGCTGTCTCAAGAAGAACTTGCCTCCAAACTGGGGTTATCCCGTCAAGCCGTTTCTAAGTGGGAACGCGCGGAAGCAAGCCCGGACACGGATAACTTAATTGTCCTTGCTCAAATCTATCATGTTTCCTTAGATGACCTTCTTTCTACGGATACGCCCGTGGATGAAATCGTTCAAGACGTGAAAGACCAACAAGAAGAAAAGAAAGAAGAGCCGAAAGCCGTAGAGTCCGAAAAAGACGATGACGCTTGCCTGACCCCCAATCAAAAAATCGTCAAAGCTATCGTCCACGGCGTGTTTGATTTCCTTGGGATCCTCTCCTTTCTTCTCGCTGGATTTTTATGGCAGGGGAATCAGGGATATTTAGGCTGGAAGTGCGGTTGGACCTTCTTGCTTTTTGGAGAATTCCTAGCTTCCATTTCCGATGCGATTTTGAAAAAGAAAGCCACCTCGCTCAACGTTGTTTTCCTTTGCGTTGGGCTTTATTGCCTCATCTGCTTTATTCTCCTAGACCAAGGAATGAATTGGTTTCATCCCTTATGGGTCATCTTCCTATTCATTCCTGCCTATTATGGAATTGCTGGGTCGATAGAAAAGGCGATGGCGGCGAAAGAAGAGGCCTCCAAAACGACGGATTCTACGAAATAATCAACAAAATGCGAGAGCATAACGGGGGCGTAGGCCTCCGTTTATTTTTGTAGGAGATATGCTAAAATACGGCCACTTATGAAGATTGTTTTTGTGCTCGAATGCGCGAATATCCTCAACAATGGCACGACGGCCACCTGCCTTCGTTTTGCCAAAGGATTGAAAGCCAAAGGACACGAAGTTCGTCTTGTTGGGACGACTTATAACAATCCAGACGATGCCCCTGATGATTATTATCCACAGGAACCCTTCCATTTTCCCTTTTTCCAATGGTTGATTGATAAAGAGGGCTTTACCTTTTGCCACGTCGATGACGTGAGTTTATATTACGCGATCAAAGACGCCGACCTCGTTCATTTATTCTTGCCCTTCAAACTCGAAAGTCATGCCCGTTTGATCGCGGAATCTTTGGGGGTTCCCGTCACCAGCGCCTTCCACCTTTTGCCCCAAAACATCACCTCGGCGATCCATTTGGGATGGACGCATGGCATCAACACCATTCTCTTCAATTCCTTCCGTCGTTACCAGTACGATTACACCAAATACGTCCATTGCCCAAGCGCGATGACGGCGAGAGAGATTCGCCTGCATCATTATCGTAGAAGCGTCCCCGTGGTGATTTCTAACGGGGTCAATACGGATTTCTTCCATCCGATTGAAACCCAAAAACCCAAAGAGCTAAAAGGCTTGTATGTTGTCACCGCCGTCGGCAGGCTTGCTCACGAAAAGAGACAGGACTTGCTGATTAAAGCGGTGGCCAAAAGCAAATACAACGACAAAATCCAATTAATCCTTTGTGGCCAAGGCCCAGAGAAGAAGCGTTATCTCCACTTGGCTAAAAAAGTGGGATTGGCCCATCCTTTAATCATCCAATTCTGCAAGCAGGACCGCCTCCGCGAAATTTTGAATTGGAGCGATTTGTACGTCCATTGCAGCGATTTTGAAATCGAGGGGATTTCTTGCATCGAAGCCTTCGCCTGCGGGGCCGTTCCCCTTATCGCGGATGCGCATATGTCGGCGACGAACACGTTCTCGTTGGACAATCGGTGTTTGTTCCATCATGGCAGCGCCCGTTCCTTAACCAAACGAATCGATTATTTCCTCGACAATCCTTTGATTCGCATGGATTTGCGTCAAAAATATATCGACAACGCGAAAAATTACGCCTTGCCTTTGATGATCGATCAGTTCGAAAAGATGCTTTTCACTGCCGTGGAAGACCATAAACACGGCACGGATTGGCCTAGCCTAGAAAGACGAAAGAAGGACATCATCAAATCCCGCCGCATCTTCAAAAAACTCATCAAACAAGGGGTGGTGGAAGAAATGCCAGAATCCCTCGTTAATCCCTTTGCGTTTTTCCTTCGTCCTCTAAAATAAAGTTACGGATTGATCCAAAGTAGCGAACGACGAAGGACGCATTTTACCTCTTTTCATTCCTAATATCCGTTCTCTTCGATTTTTATGATGGAGGGGATATAATCCTTGCAATATGGCTAAGAAAACAAAGCAACAACACCAGGCGTTAACCTTAAGGGAAAGATGCCACCTTCTCCACGGGAATGGAGAATGGAAACTACATGGCTGCAAACGCCTTGGCATTGAAGGGATTGAGATGAATGATGGTCCCCTTGGACTACGGGTACGCTCCCCCAAAGAAGTGGATTCCACTTGCTATCCCGCACCTTGCTTATTGGCTTGCAGCTGGGACGTTGAGCTTGAAAACCAGATCGGCCGAGCCATTGCCGAAGAATGTGCCTTAAAGGGAACGGACGTTTTGCTGGCCCCTGGGGTTAATATTAAACGGAACCCTCTATGTGGCCGTAATTTTGAATATTTGTCCGAGGATCCTTTGATTTCCGGCAAAATGGGCGCAGCCTTTATTCAAGGCGTTCAGAGCAATTCCATCGCCGCCTGCGTGAAGCATTTCGCTTGCAATAGTCAGGAGAACTATCGTTTCATCAACGATTCAATCGTGGATGAACGGGCGATGCACGAAATCTACCTTAAAGCCTTCGAGATTGTTGTGAAAGAAGCGCACCCTTGGTCGATGATGTCAGCCTATAACATCGTCAACGGGATTCATTGCAGCGATAACGAATATCTTCTCGTGGATACCCTGCGCAATTCCTGGGGGTATGAGGGCGTTGTCATGAGCGATTGGGGTGGAACCTATGACCCCGTTTATTCCCATCAACATGGCTTGGATGTAGAAATGCCCTGTTACGCGAAAGAGCGCACGGCAGAACTATTGCGCGCGACAAAATCTGGGCGTTTGTCTTTGGATAAAATGACGGAGTCCGCGGACCGCGTTTTGAATTTGATCTCCAAAATTAGAGAGGGGAATAAAGTGGCGCGGTGGGATGCCCAAAAGTGCCATGAATTAGCGGTTAAAGCAGCGGAAGAATCCATTGTATTACTGAAAAACGAGAACAATATTCTTCCTTTATCCAAGACGTTGATGGGCGCCTGCGTCATCGGTGCCTTTGCTGAAACCCCACGTTATAACGGAGGGGGGTCGAGCAAAGTTTATACGGAACACTCTATTTCTTTCTTGGATGCCATCAACCGAGAACTTCCTTTTGCAAGGGGCTATTCCCTTAAGCCGAATTCGGATTCCAAAGCTTTGCTTTTTAACGCGGTGGATTTGGCATCTCGCAGCAAAACCGTCCTCTATTTCATGGGGCTGCCGGAAGAAGACGAATCGGAAGGCTATGACCGCGAGACGATGAATCTTCCGGAGAACCAGCTTGCTTTGTTCGATGCCCTTTATTCTGTAAATCCCAACATCGTCGTGATTCTTTCTTGCGGTGCTCCCGTTGTTTTGCCTTTCCGCGATCGCGCCAAAGCGATTTTATTGACCTATTTGGCAGGAGAAGGAAGCGGAGAAGCTCTTCGCGATATCCTTTCGGGAGAATGCTCCCCCTGTGGCAAATTGGCGGAGACTTGGCCGATACATGAAAGCGACGTTCCTTCCTTTGGCTTCTACCCCGGCTTCCAGGGGCAATCGATTTACAAGGAATCCATTTACGTGGGATATCGTTATTATCTGACTTCCGGAGTTAAAGTCGCTTATCCGTTTGGGCACGGCTTATCCTACAATCGTTTCTCTTATTCGCTTCGTTGCGATTCTTCTCGCCTGGAAACGGGAAAAACGATTCGCGTATATGCTAACGTCACCAATAAAAGTTCACGCCCAGGGAAAACCGTTTTGGAACTATATGCGGAATCCCCCAAAGGGAATGCCTTTAAAGCAAAGCGTGTCTTGGTCGCATTTAAGAAAGTCGCCCTAAAAGAAGGGGAGACCCAAGTGGTTTCCTTTGATTTGACCCAAAGTGATTTTGCTATTTACGATACGGAAACCCACGCGTTCCAAGTAGAAGGCGGAACCTATATCTTGGCCCTAGGCACCAGCTCCGAGAATATCGTTTCAACCTTGGATTTGATCGTGGATGGAACCCGTACTTTTCCTAATCTCCGCGAAAAGTGCCCCATTTATTATGCCGTCCCTCACGGGGGTTTCACCCAATACGACGATGAATTCGAGATGTTATTAGGACGTCCTTTAACCTTGGATAAAGACCGTCGGGAACGTCCCTTTGACCGCGATTCCACGATGGGGGATATCTCTTGGACCGCAGTGGGAAAGAAGAGGCGGAAGCAGTTCGTCAAGGAACACGCGGATTGGACGCCGATTCAAATCAAATCAGGTTTTGATGATGCCCCGATTCGTCAAATTGCCAAAGACCAAAGCGAACGGGATGTGCGACGTCTCATCGATTATGCAAACGGGCATTATATCCGTGGATTTATCCATGGGCTAATCCCTACGAAAACCAAGGATTTCTACGCGGATCAAAAAACGAAAAAGAAATAAAGGAACATTCGATTTTTGCTTCGGAGAAGTATATAGTATCTCCACGTGCACTGGTGGCGGAATTGGTATACGCGCTAGTCTCAGGAGCTAGTCGGGCAACCGGTGTGGGTTCGACTCCCATCCAGTGCACCATTTACGCGCTCGTAGCTCAGCTGGATAGAGTACAACCCTCCGAAGGTTGGGGTCAGGCGTTCGAATCGCCTCGGGCGCGCCATTTAGACAAAAGCGATCTAGATTCGTCTAGGTCGTTTTTTAAAATGGTTTTTTGGCTTATTCGTTCTTTTATGGGCATCGGTGTCAAATGGTGTCACGTTGATATCAACAGCGTATGACTGACCGCCCATCTTATCGGGGCGAGACTCGAAAAGAATTCGAAATAGAATTCGAAAAATCATAAAAAACAGGAAGTTTTCGAAGTGTAATTCGAAAACTAATGAAGAAAGAAAAGCATTTATTTCGTACTATTTTTATCGTCTTTTGATAACTTTTTAAAATAATGAATCATCGGAATTAAAGCGATTAAAGGGCTAGTAATCCAAGCGATGGGGTCGCCTAATGCCGCGCCTAAGAAGGAAAGAGGGGTTGCTTCCGCCGTGGTGGGTCCCCCATTCATTAACGCGGGGACAAAGGAGCATACCAAAACGCGGGCTGCTAATTCGCCAACTCCCGACAAGAAGGGGAATAAGGGTTTTTCTAATCCCTGCAATGCGTTACGGAACAAAATCAAAATCATGAGCAAAATCAAAGAGGGAACGGCCGCATAAAGATAGATATTCCCGAATTCGATGGAACGCTCATTGATTTTTTCTGGCGACAAGAAGAGGTACTGATACGCTCCATGGATGGTTAATAGAAGTCCTATAATGGTGGTAACCGCGTAGCATACCATTCCAATCCAGAACGCGGCCCATACGCCTTGCTTTAAACGTTTATGGTCGCCCGCACCAAGGTTTTGGCCGACAAAGGCGAGGATCGCCGTGCCAATCGCATTATAAGGAACCATCAAGAGATTGATGATTTTGCAGGCAGCCCCATATCCTAATTGGGCAGGCATCGAGGCAAGCATGCTGCCGTCAGGCTGAATATCAAAACGGATGATCGCGTTCTGCATGACGATGCAGCCGATGGCCAAAATGGAAAATTGAAATCCCGAGGGGAATCCATTTTTGATATGACGCATATACTCTTTGAAGGAGAAGGTCATATCCTCTTTGTGAAGACGTAACTTGGGGTAACGGATATAGGCGTAAATCATAGCTCCAACCGCGGCAAGGCCCTGGCTCAAAATGGTGGCCCAGGCGCTCCCAGCAACCCCCCAATGAAAGGCCTGAATGAAGAGCAAATCGAGTCCGATATTCGCAATCGTGGAGAAAACCAAGAACAAGAAGGGGTTGAAGGAATCCCCCATTGCGCGCAGCACGGCGACGATCATGTTGTAGAAAACTTGAGCGATCGTTCCACCAAAAATAATAACAAGGTAGGTATAGGCGGCTTCGTATTGGGCTTGCATGGCCATGTCGACTTCCGAAGGATGGATGCCAAGGGTTCCTAATAAAGTCGGAATCAAAACGATACCTAAAACCGTAAGAAGAAGGGAAACGAAGAGGCACAAAACGATCTGGATAAAATAGGATTGTCGCATCCTCTTTTCGTCTTTGGCTCCGATCGCCCCGGCGATGACGACGCTGAAGCCGTTCGTGCACCCTAGCCCAAAATAAATGACGATGAAAATGAGGGAGGAAGAGTTATTGACTCCCGCCACTGCGGATTCGGAAAGGGTTTGTCCAACGATAATCGCGTCGGTTAACGTGTAGATCTGTTGAAAGATCATGGACAAGATGGTCGGAACCAAGAAGGCGATTAAGCCTTTGTAGATGGATCCTTTGGTTAAATCGATGGGGTTGAAGAGAGAACGAAATTTCTTCCAGAGTTTCATAACGGCCGTGATTGTAACCGCGATGAAAAAAAGATGTTATAGATACCGCTTACAAAGTAAAAAGAAAACTAATCGTGACGGCGGGGGTCGTCAAAGGTTTCGGAAAAACGCGCGGAAAAAGAAGGTTCTAACCCCGCTAAATCAAGATGGGGCGTCCCTCCAAATTGGTTCATGCGGAAACTGGCAATCCCCTCTCGGCGTTCTTCGGTATAAAGGGAAGTAATCGAACTAGGAACGGCACACGTCCCCTGCCAAAAGGTGACGGGGCTTGCATTTAGCAAATAGGAAAGCATCACGCTTTCTACCCCAAAATGGCAGAAGAAGGCGATGGTTTGCTGATTCCCTTTTTCGGTTTCATAGTGGTGACCCACTTTATGATACCCGTGAAGGTTCAAAACCTTTTCTAGTCCTTGGCAAACTTCTTCGTATTGCTCTTTTAAATCTTTGTTCTCCCGATAAAAAGGCAATGATTCCATCCATCGAGAAGGATCAAAACACATATCCCCGCCTTCTTCCAAGGTGGAAGGGAGGATATCCCAACTGATACGGGTGCTATCATGAGGGACTAAAGCGAGGAATTCGCGTAGCCAATCCAAGACAATGGGCTTCATCGAAGTGCCGCTTTCTTTTAAGTAGGGTTCCATCGTCCTTTGGGCGCGACCTAGGGGAGAAACGTAAATCGCGTCGATGGGGATGTTTTTCAGGTATTGGGCCAGGGCATTGGCTTCTTTTTGGCCTTCTTTGGTAAGACCGTCGATTTTATAATCGGGGTCGGCGTGACGAATGATTAAAATACGCATGTAACAATCATAATCCTTTTGGTTTTCATGAAAAAGGGATTGACCGTTATTTATAGCTGCCCTATGCTTTTTGCTGCTTGAGGGAGTAGTCGTCGCCGCAAGGCGAGACAGAGCCAACAGCACTGCCTTCTCGAATCGGGAAGCCTGGCCTGTCTTCAATGACGAGACTTGAGCAAAGGCGTTTTGGTGCCTTTGCCCGGTCCCGTTTTTTGGTTCTGGGCCACCATGAGGAGGTACATTATGTGGTGGATTTATCCGGTCTACGCCCTAGATTTAGCGGCGATGATTGTTCTAGCCTTTTGGCTAGGAAATTTGGTCGACATGCTCGACAAGAAGACAAAGGTCTCGGGGGCTTTTATCGGCGGCGTATTACTCGCCGCAGTTACTTCGCTCCCGGAATTATTCACGGCCCTTTCCGCCGTCTTCATCGTTAATGAACCCGAATACGTCGTCGGCGATATTTTGGGTTCCATCATCTTTAACCTAGTCGTTTTGATGTTAGAAACCGTGATGTTCGTCAAGAACTTCCGCAAATCGAACGTCAAGAAATTCCATGTCGTTAACGGCCTATTTTGCTTGGCGATGTATGGCTTTGCCGCTTATGCCTTCTTCGCCCCAAAAGAATGGCAATTGATGCTAGGCGACATCAATTTCGTCAGTTTGTTGATCCTTGCCCTCTACATTGTGTCCCTTATCATCCAGCCCAAAGAAGAACAAAAAGAAGAAGCCAAAGAGCAAGTCGCCTGGAGCTTAAAGAAAATCATCACCTTATTTGTTTTCTGCTCCATCGGCTTGATTGGCACCTCGATTGCCTTGACCTATCTCACGAAGATGATTCAAGAAGCCCTTCCTGTATTGTCGGGTTCCGTCGCAGGCGCGCTGTTACTAGGCATTGGAACCTCGATCCCCGAAGTGATTTCGACAGCTCAACTTTTCAAAAAGAAGAACTACGATGCCGGGATCGGCAACATGGTTGGCTCCTGCACGTTTGACTTTGCTATCTTTGCTTTTGCTGACTGCTTGTCGTGGCATCCTTACAACAACCACGTGGATGCCTCGGGCGAATTCATCATTTCTCAACGCGGCCTTTATATCGTTAGTCCCGACGCGATTCAATTCGAAATCTATGGGGCGATTGTCTGTGCCTTGGTGACCGGTTTCTTGGCTTTGAAAGTCTATACCCCGTTACTCAATAAGAGCAAAGGATGGACCATTGCCTTAAGCAGCGTCACCGCGGCGGCTTGCCTTGCTTTGTATTTAGTCATCTTCTTCTTTTAATCTGTAACAGATTGCTTGTTGTTTCCTATAATCTCAACGAATCTACGTTTGGAATGAATAGTAAAAACGGGGACATTTATCATCCCGTTTTATAGAATATAAATCCAGTTACTTCAATGTTACTTCAATGTCTACTTCAAAGTTACTTCAAAGTGACATTGAAGGATTTCAAAGTCTTTTATCGGATGAGAAATATGCCTGATTTTTATTCCACAGTTTAAACCACATTTTATTCCTTAGTACATCAAGAAAAAATAAGGGTCAAAACACAGTAAGAAATGTTGGAAAACATATGGAGAATTTTTGGTTTGTTATGGATTTTTATGCTGCCTATATCCATGTCAGCAAAAACCTACAAATTGGAACAACTCACAATTTTACTAAATTTAGTATTTTTGTGAGTTCAGTATTATAATAAGGGCACGAAGAGGTGGACCTTATGATTTATCAAAGACATATCCTAGCAACGTTGAAACGAAGTCTTGATGAATACCCCATCACTTTAGTCACGGGCGCTCGGCAAGTTGGAAAAACCACTTTGGTCTCCGTCATCGAAAAAGAAAACCACTACCAATACCTTACTTTTGACGATACAGATTTATTGGCTTTGGCGAAAAAGGATCCAAAGAAATTTGTCGAGGAACATCCTGCGCCGATTATTTTTGACGAAGTTCAAAAAGCCAAAGAACTATTCCCGGAAATTGAAGCGGTTGTCAATCGAACGAAAAGGGAAAAAGGCTCCCAAGCCGCGAATGGAATGTATATCCTTACGGGTTCTCAAAAATTCAATTTGATGAAAGAGGTCAGCGAATCGATGTCAGGGAGAGTCTCCATCATCGAAATGCCTCCTCTTAGTCAAGCGGAAATAAGAAACTGGTCGGAACCTGTTTTCTCGGTAGACAATGAAACTTTATTTGATCGTTGCGAAAGCCGCGCCTTAAGCGATGAGGAATTATACGATTCCATTGTCCGTGGCTTTTATCCAGCACGTTGGGAAATCGAGGGGAAGCCGATTCAAAATTATTTCTCTAACTACATTAAAACCTATTTGGACCGCGACGTCTCGCAATTAATCACTTTGAAAGAACAGGTGAAGTTTGAGGATTTGCTTCGTGTGCTCGCTTCTTTGACGGGACAAGAATTCATTCCGGACAACATTGCCAAAACGGTTGGTGTGGATAAAAACACCGTGAATGCCTGGGTCAATATCGCAATAATTGGCGACGTCGTGACGTTGTTATCGCCCTACTATGAAAAGTCGATTAATAAAAGGATCGTTAAGCGTCATAAGCTCTATTTCAACGACACGGGTCTTGCTTGCTATCTTCTTGGAATTGATTCTGCAAAAGCACTGCGTCTTTCCTCCTATAAAGGACAATTAATAGAAACCTATATCCATAATGAGGTTCGAAAATCCTATTTAAACCATGGCTTGGAAGACAAGAACATGTTTTTCTATCGAGACAGCAACCAAAATGAAATCGATTTGGTTTTGCTTCGAGACGGGAAACTGGATTTCATCGAATGTAAAGCGGGCAAAACGTTTGATTCTAAAAACATTAAAAGTTTTTCAAAGCTTGACGATACTTCTTATGATTTTGGTGGTAGATGTATCGTCTGCACGACGGAGGAACCTTATCGAATCGCCCCCAATGTATACGCATTTCCAGTCCGTTGCTTGTAACTCACAAAAATACTAAATTCAGTAAAAATGTGAGTTCATCAACTTTCAAACCCGTCCACGTTCGGAACTATTAAAGGACTGATCCTTAGAATTTCCCCTCCGCGAGGGCTTGCTTTAAATCCTTTAACACCTGCTGATTTCGCGGGGTGAGCTTAGAAGGAAGATGGTCCAAGGAATAATAAGCTAAACCCGTGACCTCTTCCTTTTGAAGGGTTTCGTCTCCTTGAACTTTTCGCGTCAAATAGAAGATATCAACCCCGGATACTTCGTCGCCATTAGGATAACGGTGATAGGTAAGGGGGCCGCTATAAACGCCAAATAGAACGGGATCGATCGCATCGAATCCCGTTTCTTCTTTTAATTCCCGTTTCGCGGCTTCCATGGCTTCTTCGTTCCATTCAATGGATCCGCCAGGAAAATCAAAATACCCATCATCTTCCCGTGTTTCGAGAAGAACTTCGTTTTTCTCGTTTAAAACAATCATGACGGAGAAGGCCGCGACGATCCCCTTATGTCCTACGTATTTACGGATTTCCGAAATATAGCCCATATTTAAAACATCCTTTCGATTTGTTCTTTCATTACCGCCTTTTTGTTCTTGATGTCTTGGCTATCTTTTCCAACGATTGAAAAATAGATTTTAATCTTGGGTTCGGTGCCAGAAGGACGTAACACCAAGGTCGAACCATCTTCCAAGAAATATTTGATGACATCGGAAGAAGGAAGGCCGTCGATCCCGGGTAAATAATCCTTCATCGCTTTAACAGGAATCGAAGCAAAAGAAGAAGGAGAATGAGTCCGGAATTCATTCATGATGCCCACCATTTTATGGAATCCTGCTTCTCCATCGAATTCATAGGAAGCGAGGCTATTGGAACGATACCCATAACGGGCATAGATGTCTTCTAATACCTCGAATAACGTTTGGCCTTTCTCTAAATAATAAGCCGTCATCTCCGCGGTTAACATGCAGGCGGCGACCGCGTCTTTATCGCGGACGTAGGTGCCTGCTAAACACCCATAGGATTCTTCGAATCCAAATAGGAAGGAAGAGGCTTTTCCTTCTTTTTCTAATAGGGCGATTTGCTCCCCGATAAATTTAAATCCGGTGAGGACGTTAATCGTTTTCACGTGATGGGAGGAAGCGATTTGGTCCGCTAAATCCGTCGTGACGATAGTTTTGATCATCACGGGATCGTTAGGCATGGTTCCTAATTCGCTTCTCCGCTCCAAAATATATTGGAAGAGCAATAAACCCAACTCGTTGCCAGTGACAAGAGGGTATTCCCCTTGCTTATTTCTAACGGCAATGCCAATGCGGTCGCAGTCGGGGTCGGTGGCCATCACTAAATCCGCGCCCACGCGCTTTCCTTCTTCTAATCCAAGTTGCATGGCCTCAACGATTTCTGGATTTGGGTAGGGGCAGGTAGTGAAATTCCCATCGGGATTTTCTTGTTCCTTCACCACATGAACATCCTTAAATCCCATCTCGTCCAATACCCGGGTCACGGGTTTTAACCCCGATCCATGGAGAGGGGTATAAACGATGGATATTTTCTTGGCCTGGATGTCTTTGCCCCATAAGGATAAGGATTCCACTTGATGAACAAATGCGTCGTAGCAATCCTTTCCAATCTCCTCGATGAGCCCTTTTTCTCTAGCTTCTTGCTCCTCCATGGATAAAACATCTTCAAAGGGATCTACGGATTCAATCAGGCTTAGAATTTCTTCCGCGGCAATGGTTGTGATTTGGCATCCATCCGGTCCATATACCTTATAGCCGTTATAAATACTCGGATTATGACTCGCGGTGACCATGACTCCGCTGGAGCAATGATAATAGCGAGTGGCAAAGGACAAACAAGGGACGGGCATTAAGGTGGGATATAAGTGCACCTTAATTCCGTTGCCGGCGAATACTTTGGCCGCGGTGAAAGCGAACAAATCGCTTTTGATGCGGGAATCGTAAGAGATGGCAACGCTTCGATTTCCTTCGTCGAAGTGCTTTTTAATATATAAGGATAGCCCTTGGGTGGCTTTCGCAACCGTATAGATGTTCATACGGTTGGTTCCTGCCCCGATTTTGCCGCGAAGTCCGCCAGTACCAAAAGCAAGGTCGCGGTAGAACGCATCGTTTTTGGCGGCGGCATCCATTTTTAAAAGTTCCGGTTTCAAATCAGAATCTCCGTTGGCTTTATTCAGCCAAAGGTCATATTTTTGCTCGATATCCATGGTGATTTCCTCAATGGAAACATTGTAAAACGGAAGAAGAGGGAAAAGCCAAATAAACGATTACTTTTGAACGATTCTAAAGATTAGGCGCAAATTCTTTTTTTCGGTCTCAAAATTTTACGGTCTTCTTGGAAGCGCTTTCCTGTCGCGAATTTCTCGCCATAAAATGAAGCCATAGCAAGGCCAGTTTTTTGTGCATAGGAGTCGACTCGTTATGCAGCGACCCCTAAACAAAACAGCCTGCAAAGGAGAAATAAATGAAGATCAATAGCAAAAAGACTCTTCTCGTCCTCGCCGCGGTTGCCCTTGTTGGAGGCACTTTCACGGCTGTGGCCCTCACCAAGGAGAATGGATTTTCCGTTTCCGCGGCCGAAGATGAAAATACCATCTGGAAACACTATGCCGCGGTAGCACCCGACCCCGACAAAAAACAATTCGGCTCCAAGGAATTCTGGGCCAACTGTTCTGAAATCGGAACTCACGTTTTCGAGAAACCAACAATTGGAAAAATCCAAGAAGGTGACGATTTTAGCAAAACGGCTTATTTCAAGGAACTGACCCCTGAGGACGATCGCTATGTCCCCTATGAATACACGGTTACGTTTGATTCCAATGGCGCGGAGGCGATCGCTCCTGTCACGGTTGGTTATGGTAAGACCTTAACGGCTCCGACCACCCCGACCCGTGCAGAAGATGCTTACTACAAGGCCTATACCTTTGATGCTTGGTATGTAAACGGCAAAGCCTTTGATGTTGCCAAGGATACCATTAAGGAAAACATCACATTGACTGCTGGCTGGAAATATGGTGAAGCAAAAATCGCTTACGTTAACGACTGGAATAAAGCGGATTTTGCAAAAACCGGCAGTGCTGATACGTCCTTTGGTGGTATTGGCGTTCCTTTGGCCGTCTTGACCTGGGGACATGCGAATGCCGCCGAGGAAAAAGTTGAATTAACGAAGCAAATGGCCGACCTTGGAATTACTGATGAAACCGGTATGTGGCTCAATTCCAGAGGCAAGGACAGCACCCTGCAAATCCCGGCGATGAATTTCGTGTCTTTGTTGGATTCCCACCCGGTTATTTATATGCCGGTGGGGGATTACAATAACAATCAACACCTGTTGGTTAATGCTGGCAAAACGGGCACTTTGGCCGACGTGACTCGCAACGGAGGTTCTGAACAGGGTTTCGAATATTGCCAAAGAACCCTTCTTGCCTTTACGAAGGACGGAAGCGGAAAAGTTCATATGCATTTCACGGAGAGAACGTTTAATGAACCTTACAAGGAATATGAACGTAGAGATTTGATGCAGGGAGATGTTATTCTTGCGGACGAACAAGCAAATGGGACGGAAGGTTTAATATTCAATATTAATCAAGGTGGAAGTAGACTTTTCTTCATCGGTCGTCCCTATGCGTTTGCTGGTGAAAAACCATTGGTGAACATTGCTGCCAAAACCGGATTCACCGTTGAAGGTGGAAACATGGTTTCGCGCGATGAAACTAATAGCGCCGACGGTCGCAAAGTCGCGCCTTATGGACAATGGTATGAACTTACCGGTGAAGGCGAACGCTACATGGGTATGCTGGGCAGTAATCAGTCTGGACCATCAACCATTACGTTCGACCCAATCAATTTCACAGAGCACTTTGCTAAAGGCGAAGGCGTGAAGTTTGTCATCGGTGCTTGGAATGGGTCCGATACGATTTCATATGTTGGAACCGATGGCAAAGATGTTAATTTTGGATCGAATGGCGTAAAACCCGATGATCCAGTGACTCACACCCGTTTGTCCATTGAAAACACTTGGCGTAACTGGGCCGTGTCCATTGATCGCTCTGGAATGGTTGTCGAAAATAAATTCGAAGGAAAGACCTATCGTTCCACTCTCAGCGATAAACAGCTGAAGGGCGAAGAATCGTTGGTGTTCAAGTTCTCGAAACGGTCGAACCAACACTTCTTCCTGATTTCTAATATCGATACTTATCATATCTAATCTTTAAAGTCGACTGCTGAAACATTGCCCCTCCGAACGGGAGGGGTTTTGTCATGTCTGAAAAAGCATGCCCATTCGATATATCGATAATAAAATACCGAAATAATGGATTATCCCCTACAATGTAGATGCTTTGAAAGGAGATAAAAAATGGAAAAGATCAAAGTCGTCCAATATGGCTGCGGTAAAATGAGCCGTTGGATTGTCCGCTACCTCGTCGATAAAGGCGCTGAAATCGTCGGAGCCATCGATGTTAATCCTGAGATTGTGGGAAAAGACCTTGGAGAAGTGTCTGGCTTAGACCATAAGCTAAACGTCATCATCAGCAATAACGCGGATGAAGTACTCGATAACTGCGATCCAGATATCGCTATCGTCACTTTGTTCAGCTTCGTGGAAGACTGCTTCCCCCATTTCATGAAATGTTTGGAACGGGGAATCAACGTCATCACCACCTGCGAAGAAATGACCTATGCAAGAACCACGAACCCCCATCTAGCCAATATCCTGGATAAGACGGCCAAAGACAATTGCTGCACGATCGTTGGAAGCGGCATGGAAGATGTCTTCTGGGTCAATATGGTGGCCTTGGCTGCAAGCGCCTGCCACAAGATTGAACGCATCGAAGGCGCGGTTTCCTATAACGTTGAGGACTATGGTCTTGCGTTAGCGGAAGCCCACGGCGTTGGTTTAACTGCCGAAGAATTCGAAAAGACCCTAGCCCATCCCAAGGAAACCGTTCCGAGTTATGTTTGGAATAGCAATGAAGCCCTCGCGGAGAAACTTGGCTTATCGATTGAATCGATGGAACAGCATGCGGAACCCTATTTTGAAGATCATGATGTGGAATCCAAAACGATGGGTCGCGTTTTGAAGAAAGGCGAATGCATCGGCATGGCCGCGGTGGTTACGACGAAAACCCATCAAGGCATCGAAATCGTGACCAAATGCATCGGCAAGGTTTATGGACCCGATGATGGCGATATGTGCGATTGGAAATTCACGGGGGAGCCGAACGTCGAATACCACGTGGTAAAACCCGCGACGATCGAACATACCTGCGCGACGATCGTCAACCGCATCCCCTCGGTTTTGATGGCGCCTCTAGGTCTAGTCACCCTCGATCAACTTGAAACTTCCTCCTATCTCCCTTATCCGATGCGGATTCCGGAATAAGTAACAAAGATAACGCAGGGCCCGTCGTGACGACGAGGGGCCCTTTTATCTTATAGAGGCGCGAAAAAGGCCAATTAGTTTAAAAAATGCTATATTTTGACGTCTTATATGTAATGGAACTGGGACGGCAGGTCAAAAAAGTATAAGAATCTGTAAAAATTAACATTCTAGTAAACCGCTTACATGTACCTTAAAATGAACGAAGTTAATCCTTTGGAGTCTAGCGATGGAAAAAATGGATAGAAAAGCCGAAATCAAAAAAATCAAAGCGGAAACCCGCACGGAAAAGATTCAGCAGAAGGCGGTTCAAGAACAAAAAGAACGCATTCATCGCAATATGGTCGCCTATGAAAAGCGCCATAAGAGAGAACGCAAAATCGCCCCGAAGGATTCTTTCATCTCTTTGCAGCACATCAATAAAATCTACGATAACCACGTTCAAGCCGTCTATGACTTCAACTTGGAAATCAAACAACATGAATTCATCGTGTTTGTTGGACCTTCTGGATGCGGTAAATCCACGACTCTCCGCATGATCGCGGGACTAGAGAACATCACCGCGGGCGACTTATATATTGATCACGTTTATGCCAATGACTTGGAACCGAAGAACCGCGATATCGCGATGGTCTTCCAATCCTATGCCCTTTATCCCCACAAAACCGTCGCAGGCAATATGTCGTTTGGCTTAAAAATCCGTAAATTCCCGACGGCTTTGAAAGATAAAGACGGCAACCCTGTTTTGGAGATCAACAAAGGGTTGATCCATGACCTAGAAAAGGAAAAGAAGAACCTTTTGCTTTTCAAGGAAGACTGCTTGAAGAATGAACCGGAGAAAGTGGAATCCATCGATAAAGACCTCGCTGAACTCGAAGAGAAAATCGAATATCTAAAAGTTACCCCGGTTCAAAAATACGTGAACCGCCACATGGATAAGGAAACGATTCGCGAACGGGTTTTAAACGCCGCGAAAATCCTTCAAATCACGGAATACCTCGACCGCAAGCCCAAAGCTCTTTCTGGGGGTCAATGCCAACGCGTCGCGTTAGGCAGAGCCATCGTTCGCAATGCCAAAGTCTTCTTGATGGACGAACCTTTGTCGAACCTTGACGCCAAACTCCGCGTTCAGATGCGTTCGGAAATCATCAAGCTCCATAACCAACTGAATGCCACGACGATTTATGTCACCCACGACCAAACCGAAGCTATGACGATGGCCACGCGTATCGTCGTCATGAATAAAGGCTATATCCAGCAAATCGGAACCCCAGTGGAGATTTATAACCACCCGGCGAACCTCTTCGTCGCGACCTTCATCGGCTCCCCGGCTATGAACCTTTTCCCGACGACGTTAAACAAAAGAACATTGCATTTTGAAAACGGCTATTCCATTGTCCTAGAACCCGAACAAATCAAAAAGGTGACGGAATTCTATGAAAGCGAACTAGCCAAATGCAAAGAGGAAAGAGAACAACTGCTCGTGAATTTTGAGGAACGGAATCTTTTGCTCGATAAGCTAGATCATTTGAAAACCCTTCCGGATTCCATCAAAAAAGACGAGGAAATCAAAAAGACTTCGTTTGAACTCGAACACGTCACCCGCAGCAATGAACGCCTTGCTTATTTGGAGAAAGCCATCGAAGCTTATGAAACGTATCTAAAAGACGGGGAATTCAAAGTCACCTTTGGTATTCGCCCCGAAGACATCTACGAAAAAGACAAAGCCTTCACGGACGGCAAACTCAGCAAGCCCATCGATGGGGTGGTCAGCGTCCCCGAATTGCTCGGCCACGAATACTTTATCCATATCGACTTTGACTCCGCGGATTTGGTGGCCAAGATTGCCGCCAAACGCACGATTTCCGCGGAAGAGAAAATCGAGGTCGTCATGGATCTATCGAGAGCCCATATCTTTGATACGGTTTCCACGAAAATCATCCTATAATATTTCCCATTATGGAGAAGAAGTACGCTTCCCAATATCGAAACGAAGGCTTCTTATCGGGGGCTAGAAGAATCTACGCCTCGTTGCTGGATGCTTTGATTTTAAGCGTGGTTTCCTTTTGCTTGATTCTTGCTTCTAGCGCTATCGTCGGCTCCGTCCCTTCTTATTCTTCCAAGATGGAAACGATCAATCGTTCCCGGGAAGACATGTATCGACTAGAAGAAGAAACCAAGCTTTTTGAATTCCCTTTAAACGAAGACGGATCGAAGAATTACGACGCCCCCGTCTCCCAGGACGAAGTTTTTAAAAAATACGCGTTGAGCCATATCCTTTATTCCTATTCGACCTACCAAGAAGAATGGGATGCCAAATTCACGCGAAATGATGATAATCCTATCGCCAAGGGAAACGAATATAACGTAGCCTCCGCCTCCTATTCGAGTGACGTCCTCGCTTATTTCTTCGTGGACTACGCAAAAGCGAATAATCAAAACGACAATTTATTCCCTTTAGAAGGGCAAAGTTACGAATCCCATTACAAGACGGTTCTTAAAAACAATTCCAAGGGAGCCAGCTGGAATTATTATGAAGGCGAAGACACTCTTCCTGTCTTAACGTTAGATTACGCGCATACCCTTTATCGATACCTTTATTTTGGAGAAGGCGGACAAGAAGGGCTTAATTCCTATAATTTCTTAATCAGCCAATACCAAGGGGTTTTCACTGAAGCGGGGAATATCCTCTTCCAAAGCACCCGTTACCAGGAACTATATACCTTGTATCACTCGAATTACGCGAGCTGCTCCAAAATCATATCGTTATTCTCCTTTATCGGGTACGTCCTTGCCTTTCTCCTTTCCATCCTTTTGCCAAGTATTATCACCAAGAATGGCCAAACGGTTGGCCTGATGGCTTTTAAAGCCGCGGTCATCCAAAAGGACGGTCTTGACGTATCGAAGGGGCAGATTTTGTTAAGGAACCTCGTCTCTTTCTTTTCCTTTTTCCCCACTTTATTCTTTTCTTGCTTCTTTGCTGGCGGTCTCAATAGTGGATGGATGTATCCCCTCTTTTCTATTGGAAACGCCGGAATCTCCCTCTTTAACATCACGATTATTTTATTCCTCGTTCCCATTGTGAATACCTTGGTGATGTTGATAAGAAAAGACCGTCGTTCCTTGATCGAACTTGCTAGTGATTCCATCGTCGTGGATACCCGTTATTACGTGGACCATCAATGCGAAGAAGAAGCCAAAATCCAAGAAGCAAAAGAAAAAGAAGAGACCAAACTCTACGAAGCGGATCTTCCTTATTTTGATTCCACTTGCTTTAAAAACACCGAACGCGACGAATCCTCTAAAGATAAGGACCCCCGTTAACCTAAATCCACTGAAATCTTTTGCTTATATTTGGAAGGGGGTACCCCGTAATATTTTTTGAACCGCTTCGTAAAATAGAACTGGTTTTTATAGCCAACCGCCTCGGCGATTTGATCCATCGTCAAAGAACGATGGTTCAATAATTCGATGGCTTTTTTCATGCGCATTTCATCCACGTACTGGATGGGAGTAATTCCTGTTTGGGACTTATAGAGCCTCGTGATATAAGATTGCGAGAAGCAGAATTTCTCGGCGACCGCACCGATAGAAAGATTGGAATCGTTATAGTGGAGATAGAGATATCGTTCGATTTGCTTCACGATTTCTTCTTTCTTCGAGATGAGGGCGGTCTCGCCTTTGGGGAATTGCTTGGTCAAAAAAGAAAATATTTTGAACAGATAGCTAATAATCAATAACGGTTCGGATTCTTCCGTGGAAAGGCTATCTTCATAAATCATTTTAGACAAAAGCTTCGCCAGGTCTTTTTCCTTGGAATCCTCAAACACGAAATGGGAGAGGCTGAAGGAGGTGGTCTCTAAAATCGATTTGACGGTGGAGCCGTTGAATTCGATCCAAATGTAGGACCAAGGATTCTTTTTATCCGGTTCGTAGATGGCGTTGCTATGAGGAGGGAAAAGGAACAAACTTCCCTGATGGACGGACTTATTGGTCCCTTCTAGGGTGATGTTGCCTTGCCCGGATAAGACATAATGGAGAATGTAACAGGACTTATTGGATTTGATTTTTGCTTTGGTCTTTTTGCAACGTTCAAATCCCACGACAAGCGGAATGACCGAAAAGTCGTAGTTATTGGGGATGTAACTATAATAAACGTCTTTCTTCAAAACGTCGCGATAAGCTTCTTCCATACCTAAATAGTTTATATCAAAAACATTGAAATATCAAAAAAGTATATAAATCAGATGAAATCGTATATTCTTTCCATTCGGAAATCGCCCCTATAATGGAAGCGCTTCCAGCAATTATGGAAAAAAATGCAGTGAAATTCAGTGAAACGGAGCTTGTCCGTAAACCCAAGCCGAGAAGCCTGTGGTCCAAATGGGGAATTACCTTATTCCTCATGGCTTTGCCCACGGTTATTTATGTCTTCATCTTCCATTACATGCCCTTAGAAGGACTGATCATTTCTTTCAAGAACTACAATTCATTCCAAGGCACATGGGGATCCCCTTGGACGACGATGGGCGGCTTCAAACATTTCTATACCTTCATCACGTCCCCCAATTTTTGGACGCTCATGAAGAACACCCTGGTCTTAAGCGTCCTTTCCATCGTCTTCAATTCCACCCTTCCCATTTTGTACGCCCTCTTCTTAAACGAGGTCCGATATAAGTGGGCGAAGAAAACGATTCAAATCATCATGTACGCCCCCTATTTCATTTCGACCGTTGTTTTGGTGGGTATCCTCTTCGTCTTGTTCCGCGCTGATACCGGGGCGATTACCAAGATCTTAATGGCCCTTGGCTTTGATTCGGTGAGCGCCATGTCCAACCCCAAGGCTTTCGTAGCGATCTACGTCATCTCCGGACTTTGGCAGGGACTAGGCTGGTGGTCCATCGTTTATATGGGCAGCTTGGCCAATGTGGATCCCAGTTTGCACGACGCCGCCAAAATAGATGGAGCAGGACGCTTCCGCCGGATTTTCTCCGTCAATTTCCCTTCGATTATCCCCCTTGCCATCATCATGCTCATCATGTCGATTGGCAATATCCTCAACGTTGGTTTCGAAAAAGTCTATTTGATGTATACCCCTGGCAATAGCATTAGCAGCGAAATCATTTCGACCTATGTCTATCGCATCTCCTTCCCAGATTACGGGGCACCTCAATTCTCCTACGCGACCGCGATCGGCTTATTCAATAGCGTCATCAACATCATCATCCTGGTGGTGGCGAACTTCATCTCCAAGAAAGTGAGCGACAATTCGCTGTGGTAATGGCTTATGAAACGCATTAATTCTGAAAAAGTATTCGACGTTGTCATCACCATCGTCATGGGCGTCATCGCCGTTTTGTTCTTGCTCCCCTTGCTTAACGTTTTGGCCTGTAGCTTCTCTAGCCCCGATAAGGTCGTGGCCGGTGAAGTAGGACTCATCCCGGTGGAATTCACTTTGGATGGGTATAAGAAGGTTTTTGCTAACGACAGTTTGATCCGTGGTTTCTTGAATTCGCTTCTTTATACCTTCCTCGGCACGGTGATTCAGGTCACCCTCCAGATGCTTTGCGCCTATCCTTTGTCCCGTCGTGACTTCAAGGGGCGGAAGTTCCTCAATATCTTCTTGACACTCACGATGTTTATTAGCGGTGGCATGATTCCGACTTACCTTCTCATTTCGAAACTTCAAATGCTCGATACGATGTGGGCGATTATCATCCCGGGGTGCGTGAGCGTTTCCAACATCATCGTCATCCGCACCTACATGTCCACTTCGATTCCCAACGAACTGCAAGAAGCGGCTCGAATCGATGGCTGCAGCGATTTCCAAATCTTTCTGCGCGTCATTCTCCCTCTTTGCCGCCCGATTCTCTTCGTCATGGTGCTCTACGCGATCGTTGGATATTGGAACAACTATTTCAATGCCCTTCTTTATATTCAATCGACCGATCTCTACCCCTTGCAGCGCGTCCTTCAAGACATGCTCGTCTCCAATGGAAACAGCCTTGGCGGGGGAGACCCGAATCTGCAGGAGCAGCTGAAGTACGTCACGATCGTCGTGAGCTCTTTGCCGTTACTGATTATTTATCCGTTCTTCCAGAAATACTTTGAAAAAGGTGTTGTCATGGGCGGAGTCAAAGGATAGGAGGATAGTCCAATGAAAATGAAAAAATCCCTTTTTGGAGCTTTGCTTCTTGTAAGCGCTTGCAGCGCCCTCGTCGGTTGTGGCGGAGGCGTCTCTTATGACGCGGAAAATTTCTTGCCGAATGGGACGAGCGATAACCCCTATCAAATCGTCAAGGATCCCGTGACCATCAAAATCTTTGCCCCTCATTCCAGCGGCAACCCCGAATACAAAGATTTGAAGATGTTCAAGAAGCTTTCTGAACTCACGAACCTTCAATTTGAATTCACGACCCCGGATACCTCGGCTTATCAACCCCGCCGCGCAGCCGTTTGGGAAGACCGGAACTACAAACCCGACCTTTTCCTCTTCAACAACCCGATTTCGGAGCAAGTCCAATACGCGGAGATGGGTTTTGACGCCCTTACCCCGTTTAACGATGCTTCTTACTCCGATGCAACAGGAGAAGTAGGCTCTTTAATCGATAACTACATGCCGACCTATAAGAAATTGCTCGATTCCAATTTCAATATCGATACCCAAAAAGAAGACGCGAAAGAAACCGCGACGGTGAGCAACGGCAAGATGTATTGCTCGTTGTCGGTAAAAGACGTCGCTAGAGATTTGACTTACAAGATGTTCATCAATAACGTCTGGATCAAAAACATCTACGCCTCTTATCCGAATTCCTATGCGAAAACCCATCATATTGACGATGCGTCTAAGATTTTAACGATCGACGACTATGTGGGAATCCTCACCGATTTCAATACCTTCGACGCGAACAATAACGGCAGGACCAACGATGAAATTGCCGTTTCGTCCAAGGCGTTTGAATACCTCCGTAATTTCATCCTCCAAAGCTATGGCTATGTTTCCTATAGCTGCGAACTAGAAAACGACGGTTCCCGTTTCACCTACGTCCCGTCTACGGACGCGTTCCGTTCCTACCTTAAGACCGCCCGTTCCATGTGGGACGCTGGCTTAATGGACCGTTCCACGACCGAGAATAAATCGGATACGAATATGGCGACGAACGGCAAGCGCCTCGGATCCTTCGTCGCGGCCGCCCCCTATATCATCACCACGCAATCCCAAGATCCCAATAACCTCAAAGAAGACGGAGCCCCCTATAACTACGATGAAGAATACGTCACGGTGGGCCCCTTGCTTTCCTCTTCCTATTCGGGTCCGCGCATTCAACTAGGACTCGGCTATTTCCGTCCGGACGGAGCCTGCATCCCGACTGCTTCCCTCTATAAACGCGAAGTGGCCCGCTTGATTGACATCATGTATAGCGATCTTGGCACCCAGCTCATCTCCTACGGCTATGAAGGAGAAGATTGGACTTGGGACGATGCTTCTAAATCCAGCTGGACCTTCCATGTCCCCTCTACTTGGACCGGCAACCAAGAGGATTACCGTGCCCAAATCACTCCGAACGTTGGAAGTGCTTCCGCCCTTTATTGGAGCAATGAATTCGTTGGCAAGATGAACGACGAAATCATCACGCGCCTCAACCGTCAATCGGAAATCTATACCCCCTATCTTAAGACTCCCGAACCCGCCAAATACAAATTCACTAGCAGCGAATACGATCAGATTTCAACGATCAAAGCTTCACTCGACAACCAAATCACCTATTACGAAGCTTCCTTCATCACCGGCAGCCTCGATCCCAATTCCGATAAGGATTGGAAGGATTACCTTTCCACCATTTCTCGCTTCAAAAGCACCGAACTGGAGCAAATCTACAACACGATGCTAGCGAGGTATAACGGATGAAAAGAGGCAAAGCCGCCAAAGCCTTATTGCTAGGCGTTTTGGCGATGGGGCTTGTTTCCTGTGGGAACAACCCCAATCCCCCCTCTTCTAGTGAAAATTCCTCTACCAGCGTCGATACTGTCATTCCTGTCACGGGAGTTCGTATCCAAAGCGAACCGACCGAACTGGAAGTTGGTCAAAGCCTAGCGTTAAGCATTGAAGTTTCCCCTTCCAATGCGACGAACCAAGGGTTTGATATCGTCGCGGATAAAGAAGACGCGGTCTCCATTTCGGGAACGACCATCACGGCCTTAAAGGCGGGAGAAGTGACGTTAACGGTCACCACCCATGAAGGGAATTTCACCGATTCGATCAAACTCAGCATCTTCGAAAGGAGAACCATCGTGGACGATGCGCAATTCCTGAACAACCTCCATGTTGACGAATTTGCCCATGGAGAATATCCAACCACATCGGGCTGGGGCTTATCCCGTCCCGGCATCGTGGGCATTAACAAAATTCGTCTCGAAACAGAATCTCTTTATCCTGTTCCGACGGAAAACGTCAAAACCTATGAAGCGGACGCCTATGGGATTTCTCCTAGCGGCACCAATAACGCCGGCAAACTCACCAATCTCCTTCAATCGTTGAAGGACGAGGAAGGGAATAAGGTCATCCATTTCCAAAAGGGAACCTACCTTTTTGCCAATAGCATCACCGGATCAAACCTGAAGGATATCTACTTGGTAGGAGAAGAAGGAACCAAGTTCGTCTTCACCGGTTGGATGTCGTTCATCGTTCTGACTCAGTGCGAGAATTTCCACATCAATAAGCTTGTCTTCGATATTAACCCCTCCCCGACGATTACGGGGACGGTCGTTAAAGTCGAAGAGGATAGCAATAACGGCTACATCTATTTGAAGCCGGACGAAGGCTATGATTTAAGCAACGCGGAATATCAGAAGTACAAGCTGAAAAAGACGGGAAGCTATGCGGAATACTATTACGACCCCGAATTCGACGCTTATGTTCCTGATCGCAGCGGCAATCTCTTCTATAATCCCGGCCTCAAGGATTTGAACTATGACATCGCTTCCGATTTATTGAAAGTCACCCTGTCCAAATCTTTCTTTGCCGATACCTACAAAACCCCGGAAATTGGAACAATTGCCTCGGTCGCTTACCAAGTCTACGAATCCCATGGATTCTATTTCAAAGACTGCGTGAACACGACGATGGAAGATGTCACCACCTATACGGTGGGCGGCATGGGCCTAAGAACCGATGCGGGTAAAAACCTCTATCTCAACCGCGTGAATTTCATCCGTGAACCGGGCACCAAACGTTTATTGACCTGCACCGCGGATATCCTCCATACCTGCAATTTGGAAGGGGACGCCGTCTTCACCAACTGCATTCTCGAAGGCAGCCACGACGATGCCATCAACGTGAAATCCTTCTACACGAAGATCACAGCAATCAAAGACAACGTCACCACCGTCGCCCAAACCCAAAGCGAAACGACGATTCGCTTCGACGTCGGGGATGAAATCGATGTCTATGACCCCTCGGGCATGAAATACAAAAACACCTATAAGGTCGTGGGTGTGGAAGCAATCGGCACCACCTATGACTTAACTTTAGACCGCGCGATGCCTAGCAGAGGCTCTTCGAGCTACGTCGGATTTAGCTTAGGCAACGCGACGAAGTCCGTCCATTTGACCCTCGACAACTGCCTCATCAAGAACAAGCGGAACCGCGGGGTCTTGCTCCAAGGCCGCCACTCGGTCATCAAAAACTGCACCTTCTCCAACGTCAACATGGGCGCCGTCCAAATTCTTGGGGTCGACGATACCTTCAAAGAAGCAATCGTCCCGCAGGACATTCAAGTGCTCAACACCAAATTCCTCTCTTGCTGGGATGATTTGCAGGTCTTTACCTGGGACGCGAAGGGGGTTGCCACAAGCGGAACCTTAAAAGACGTCACCATCCAAAACAATTTCTTCTACCACGGGACGGGCAATTCGCTCCGTTTAAAAGGAGTTGGCAACATTTCGGTGAAGAACAACCTCTTCTATGAACAATCCGTGAAGAATTATTCCTGCAAAATCGATAACGCGGAAGACGTGACATTAGAAGGAAATTCCACCTATTTTGGCGAAAATAAAGTCGGTTACAACTTCGCCTCCGTGGCTTCTACGACTCAAAACATCATTCAAAAAGATAATTCCGTGAAAGGAGCTTTGAAATGAAAAAACGCAGCCTCTTACTCTTGTCGTCGACCTTGATTTTAGGATCCCTAGCAGGTTTAGCTTCCTGTGGAGGGGGATCGGGAACCAGCCAAAGCGAAGTGATTCATGTCGAATCCATCAGCTTATCTGCGAAAGAAACTTCCGTAGAAGTTGGCAAATCGATTTCTTTGTCGGTGAAAGTCACCCCTAGCGATGCCAGCGACCCTTCTGTTACCTTTGTTTCTAGCGATCCTAGCATTGCAACGGTGGATGCTAATGGCACCGTTTCAGGCGTTTCTAATGGCAAAGTCACGATCACCGCGACTTCCAATGACGGTGGCAAAGTCGCGACTTACGCCCTCCAAGTCATTCCGGCCGGTTACCAATATCTAGGTGTGGACGCGATGGCGGAAGCCCTTGCTGAAACCCCCTATCAAAACGCGGTCATCGGAACGGATTCGTTTGGGCTATCTTCTCCGGACCAAGTGGGAGTGAATAAAAAAGAAGCATCCACGGTCCTTTATGCCCCTAAAGCGGATTCGGAATATGACGTTATTCTCTCCACGTCTTCGTTAACCTTATCTCAAATCCAATCCGTTTTGCCTTCTGCGACGGAAATCAATGGCTACACCTCTATTCAAGCGGCCATCCTTCTTGCCAAGCAAAATAGCGATGCCGGCAAAAGCACTAAAATTAAGCTCCCGGCGGGGAAGATTGACGTGGATGCAAGCAAAGTCGCCTCTTCCCGCGCCTTTGTCCTCGATGGACTTAAAAACGTGGCCATCGAAGGATCGGATACGGTCATCAACCTTCAGATTCAAGATTTGAATTACAAGGGGTACATGAGCATCGATAACTGCGAGAACTTGACCCTATTTGGCATCCGCTTCACCCAAGAAGTCGGAGCTAACGTCACCGGGACCATCGAATCCTATGACCTAGAGAAAAACACGGTTCAAGTGAAAGTCCATTCCGCTTATAACGAGACGATGCGCCGTGTGGTAAAAGCCAACAAGAAGCTTCGTAGCTATTTGGAATTCCATAAAGCGACGAAAGCCCCGATCCAAGGCGGAAACTTCTTCGTCGATGCGTTTGCCTCCACCCAAATTGAAGAAAATGCCGGCGTTTATACCGTGACGGTTGCCTTCAAGCAATCCATCAACGAAAGCGCCCTCGGGACCTTGGCTTCCCTCCAATTCGCCCAATATGACATTTCGGGCATGGCGATCGGAAATAGCAAGGACGTCTATTTGGAATCGATCACGATGAACAAGGCTTATGGCATGGGCGTCACGAGCAGCAGCACCGAGAACCTCTTCCTGAACCGCTTCCATCTTGAAGTGGAGCAAGGAAGCGAAGACTTGATGACTTCCTGCGCGGACGCTACCCATTTCTCCTATATGTCGGGAAAAGTGGAAATCACGAACTCCCTCATCGAATATTCCCATGACGATGCCCTCAATTTAAAGCACGGCTATTGGTATAACCTCGATTCCGGGTCTTCTCAAAAACGCACCTTCACGCTCAGCAAAATCACCACGGCGATGCCTCTTCCTAAAGAAGGAGACAAAATCGCCGTCTACAACAAGACGACCTTCGAAGGACATGGAACCTATACGGTAGTCTCTGCCACAGAAGAAACCGGCAAATTCATCGTCACGGTGAAGGAAAGAATCGCCAATTTGAACGCCTGGGGCGAATGCCGTGTGACCTTCCTCTCCCATACTCCGAAATTCGTTTTCCGCAATAACATCGTTCGCAACAAGCGTAACCGCGGCATCTTGGTCCAAGTCCCCAATGCCATCATCGAGAACAATGCCTTCATGAATGTGGGCCACGGTTCCATTCAAGCGGCTTCCGCGATGGATCAATTTAATGAAGCGACGGTTCCACAAGGGTTAACGATCCGCAACAACAAATTCATCCATAACAATTATCTAAAAGAAGGAACTCTGTATGGGGACGTTTCCGTGTTTGCGATTTCTAATAACGCAAGCGTCGCCCCTGCCGGAACGATTAAGAATTACGTTTTGGAAAACAATTTCTTCAGCGAAAACGGCAATTCCTGCATCTCGATGCGCGGGGTTGGCGATAGCGTCGTGAAGAACTGCCTCTTCTATAACGCAAGCGCTTCTCAGCCTTCCGGAGATTCCTATAACTGCCTTTTCAATTTCTATAACACGTCCAACATCACGGTTGAGAATTCCTATAACCAATACCATCTCAACCAAGGTTTAAGCGGCATCATCCCCCAAGGGACGACCTCCGCGGAGAATACGATTCTCACCGATAACAAAAACATCGGCTTCCAAGTGATCGATGACGTGGGTCCGGAAGTGACGATCAAGAAAGCCACAGGGGCGATTGCCCTAGACGGCAAACTCGATGAATGGGACGCCATCGGCGGCACCGACATCGAAATCCGCGGCTATACCGATGCTTTGGGCGGAGAGTGGAGCGAGAAACAACTCGAAGACACCTTCCGCGTCAATGCGCTCAAGATGACCTATACGGAGGAAGGAATTTATATCGGATTCGATATTTTCGATAACGATATTTCCTGCAAGACCGTCAACGACTTCTGGCTTGGTGACTGCGTGGAATTGCTCGCTAGCGACATCACGAATAAGCCGAACGCGGACTTAATGGTCTACAAGGAAGAAGGCGGCGTCTTGCAAGCGGCCTTCGCTCCCACCTGGAGTTCCACGGGTTATGGCACGGTTGCCTCTGTCCGTACCAACACGGAAATCTATAACAACCGCACGCAGATGCAGGCGATGTTAGTGACCAATGCAACAGGCTATAGCGGAGAAATCCTACTCCCCTTCACGATGGCCCCGCAATTTAAGACCTCGATTGAAGCAGGCAAACGCATCGATATGGCGATTGTCTGTGCCGATGCGGAACGCTCTTCCCGCAAGCGCATCCAGGCATCCAACGTCCCCCATAACGTGGAAAACAACAAGACCATGACGGCGAGAATGCCGCAGTACTTGTTCGATTAAAGAAAGGCTACCTCAACATACCCATGTTGAAAAAATAAATTTTTTAGGAGGAAAATCATGAAAAAGAAATTTATTCCTGTGTTAGCAACTGCCGCACTCATTGGCTTAGTCGGCATCGTCTCTTGTGGTACGACTCCCAACCCCAAACCGGAGGAATCGAGCTCCACCCAACCGACCCCGCCTACCCCCACGACTTCTAGCAGCAACTCGACCCCGACGCCGACCCCGTCGACTTCTACCTCGACCTCTACGTCCGTTTCGACCCCGGATACGCCAATTTTGGCGGAAAACCCGACCCTGACCCTAGAAGGACAAGCGGAATACACGATTGCCGCCGGAGAAACCCTTGTCTTGCCGAAAGCGACCGCCGTTGCCCGCGATGGCAAAACGGATTTAAGCGGTGAAATCACCGTGGAAGACTACGCGGATACCAAATCGATCTCCACGGATGGCAAATCCTTCTGCTCCAAAATCGCCGGCGACCACACCCTTTCCTTCTACGTGGAAGAAAAGGTGGAAGGGGAAGAAGACCCCCGCTTTGACGAAAAGACGATTGTTGTCCACGTCACCGCGGCTCACGCGAATACCTTCGAAGTGACCGACGAAGAAAATAATGCGGAGAACGTCTCCACTTACGGCACCTTCAAAGACGGTTTCGAAAAAGGCGTGGAGTCCAAGCTTTACAAAGGTTTAGGCGATGCCAATGACGCGGCTTATCTTTCTTCGACCGAAGAAGCCATTGAAGGCACGTCCCTGATCGTCGACTTCAACAAGACCGCGGGCAATGCACTCAATTCGCTGTTCGTGAACCTCTTCACGGACACGATGCTCCGTGGCAAACCCGTCACCTATGAAGTGAGCTTCGATTATAAGCCCCTCACCGAAGGCGCGGCTTATAGCGGAATCTATTTTGGCCAACGCTGGGATAATTATGATGGCACCAACAACCAATTCATGACAGACAAGACCATTGGCAAGACCAGCCATTATTCCGTTTCCTTTACCGAATCGGTCGTCCCCGAAGGCGGCAATGCTGGATTCTTCTTCTTCAAACTCTCCGCGGATCCGACCGCCGAATGCAAGGTGGCCATCGATAACTTCGTCGTCACGGCGAAGAAGTGCGTGGAAACTACCGATGTTGTTCCGACCTCGGACGAGCTTTCCGCGGAAGGCGGATTCACCTTCAACTGGAAAGAAAAAGCCGGTAAATTCGGTGGTAAGGGCGAAACGATCCTCGTGGAAAATATCGAAGATGCCACAATTAAAGCGGCCTTGACCGGGCGCGAAGGATTTGGCGAAAACGTCATGCACTTCACCGGAAACGACAACCACATCTTCAGCGGATTAAATGGCACCAACCTCGTTGGCGGCAAGAAACTCACCATCTCCTTCAAGTACTATGCTGTCGACGATAGCGGCTTCAACATGATCGTCATGGCCCCAGGCGGAATCACGATGAACGACGGCCTCAAGATGACGGTTGTCGAAGGCAAGGTCAAACAGTTTGTCTGGACTGGCACCCTTCCTAACGGCATCACCGCGATGAACTTCTATCCCACGAATGGCGCCTTCAACATCTATATGGGCGACATGAACATTCAACTTACTGACGCCGATCCCATCCCCGAAGGCACCACTGCCCTTGGCCACAAAGTTGGCGACAAATGGACCAACACCAAGCGTCAATGGGGCGACGAAAAGAAAGCTTCTGGCATCGAACTCAAAACGGTCGATACCCCGGAAGCCGTGAAAGGACAAAAAGGCTTTGGCGACAAAACGTCCAAAATCATGCTCCCGTCAACTGCCAATGCTGGCATTGAATGGTATCAACCGGGCATGAAGCAGATGGAAATGGGCCACGACTATAAGATCACCGTGGTTTATTACATCGAAGCTTTGACCGCAGGACGCCGCTTTACGATCAATTTTGATAACCAGGTCTTCCTGGATCTTGATAACGGAGTGGGCTATCACGAGTATTCTCTTGATTGGAAAGCCACCCGTTCTCCCGATTTCTTCAGCTTTCATTTCCCTGAGGCCGGCGCCGATACCGACGTTGTCTATGTTGCTTCCACCACCTGCGAGTTGGTGAAGATTAACTAATTCGTTCGTTTTTGACTCCATAAAGTTCCCCGGGGGTTCGTCTCCCGGGGAACTTAGAAAGAACTTTCAACATGAAAAGAACAGCACACGGCGACTTATTTCGTAGAATCAAACTGAACCGGAAACGGCTAACATCCTCCATGTATACCTACCCGGGTGTTTTTGAACAGGATTCGAGCTGGCCGGGCGACTGGGTTGGAAGATGCATGCTGGGCTTATCGAGCCTTTATTTTGCTTTTAATGGCTACCCCAAAGACCAAGAGTCTGTTAAAAAGCAACTAGACGACATCGTATTTCATCTAAAAGATCACCTAAATTCGGATGGATATTTTGGCGATCTTTTAGATGGGAAGGTCGTAAACGAACAACAGGTCAGCGGGAATTCTTGGTATCTTCGCGGCCTTATTGAGTATTACCAAATCAGCCATGAAGAGTGGTGCCGCGAATTGATCGAAGAAGTGATTCATCATTTCATTCTTCGCATCGCCCCCTTCTATTTGCATTATCCCCTGATTCATCGCGAGATGGGCGGAGTAGGCGGCCATATCGAAGGGAAAGTCACGGATGGGTGGCTCACTAGCAGCGACGTTGGCTGCGCCTTCATCATGCTGGACGCGATGAGCGAAGCCTATTACGTTCTCCGCGATTCGGAACTCAAAGCGGTCCTAGAACAAACAATTGATGTGTTCCTACACCTTGATTTTGTTGGCCTTCAATGCCAAACCCACGCGACGCTTAGCTGCGCTCGTGGGGTGATGACTTTTTACCGTGCGACGAAAGAAGAAAAATATCTCAACGCGGCAAAATCGATTTTTGACTGCTATTTGTCCCAAGGCATGACTTTGGATTATTCCAATTTCAACTGGTTTGGCCGTCCCGATACTTGGACGGAACCTTGCTGCATCGTGGATTCGTTTTTGCTTGCGGCCCAGTTAGAAGAAATCACGGGCGACAAACGTTATTTGACGCTCATGAACCGCATCTATTTCAATTCGTTCCGCTTGGCTCAGCGTTCTAACGGCGGTGCCGGCTGCAATTATTGCCTTACCGAAGAAAATCGGGAAATCCGCGTTCACCTTTACGAAGCGTTCTTTTGCTGCACGATGCGTCTAGCTGAAGGGCTTCGCTTCGTGAAGAAATATGCCTGCAGAGAAAAGAACGGGGAAATCCTCATCACCCTTCCTTTTGACCAAGAAGCTTCTATCTGCAACGGAGCCACGGTTTCCGTGAAGGGCGACATCTATTTTAAAAAGAGGATTCGCATCCGTCTAAGCAATGCCAAAGAAGCGACCCGTGTATCGCTTTATGTTCCTTCTACGATTCCCTTCCGCGTCGAAGGGGCGGATTATCATTACCGTGCGGGGGTCCTTCAAATGGAAATTGCCCCGCAAGAAGAAGTGACGATTCTATTCGACTGCAAACCCCATAAAGAAGGCGATCTCTATTTTGTTGGGGACATGCTTTTAGTCCAAAGAAAAGAAGAACCCTTCGATCGGGATTGCTTTCTTCTCAATAATCAGGATTATTATTACGTCGTGGACTTTTCGAAGCTCCGCGGACAAAAATACGCATCGACGTTTATCCAAAAAATATGAAAACCTATTTCCAAATCGCTCGGCCCATTTGGGGCAAAGGGCATGAAGACGAACTGAATTCGTCTCTATTTTTCGTGGTTGCTTTGCCAAGCAAGGCCAAGACTTTACGTATCGCCGGCTGCTCGTTTTATCGGGCAAGCTTAGATGGAGTCTATTTTGCTTATGGTCCTAGCCGCGACGCCCATACCTATTACCGCGTCGATTCCTGGCCGATAGAAGCGAAAGAAGGCACCCATACCCTTGTTATCGAAGTATCCGGATATCACTGCAATTCCTTCTATTCCCTGAACGAAGCCCCCTTTATTCAAGCAGAAGTCTTGGATGAAGAAGGAAATGTTTTAGCGGCGACCGGCAAGGATTTCCGCGTTTATCTAAACGAAGGACGCCTCCGCAAAGTCACGCGCTTTTCCTATCAACGCGCTTTCAACGAATCCTACCGCCTTTCACCCCGCCACGAAGCGTTCTTGCGTGGCTTAGATTTCCCTTATGAAGAAGTGGAACCCGTTATCCTAGAAGCAAAAAAACTCGAAGATCGAATCGTAGATTATCCTTCTTTCCCGATAGAATCTTTAACCCATGTGGAATCGGGAACCTGCTATTTGGATTCTGCTAAAAAAGATTATGAAGACCGTTATCAGGTCTTGGAATTCCTGAAGATTTTCCCAAAAAACGAATGGGAAATCGATTCCAACCACATCGCCTCCGAGCTTTCCTTTACGCTCGGTTCCAACGCCTTTCCCACTTTAAAAGAAAACGAATTTGTTACTTTCGCTTCCAAAACCTCCAAAACGGGCTTTATCCATTTAAAGCTCCACGTCCAAAAGAAAGCAACCGTGTATCTTCTTTTCGATGAAGTGAATGTCCCGGATCCCAACAATCCCGAGCTCATTGGAATTTGCTTCTACCGCAACACAACCCATAACTGCATCACCTATGAATTAGAGCCCGGGGAATATGATTTAACGTCCTTTGAACCCTATACGTTGCATTATCTTCGCCTTGCTTTGCTAGAAGGAAAAATCGAAATTCAAGCATGCAACCTCGTGTTATACGAAAACCCCGATGTGCGGATTTCCTTCCATTTTGAAAATGAAAAGATCAACGCGATTTTAGAAGCGGCGGTTTCTACCTTCGCCCAAAACGCTTTGGATTTACTCACCGACTGTCCTTCTAGAGAACGGGCGGGGTGGCTTTGCGACTCCTATTTCTCGGGCCAGGCCGAACCCTTAATCACGGGGCAAAATAAAGTCGAGGAAGCTTTTCTAGATTGCTATTCCAAATGCGATAAGAATTACCTTCCCGAAGGGATGATCCCCTGTTGCTACCCCGCGGATTTCCCTAGCCACGAATTCATCCCAAACTGGGCTTTATGGTATGTTTTGGAACTGGTTCGATACCAGCAAAGAAATGGGATGTCCCCAGTTGTAGAAAATAGCAAAGACAATGTCCGTGGAATCCTTGGCTATTTCAAACAACTTGAAAATGAACTTGGCCTGCTAGAAAACCTCCAAGGCTGGGTTTTTGTAGAATGGAGCAAGGCCAATGATGAAGAATTCATCCGCGGGGTCAATTTCCCGACGAACATGCTTTATTGTGAAGCCTTGATGAAAGCAGGAGAACTACTTGACGAGCCCGCTTTGATCGAAGAAGGAAAGAAGAAAAAGGAGCTTATCGCTACACTTGCCTGGAACGGCGAATTCTTCGTCGATAACGCCGTTCGCGATGAGTCTAACCGTTTGGTTTTGACCGATCACACGACGGAAACCTGCCAATATTACGCCTATTTCTTTGGCATTCTTTCCAAGGAAGACAATCCCGCGTTCTTTGAAAAGATGAGAAAAGAATTTGGGGAAACCCGCGATGATAAGAAAGTTTATCCTAACGTCTACAAGTCCAACGTTTTGATGGGCATCATGATGCGCTTAACGATTTTGAATCGGAACGGATATACCGACCAAGTGTTCGATGAAACCGTCGAATATTTCTACAAGATGGCAAAGCTCACCGGCACCTTATGGGAGCACGATTCGGTGTTCGCCTCTTTGAACCATTGCTTTACCAGCAACATCGTGAATTTATTCTTAGAAGCCAATTTCGGCCTTCAAGGAATCGATGATAAAAACCGCGTGATCCATTTCTCTTCCCAGGCCTCTCTTCGTGATGGAGAAGTCTTTATCCCCGTTGGAGAGAAAGAAACTCTCTTCCTTCAAGCTAAAGCAGGGAAATTAACCGTCAAAGAACCATCGGGATATGCCTTGCAATGGAATTAAAATTCGATAAGAACCAACTTTTAGAATATCTCGTTAGTTTTTATCGTTTGACCCGCATGAGGGTGGTTTTGTTTGATCCAGAATCCCATATTATTTGTTCCTACCCCGAGTCGGATTGTCCTTTTTGCCAAGCCGTCCAAGGCGAAATGGGGCTTAAAGAAAAATGCATTGAATCCAACGAGACTTCTTTTGAAGAATGCAAAAAGACGGGTCAATTGTCTTTATACCGCTGCCACGCCTCATTGCTAGAATCCACGACGGTATTAAAAAGCCAAGGGACAGTACTAGGTTATGCAATGATTGGGCAATGCTCCTGCTACAAAGATAAGAAGAAGCGGTACGAAGAAATGCACCGTCTTCTAGCCAAAGAAGGGATTGATGCCTCAAAATACCAAGAAGAAATCGACCATTTGACCTATAAAAACGAGGAACAATATCGAAGTGCCGCCAAAATTTTGGAAGCCCTCGTAAATTACTTGGTGCTAGAGAATTTCATTCGCTTGAATCCTAGCCCCTTTGTTCAAAAACTAGACTCCTATTTGGAAGGAAAATTAACCGAAAAAATCGAAGTCGCGGATTTATGCCGCCACTTTGGATATGGGAGAACCAAACTCTATGAGATGGCAAGCCTTTATCTCCCCGTCAGCATTTCCCAATACGTTTCCTATTACAAGATGGAACGTGCCAAACAAATGTTATTAGAACCCTACGCCAAAGTCGTGGACGTCGCCCATCGGTTGGGGTACGAGGACCTCAATTATTTTTGCCGTCTTTTCAAAAAGAAAAACGATTGCACCCCGACCGAATACAAACAAAAACACGCCTAAAATATTCGTCCGTACGATTGTGCTATATTTTGAACCATTGTCTCTATGTTCCTTTTCTTTTCCCCATTAAGGTTAAGAAAAAGGAGCGATTCTTATGAAAAAAACAACGTTTGCCCTCTTCTTCGGCAACCGCGGTTTCATGCCCGCGGAATTAATTGAAGGAGCCCGCGCGGACATGATCAAAGCCGTGACGGATGCTGGATTCGATTACCTCATCATGGATAAAGACGCGACCCGTTATGGCGCGGTGGAAACCCGAGAAGAAGGGAGAATTTATCACGATTGGCTGGAGTCTCATCGCGGAGAATTCGATGGCGTCATCCTCTGCATGCCGATTTTCATTGATGAAAACGGGGCGGTGACCGCCCTTCAAGATGCCGGCGTTCCGATTTTGATGCAGGCTTATCCCGATGAAATCGGCAAGATGGATTTTGCCCATCGTCGCGATGCTTTCTGCGGAAAATTCTCCGTCACGGATGTTTTTTGCCAGTACCAAATCCCCTTCACGGTTCTAAAGCCCCACGTCGTTCACCCTTTAAGCGAAACCTTCCAAGAAAACCTCAAGGAATTCGCGGCGATTTGCCGCGTGGTCGGTGGGATGAAACGCTTTAATATCGGGGCGATTGGGGCGAGGACCACGGCCTTTAAAACGGTTCGCTACGATGAAGTGACCTTGCAACGATATGGCATCAACGTGGAATCGTTTGATTTAAGCGAGCTCATCTTCAAGGTTCAGAAGATGGCGGATGATGATCCTAGGGTTCTTGCGAAAGCCGAGCGTCTCCGTCATTACACGAATTGCAGCCTGGTTCCTAATAAAGCCATGGCAACGTTATCGAAGATTTCCGTGGTCATTGACGAATACATCGAAACCTATCATTTGGATGCGATTACGTTAAGGTGCTGGAACGAGATGGAGACGATTCTTCGCGTTTGCCCTTGCGTCTTATTAAGCGAACTCAATGACCGGGGGATTGTAGCATCCTGCGAAATCGACCTTTGCAGCGCGATTACCATGCGTGCGATGAATTTGGCCAGTGGCCTCCCAACAGCATGCCTAGACTGGAACAACAATTATGGAAATGACGAGGACAAGGTGATTCTTTTCCATTGCGGCCCCGTCGCCCAAACGTTGATGGAAGGAAAAGGGACCGTCACGGAGCATAAGATGTTCATTAAAGGCGATCCCGGCTCTGGCTGGGGGAGCAATGAAGGAAGGATCAAAGCCTTCCCGATGACGTTCTCCAACTGCAAAACGGAAGATGGAAAGCTTTATATCTATGAATCTTTGGGCGAATTCACGGGGGAGCCGATTGAAAAAGGATTCTTTGGCTGCGGAGGTGTGGCTAAAATCCCCGACCTCCAGAATAAGCTCATTACCTTAGCCCGCAATGGATTTAAGCACCATACGACCGTGGGGGTTGGCAATATGAAAGCCATCCTCGATGAGGCATTTGGCACCTACCTCCATTACGAAATCATCGATATTGATTAATCCCTATGGTGTACGCTGGATTAGATATTGGAACCACGGGTTGCAAAATCTCCTTATTCGAGGATTTAAAAGCCCTAGGAACCTTTTACGAAGCCTATGCCTCTTCCCGTTCGGCGGAAAAAGATGAAATCGATGCGCGGGAGATTTTGCGGGCTGCCAAAAAGGTGATCCAAGAAGCCTACGCATTTCGAAAGGATCTATCCGCTATCGGCGTCACGAGTTTCGGTGAGACCTTTGTTTTGCTGGATGCCGAAGATCATGTGTTGATGCCTTCAATCCTTTATAGCGATCCCCGGGGAAAGGCGGAAGCGGAAGAGCTCCGTTCGACCCTAGGTTCGAAACGAATCGGAGAAATCACGGGGTTAATGGTCCACGAGATGTTCTCCCTTCCTAAACTCCTTTCGATTCGAAAAAGCCATCCCGAAGTCTGGGCTCAAGTCGACAAAGTCCTCTTGATGCAGGACTATATCGTTTATTCCTTGACCGGGGTACGTCAAATCGATGAATCGCTTGCATCCAGGACGATGCTATTTGATTGCCATAAAAGGAAGTGGAGCGAAGAACTTTTTTCCTTCGTGAACTTAAATCCTTCCTTGTTTTCCCTTCCGGTTCCATCAGGAACCAAAGCGGGAAAAATCCAAATCGACGGCATTCCAACGAACGTGGATTTATATAGTGTCTCCCATGACCAAGTGGCCGTTGCCATTGGCTGCGGGTTAAAAGAAGAGTCTACCCTTGTAGATGGATGTGGGACCTGTGAATGCTTGATTCCCTTCTTTCGCGCGATTCCCAAGGATTCCCGAATCTATGATGGGGGATATGGGGTGGTTCCCTATGTCGTGAATCAGGGTTATATCTCCTATCCCTTGATTTTCTCAGGTGGGGCTTTAGCTCAATGGTTTGTAACGCGGTTTGCTCCAAAAGGAGAGGACCCGTATGGTTATTTTGACCGTCAAATCGATCCGAATGTTCCCTCTAAAATCCTTCTTTCCCCTTATTTTTTAGGAAGTGGGACCCCGGATATGGATTCTTCCGCCCAAGGGGCAATGTATGGGCTTAATATCTCTACAGAACCCAAAGATATCTACCAAGCCTGTTTAGAAGGAGTGGCCTACGAACTCCGTCGAAACATCGATATCCTGAAATCTATGGGGATGAATCCCCAAAGAATTTTTGCTACCGGAGGCGGCAGCCAAAACAAAAAATGGTTGCAGATCAAAGCCAATATTTTGGGCTTGCCTGTTACGGCGATGAAAAATAAAGATGCTGGAACGATCGGAACGGCAATCGTCGTAGGAACCTCCATCGGGCTATTTTCTTCCTTGGGAGAAGGAATGGAACGCCTGGTCCAACCTGGCGAGACCTATGTTCCAAATCTAGAAGCAAAGAAACGATATGACGCCTTATACGAAAACTATCTCAAGATGGTTCAGAGGCAGAAGGAGCTAAAATGAATCCCTATGTAGGAAATGCGAAACAAATCCGGGGGTGCGAGAAATTCGCGCGATTAGAAGGAAAAGCCGCCGGAATGGAATTCTACCGCCTAAGAAACGGTAAGGGCCTCGAGATGGAAATCTCCTTATCCCGGAATGGGGATATCTCCTCCTTGTCCTACAAGGGGATGAATCTCAACTATCTGTCCCCCTGCGGATATGTCGGCCCTGCTTATTATGACGATAAAGGGGACGGGTTTTTAAAATCCTTCACCGCGGGTTTCCTCACCACCTGCGGACTCACGACCTTCGGTTCTCCGTCTTGTGACGAAGGAGAAGAGTTGCCTTTGCACGGAAATATCGGCAACGAACCGACCTCCCAAGCCTTTTACGAGGAAAATGAAAACGAAATCGTTGTCAAAACCCTAACTCGCGACGAACGGATTTTCGGACGGAAGCTCGTGCTTCGCCGGACGATTCATTTGGATTTGAAGGAGAATCGTTTCGCTTTAGAGGATACCGTGTCCAACGAAGGCGACCAACCCACCCCTTTGATGGTTCTTTATCACATGAATATGGGGTACCCTTTACTGGATGAAGATAGCCAGTTCACGTGCTCCTATTCTTCCATTCAAGGAAGAAACGAACACGCGTCCCGTTATATCGATTCCGCTTTTCACATGGAAAAGCCCCAAGCGGGATATCAGGAACGCTGCTATTACTTTCCCCAAAAAGAACGGGGACATGCATCCATTTACCAACCCAAATTGAACGTGGGACTTGCCATGAATTTCGATGCTAGAGAACTTCCCTGCCTCACGGAATGGAAGATGATGGGGATTCGCGATTATGTTCTAGGCATCGAGCCGGGAACGAATTTCCCCGATGGGCGAAAAGAAGTGCGTGCCCAAGGGAAATTGCAGAATCTAGAACCCGGAGAAAGTCGCACGTTCCATTTAGAAATCTCGATATTCGAAAAATAAATAACAAGGAGAAAACAAAGATGTTAGTAACGATGAAAGAAGTCCTTGCCTATGCCAAGGAACATCAATGCGCGATTGGGGCTTTTAATACCCCGACCTTAGAAAACATGGTCGCGGTGCTTAACGCGGCAACTAAAAGAAACGTCCCCGTCATTTTGATGCACGCGGAGCTGCATGAGCCGATCGCCCCCTTGGAACTCATTGGGTCTTTGATGGTATTTATGGCTAAGAAAGCCTCCATCCCCGTCTGCGTTCACCTGGATCATGGCGAGCACCTCGAATACATCCAAAAAGCTTTGGAACTCGGCTTTACCTCCGTCATGTACGATGGCTCTTTGAAACCTTACGAAGAAAACAAAGAAAATACCTGCAGATGCGTGGAGATGGCAAGACGTTTCGGCGCGGATGTGGAAGCCGAAATCGGGATTCTTGGAGGCAGAGAATCCCTCGATTCCAAGAAAATACAAAAGCAGGAGGACCTCTATACGGATCCCGAGCTTGCCAAACGTTTTGTCGAGGATACTAAAATCGATGCGCTTGCTTGCTCTTTCGGCACGGCACACGGCATTTATAAAACGACCCCAAAACTCGATTTTGACCGGCTCATGAAGATCCATGCATTAACGAGTCTTCCCATTGTGATGCATGGAGGAAGCGGAGTTTCCAAGCCCGATTACGTCCGCGCGATCGAATGTGGAATTCGGAAAATCAATTATTATTCCTATGCGGCGCGAGAAGGGGTCAACGCGACCAAAAAACTGATCGAAGAAAACCCCTCTTTGACTTTCTTCCATGAAATTGCCTTTGAAGCAACCAAGGCGATGGAAGAAGACGTAGGAAAAGCGATGGACGTCTTCTATTTTAAAAAGGCCGATTAACGGCCTTGCATCAAGAGTTCGGTTGCCCAATCGTAAGAGGGGAGGAAATTCTCTTCCTGGACGGGCACCTGCTCATCCAAAGCATCCCAATAATCGCATTGGATATTCTCGGGGTGGAGCAACGTCCGCCCTTTTTCAAAATCGACGATATTGCCAACGCCACTGTCTTTTAACGTTTTACGTAGCCGCCAAATGGCATCGCGGTATAGCTTTTTGGCGAGTTCTACATCCTTGTCCGGCCAAAGATGGCAAATCGCATCCGTCATTGTTAAGGTGGCCCCGCGATAGCAAACTAGCAATGCCAAAAGTTCCTTGGCTTTAGAAGAAGAGAAGGAAATCGCTTGGTTATTGACGAACAAATCAAAGGGACCGAGGCAACGGAAATGGATTTTACGTTTGCCATTGGCCAAGACCAAAGAAATGAACCCGTTGATGCGTTCCGGATCAAAAGGTTTGTAACAGAAGCCAAGCAACGAATTTCCGAGTTCCTTTTTGATGGCCTCTTCGTCATAGGTAAACGCGGTGATGAAGACGATCTTCATCTCGGGATTGACTTTGATTAAGCGTTTGGCAAGCTCCACCCCGTTGACCACGGGCATGTGGATATCGAGAAACGCCCCCAAAACAACGTTGTGCTTGCAGTAATCGACGGCATCTAAAGGAGATTCTTGGAAGAATTTATATTCGATGCGCTTATCATTAACAATGGTGAGAAGGAAGTTCGACAATGCTTCCATTTCATCGTCAACGGCAATAATCCTCATCGGCATGTCCTCCTCTTGCTAACCCGGATACGAAGGAAGCTCGTATCCCCTTTTTTCTTGACCCTTATTTTATAGCCGCCCACTAGACGTAGTCGAGTCAAAAGGCGCTCAATTTCCGTCTTTTTGCTGTCCCATTCTATTTGGATGCCTGGAGAAGACAAAGTGATGTCAATAGATCGGAAGCGACGTTTCGTGGATATCTCTAAATTCACCGGCTCTTCCTGCACGGGAAGAACGAGGCGGAATTCATCTAACAAAGGCCCTAGGGTCAAAGGAGGGAGCAAGAAATTTTCCTCCTCGATGTCTAGCAATACGGAGATTTGCTTATTTTGTCTTCGATTTTCAAAAGCCACGTAATCAAGAAGAGAAGATAACTCATCGCTAAAAGGGACAAGGGGCTTTTGAGAAGAATTGACCGAATAACGGAGGTGCTTAGCAAAGTCGCGCAAGGCTTCTTGTCCCTGCTTTTTGTCTTCGTGGTAAATGGATTGAACGGCGTTGAGGTTATTGAAGATCGTTTCGGGCTCAAATCGTCCTTTGAGGTTCAATAGATTCAACTGCTCTTGCTTGATTTGAAGCTCCTTAGCTTCGGCCTCCGTCTTTTTGAAATGGAAGAAGCGGTGGAAGAAAGCCCCTAACATCAAACAGGCGATAACAAGGATCAACGTGCTTAAGGGATCCACCCATCCATTGGAAAGGACGCCCCCGTAATTGAGGTTCTCTAGAAACAAGCAGTCAAGAAGGAGTAGCCACACCGCCAAAGGGATGAAACCATTTAAAATGGAGGGGGACGTATAGGCTTCTTTGGACAATAAGTAGCCAACATATATTCCCATGACGAAGAAGGGCAAGGTGAAAAGCAACGCGAAGGAATAGGTATGAAGAGGGAGTAGCAGCCCTACGCCGAGTAACCCCAAAAACGATAATAGAAGTACCTGGAATGGCGGGATTTTAATGCGTTGCCCGGAGCGTAAATAGAAGAGGAAGAAAATAAGAGCAAATACCAAGAAGAGAAGGGAGAAATATCGCAAAAGGGTATAAGGGGCACCGAAACCCATCAAGGCCAAGACGCGAATGCCGCTCGTGCTGGTTAACCAGTGAAAATTCAAAAATACCACGAAAAGGATTTCAAAGATGGATCGCCTTTTCTTGGGTTCGGATAATGTAGCGACAAATAAAATCGTGGAGGCGGTGAATAAAATCCCAAGCGCGGCAAACATCGCATAATCCTGCGCCCTGGTTTTTTTGGCATAGATTCGACTGGACACCAAGCGAGGCAATTCAAAAATCCCACCGCTTCCCGAATTCCCCACTTCGATGGTGACGCTAACCGTGCCAGAGTCGTTTACTTGGTAGAATCCGCTCGAAGACAAGGAATTGCCCAAGACGTCTTCCGACCGGCGTTTGCTCGGCTCCCCACAGGTCGCATAAAGATTCGAATCAAAATAAAGGCGGAAGGAGCAATAGAAGGTATCCATGTTGATGCTTAATTGGCTACGAGGTTCTAATCCTTCTAGCTCAAAACGATAGGAAGCATATCCATCTTGTCCAAGTGGTTTTCCCTGGAACTCCCCACCCGTCCAAAATCCTGGCAATGACAATATCGTATGGGCTCCTACGGAATCGGGTTCCGATTCGATCCAGGAGCCATAATAGAATTCCACTTCTCCGACAAGTCGAACCCCATTCTCGGAGATGGAACGGTTCTTAAAGTCGGCCTTGCCTTGCTGGAGGCTGATCGTCGGGTCAGTGGCCACAAAAGCGTAAGAGAAAACAGTGGGCAGCAAAAAGAGCATCCACACCAAGACGACATAGAGGATTCTTAAGCCGCTTTTTTGCTGTTTCATGCTTCCTCCTTTCGGGGAATATGAATTTCAATTCGCGTTCCTTCTCCCAATGCGGAATGGATTTCGACTTGGGCCCCAAGAAGCAACTCCCATCGTTCCATCGTGTTGCTTAAGCCAATTCCGGGACGGTTTTCCTCTTCGTTAAATCCAACGCCTTCATCCTTGATTTGAATATGGATTCCGTCCTCTTTTCCTTCTTCGGTGATTTCAATTTCCGCGGGGCCTTTTTTATTCGCGTAGCTATGGACAACGATATTCTCGACGAAGGTCTCGATGCCCAGGGGAGGAATTAAGATTTCTTCGTCTTCGATATCGAAAAGGATGCTATAGGGGCGAGAAGGGAAACGGAGGTTTTCTAGTTCAAGATATTGGTTGATGTGGTTCATCTCTTCTTCTAAGGGGATCAGATCGTTTTCCACATTCAAAATGCCTTGCCGGGCGATCGAAGCAAATTGATGCACGGCTTCGTCTCCTTCTTGAAGGCTATGGGAATAGGAAGATTCGATCGCGGACAAGGCATTGAAGACGAAGTGGGGTTTGATTTCTTCGCGGAGGGATAACTCTTTTTGATGACGGTATTTGGCTTCTTCTAGTTCCAGGGTGGCTTCGCTTTTAGCCAGATACTGGTAATGGGCGGCGAAGTAATAGAAGGTGGTCGTTAAAAAGAAGAAGTAAAGAAGCGATATCGCCCCGATGCGGTAGGAGGGGAAAATCCCCGCCCCCAAAAGCATATGGGCGATTTTGGTGCCGATTAAAGTAGAAGCAAAGACGACTCCGTAGGTTCGTTTCTCCATTAAGTGGAGAGCTAGTTCTATTCCCGTTCCCGCAAAGAAGAGAAGGGCAAACCATAAGATGCTAATTTTGCTACTAGGGAAAAAACCAAGAATAGAAGCCCCTAGCACCAAGGAAGAAGAAACGAGGTGGACGTAGAGTTGATGACGGCTTTTTTGCATCTGATCCATGGCAATAAAAAGGAGACCGAATAAGCTGCATAGCCCATAGAATCCCCCGTGTAGCCCCCAAGCAAAATAAGGATGAATGTCCACTCCAATCGCATGGAATAGACCCACCCCATCGCTAGAAAAGAGGAAGGATGCTAAGGCAAGGAGCAAGGAGATAAACAATAAGGCGTTTTGCCAAGGGTTCGTGGAGAAGATCCAGAATAGAAGCGATATAAGGACCATGGATACCCCAATGCCAAGGATAAAGAAAGCAACGGCCTTGCGGATGGAATCGCCGCGAGAACGATAGATTCCCGTGGATAAACTGGGCATGATGGAAATATCGTGTTCGGGTGCGACGAATTCCATCACCAAGGAAGAACCCTCATGCGCATAAGCGGTTTTGGACACCTTTTCCATATCGTCTCCTAACGCAAAATTAGGAAGGCTGCTTTGCTCTAAATCCCCATATTCATAGAAAAGAACCCCATCAAGAAACAAACGGTAATTCAGGCCGATTTGTCCTTGATGGATATGAAGGGAAAAGGAATCGGGAAGATGAATCAAGTTCCACTTTAACGAAGCAATCGGTTCCTCCAAGGTGAAAGAACCGGGCAGTTGGATGGATTCTGGAGGGGTTCTAGACCCGGTAGGCTCACTGACGATCCATTCGCCGGGATAGAAGGAAGCGTCCCCACCTAAAGAAAATACCTGACAATTCGAAGCATCCTTAAAGTCGATATTGCCAGCATGCAAAACAGGCGTGGGGTTATTTGAATCCAAGATGGGACCGGCAAAAAAAGCAAGAAAAACGCTGTAGACAATGGAAAGGATGCCGAAAAAGCCATTCAATAAGCATTTACGGACTGTCTTTCCTTCTACCTTCTTCATTAGAAGAAAGTTTGGCTTTTTTTCGTCTTTATTTCAAGGAGAGGGACGTTAACAGAGGCCGATGAAATGAAAAGATTCCCTATGGAATAGAGCTTCGCTTTCAGCATTCGTTTCCCACTTTTTCGTATAGCACGCCGGGCATTTCGTGCCTCTTATTCATGGATATTACACCATGGGGCTTTGTCTCGTCACGGAGGTGTTTCCTCGTTGCTTTTGGCGTGCCTAAATCTTAGTTTACCCGTGAAAAACACATACTTAGTGTAACTCTCTACCAGCGTAAAAAATCAAAACACATTTTTTGGAAAAGTACCTTTTTAAGGCATAAAAAAGTTTGGAAAAGTCGCAAAAACGATACTAAAAATTATTGGAAAAGTTCCGAAATCCATATAATAAATTATTGGAAAAGTCCTAAAATGCTATAAAATGAAACCAAGAGAATTATGTTTTATCGAAAAATTGAAGAAAGAATAAACCGTTATTACGCAGACAAAAATGCCAAGATCCTTGTTATCGATGGGGCGAGACAAATTGGGAAGAGCTTTATTATTAGGGAAACGGGCAAGAAGTTCTTTAAGCATTTCGTTGAAATAAACCTTAAAGATGATTCGGAAGGGGACAAACTCTTTGAAAGTGTTCGTACAACCGAAGATTTTTATCTACAGGTAAGCGCGCTTTACGGGAATAACCTGGGGGACGTTTCCGATACGATGATTTTCTTGGATGAAATTCAGGTCTACCCCCATTTGCTGACGATGCTAAAACCATTAAGGGCAGATGCGAGGTATCGCTATATTTGCAGCGGATCTCTTTTAGGGATCACTCTTCAGCATACGTTCATCCCTATGGGCAGCATGGATGAAGTAAAGATGTTCCCCATGGATTTTGAAGAGTTTCTTTTAGCAAACAACGTGGGAAAGGACGTGATTTCTTACTTAAGAAAATGTTTTGCGGATCAAACTCCGCCTTCGGAGGGGATTCATAAAACGATCCTAGGCTTGTTTAAACGTTATTTGCTTTCCGGCGGCCTTCCAGACTCGGTAAAGGCTTTCGTGGAAGCAAAAAACGTCTATACCATGCGAGAAAACCAAGCCCTGACCTACAAATACTATTCCGATGATGCAGCAAAATACGATAAGGAGCACTCCTTAAAAATAAAACGCATCTATGATTATTTGTCCTCCTACATGGAAAATAAGGTCAAACGGATTCAATTTAAAAAGATTGAAGATGCTCCTAAAGCTTCGATGGGGCGTTATCAGGACGAGTTTGATTATCTCCTTTCTTCTGGGTGCGTATTGGGCGCGAAAGCCATCAGCAACCCTGTTTTCCCTCTATGCGAATCCGCGAGCAAAAATCTAATCAAACTCTATTACAACGATGTTGGGCTGCTCACGAATCTTTTATATAAAAACAACATTGATGCAGTCTTAAACAAAGATAGTGGCGTGAATTTAGGAAGCGTGTATGAAACGGCGTGTGCCATGGAACTTTCCGCGCATGGACACGATTTGTATTATTTCGATAGCAAGAAGGTGGGGGGAGTCGATTTTCTAATCAACGATTACGAAAATACGTCGATTCTCCCCATCGAAATAAAATCAGGAAACGATCAAAATAACTTTAGAGCTATACCCAAGCTCGTAAAAGAACCTTACAACCTGCAAAAAGGGTACATTTTTGGGAATGAAAACGGGATTAGTAGCAAATCCAATTTGGTTACCTTTCCAATCTATATGATTATGTTCCTATAGCCTTGTTCTCGGTAGTTAAATAGATAAAACAAGAAGCGGCAATAAGATTCGCGGGAACAGATGGTTCCCTATCCGATGGTGATTCCTTATCGCCTTCTTTGATGTGAGAAATTAAACGGGGCCGAGATAACAAATTCATGGTTCTTGGCAGGTGAAATCCCATTAACGTCTTACCATCCTTCCTTCTTCGCGTTATCCTTAAACCAACAGGAGGTTTTGTTTATGTGCACCGGCATCGCTTTTCAAACCAGGGATTTCTATTTCGGACGGAATCTCGATTATGACTTCTCCTACGGGGAAGAACTCGTCATCGTTCCTAGAACCCATCCCTTTTCTTTCCGCAATGGGCGGCATTTAAAGGAACATCATGCCTTGATGGGCATCGCCCATAAAGACAACGGATATCCCTTGTTCTATGATGCAATCAATGACCAAGGCCTAGGGATGGCTGGCCTTAATTTTGTGGGCAACGCGGTTTATGCCGAAAAAGACCCCATCGATAAAGAAGCAGTTGCTTCCTTTGAAATCATCCCCTGGATTTTGGCGCAGGCATCGAATCTAGAAGAGGCCAAAGAGTTGCTTCGTCATTTAGATATCACGTCTACTCCCTATAACGAACAACTTCCACCTTCTTCCCTCCATTGGCTGATCGCCGATAAAACGGGTTCCATCACCGTGGAACGGACGAAAGACGGATTGCATGTTTATGACAATCCAGTGGGGGCGTTAACGAATAATCCCCCGTTCCCGATCCAGTTATGGAACCTAAAGAACTATGCATCCTTATCGGTGACCGATTCGGAAAATAAATGGAACAAGCAGCTGGATTTATCTCCTTATAGCCGCGGCATGGGGGCGATGGGGCTGCCGGGAGACTTATCAAGTCTTTCCCGTTTTGTTCGCGTCTGCTTTACCAAAACCCATAGCATTTGCCAAGAAGACGAACGTTCCAGCGTTTCTCAATTCTTCCATATCCTTGGCTCGGTAGAGCAAGTTCGTGGCTGCTGCGAGGTTCGCCCCGGGGAATTTGAATACACGATCTATTCGATTTGCTATAACGCGTCCAAGGGCATTGCCTACTTAAAGACCTATGATGGAGAGACGATGGAACGGGTGAGCTTTGAGGATAAGAAGTACTATCTAGAATAAAAACCCTAGGAGATACCCTTTCGGTATCATTTTCTTCAAAAATATGTTATAAATTCAAATATCTTGAACTTATAAAAAGGAGGTTCACGATGGTCATTCTGAATTTAGAACTTAACCACATTCTTGCTTTTAACGATTTTATCGTGAATTTTTCCTATCCTCGAAAGTTAAATAGGTCGGCGATTGAGAATGAGAATTTGCAAGATATCCCATCCTTTCGTTATAAAAAGTTGAATTTATTCATTGGTTCGAATGCAACGGGGAAAACTTCTTTAATGCGTTGCATTGCCTCCATTCTGCGTTTTATGGCGAAGCGGGAGAAGGAAGCAATCAAGGACATCGTAAACGAATCCTTTGATGAATCGGAAGCTGTGATTGATTTTGTGGATAAGCGCGACAAAAAGAATTTTTTGCATCGCTTTAAAATCAAAACCTCCGGTAATGGGCGCCCGGATTTTAATGTCTATACCTCTCATGCCTTTTTAGAATTAAAGTTGAGCGATTCTTATGAAAAATCTGTCTCGATGTTAGAATCTGTCCCCGATCATTTTCAGCCTTATCTTTACCAAGAAGACCTTTTCTCTTCGTCTTGGAACATGGTTCTTCCAGCCACGGAGGAGAATTACGACCAAATTGTTTTTGAAAAGACGACAAACGCGGAGGAAGAGAAGGATTATACCCGTATCTTGAACGCCATTTTGAAAACGTTAGACCCTTCTATTAAAGTGGCAACAAAAAGTTTGGATACGGATGACGCGTATGTGATCCATCACGAAAACGACAACCGGATCATCGTTCAAGCCGGGAATCGGGTGACGGAGATACGAAGATTATCCAGCGGGACGAAGTATGGCATTAACCTTGCCAATATCGTCTTTGCCATTAAATATCACCGTAATGGCATCTATTTAGTAGACGAACAGTTCTCCTATATCAGCTCGGATATTGAAATTGCTTTGCTGAATGTCATGATGGAATTGCTTGGGGATGACGAACAGATTTTCTTCACCACCCATAATCAAAATATTCTTTCTTTGGGATTGCCCTTCCATTCCTTTTATTTCTTAAGAAAGGAAACGGCTGGAGACAAAAAGATGATTCGCGTGTCCTGCGCATCGGATTTAGAGAATCGAAATAATGTGTCCCCATTAAATATGTATGAAAACGATATGTTTGGTTCCGCGCCTAATCTTGGCAGAATCTACGATATTCTCAAAAATACGGATGAGGAGGTTTGCCAATGAGAAGAACGGCAAAACCCATTCATTATTACGTAGAAGGCGAATGCGAAGAAAAACTGATCAACGCATTGAAAGTCGGCCGAGATAACAAAATTGCCGCGGGCAAAGTGGAAGTATTCAATATCATCCAAAGCCCATTGAGCCGAATGCGAGCGGCTATGCTCCGGCGAGGGACTATCGTCATTTTGGTGTACGACACCGATGTCTTAAAGACGGATATGCTTAAGAGAAACGTTAAAATCTTAAAAGAATCCGGCGTCTCCGCGATTTATCACGTTCAATCTTTGCAAAACTTTGAAGACGAAATCGTGTATGCAACCTCGCTACAAGATATAAACGACTTTTTTCATACTTCTCGACGCGGGGAATTCAAATCCGCTTTTATTGCACATAAAGACATTGTTGCCAAACTGCAAAAAATGGATTTTGATGATCAAAAAATCTGGTCTCGCGTTAATGAAAAAGAGCCGTTTGGCGAATATTCTAGTCAAAAGTCTCTCGATTTTATTCACGGAATGTAAGGATAAATTCCTTGTTAAATCGTTTTCTTGGCCACCAGTTTTTTCATTTCGGATTCGATGCAATCGAGGTGTTTTTCTTCCGTTAAGAACTCGTTGTAGAAATGTTTTCCGTTCTCTGCCATTTCGCGTCTTTTATCTGAAGAAAGAGCGACGAAATGGAGGATGGCTTCGCTTAATGCTTTGGGGTTCTCCCCAGGAACATTGATACCGCATTTAGCTTCTTCAATAAACTCTGCCGTCGCGCCTTCCGCGCAATTGATGATGGGCAATCCCACTTTCATGTAGGTTTGCACCTTTCCTGGAATTGTCGTAAAGCAGAAGCCCTGCTTCGTCAAAGAAACAAACGCGGCGTCTGAAGATGCATAAATGGCCCCCATTTCATTCTTTGGGATTTGTCCTAAGAATTTAACGTTGGAAATGCTTTTTTCTTGGACGAGGTTTTTCAGGTGATGGGCTTCGGAACCATCGCCTGCGAATAAAAACTCGATATCGGGACGTTCTTTTAGCAGATGGGCCGCTTCGATGATCGTGTCACAAGATTGAGCCATCCCAATATTGCCGGCGAAGAGGAAGCGGTGGATTCCGCTATTTTCTTTTGTTTCCAAAGGTGCGCCCTCGTCGTCCGCGTATTGGGGAAGCCATCCAAAAGGAACATCTTGATTAAGCAAAGATTTGATGTATCCGATATGCTGCTTGCTGGATACAAGGATTTTATCCATTTTGGAATAAATGCGGGAGGACACTTGTTGATAATAGTTATAAATCAAAGATCCTTTTTTAATTCCCCCTGCCAAAAGGGATTCGGGCCATAGATCCATTTCATACATTAGGACTGGCACGCCCCATTTCTTTTTGTAGGTTAAGGCTGGCTCCGCCATCATAATGGGAGAAGTGGTCCATGCTAAAACAACATCAAAATCCCCAGGGAGTTTTTTAGCAATTTTTTTCGCGGAATTGGCAAAAGAGTAGTAATTAATGGCGCGTCGAATCACGCCGGTTTTGCGGGGTGATTCCGAAGCCCGAATGACGTGGACGCCATTAAGGATTTCGTCTCGATGCGTTTTCTTGCTATAACCGGCATAATAATCCCCTTTGGGGTAGTTGGGGATGCCTGTTAGGACCGTGACTTCGTGCCCTCGTTTGACCAAGGATTCCGCTAAAGAAGTTATCCGAAAGGATTCGGGATAATAATGCTGGCTGACAATTAAGATTTTCATTCTTTTTCAACGCGCGAAAAGGTAGAATTATTATAACCATCTTGGAGCATTTATGAATAATTTATTGGACGGAAAAACTCTTCTTATCACCGGAGGCACAGGTTCCTTTGGCCATGCGGTCGTTGACCGCTTCCTGCCAACGAGAATCAAGGAGATTCGCATTCTTTCTCGCGACGAGAAGAAGCAAGATGATATGCGCAAGGAGTACGACTCTCCAAAATTGAAGTTTTATATCGGAGATGTCCGTAACTATAATGCGATCGAATCCGCCTTCCGCGGCGTGGATTATGTTTTCTCCGCCGCGGCCTTAAAACAGGTCCCTTCCTGTGAGTTCTACCCCATGGAAGCGGTACGTACCAATATCATTGGGTCCGATAATGTCATTTCTGCCTGTGTTGCCCACCACGTTAAAAAGGCGATTTTCTTGTCCACGGATAAGGCGGCTTATCCGATTAATGCGATGGGCATGTCTAAGGCAATGATGGAAAAGAACGTCATTGCTAGATCCCGCCAATTATTAGAAGGCGATACGGTCCTATGCTTAACCCGTTATGGCAATGTTATGGCTAGCCGTGGGTCCGTTATCCCCTTATTCCTCCATCAAATCCAAGAGGGCAAGCCCATCACCATCACCAATCCTGACATGACTCGGTTCATGATGACTTTAGACGATGCAGTGGATCTGGTCCTTTACGCCTTTGAACACGGGCAGCAAGGCGACCTCTTTGTCCAAAAAGCCCCAGCTGCCACAATCGGAACTTTGGCCCAGGCCATCCTCGAGTTGGAAAACTGCTCCATGAAGCCCGAATATATCGGCACCCGTCATGGCGAGAAACTTTTCGAAACCTTGGTCACACAGGAAGAAATGCTACGTGCGGAAGACATGGGCAATTTCTTTGCCATTCACGCGGATAACCGTGATTTGAATTACGATCAGTATTTCACGGTGGGCGATGCTAAGCTCAACATCGGTGATTCGTATACCTCTCACAACACGGGTCGCTTAAGCGTTGAAGAGATGAAGACCCTGCTCAAAAAGCTAGCCCTCTTCGGCGGACCCGTGAAGCAACACGACTAATTGCGCTTTTTATAACCTAATTCTTTGCGCTTTTTCTCTATTCATATTGATTTTTGCGCTTTTCGCGTTATTCTTTTGCTATGGATCTATCCGATATCCGTAAGGCAAAAGGCCTTACTCAAGTAGAAGCGGCTTCGCTTTGCCATATGTCCCGTAGAAACTATCAATATTTAGAAAAGAAGCGGGACGTGGATGCGTTAAGCTATCAAACGGCCTTAAAAACATTGAAGGAATATAACTCAAATCCGTCCCGTTCTTTACGTATTGCTATCGCCGGCGCGGGATACGTAGGTCTTTCTCTCGCGGTTTTATTGTCCCGTCATCATCTCGTCACCATCGCAGAAGTTGACTCATTTAAAGTCGATAAAATAAATCAAAGGATTTCTCCTATCCAAGATCAGGATATTGAGACCTATTTTGCTCGGGGCGAAAAAATGCCCAAGGCGACTTTAAATGCCAAAGAAGCGTATCAAAATGCTGACGTTATCATTATTGCTGCGCCCACGAATTATGATCCTGAAAAAAGCTATTTCGATACCTCAAAGGTCGAAGAAGTGCTAGATATCGTAAAAGAAGTGAATCCCGATGCGATTGTTGTCATCAAATCCACGATTCCTGTTGGATATACTCGTTCCATCCAAAAGAAATACGGGTTTTCCCATTTGTTGTTTTCGCCGGAATTCTTAAGAGAATCTAAGGCCTTACACGATAACCTCTACCCCTCTCGAATTGTAGTTGGTTATAACAAGAATAAGCAGGACGCGCTATCTTTTGCCGCTTTACTAGAACAAGGAGCGGAAAAAGAAGATGTGCCAGTGTTATTGACCAAATACGAAGAAGCGGAGTCCATCAAACTTTTCGCTAATACATATTTAGCTTTACGCGTATCTTTCTTTAATGAGCTGGATACCTATGCCGAAAGCAAGGGACTATCCACCTTAGATATCATCAAAGGAGTTACCCTGGATCCCCGTATTGGTGATTATTACGATAACCCTAGTTTTGGTTATGGCGGATATTGTCTGCCCAAGGACACGAAACAACTACTCGCGAATTATCGGGATATTCCCCAAAACCTCATTCAAGCTATCGTCGATTCCAATGCGACGAGGAAAGATTGGATCGCTTCTCAAGTTTTAAAGAAGGCTGGATATTACGATTATGACGGGAATTTGAATTTTGATTCCCAAAAAGAACATGAAGTAGTCATAGGCGTATATCGTTTAAGCATGAAATCCAATTCCGACAATTTCCGTTCCTCTAGTGTTCAAGGCGTCATGAAACGGATTAAAGCTAAAGGAGCAAAAGTCATCGTATATGAACCTACTCTCCCCAATGGATCTCTTTTTTTCGGCAGCGAAGTCGTCAACGATTTAAATCACTTCAAACAAGAATCCGATGTTATTTTGGCCAATCGTCATGCGGATGAACTGAAAGATGTAGAAAAAAAGGTCTATACCAGGGATTTGTTTGGAAAGGATTGATGCTTGGATAAAACGGAAACGTCAAATCGAGGATAAACCGTGTTCTTTAACTAAATTTGTTTATTCGAAATCCTTTGCCTTGCTACGTCTATTAGAAATAGAAGGAGTAAGGTGTAATGTTTAACGCACCGGGAATGGCGTATGAAATAAAGAAGAACGCCGTTAGTGCCAAAACGAATAACGTGCACGCAATGGATCTAAACGTCCTCCCCTTTAGAGTGGATAACATTTCTGGCCAAAACAATATACCGGCGATAATAAAATAAAATCCAAATCGGGGGAATTGCAAATTTACTCGGCAAAACGATTGGAAGAATGCCATAAAAAACAATGACCAATTACCGGAGGAAATAATTAGTTTATTCGGCAATTCATTGTTTTGAAATACGAAAAATTTTCCGAGAAAACGAAGACCCCCCTCATCCCATTTTGCAGTTTTATTGGTTAAAAAACTACGTAGTGCAGAATTGTTAGAGAACAATGCATAAAGAATGAATAAGGCACAATACACGAAAAACATGCCACCGCCTCCATATGTGCCGGGCATATAGGAAGTTTTGTTATACGTGTAGTATAAAATTTGATATATTGACCCAGATGAGAAGAAAGATAGAAGCAACAATGGAACAAGGAAGAAAATATATTCTTTCTTGAATTGGAACGCTCGAGTAGCGAATAGTACAAGTCCAATAATCGCGGTTTTATGAAACAACGCTGCAATCAATGTGAGCCCGATTACTGATGCCCACTTAAGCCATCTCTTCATTCTCGAATTAAATGACAAATCATAGGCTAACGCAAAAAAACTTAGCGCAATGGACTGTCTGATGCCGGATAGATAGAAAACGAGCAAAAGGCCACAAAAATATACGATGCTTAGTGTGAAATTTTGGCTTCTTATTCCCATTAGATAAAAGAATGGGCCAATCATTAAGATATAACAAAATATTTGAAAGCCAATGTAAGGTATTCCTGCCGAATAGAATAGCTTCCCACACACAACAAACAAAACTTCGTGCCCGGTTTTGACAGACTGTAAAACACTTTGGCCCCCAAAGAGCTCATACATTTTGATGTAAGCGGCAGTGTCCGTCCCTACGTTTAATCCTTTGAAGGCGCAAATTACAAACAAAGCTGAACAAGCAATGCAAGAAAAGAGAAAATTAAGTGTTTTTTTGTGTTTGGAAGGAATCAGGTCGTTTGTTGCCCCAACAATTATGAAAAGGATAAATAAAATGATGTAAATTGTCATATTTCAATATCCGTCCATAAGCGTTCACAGGATTCCAAGCGCATAACCTCTGGCCGATCGATACAGTTTTCAATGCACGACCAAATCGCAATGAGCGTGTAAATTAAAACAAAAAGTGCAACGGACCATTCGCCGGTTAAGCAAAAGCAAATTCCAAATACTATTGTACCGTTGAGTGAATTTAGCAATAAATAGAGAGATAATCCGACTAATAGAACTATGAAGGATAAAACAACGCTGTATCTTTTGGTACTGCTTAAATAACAACGGTGCAACAGTCGAAATAACTTAAATGCGCAAAAAACAAGCAAGAGAGCACAAACACTTCCGAAAATGTAACGAATCTTAGATTTATAGAAATCCATGGTCCGCTGAGTCATTTGGTTGGTGGGTCCGACGTAATAACCCTGTGTTCCAAAATCGTAAAACTTTAATGTATATTCATTTGAATAGTTAGCTAACAATTTTAAAAAATGAAGGTTTGTCCTCGTGGTGATTGCCCCTCCATGCATTAAACTCATCAAATTTAAATCCCCACTGAAATAATAAAGAGCGGCGTCGTATTCAAAAAATGCAAATTTGCTACCACAAATATTCGAGAACAAGGACAGGGATTCTTGTTTGATTATGCCGGATAATTCAAATTTCGTTCCCGAGGCTTCGTAATATAATCCATCTTTAAAATATTCGGCATCGAATGTCTTCTTTTCAAGTAACGCTTCGTAATCGCTGTCTAAGATTTCGTTTTTAGCTTTGTGACATTGATCCATGATAATGTCATCGGCCAAATCCTGCGTAATATAGAACGAATTGGAGCCGTAATGATCTTGATTTAAATCCATAAAAGCAGAACCGTCAATTAGTTCAAAACCATAATATTGTTCGGCAAAATTTGGTGAGTAATTTAGCAGTATCGTTGGTTCATAGACATATTCGGAATTTGACCCAGAATAAAGCCGAAATGGTGGTTGAGTATTCGATGTCATTGCGCTGGTGTAGAAAACGTAGGAGGACTCTTTTGCAAAACTGGACGTTGCGTCTTTGCAATTTGTCCTGAACGTTATCCACGATTCCTGCGGTTTGCTGCTTTCCAGCACTACTAAATTACAGTTATTGGGCGAAGTTCTATTTTTTGAAATGGAATAGCTGATTGCAATTTCGGACGCATCAAAAATAAAGAAACCCATTGCGAATGTGGAGATGCTTGTCATCGCCATCCATCCGGCTGCCTTCAATATAACCCGATTTGTGTGCTTTTCCCCGACGTTGCTAGTGGACTCGGCGCGGCTCAGCCAGTGAAAATGAATTATGTTTTCGATTTTTTTCGAATAAAGCACTAGGGTCAAAATTAGATATAAGGCGGTATAAGCGATGATCGATGCCGCGGCATCATTGATAAGAAAAACGCATAAATAAAAGGACACAATGGCAAGAAGAGCGTAAAGGTAATTCTTCAAGAACTTGATATTTATTTTATGTTTTAAATACGCTTGGGCAACGAAAAACCAAATGAGAAATGTAAAAATTGACGCAAAGGCAATCGACTCCATTGTTTTGAAAATATAATATGCCAAAAGGTTGGTCCCAACGGAAAATAAGAAAGCTCCTAGTGATACAAAAAAATAAACTCCGTTGAATTTAAATGATTTGTAATAGTTTTGAACAATGATGTTTATCGCCGATGTCAAAATAACCCCGGGGAAAATAATTCGGAATATATTTAAAGAGTAAACATAGTTCGGCAAAAATTTAGATACTATAAGTCGCAAAGGAAAATAGGAAAGAAGGCATGCAAAGCCGACGATTAACATGGTGCTTAAATAGGAGTCGTATTTCTTGGCTGCTTGATTTGGGTCTAACCGTTTTAGGGCTGGATAGATAACTGTAGATAAAGCCGATAAAACCGTAACTAATAAATTTAAGATTGTGTATGCGAAAGAAAATTGCCCAAATTCCTCTTTCGTAAAAAATATGTCTACGATTTGCCTATCGCAGGCATAGACGAGGATTACCACAAAGTCAGCGGCCAAAAGTGGCAATCCGGTTTTAAAAATAACAGGCAAATCACGAACCCCATCTCTAAAAGATACTGATTTACCAAAAATTATTTCACGATACAGTATTGTGTTGGAGACAAATAGTGTTACAAAAATTCCTGTGTATAAAATGACGTAGGAAGTAAATGTGGCTTTGCCGAGACGGTATAGCAAAAACAAAATTGCAACCGCGATTATTTTTAGCGCACTTTGCAATAAGACGAGGCTGTTGTATCGCTTAAATGATTGAGTGATTTGGGATATTTGCTGAAAATAAGAAAAGAGGTTTGTCGAAATGGAGTACATCGCAAGACACAAAACTAATATCCTGTAAACGTTTGAAAAGAACAAAAACCCAGTCGCGACACATAGAAGAGATATGATTGTTTCTAGAAAGAGCAAGAATCTCGTGTAGAAACGCATCTTTGATAAATCTAAACGCTGATAATCATACCCTCCGTACAAAATGAAAATCCCATTTACAAAACCGAATTGAAAAAAAGTTACATAACTTGCGTATAACGTGAATGATTTGAAAAGGCCGTAATCAAATTCCCCTAAAAACTTTGGAACAAAAAAACCTGACAACAAACCTGAGACTAGCAAAATCAAGTTTGTTAAAACTACACTAATTGTGTTTTTGACAAATTTATTTTTTTTCGCTTCTTTTGCCTTCATGCTCAATAATGCTTTGGTAAAGCTCTTTCCATGTGCCGAATTCTTTTTTCGCTTGATAGAACTTTAGAATTTCGTTTCTCCCATTGGTTCCCAAGGAACACGCCAATTGATCGTTATTGAATATTCTTTTTATGGCCCCGGCTAGCGACCATGGTTCGTCGAACCGATAAACTATGCTGGATTTATTGTGGGTAACGAATTCTTGAACCGAACCGCAAAGCGATGTGATTGTTGGAGCCCCGACAAACAATGCTTCCCGAAGACTTCCCACCTGTGTTTCCATCGCGGACGGATTAACGAAACAGTGACAGTGTAACAATTGCTCAACCATTTGTTCCGGGGTTAACTGTCCGACAAAAGAAATATTTTTTTCCAAATGATGCTCGCTTATATAACGCGATGCCACCAGTTCAAACGTCGAATGACGTCCGCGATTCTTTATATGACCATTTGAATCCAACTTATATGGACCGGGACAGATTACTTTTATGTCCGGGTACTCGGATTTTAACATGTTAACGGCTTCAAATAATTTCAAAAGCCCCTTATTTAAAGAATTGCCAAAAACAGTAAAAATTGTGTGTCTATTTGACGTTGCAATATCCCATGTGTTTTCCAAAAATAATGGGTTTATGGGTTCGGGTATAGTGAGGAATCGCAAATTTGGATTGATCAAAGAATAATATTCTTCTACAAAATTGGTGTCACTTATCATGAAACCGGTTCGTTTTATGACGGCTTTTTCTAAATCAATTTGTTTGCGCTCGAAATGATATTTTATTTTTGGAATAAATAATGAAAGCCGTTCGCGAAAAGATAACTTCAATAGAGGATCGCTTGCAATGCCTCCGAATTTATATTCACACTGGATCCCTAGCATGCCTTGGCAGAAAACTACGATGGGGATTGGCTTTTTTAATGCTCGTAGCACGTCATAGGAAAATGAAGATTCTGTTCCAAAAATTTGAATAATATCAGGTTTTGATTCGTCGATAACACGGGACCAGGCGTTGATATCGGCTTTGCCTCCGGGTTTCCCAAATGAAATTCTTTTTCGGTGAACTAAAAAACCCTTGATTCCATTTTGCTCTTTGTGCAGAACCTGCCCCGTTCTTACCTTTTTGGAACGGGCTGCAAAATCAATGAAAATCCCTTCGCCCTTTTTAGCCTCCTCATAAGCGTTGTCTACCCAAGTACCTGAAACCGCCTGAGCATTATTCAAATGGAGTATTTCTGAAAGCTGTTTTCTAGGACTATCGGTAATCCATAATATTTTCATCGTTAAACCTATAAAATTAAAACCAGTTAAATATATATTGAAAGCCGTTTTTTTGGAATAGTCTTACGGTTCCGATTTGTTTTTTGAATCCATTTTTCAAATAATTTTATGAAAAAACTCACACCAGTTTCTTTAGGTCGCGCACGAACGCTTTTTTCATTATAATTAATTGGAAATGTTGGCTACTGATGGCTTTAATCAGATGTGGTTTTTCTCAGGGACTGTTATACTAGTTAGTCAGCTGAGATGATTTGGAGCCTTCGACCAACGAAAGAAGATTTTTAGGGGCTGAATTGGTAAAGGAACTGAATCCATGAACAAACAAAAGTGCTTACCTCCCTATTCCGTTCTAATGTCTGTCTATTCGAAAGAAAAAGCCCTTTTTTTAGAAGAAGCCATTCAATCTATCTTTTCGCAAAACCGCCCTTGTTCTCAATTTGTTTTGGTTTGCGATGGCCCTCTCACGGATGAACTAGATGCGGTGATACAACGTTATGAAGAACGGCTGACCGTTGTGCGCTTGGAACATAATCAAGGACTTGGGGTTGCACTCCAGTTTGGCTTGGAACGGTGCGAGAATGAGATTATTTTAAGAGCGGATTCTGACGATGTGAGCGTTCCTGATCGAGCCGAAAAAGAAATTCGTGAGATGCTCGCAAATGACTTAGATATCGTGTCTAGCGATGTAAGCATGTTTTGGGGCCGGAAGGACAATAAAACTGGCTACCGTGCCTTGCCAACGAAGCACGAGGATATCGTTGGATTTGCAAAACGCCGTTGCCCTTTCAATCATCCAGCGGTAGCCTTCAGAAAAAGTGCTGTCTTAAAAGCGGGCGGATACCAATCTTTGCCGTACCGCGAGGACTGGTTTTTGTGGGTTCGCATGATCCTCGCTGATTGCAAAGTCGGCAATCTTCCCGAACCACTTGTCTATATGCGGTATAACGACGATCTTTTGCGTAGACGTAAAAATAAAGTCGCGTATAAGAGTTCCGTTAAATTGTTCCGTTATATGCGAGAGCATCATTTTATTTCTCGAAGTAGATACCTAAAAAATCGATTCTTGTTTTGGGGTCAAAAGGTTGCGCCCGTTTGGCTTGCTCGTTTGATTTATAAAAAGAAATTGCACAATGGAAGACAACAATAAATCTTGGCAACCGAGAATCCTTATTTTATGCACTCAGCCCTATCACCCCATGGTTCAATCTAGGGCCTTAGATTCTTATTTTCATTTTTGGGATAGAGACAACCTCTATCAAGTTTTTTCGGATGCAAGAACCCCGATCAAAGGACTTTGTGCATCGCTATATCAAATTACGGATTGGCAATTGGTTCAACGTTGGAAGAAGAAAAATGCCGAAGTTGGACGGGTTTTTAATTATTCCGAATTGCCTGATGAGTGGGAAACGGAAGTATTGCCTACGTTGAAGAAAGCGAAGAAATGGAAGAGCAATGGTCTTTATCGTTGGGCGCGGAAAACGCTGTGGAAAAAGCGGTTTTGGAACACGGATAAATTGAACCGATGGATTGAAGAGACGGTTAAGCCAGACGCTATATTCTTTTGCTTTTCTCCCGACTTCTTTCTTTTGGATATCGCTGAATACATTTCAAATAAATGGAAGATTCCCATGTTCTTGTCTATTACGGATGATTTGTATTTTCAAGACCATTTTTCTCTATCACCCTTTTATTGGCTATACAGGGCTTGGTATAAACATCGGATTCGCAAGCTTATGAAACAATCCGTTTTCGGAGTTTTTGAATCTGAAAAGATTAAGCGAAAGTATTGCGACTTCTTTCATATCCCTGGCTGCGTTCAATATATTGCGACGAGTCTTCCCTATATTGCCAAGGTTGATGTTCCATCTTCCATATTAACTGCCCGATATCTAGGCAATATTGAATATGGGCGTTTCGAATCCCTTTGTCAGGTTGCGGATGCCTTTTTGAAAGCGGGAAAAGATATAAAAGTTGAGGTTTATTCCTCCTCTTACCCGGAAATTGTAAATAAAAAACATCCTGCAAATTTAGTAGTGAAAAAGCCGGTAAGTTACGATGAGGCACTGAAATTGATGTCGACGGCCGATTTGTTGCTGCTGGTTGAAGGAACAAAGAAGAAGGATCAACGAGATACTGCCTATTCGTTGTCAACGAAAGTTGGTGATACGTTGGGGAGTGGACGTCTTGTTTTAGCTTATGGAGGGACTGAAACGGGTGCTTTGTCATTTTTAAAAGAAAAAGACGCGTGTTTGTGTGCAACCAATTTAGATGAATTAGCCTCGATTATTTGTAGTTTAGACAATTTAAACAAAGCGGCGGTCATCGAAAAATCCTTGAGAGTTGCCAAGGAGTGTTTCGATTTAAATGTCCAAGCTAAAAAGTGGCTGGAAGAGGCGACATCCCTTCTTAAAAAGGACTAATCGCTGTAATAATGGTGCCCTCTTTTTACTAAAAATTTTTTTACTTTTTTTTGCAGACAAACTGGCGTAGTCGCTTTGAAAAAAGTGATGAAGTTTAATCGAGCCTCTTGCTTCCATGGACATTTTTTTCTTTGGCCGTGGTAGAGATTGTTTTTTCGCAGGAATCTCCAGGCTTTTCGTAGGATATTCCCTTTGCGAATTGTATCTAAATAAGGGAAAAACTTTTTGGGGACGGAGAAGGCGGTGAAGTGGTTTTCTTCGGCAATTTTTGTCATGGAAACTTCAAGTTCCCATGCCGTTTTTTGTTCTTGCAGAACTTTTAGTAATGCTTCGGTTTTCCAAATAGACGGCTGCATATTTACTTCGTAATGGTGGTTTGACAAATCAACGTTGTGAAAAAAGCGAGAATCTTTTGATTTTTTCTCCCCTCGAAAAGTGCCGAAACGAACATAATCAACATTTTTTTCATCGGCCTCTCTAACTAACGAATTAATTAGCTCGTCATCAATTCGCTTGCTTAGAAGGTAGTCATCTAATAAAACTAATACATATTTGGACCGAAGATTTTCCAGACCCGTCTTTATTTTATCGGCGTAGCACACCTCGCCACTATAATGCATGGCATAAAATGTTTGCTGTGATGGTTTTCTTGATTCCGTAACCATTGTGGTTTTTTCAACTTTCTCTGGCCAGTTGTGGGAAAAGAGTGAGTAGCTTGCGCCCCAAATATCTTCAAAAGAGTCACACGATAAAACAAGAACTTCGAAAAGGTTATCTGGAGACACGGTTGAAATCATGCTTACCATCATAATGACTTGCGAAATACCTTGAAAGGGTAAGAATTGTTTTCCGTTTTATTTTTAGAGCACATCAGGCGATTAATGGAATTGTGTTGCTCAACATGGCTTTTTGGATAAGTAAGCCACAAGGCGTTTATGTAATTCCATGTCGTGCTGCTGATCGTTTAACGTACTTTTTAGATTTTAAACATCTTTTTTCGGATAGACGATAACGCTATGCCGAGAAACCTGATGCTTGGGAGAGGGCGGGGTCATATAATCCCCATACAAAGACGATAAGTATTCGTCATAGCCTTCTGGACATTGAAATTGTTTTTCTTCAAATGGTAGCGGAATGCCGTGAGCAAAAGCGTCCGCGGAGACAATTTCCCTTGAACCATACGATCCAAAAACGCAACCTGCGCCGTTTCCGCATTCGCGAGACAATTTGGATATTGTCTTTTCCATCTTTTTTAGTAATTTTTTTCTACTTGCAAATCTTGACGCAATATAAAAGAAGAAGCGAGGCGGCTCATACCAAAAAGGATGCGTGAGGCTTTTATGATATTTCCCCCAATTCGAAGCTGTCAGCATGGCTTTGCAAAACCTAATTTTTTTAATTGCCTTCTGCCCCGCTTCTTTATCATCAAAGAAATCCAAAGGAAAAATATCAATCCATACCCCGGTACTGCTATCGCTTTTTCTCTTAAAATTATCGACTACAGTAGTGTTTCTATCGCAAATTTTTCCAAAAGGTAAAAAGTATTTAACTTTTTGACTTTTCCACCAAAATACATCAAGCCCTATATCGTTTTCTTCACAGTACTGGAAAAAAACTTCGTAATCTTTTCTTGGCATGCAAATGTCAATGTCGTCATCCCACGGAATAAAACCCTGATGGCGAACTGCCCCCAAAAGAGTTCCTCCACATAAAAAATACCTAAGCCCAAGTTCCTCAATTATTTTTGTGGTTTTTTCAAGTAGTGAAAATTCTATCGATTTAATTTCGTGTGAGCTTAATTGTGTGACGCTCGTCATTTGAAATCCTCATTAGCGTATTCGGTGTGCAAAACGGATTTGAAAAGTATGATGTCCTCGGGGGCCGTTACCTTAAAATTGAGTGCATTCCCCCGAGAGAAAAATACCTCCTGATTGTTTTCTATCAACAATGTGCACAAGGCAACGCTGTTTTGATTGCCGTTATCTATCGATTTTTTAAATAAATCTAATGCTGCTTTCAAGCGAATAGAATGTGGCGTTTGAGTTTTGTAAATAAATTCTCGCTTTATTGATCTTGTGGATTGGGTGCCGTCTTCTGAATAAAGCATGGCCTCATTGCATGGAATGGCAGTGATAGCATTCCCTCTTTGCTTACAAACTTCGATGTTTTCTTCGATGACGTTAGGCTGAACCAAACAACGAACTCCGTCATGAATGACGACAATTGCATCATCATCTGCAAATTCCCTTGCCTTTAACAACCCGTGGTAAATGGACAATTCGTTTGTTTCTCCTCCGGCGCACGCCGCCCAAAGTTTATTGAAACCATACTTTTGTTTAAGTTCTTCGAAGAATTTTAATTGGTCGTCGGGCAAAACAACAACGATACCGTCTATAGCTTTGCAACGTTCAAATGCAGTAATCGTATAAAACAATAATGGCTTTCCATCAACAAGGTAAAATTGTTTTGGGGTGGACAACTTGGCCCTTGTTCCACGACCAGCGGCAGTGATGATTGCTATATTCATTTGTTTACCGCCCCCTCCAAATCTTAATGTTGTGGTCTATTCCTTCTTGAACCGTAAAGCAATGCCGGAATCCAATGTCATATAGTTTCTCTACATTCAAGGACGAATTATGTGTCGGGTTAAAAGCTCTTTCCTCCGTTGCGAGAGGTTTTTCGTGTAAAAGAGAGACGCCACCACTGAATGAAATCATTTTCGCTAGTTCAAGTATGGTTGTTTTTTCTGATGTGCCTACGTTATAAATGTCGCCAGGTTTTCCATGTAATAATATTGTGAGAATGGCGACCGCACAGTCCAAAGAATAACAATAGGAACGCAGGCTCATTCCATCCGATTTTAACGTTATGTCTCTTCTGAGCGCCGCGTTTCTACAAAATGTGGAAGAGACTCTTGTGTCTTGCTCGCTTGCCCTTGGACCAAAGATGTGTCCGGGCCTCGCAATCAAAATGTGGGAACCATATTCGCGACACGCGTATTGGCAAAACTGCTCAGTGGCTATTTTGCCAAAGGCATAAGAGAAACGCAAATCAGAAGTAATGGCGCGCGTTGGTTCGTCTTCGCTGTGTGGTTTTAAGCCATCCTCATATACTTCGCTCGAAGAAATATAAACGTATTTTCCTATCTGTTTCTGGAAGAAAGGGAGAAATGACATCGCTCCGTTGATGGAAGTCCACGCGGTTTCCGTGGGCAATTTTACGTAATTTTGCGGCGACGCTATTCCCGCGGCCATAATTACATAATCAAAAGGCTGCTCCCATACAAAGGAACTCAACGCGTTAAATGGAATGAATGTAATATTTTTTTCTGAGCCAAATTTTTCGTAAAAACTTTCTTTGCTCAAATCCGCGATAAAAATATCGGCTCTGATTAAGGAAGCTTTAATAGCGTACAGGAACAAATCCGCGATGGATGCACCTATTAAACCGGCCCCGCCGGTGATTAGGATTTTTTTCTGATTGAACGGAGTGATATCAAATGTCGATAATATCTTTTGAATGTCGGATGCGTAAATCTCGTTGTTCAATAAATCCATAAAAATTATTATCCGTTTCTTTTCACATAACGTAAACTCTTATTTATTGTTGCCAATTTAAAAGAAAACGAAAAATTCTGATATCTCGATAAAACAAAGGGGCCTTGCAAAAAAAGGGTGACGAAAATGATTATTAAAAATCCTTTCCAATGTTTTAAAAGCGGTAGGATTGCTTTTTATGATTTTATGAAGTTGATCGCTTTGGGGTTCGTAATGCTCGATCACACGTTTCAACATTGGAGACCGGCGCTGACTCAATCCGCCTTCTATAATTTTATATTTTTGACTCAAATGCCGCTTTTCTTCTTTATCGCTGGTTATTTTTCTTTTAGAAAAGCGACTTCAGTTTCTCGATTTCTTGATTGTACAAAAAACGAATTGCGTGCCTGCGCCTCTTATTTGATTCCTTTCTTTTCTTTTGTTTTGCTGAAGTGGGCGTCAGGAGGCTATGCGTCCTCATCCTTATTTGAATATTTTTTTTGATAATCAGTCATCCTCAGAATGGGCTTTGGTTTCTTTGGGTGCTTTTTTGGATGGAGACCATTCTGAATATATCCGGATTTTTGGCGGGATTAATTAAGAGAATCCCCTTTAAAAAAATCACAACAATTGTGTTTTATCTCCTTTGTCTTTCCGCCCCTGCCGCGCTTTATCTTTTCGCGAATGATTTTGGCGACGCTAAGCTTCTTATTTATTATTCCTTGTTTTTCCTTCTCGGTCCGATTTTAATGCCGATTTTAGAAAAGGTAACTTCCATTGGAGATGGGGAAAAACGACATTTACTTATGACGTTATTGGTTGCAATTTCTCTATTGCTTTTGGCCGTTGTCTTAAATTATAACTCTTCTTATTTAAATGCGCCTGATACATTGATCAACATCTCCTTACGCATCTTAGGCGGCTTGTCTTCTATCATTATGATAGTTATAGCTTGCAGCGAACTATGCAGGCTTTCGTTGTTCCGACAAATTAGCAAGTTGGGGATGTTTTCACTTGAAACCTATTACGTTCACGTATTTCTTTTGTCGATTCCTGCAATTGACATCTTGTTTCAAAAATGGCCATTTATTTGGTCGTTTACGGCCTTGGTTCTTATTACCTATGGTATTATTTTTGTTATAAAAACTTTCCCTGTGTTCGATTGCGTAATTTTTGGAAAAATCCCTCAAAAAAGAAGAAGTGCCGTCCTGTAAGCAGAAACGAAATTTGCATTAGTGCCAAAGCCGTTTTCAGATTTTGCGTTTTGATCAGCGTTATTGCTGCTTACTTTTTCTTTGCAAATAAGCCCATGTGCTTTCATAATATGCAAAGACATATGAATTCATGCGAGAAAAATGAATCAAGGGGGGCAAAAGCCTCTTTTACTTTTTCACCAAAACAAAAGGTTTGGTTATTCTTTAAACGTGCCATCGATATTTTTGGTTCCTTTATTGGAATTATTTTGCTTGGATTACCTATGCTTGTGATTGCCATTATTACAAGATGCACTTCAAAGGGTCCTGCCATCTTTAAGCAGAAGCGGTTAGGCAAAAACGAAAAACCGTTTTTGCTTTTGAAGTTCCGTTCTATGCGTGCGGATGCCCCTAATGTCGCCCCCGATGATTTAACCCACGAAGAACAGGAAGCGATGATTACAAAATTTGGTCACTTCCTAAGAAGAACATCGCTTGATGAGCTGCCCCAACTCTTTAACATTTTTGTCGGTCACATGTCCTTTATCGGTCCTCGTCCCCAGCAGGACGAAGAACACGAGAAAAAACTCTACGACGCTAGAAAATCCTGCGAACCCGACTCTTTCTTGGTTCGTCCTGGGCTATGCGGCCTCGCCATCGTGAAGATGCATCGCTCCCACGATCCGATGGAAAAAGCCCGTTATGACAGCGATTACGTTCGCGATTTATCTCTTGGGATGGACGTTAAAATCTTTTTCATCGCCTTTGGAATCCTTTTGGGGTTCAACAAAAAAGACCGCGGCCGTTAATTGCCCCTCGAAACCCCTCCCCTAGAAGCGTAGACTTATTCCACACGCTTAAGGAGGAGTAGTGCCATGTGGTGGATTTACCCTGTATATGTTCTTGATTTGGTTTTGATGATTTTCCTTTCGATTGAGTTAGGCAACTTAGTCGATATGCTGGATAAGAAAACCAAGATCAGCGGAGCTTTTATTGGGGGCGTCCTGCTTGCCGCGGTGACCTCGCTCCCCGAACTATTCACCGCCTTCTCTTCGATTTTCTTGGTTCATAACGCCTCGTTTGTTGTCGGCGATATTCTAGGATCCATTATCTTTGATCTCGTGGTTCTTACCTTAGAAACCTTTATTTGGGTCAAGCATTTTGGCGATGCGAAATTCCAGAAGTGGCATGTATTTAATGGATTATTCTGCTTTGGAATGTATCTTCTTGCCGCCTATGCCTTCTTTGCCCCGGAACAGTGGCAAGTGATGCTAGGCGACATCAACTTGATGTCGATTCTAATCTTTGGTTTATACATCTTGACCTTGGTTCTGCAACCCAAGACGAGCGATGAAGAAGAGGGAGAGGAAGAGGCCGTTAATTGGACTTTAAAGAAAATCATCATCCTTTTCTCGGTGTGCGCCGTCCTTCTTATCGGCTCTTCGATCGCTTTAACCTATCTCACTTCCTTAATTCAAGAAGCGATTCCCGCTTTGTCTGGTTCGGTTGCGGGCGCCCTCTTGCTTGGCATTGGAACTTCGATTCCCGAAATCATCTCGACGGCCCAGCTCTTCCGAAAGAAGAATTACGACGCCGGGTATGGCAACATGATTGGCTCCTGCACGTTTGACTTTGCCATCCTTGCCTTGGCCGATACGGTTTCCTGGCATCAAATGAACCCAGGACTAAATGATGTTGTTGATCGCGGCATTTTCATCGCGGAGCCGGACGCCATTCAATTTGAAATCGCAGGTCTTGCCGTATGCGCCGGAGTGGTGGCTTTCTGCGCCCTCCGCTATTTCACCAAGATTTTCCAAAATAAGAAAATGCTTGGCTATGTCCTAACGGGAATTCTGGCCACTGGATGCGTCGCCGGATATCTCCTCGTCTTTATTCTTTAACTTGAACATCGAGTCTGAAGGCCCGATTTCACGGGAATTTACAACTTTACTATTTGCTTTCTTGCCGTTCCGTGCTTTAATTTCGGATGGTTTAAAACCATTCATCAAATCAAAATGCAGCTTAAGGGTACGAATTCTCCATGGTCCATGGGGATAGTAGCACCCTTTTTTGCTGCTTTGGAAAGGAATGAAAGATGAAAAACAAGTCGCTGCTTTTCGTGCTGGCCACTTCGCTTCTCGCGCTCGCTTCCTGCGGCCCGACCAAGCCGAATGATTCCTCCACGACCCCGGGAGAGAGCACCTCTTCCCCTGTGTCTATCCCAGACACCCCCGTTTCTACTGACACGTCCAACAAGACCTCCAGTGATTCCTCCAATACTTCGTCTGACGTAAAACCCGCGGAATATAAAACAATCGCGGAAATCATCGCCCTTGCTCCAGAAGACGGTTCCAAATCCGAAACGCGTTATCGCG